>JAABUL010006922.1_pt1 | contig 12657 bp, 1 predicted proteins | sample 5559151 | NCBI WGS metagenome assembly JAABUL01 (sample SAMN10711876, study PRJNA513368) | rock metagenome | isolation source: Antarctica rocks | place: Antarctica: Victoria Land, Pudding Butte sud | reverse complement strand
AGTCAATATATATTTTATAATATTTAATTATCTAAATTATAATAAGGTAATGCATTATAGTAATGCATTACTAATTTTTAAAAAGAAAATAATTAAATCGCACCTATAGGATCTATAGAGCCTATAGGCGCAAATAATGCATTTTATCAATAAATTGCATCTATAAGGTCTATAGGATCTATAGATGCAAATAATGCATTTTATCAATAAATTGCATCTATAAGGTCTATAGAACCTATAGGTGCAAATAATGCATTTTATTAATAAATTATTTTTGTTCTAAAATTAGTAATTCTTGGTATAATGACGTTATATTCGGTTTCTTGGCGATTCGATTCAATTCCAAATATTGAAACCGAGAATCGAGTCGGGTCGAGTTGATTCGGTTCCAAAATAATAGGAATCGAATTGGGTTTCGGGTCGATTCCTAATGTTGGAATTGTTGGGTTGGGTCGATTCCAAAAGTTGAAACCGAAACCCGACCCGACGATCAGTCTAATAGTTATCTATACTAATAAGTAGAATATTTAATTGCGATTAAAATAATCTTATAAAACTAAACTATAAAATTCTAATATTTTAAAGATAACTATATTAGTTCTAACAATAAAAGCAATATTCAATACATAAAAAGCAAAAAATATAGAGAATTGTAAATCGAAGTTGCTTATAATTACTAAGAATATACAACTCGAATTTTTATTTTTTGCAATATTTAATTTTCTTAACTTCTAATTAATAGATAGCTAAAAGATTTCGAATGCAATAAATTGTAAAAAAAGATGAAATTGTAGAGAGTAGTAATAATATTTTAACAGTATTTTGTAACAAGATTTCGACAATACTTTAGACATCTAGAACATTCAATAATTCGAAGAATTTTATCTATTAAAAAAAAGTATTCTTGTACTTTCTTTTGTTCTTCTGTGTTGTGCTCGAATATTACGCTATTTGCGCTATTTCTTAAATCTAATTGTAAGTGTTGCAAATACAAATTTTAAATTAATTTAGATTTTCTTGCGCTTACAATTGCGAGATTGCTTGTACTGTGCTTTTTTTAATCCTAAATATCTTTCTTCTTTCTATATTCTCTTATAATAGCATTGTTTACTCTGTTAACTTTATTGTTTAATTTTCTATTCTATTTCTAACAAGAAATGCGTACATACAAGTAGAGAAGTTTATATATAGCAAATTGATAACTTTTAGTATATATAAGATTGCGTAGTACAATATCTAATTTATTTTGCAAATCAAAATTCTAAATTAGCAGATTAGAAAAATATTAGATTATTTTAATATAGACTTTGTGCAGCAAACAATATTTTTACGTATAGAGTAAATTGCATATATATAGAAGCTTCTGAAATAATCTTGTTTAGCTAAAGATATATTTAACGCTTGTTCTAACTACAAGTTACAAAAATTGTATATTTGAAATTTTTTACTTTAGAGATGTTACAATAAATCTTATATAAAGCTAAGATAAAATCTCTTAGATAACTTTAATATTTGTATATTTTTTTGCAACAATATATTAGTAGATTGCTATATTGCTTTTTTGCTTGTTAAATAATTAGTATATATCAGTTGTTAATAGTAGTTTTGTGCTATTTCTAGACAATCTACTTAATTGTTTTTTGTTAAATTTAAAGACTTTTAATAAATAAACAAAGCAAAGAAAAACAAGTATTGTATTTTTAATCTTAAATATTTGTTTGCTTCTTAATTTCAAAATATTAAAATTAATAGTTATCTTTTCTGTAAACTGTAATATATTGTATAGAATATTTATTTTTCGACAAAAACTCTATTTTTTGTTATATCTTTTAAATACTTTTATTAAATCTATTAAACTAAGAATTAACTTTATTATTAATTACTTTTGCATACAACTATTTGTTTTCAAAAATTTATTAATTCTTAATATTTTAGTTGCAAAACAATTTTAGAGTATTTTTAAACTAACTTTTTTAAATCGATTCTAATTGCTCTTTTTTTAGATAAAAATATAGTTAATAGAAATTTCTCGATATTGTTGCTCGATTTATTCTAACAAAATATTATATTGTTTTATTTTTCTTCTTGTAAGCAATATCAAATTTAGTATATTTAGTACTTTTTATTTAAATTCGATCTTTTTTTTAATTCTTTTATCTTCTCTAATTGTATTTGTGCAAATTAAAGTTCTTTCTATACTATCTTAATTAAAACAGTTTTCTGAAGAATTTCTTTTAAATTTTTGAGTTAAACAACTTTGTATTTTTTTTGCAAATTTTGCTATTTTTTTTGCTCTATAATACTTTAACAATATTTTATATTTATTTTTTGCAAGTTTATTTAATTTTTTGTTTCGATTCTAATACTTTCTAGATTCGATTTTAAGTCTAACTAATTGCTTCTCTTTTTTAGAGAATTTGTTTTACTTATTGTATTTTTTTTAAAGTTATCTACTATACAACTCGAGCTTGCGTTTAATATTCTTAGTTAAGTACTATAACTTGTTTAGTTGTATTTGCGCAGATTTAATCTTCTTTAGAAACAATACAATCTAAATAGCTCTTTTAATTCTTTTCTTTAGATTATTTGATTCGACAATCTTTATTTTTTTTCCTGTCAGTCTTAACTTGTACTTTGTTAATTTCTCTTTTTTCTTTGTTTTTTCTTTTTTTTTACTGTATTAAATAGTTAGATTATAATAATTAACAAATTTATGTTTCTAAATTTCTTTAAATATTAAAATTTCTATCTTTGTTAATATTTGTTGTTTGAATATTAGTTGTATTTGTGTTTTCTTAAATTTTTTTTTTAAGTATTTGTATTTTCGAAGTTTGTAGTTTTAATATTCTATTTAATTGTTTAGCTAGCTTTGTTTGTTTTGTTTCTTAAGTAGTTGTATATTGTTGTTAAATCTATATCTTTATTAATCTTCGAGAACTTTTTGCTAAAACTCGAGAAATCTATTGTAAAATACAAAATAGCATCAATTTTTCTGCTAGAATTAACGAAATTTCTTTTAGCGTTTTAACTGGAGAGAGAATATCGATTGTATCGTATTCTCTGTTATATCGAATTTTCTATATTAGTATTTAAAAAAATTCTTGTATTGCTTAGAATACTTAAAGATATCGAAATTAAGTTTGATTGAATAGTACAATTAATTGTTATTACTAATAAGAGCTTTGTAAGCTTTTCTTTCTATTCTTAGATTTTTTTCAACATGTTTTAAATTATTAGAATTGAAAAAGAATACACTTAAAATATAAAAGAAAAAACGTTTAACTTGTCTATATTTTATAGATGTATTAGTATATATAGACTAATTGCTATAAGAAATTTTAGTCTTATTTTCGTCTATATTTTAGAATATTTGTATTTACAACAATAGATTAAGCTATCTTATCTCTCTAATATATTAGATTGGTTTGTATTGTTAGTACAATTATACAATACAATAAACAAATATAAGTTAATAGAATTTATATTAAAGCTTTATAATATATTGTTTGCGTTATTCTAATATTAATTTAAGTTAATTTTTTATTTTTATATTTACAAAGCTTTTTAGAAGAAACAATATTAGCAATATTATTAAAGATTGCAAATTTAAAATTGTTTATATTATTAGATTTTTTACTTTAATTCTTAGATATTTTTGATTGTAAAGTTCTGCACTTCTTCTATAAAATACGTTCTAAGTCGAGACATAGTATCGAGAAAAAATAAATAAAATAGAAGAACAATTTGTTCTCTTAGAAAGAACTATAATAGATTTAGGATAAAGCGATAAACAAGCGAGATTATATATTAATTTTAGTTTCTCTGACGAAATCTGTCAAATATACTTCTATAAACGCTCTCGATTTGTTAAATAATACGCGTTAAATAAATCTTTAGCGTTTAGAAATAATTAATCGAACATCGTAGAGTATTATCTATCTTTTATCTACAAAATAAAGTTATTGTTGTTAGCAAGCTTACGTCGAAGACAACAAACAATATAAAAATATTATTGTATTTCTAATATCTTCGATTAAAGTATTAAAGATAGGAAACTCTAATCTTATCGCAATCTTAATATCGATTAATAAGAGAAGATTAACTAAAAACGCATTCTGTTTAGAAAAGAACAAAAAATACTATCTGTCTTTTACTTAAGAAATTGTCGAAGATTCTACTATTTTAAATCAAGAGACTATATTTGTTTAAGAACAATCTATTAACAATTATTGCAAGTACAACTTTATATATTATTTTTAATTGAGCTTCGACAAGAAGTTAAAAAATACTAGCAAAGATTACTCTTTCAATATCGACTTAAAAAAATATAATATTCTATTAAAGCTTAGAGATGTATACAATATTAGTAGATTGTATTTCTATATTACTTTTAATAATATTATCGATAACAAAAAGCATCTTATATTGAGAAATTTATTAAAAAATAGAACAATTGTTAGCTATAGCAATTAAGTAAAAAAAAAATACAATATTATTTTATCTAAATTTTAAATCTAAAAAAAAAAAAAAAAATTATATTTAGAGACTAAGCTTTAAGATCGAGTTAGTTAGCTATAAAATATACAAAGTTAAATACAACAAGAAGATAGAAAAGTTTCTTAAAGACAATTGCGCAACTCTTTCTTTCAAGTGCTCGACGTACTGAAGATTGATAATTATACAACAATTGCACAATCTAGTTAAATTCTTATTTTTAGACAACGTTCTATCTATATTTGTAAACAAAAACTCGAAAATAATTTATTCAAAAAAGTAAACAAAGTTATTGATATAAGTATTGACGTAATATATATTTGCAAGAAATTTTACAAATCTTAATAAGAAAAGAGCAAGAAGCGCAGAAAACAAAAAAAAATTGATTAACACAAATTTGCAAAAAGATTTGTATTATAAGAGAGAACTTGTATATAAATATAATTCCTCTTGCAAATTAAATAGAATTTAATTGTTAAAAAGAAAAATATTGTTTAAATTGTAAATTTTCGAGAGAATTCTCTGCTCTTTCTAATAATATTATATTTTTTTTCGAAAATTTAAAGAATCTATATAGTAAAAGTCTTATTGATATAAAAGAAATTATAGATCTATTTTTTCAGATTTTTAATACGCTTAGATATCTATATTCTTGCAATATAATATATCGAGACTTAAAGTCGAAGAATATTTTAATTAAATTTCGATATTCTTTAAGTATTAAGTTTGCTAATTTCGATCTTACAAATAATAGATTCGACTTGAAAATAGTTTGTAATATTTAGCAATATATTGTATCTAAAATTTACTTAAGAATTAAATATACAATCTCGATAAATCTGTAATTACTAGAAGTAATTATATTATAATATATATACAAGCTTTCTAAAGCGCTTAGACAAAAACAAAAATAGTACAAGAATTTGTCGACAATATTAAAAGAATAGAGACCTACTTAGTATTGTTGTGTTGTTAATTACGCTAACAATTAAGACTCGAATAACTTGATAGATTTTTTTACAACTAAACTGCTACAAATAATACTTGAAGAGCAACTATCTACAAGTGTTTGTTTAAAAAAAAGATACAATTTGCAATTTTTTAACAATTACTTTCTTAACTCGAGAAGTGCTATATTAATACGACAAACAACTGCGCAAAATAAGAATAGCAATAATAATAGCTCGATTACTATTCTTCTAGACGCTCTTTAAGATATATAGCGAAAGAGATTAAATCGTAATAATAACAGAACAGAACGTTGTATATCTATCTCTAAGCTTCTGAAGTTCGGCAATCTTCAAGTTTCAAACTTATTAAATAATAGAGATAGAAACAACTAACAACTCGAAAGCTTTAAAACTAACTTTAAAAATCGAGATAGCAATATTTAATTATCAATAAATCAATTGTATTCTCGTAAGATTAAATCGAAATATCTAGAAAAATATAAACAATCGCGATCTATAATTGTAAGCTCGATCGATAAGTTTTTCAACAAAAAGAGAATTAAATATCGATTGTTAGAGATTTGTCTTACGCAGATTCCTATCTTGCATACTAATAGAGTCTCGAATTAGCGCTTAGAATATTAAGATAAATCGAATCAATTCTATACAACGTACGAAATTGTTCTCGCGCTTTTAATATATTTTCTAGAAAATAAAAGTTACAATATTGATATAGACAATTGTACAAGTACTCTAATTAAAAAGTTAAGTAATTATTTAGTTTGACTTAAGATTATCGAGATAAAACTTACTTAAAACAATCTCTCTAATTATATTATCGTCGCGACTGATTCGAATTGCCAAGAGATTGTATTTGTCAGTTTGAATCTTTTCGAGTCGATAAATTCTATTGCTAATTTTATAATATATCTTCTTTACGTAATGCAGCTACAAAAGAGTCGATCAGCAAGTATACTATTAATGCTCGTAAATAATTCTTCGATTCGAGCTTATATTATTACGGATAACAACTGTTCTCAGAGTTGGGCAGTTAATAGTATCGACAACCATTGATCAATCTTAATTGCCCAACAGTACGAGCTGACTTATTCATTAGCGCTTCTGGATTATATCAACAACTCCGCTTGCTCCATACCTATCTAGCATTGGTTCTTAGGGGTGAGACGACCATTTTTGAAGAGGTTTCCATGTTTAAAGACAATGCTACCATTTGCGGAGACCCGATGTCCACGGCCAAGTGTAGTAATGTTTGTCCCTTCTTATCCGTGGTCGACGTATCAGCTTCTCGCAAAAGACGCTCCTCCGCTGCACAGTCAATGTCCACCCACTGTTGCCCAATATAGCGCCGTTCATTCTGTGCAGTTCCGATACTGAGGCGCCATGTTCCAATGGGAGTTGTGCAATCCTTTCATGGCCTTAAAACGCAGCTTGCAGAAGGGGCGTCGAGTCGATTGGATTTCTTGGAGTGTGCGGGGCGCCTCCCTCCAATAAGCGTGTGACTTCGGCTATATTTCCTTCTGCGGCAGCTCTTGCAAGGCCAATCTCATCGTACCAATGGTCATTCGAGGTTTGGCAAGTAGGAAAACGTCCAGTCTGGAAACAGATTTGGCCAAACAGCTCTCGTAGTTCGAGTAGGGGCATTGACACTTAGGGTCATTATTTCCTCTTTAAGCTCCCAGGCTTCCAACCAAATTTAGTATAATTCTATACCCGTGCTGCCATCGACATTCCTTCGATTGACCACATTGTTGGAAAGTATGTTTGCGCAGTCTCAATGGACTCTGCGCAAAAGGCGCCTGGATGTATGATAAGCTCTTCCACTAGAATCCGTGGATCCAAAAGACCAACGAGGTCGCGTACGGTGGAGGGTGAGTGGCACTGAACTTTCCTAGTCGGGCTCATGACTAATCATGCCAAGGTAGTTACCTCTGTTGCCTCATGCTATAGCTCCTCGCCAAATATCCGACATTTTGAATCGTCCTTCAAGCGGGCGCGCGACTATCATGTGAGAATTGGGATCAACGAAAGGAAAACTTCTGACGGCTACCCTATCATCCACACTAAATCCACAGTCTTGATAGAAATCTAATCCCTTTTCAATCCCCGCCTTGTGGCCCTCGAGAATGGCCCAGGATCGTTGAAGGTCATAGATCCCCGCTGTTACTCTCCTTGGATTACATATACACACACATCCACAAACCACATATCGTGACCTGTTGCAATTGTTTCATAGCTCAATTCTTCCGGTTGGGAGTTGATATACATAACTAGTGCTCCTTTGGCAGACGGCCTTTTCACCCGTCAGCGGTCTTCAGGTCGATCTGCTCAAACATCGTGAAACCAATTATGCGAGAGGGCTTCGTCCGCTGTGAGCCTCTTCGCTGGATCAAAGTTTGTCAGACCTCCAATAAGATCCTTGAGGTCCGAGTCAAGAGGCTCCATATTCCATCGGACGAATGGTTCACGCGGGTTCTCCTTGTTAAAGCCGCCCCGAAGCGCTTCCAGCACCTGGCACCAAGGGCTGTCGCCGAGGTGCCTCAAAAGCCCATCGAAACTTTCCGGGTCCGCAAAGTACGAAATCTGGCGTTCAAGGACGTGGGCCAGTGCTAGCTCACCTTCGGGAAGCGCCTTTTCATCAACATACAAGATGACGTGCTTCAGTACAGCATAGATGCACTATTTCACGTTATCAGTCACTATCCGTCCCCCGGGCGAGCCGAGCCTTAGCATTCTTCAACTTACCACGATGCCAAAAGAGAACATGTCGGAGGATTTATTGATACGACCTTCGGCATGAGCTTCCGGACTGCGCCAATTCTGGTTGCCCACTTGTCTACCTCGAATGTTGCTGCCGGGTGGGACGTAGGCTGAGTCTTCGAGATCACCGAGACGGACCTCATCAATAATAATTCCATGGCTGGTTTGGCTCCACTGGACCAAGACGTTGTTTGGTTTGATGTCTGTGATGTCTTAGCGGTTATTATTAAGGGAGCCGGGTATTTGAAAGAGATCGGGCTAACCAGTATGCACAATGTTCTGATGATGCAGCTCAGCAAGGCCACGCAATGCATCTTTCAGAATCCGTTTCGTGAGTAGCAGAGGCAAATCTTTTTGAGCCAGAGAAAGCAAATGATCCTTAAGATATTTGTAGACGAACATTGAGCTATCGGGGATCGTGTCTTGCAAGAGACGCAGATAACGACTGCTACCGAGCGCCCGTTGCATGTCCTGGTAGTATTTAAAGTCGGCCAGGACGTTCTTGACTACGAAGTTCTGGTTCCCACATCTGGCACAAAATTCGTCAGCAGGTCTACCTATACTAGCAACATAGCTTGTTGGACACCCACGTTGTAAGATAAACGTGGGACGGCGGAACTTCCTTCGATTGAAGGACTCGCTCGATGAGGTAGTGTCGGCCGGACTGACCTACCAGCTTCTTATTCGTATGTATCGTGGATTGCGTTTCATGCTGCTTCAAGTCGTCGACCGACATAGTGCTAATATGGCGGGGGAGTCCAAGAGTAGTCGGAAACAGAGTGTAGGCGAATTTTAATTCACTCGCACACGATGATAACCTGTTTGCAGGCGAACGGAATGTGTTCAAGTGAACTTTCAGGAATGAAGAGACGCACCGTAGAGACATATCGATGGTCGTAATACGAAAGACTTCATAATTGATGCACGTCTCACGAAGCCAGTTGGCGTATCTTAAGCCGTGCGTCTTCTGCCAATCGTCTCAACCGTGATCTATATTTAGACGCTATGCTACGCGCGCGTTTACCGAGGCCCCTGTCAGGTTCCTTCATAACCTCTCAGGGCAACATCTGGTCTTTGACCGAATTCAAGCCTTTCCATCCTGCCTGGCCGGCTTTCGACTATTAGACTATGAGCGAATTCTATAAAATTTAAAATAATTATTAATTAATTGTAGAAAATAATAATACATTACTATAATGCATTACCTATATCTATAAATATTAAAAAATCAATATTAATGCATAATTTGCATCTATAGATCTATAGATACTATTTAAATTTTGAAGTATTAAAAAAATAATATTAATGCATAATTTGCATCTATAGATCAATAGATACTATTTATTAATTAAATAATAAATAAATAATATTAATGCGTAATTTGCATTTATAGACGTTATAGATACTATTTATTAATTATTTAATTATTTAATTAAAAGTCTTGGCAATTCGAGTCGATTTTTCGAGTCGAGTTTCGATTCCAACCCTAGGAATCGAATCGAATAATCGATTTCGACCCTAGAAATCGAATCGACTTTTCGATTCCAACTTTTAGAATTGACTCGACTCGATTCGGGTCGAGTACTCGACCCGAACTCGATGACCCAACCCGACGCGATCAGTCTAATTTTATTACTATTTACTATAGTAAAGTTCTAGATTTTGTATTAATTGTTTTAACAATTGCAAATTTTTAGACTTAATAATTTTACAATTAATATAAATAGCAAGAAGATTGCTATTCAAATATATAAAACAAAATATTAGTATATATTATATAGAAACAATAGTAATACAAATAGATAATATATTTACTAGAAAAAAAAATTCATTTTAAAAATTTTAATAATTTTTTGAAAAACTAACAAAATCGATACTTAAATTCGATATTTTTTATTGTTTTTTTTGTTGATAATTTTATTTTGCAAAATTTCTCAAATTAATTTTGCAAAAAATATTTTCGAAATTAATAGATTATTTGCAAATTTTATATAAAACTATTGTTTTAAGTTTGTATTTGCGCTTTTTCTATATTATAAATACTTAGTTAATAATAGCTTAATATATTATCTCTTTATATTATTTTTTATATATTAGAAATTATTTTAATCGATTTTTTTTTCTTTGTTACAATTAATTTGTGTTGTTATATTTTTCGCAATTTTTTGTCTATTGTTTTACAAGCTAAATTAAGTATATTAACAATATATAATATATTGAATGCATTATTCGAATATATTACTAATTTGTTTAATTCGAGCTATTAGAGTTTTAGAGTAAAACATATTGTTAAATTGAGAATTGTTAGTATTAAATAAAAAAATTAACAATATAGAATACAAGAATTAATTGACAAGTCTTGCAATTAAATATTTAATAAATAATACAATAGAATAATGCGCAATAGATACGCGTATTTGTGTTTAATTTCGATAATTATAGAGTATATATTATACGATAATTAATATAATAAATATAATAATTTTTAGTTATAATAATATTAAATAAAAGTAATATTTAAATTTTAACTCTAATATTAAACGCGTAAATTTATTTTATAATTGCGACAATTTTTTTGTCTAAACATTATATATTAATTAATATATTTAATATTATCTATTGTCTTAATTTATATAATTGATATATAGATTTGTTTTGTATTATTTGCATATATTATTATTAAAACTAATCAAAAAAATAGACTTTTTAAGATCGAATTTCTTCTTACTTAGAAATTCGAATATTGTTGAGTAACTAATATTATACTATTAAGTAAAAAACTTGTTTTGTATTATTTATATATATTATTTTTAAAACTAATTTAAAGTATAGAATATCTATTTTATTAACTCTTTTGCAAACTATTGTTAGTAGAAATTGTGCTACAATATAAATCGAAAATAAAAAATTGTTTTACCAAAAACAAAATATTATTTTACAAGCGTTTAATTAAGTTGCAAGCAATAATTGTTTTTGAAAAAGTTTTTAAGCAAATCTAAATCGATATAGAAAAAAATATTAGAAATATAGTAATTAATAAAAGAGTAAAAAAATAATTGTATAGTAATATATTCAAATAATATATATATATTCAAAGAGTTAATAATATTGTAGCGCAATACTTTAAGATTGAACTAATAAAAAAAATTAGAAACAAAAATATTGCAAAATAGATTAAAATTAATACAATTGCTATACAAATAGTTTTAGAGAATAAAAATATAGATACAATACAATTTTCTAATATTCAAGTATATAAAAGGTCTAATATAAATAATATAACTAATCTATATATTAGTTTGATTTTAATTAGTTCGAATTGAGCAAAAATATAATCAAATATATAATATTAATTATCGAAATAATTTAACAACGTATTCTATACTATAGAGATTTTAATAAGTTAAAGAAAGTGCACAATTTAGATACAATTAACAAATTTAAAAAGTTTAAAAACACTTTTGTAAGTAATAAAAATATTGCAAATTGCAAAATATTTAATCTTTTAAAATTAACAAATAATAATTTTAAAGACTTGATCAAGATTAATAATAATAAAGTAAGAATAAGATAAAAGAAGATAAAAAATAATACAAAAATAATAGATAACAAATATAAAGATATAAAGTACAAAAATAATAATAATAATAGCAAAAACAAAAACAATAATTAATTTTTTAAATATAAAGTTAATTACAAGATTGTAGAGATCTTAAACTAGTTAATAGTATTAATAAATTTAAATATATTATCTAAATATATTACTATGCACTTTTCGATAAAATATAAAATCGAAATTTATTAAGAGACTATAATAGTTGTAATCTATTTACTATATAAATATTAAATAGTTTATATATATTACTTTATTGCATTACTATAGAATATTTAGATAAAAAAATAATAATTTTCTAAAATTTAAAATTTATTTATTAAATTTGTTATTAAATAACTTTATCTCTTAACAATTTAAATCGATTTTTTCAAATTAATTTTGGATTTTAACTTTAGAAATCGATTCGATTTAACTCGATTTTCGATTTCAACTTTAAAAATCAACTTGCTAAAACTTTCGAATCGAATAAACTTGAATTGTCAAAATTCGAGTCGATTAATTAATTCGAACTCGATTAATCGATTCGACGCGATCAGTCTAGTTCTACTCTTTTCAGTAATTTATTTAAAAATCGAAATTACTATTTCGAATCTATTAATAATTAATTATTAAGACAAATTTATTAATTTTAAATATTTTATTTTTAAAATATAAAAAGAATATTGAATGTATTTTTATTTTTAGAGTTTAAGCTTATTTAAGATTTTTAATTAAAATAACAATTTCGAAAATTTTGCTCAATTGCTATTTTAAATATATTTGAGAAAAATAAGAATAGAATTTCTTAAATAAGAATTTATTATTTTGCTAAAAATAAAT
>JAABUL010006920.1_pt1 | contig 12664 bp, 17 predicted proteins | sample 5559151 | NCBI WGS metagenome assembly JAABUL01 (sample SAMN10711876, study PRJNA513368) | rock metagenome | isolation source: Antarctica rocks | place: Antarctica: Victoria Land, Pudding Butte sud | reverse complement strand
ACACTGCCTGCACCGTGGGAGCACGACCAGAGTCAGCGAAACAGCATCTTCATCACGCTTGGTCGTGTTGTGCACGAGGCCAGCATCCAGTGTTGCCAAGAAAAATCGATTGACAGTGTCGGCCGATGAAGCAATCAGAGATTGCATGGCTCGCCTCCACCTCCTTTAGCACTGCGGCCCTTTTGGGGCATCCTGCAAGTCGAGGCGGATCGATCGCAATCTGCGCGTCGCTCCGGAAGATGCGGCCGCGGCCTGATTGCCAATCACCTGCGAGGGCATTCCCTACTTCCTACTTCCCAGTTCAAAATCCGCAGATCTGGCTGGCGTTTGGTGATCCGTTGTGACTCGCGCCAGATATCGTGCAACAGGTTTGGCAGAAACCTTGGTCATATGGTTCAAGTGGCAGAATTCAATGTGACGAGTGGTAAGTGTTCTGGCAGAGTAAGGATAATTCGCAGCACAACGGTGGGATGTGCGAATGGTCGATTGACAAGGGGCAAATACTACTATGAAACAAGAGTTGTCAGTACTGTCTCCGTCCTAGCACAGCATTAGAATATGCTGTGTGAAGTGCATTGAAAGAATCGCACTACATTACGTGCATTCCCCTTATTGCCTTTTGCTTTGGGCTTCTGTACTGGAGCAACACGGGTACGAGCTGTATCTTGGTGAAGACCTGGAAAACATGTCCCCGGGGATGAGATACACAATGTGTGTCGGAAGCTCTGAAATTGCAACTTGAACTTGACGCTATATCACACACGACTGCATGTATATATGGGTGGACCAAGAATCGCTGGTCGTTCTACAAATATTATGGCTGCAATATACATGGATAACTTATTATTAGTAATGGTCAACATGGCTGTGCATCACCAGCAAACTGGCGAAGAGTGGCACACGAGCTTGATAAGAACACTCCGATGAGCCCTTGCGCTGCTTGTCGCCCGCCTTCTGAGCACGCTCCTGCATTCAGGCAAGTCGGCTGTCTGGGCTTGCGCACGATGTCCAACAGCAGGGACAAGCTTGTCTCTCAGCGGGGCGACGTACGGAATTGGTTCATTGAGATGTTGCAGCTGCATAACAAGATAAATTGTGGCAACAGGAACTCACGTGCCGCTCCTCAGGCGAAGCCCTGCCGCTGATGGCACCACCCTTCTTGCCGGCCTCCACCTAGGCCGGCTCTTAGAATGGCATTTCTGCGTGCTGCAGCACATCAAGTTGAATTCTGCTGAGTGAGAAGTTATCTGATTTGAGTTGTGAACAACGTCGAAGAGAGCGGGTCAGTCAGTTTGTGCCATGCGGAGTCTGTGGAGGACAGTGGCAGACAGGGGTCATGCTGGGACGGTCTTGTTTTTAGCAGCTCGTGTCCGTTGCTTGAGCGTACTGATTCGAAAACGCAGAACACACAGCTGCAACATGAGTCTTGCAATGTAAAGACCAGCAGGCATGCGACGCGTCACAAGGAGTTGATGATCGTCTTCCCGTTGTCTATGATGATGCTCTCGGGATGAGATTTAATGCCCTGCAGTCGAGAACAAAGCAAGTTCAGGCAGAGCTGCCGCGTTGACTGTGCAACAGCTGCAAGCATGTGGGATCATGTCCAGGCTGGCAAGCTTAGAAGGCTATGTTGTTGACTCGGCTCATGGCCTGGCAGCTCTTGGCATACATTGCCGGCATTGATGGGCATGTCTTCCATGGTCTTGAACACGACAAAACGCACATTAAAAAGACGTCCAGCGTCGCGATGTGGGTTAGTTGGCGGATGGCCATGATCGTGCCGTCTCTACAAGGATTTGCTGTGGTATACCTAGTAGGTTTACTGCAGGTGATACCATGGTGCCGGCACCATGGTAAACCAGGTGGGACGTGGTACCACTGCTGCTGCTGTGGTATACCGCCGATGGTTTACCCGGGGGTAGTAGTGTATACCAAGGGCTGCCGCGTGGTACACCCCGCGTGGTATTGCCGGGTTGTTGTAGTGTACGGTTGCGGTTCACCAGAGCAGCGACAGTGTTATACTGCGGGTGGTTCACCTCATCTAGCTGTGTTTTACCCTTGTGGGTATACTGTGTGCCGCACAGGATGAATCACACGTGATATGGCTGTGGTTTAGTGCATCACCGACACCGGTTCACCACAGCACAAGCCCACAATGAGATCATCGATGTTTCTGCCGGTATGCACATACATAACTGCATGAAGCTCGTTGCCATCACTGCTGCACCTCCTGCCGCTGCCAGTCAAATCAAGGTCGCTGTCGTCTGATGTTTCATTCTCCCGCCATTGTCCCCATTCTCTTCGCGCACGGCGGCCAAGCTGGCGCTGCCAAGCATACATGATCTGACACCTGCGAATATGAGCACACATTGTCAGGATCTGGCCTGCAGAGGGAACGATGGCAGAGCAACACGCACCCGGCGCATGAGCTCCTGCGTGCGGCGCACTGGCGGCGGCTGCGGGTCAGGCTGGTCGAACTCGGACGGCAGCGCCATGGTGAACAGGTCGCTGCGCGTCGTGCTGCGCCACGTCCATTGTCGGATGTTTGAGACCTTGTAGCCCTCCATCAGGTCGCACGGGTAGACGAACAGCGACAGCCGCATGTGCCGCGTGACGCCGTCGTGGCACAGGAACGGCAGCACCTGCGATGCAGGCGACCACCAAGGCATGAATGAAGGAATGCTTGAAGCAAGCGTGATCTGTGAGGTTGCCGGATCACGTCCAGCTGATGCAGCTGACCCTGCATGGCCAACACATGTGAATTCTCCACTCATAACTCGAGCGAAGCACAGCGCTGCAGTTTCAGGCTGTGAAGACAGCCCGCCACAAGCGCCGAGGCTGCAACGCAGGTGCGCTGCACGCAGACCTATGCACCGATGTGTCTCGTTGTGCCCAAGGAAACCACGCTGGACTAGTCCTTTTCGAAACCAGTAGCTGCACAGGTTATAACCTGTTGCTCAGGTCGACGTACGACGCCAGCAGCGCGCGCTGGCTCTCGTGAAAGGCTTCACGGCCAAACGCAACCCATCTGCGGGACCGAATTACCGGTATCAGAGGTGTTGAATAACGCGCTGTGCGTCAAATGTGACGCCATGAGTCATGGCCCATGACGTAGAGGCAGCAGAAGTATAGATGACAGATGATGGCATTGACGTCACATGTCAGGTGATGCGCAGCAGAACACTGCAATGACGCCGCGCCCACCCCACTGAGTGCATGTTTCAGCTCTTCCTTGCATTGCCGCTGGGTGCTGGATAAGGCTCATTGGGTGCTGAGCGCTAGGTGTGGCCCGCAGCCATGTCAGCACACCTGGGACTGGTCTCCCGCGCGTCGAGGTCCGCCGCTGACGGCGCCTGGAACATGCCGACGCGCACGTAGCTGTCTTTCCGCCGCTGGTTGGCGGCCGGTAAGCTGGTGATGCTCAGGATCAGGCTGTGGTGGTGCAGCCGGGACCGGCCATGCCCGGTCAGCGCCCCGTAGCCACTAGTCCGCACCGGTGCCAGCCCATGGTATCACCGGGCTACACTCTGTGGTTCACCACAACAGCAGGGTATACCGTGGTAGCCCATGGTTTACCGCTGTGGTAAAGGGACTCTTTCACGTGTAGAGTGCCGCCTGTAGGCAGCATGCACGGCCCGCCATGAAACAGTTGCCTGTTTGTCTAAGGGTAATGCGTAGAGAAATTACCCCGGGGGCAAGTTGGATCACCCGTCAGCAGTACTCCGATCGTTTGGGTATCGGGGGTTGGCTAGCGGAGGCTGCTGTGCAAGGCACTAGGTAAGCGGTAGTGGGTCGCGGGCTGCTGATTAGATTACAAGTCAGAGCGAAGGATCGAAGTTTTGCAAACTGAGTTCTGATGCTGAAACAAGGAAAGTGCCAGCTTTTGGGCTGCGAGAATTCCCATTCTACCCGAAACCCTATGGGTCCTCGACATGGCATAATGTCACTTATCTCAGCACACAAGACATCGTGTTCGTTATAAATTCACAGAATACATCAGTGGACTATGTTCCGACACCTAGCAAGCGGCCGGCGGAAGCGCTGCCTGTTTTGCTATGTGAAGACAGTCACTCAACTATGACAGGTTTTAATGTGCAATCGTCAGGGCTTAGCTCCAGCAGGCTCGTGAGTAGCCCTGTTGCTTTGCCGCTTGCTACGTTCTCCCCCACTCCAACAATGCCACGTCCCGGGCTTAATCCGAATTCCCCCGCCGAGATTTCCGCCGTATCGTCATCATGGTCACCATGTCTTTTCCTTCACAAATCTCCTCGCCGCCGCATTCAGCTGCTTGAACGTATCGTTGTATCCCTCCCATTTGATCAGGTATTCCACAGTGATACTGCCATCTTTGTTGCGCACTTCCCACCGGTCCAGCACATCCTCCAGGCTGTACACCCAGGAGTCGCGCTGGTGCTCCTTCATTGAGGACAACTTTATTGGTTGGGGTCGGCCTGGGAAGGCATTGGTTTTGTGGAATGGCAGTAGTTTACTGATGTGGAATACTGGGTGGATTGTCCAGTCTTGTGGTAGTATTAACCGATAGGCTGTCTTTGAGACTGCCTGCTGCACTTTGAAGGGTCCAGCAAACCTCGCCTTGAGCTTGTAAGGCTGGCCCGACATTGAGGGAGGTGTGCTCGGTTGACAGCTTGACAAGGTCCCCAACTTTGAACTCAGCATCCCTGCGGGTTCTATTGGCGGATCGTGCCTGCCGTTCTTGTGCTTCCTTCAAGTGTTTCTTGGCCAGCTTGATGTCGGCGGCCCGTGTGTTGAGGAACGAGTTTGCAGCGGGCACCGCCGTGTCGGTTGTCCCTAACAGGGCAGCTGGTATGAGAGGGTGCCTGCCATACACCAACTCGAATGGTGTCTTCTTGGTTGACGCTTGCTGCGAATTGTTCAGAGCAAACTGTACCGCGGCAATGTGCTCGTCCCAGTCGTCAACGGTGTCGTTCACGAAATTTCTCAGGACCTGTTCGACCGTCCTGTTGGCTCGTTCTGTCAGCCCGTCTGTCTGCGGGTGGTATGCTGTGGACATGCGCAGGTTGGTGCCTGTGCTGGCATTCAGCGCCCCGCTATCAAGGTGGTCTTGGCAGACGGTTCTGAGAGTACCTGCATGAAGCAGGCAAGAGGAGTGAACCTGACATCCGACCTGGGGCACGGCGAGAGCCTGTTTGAGACGGTCAGGAACTTCTTTGTCCCAGATATGCCGAGGAGCCAGCACGAGGCTGTGCTGGCATGCCTTTTCTGGCGGGCATCAATCCTACAGTGGACTGGCGGTGCCGCGTGACGGCTGTGCCTGCAACAGATCCCGACAGACCAGTGGAGGTGCCCGCACAGGCGGAACCACCACCCGAAACTGACCCAGGAACGTCAATGGCGATCTCTGGGGTACCATTCCGAGCCGCCTTGCAAGGACACGATCCTGGGGGTAGTCCACTTCAATGAGGTTTCGGTTGGGAAAGCGGCAACAGATCTGCCAGAAGATGTCCAAACTGCTGAGGCACTTTGCGGATGTATTCCCAGATGAGCTGCCAGATCACCCGCCGCCTTCCAGAGTGGACCATCGGATCGAGTTGGAAGCTGACAGCCGTCCCATCTCAAGACCGTGCTACCGGCTCTCGAATGCGGAGCTGGACGAGCTGAAGAAACAACTCGCAGACCTATCATCGAAAGGTCTGATCAGGCCAAGCAAGTCACCATGGGGAGCACCCATTCCCTTTGTAAAGAAGAAAGAGGGCAGCATGCGGCTGTGTGTGCACATGTGGACTACATGGCCTTGAACAAGATGACGGTGAAAACAGGTACCCGCTGCCGCTGACAGACGACATGCTAGACAGGCTGCACGGGGCCAAGGTCTTCAGCAAGCTCGACCTGCGGCAGGGGTACAACCAGATCCTAATATACCCCCCAGATATTCCCAAACCGGCTTTCCGAACTAGGTACGGACACTTCGAGTGCACCGCCATGTCATTCGGTCTGACGACCGCGCCAGCTACGTTCATGACGCTCAAGAACGATATCCTACGGCCGTTTCTAGACGACTTCGTGGTGGTGTATCTTGACGATATCCTCATCTACAGCCGGACGGCGGAAGAGCACACCACACAACTCAAGAAGGTCTTGTCGGTGTTGAGGGAAAACCAACTGTACGCGAAATTAAGCAAATGCAACTTCGCCAAGACAGAGGTGAACTTCTTGGGACACATGGTGGGAGCACGAGGCATCCACGTGGAACCAGGCAAGATGGACGCCATCAGGAAATGGCCGAGTCTAGGAACCCGACAGAGGTGCGGTCGTTCCTCGGGCTGGTCAATTTCTACAGGCGATACATCTTAAAACACTCCTTCATAACAGCGCCCCTAACGGATCTGACCGTCAAAGGTATCATTTTCAAATGGGAGCTGCGGCATGAAGTAGCGTTTATCGGCCTCAAAGGCTGCAGTCACTTCGGCACCAATCCTCCTGACGCCAAACCCACACGGCGACTTCGTGGTAACCACAGACGCGAGCGGCTACGCAATAGGCGCTGTGCTCCAACAGGAATACGAAGGCAAGCTTCGCCCGGTGGCCTTCGAATCACGAAAGCTCAGCCCGGCGGAACAAGGGTAAGCGACGCATGAGCGGGAAACATTGGCAATCATCCACTCACTGCGGCAGTGGCGATGCTATCTGCTGGGCAGGAAAGTGGTGGTCTACACAGACCACATGTCACTAAAGTACCTCATGACGCAGCCAAATCTCTCATCAAGACAGGTCAGATGGACGGAGCTCCTTGCCGCCTATGATCTGGAGATTAGGTATAAATCCGGCAAGAAAACGTGGTTGCGGACGCCTTGTCAAAACGGCCGGACCACATGGCGGCAGGTGCCATCTCATTCGCCGAGGTGGACCCGCGCATCAAAAGAGACATCCTGCAGGGCTACGAACTGGACTCACTGGTCAATAACATGGCGGACCAGCCAAACCAGGACGGCAAGTTCAGGCAGCGCGATGGTCTCTGGTTTTATGAAGACAGACTGTACATACCCAACGTAGCAGTTATCCGGCAGACACACTCCTGTCTGAGTATCACGACACACCCCTGCACGGACACCTGGGGACTGACAAAACCCTGGCAGCACTGCAGAAAATATTCTACTGGCAGTGAAATTGTACATCAAAACCTGCAGCTTCTGCCAACGAAACAAGCCCAGCAACATGAGAAAGGCAGGGCTGCTCCAGAGCCTGGACATCCCGGAATTTTACTGGCAGAGTGTAAGCACAGACTTTATCACCCAGCTGCCAGAGACGCAAAGAGGCAACGACGCCTTGATGGTGGTGGTCAACCGCTTGTCCAAAATGGTCATACTGATCCCGACGCAGACGACAGTGACGGTGGTTGGCGCCGCCAAGCTATTCTTCGAGAACGTCTTCAAGGATCATGGCCTTGTCCATCGTATCCGACCGTGAGCCAAGGTTCACGGGAAATTTCTGGAACGATCTGCGGGAGTTGGATCTGGAGTCTTTCAGCCGTGACTGGGTTCATCAGGTTGGCTGCAGCGCCGCGGTTTAAAAGTAATCATGCAGGGCACCCGTTCAGGAAGCCTGGCAGGACGAGCGGCTGCTGTATCTCGTCTGCATGATGCACTGGCTGCTCTGTTTGGGCTATTGCTGCTGCCTGGGCCATCGCATGGGCTGTTGGGCATAGCACTTGCCATCACGGTGCAGCACCACCCACTTTTGCGAGTCGGTGGGGTGATCCTCCACAATGATCGGGGTCGGCGCCACCATGTAACCGCGCGTGTATGGCAGCGGTTGCACTGGCAAATGCAGTCGAGACCATCTTTGAATCCGCCCATGGGAGAAGCTTGATTGCCAACGATTCGTGGAGAAGTTCACCCGCCCCTTTCGAATCTCCTTTCAAGGCGCGGACACGTGCGTCACAAGGCAACTTGTCCCGAGGGGCAGCGCCCTTTGTTGCCCGAGAGCCCTTCCGAACTCCTTTCAAGGGGCGGACACCTGTGTTACTAGGCAACTACCATCTTCTTCTTCTTCTTCAACCTCCAAGCCTGCCTACAATCAAACAAATTGTTCTCAGCCGCTAGTAACGTCTCTAGCCTAGTAGTAGTAGTACTAGTAGTACTAGTAGTACTAGTAGTACTAGTAGTAGTAGTACTAGTAGTTTGTGAAGGGCGTCGATCAGCATCAATATGGCGGTCGCGCAGATAGATGAGCAATCTCACTGACGTCAATCGTCATGATATCCCTTTCGGATATCGATCAATGTCAATTGAGAGCGCGTCAGAAGACACCCAGTGTCAGCGGGCGCCAGGCCCCATGATGTCGATTGACGTCCGCGCTGATGAGATCCAAATGACACAAGATGTATCGATGTCATTTCACGCATCTGCAGCGCTTGCATCCGCTGATAGACCAGTCTTGCAGCGGCAAATGACGCCAGCGCACCGCCTGCGTTACTTGCCGCGCACGTTGTGATCGCAAATCGACGGCGTCCATCAATGGAGGACTCTGACAGTCATCGGAAACAGACGGGTGTGGCAACATGTGGGGGGCCTGAAGTGAATGACATCCGCTGGATTTCATACTGGTATTCTCATGGAGGGCTTCCGAAGCTCGAACTCTGCAAGCGGTGACGCCTCTTTGTGTCACCCTCCAGGCTGATGCCATTGCGTCCATTATGCAAGCCGCTTGCGGCAAGGCAGCTGCCATTGTGCAAGCTCCCATGGCGAAGGCATCAGGTGGAAAACACAGATAAATGTCAGCCTGATGTCAGCCTGGCTAATTGACTGTCTGTTATGCCTGCAATTCTCTAGGCAGCTGCATCACCTCATGCCACGCATCAACTTTAAAGTGTGACGGCATGCTCTTGCAGGTGGTGGCCGTACATGAAGCACACGATTGAAAATGGCCTGCAGCAGGGTATACCCTACGTAGGGCGCCAGCGGTTGTGACCAAGCGGCGATGGCAGCTCTGGCGGGTGCGCTTGGCGTCGGCATGGGTGTCGGCACTTGTGTGCTTCGTTGATGATATTTTCAGCTTTTTGTGATCGGCGCAGCTGCGGCACACAATTCGGTTGGCAATGTATCCCTTGAGAGTGCAACAGCCGCACCCGAATTGTTTGCACGCTTGCTGGCAGTGGGAGTGCGTGGTTGCAGCCTCTAGCATCAGTTCTAGGGCACATGTAATGCTCAAATATATCTCGAACGAGGCGGATATAACCTCCAGCATCATTGTATATATCCATGGCGAAACAGCGGAAGCCTTCTATGATGTCAATGGCCGAATTGCTCCGCAAAACGTCACCAGATTGTCAAAGGCATCCGCGCCACTTGCTGCGGCTGCTCCTGAATGCCGCACGACGCCTGCATACCAGGCACGTCAGTTGACATCAGCAGCATCGCCGCAAATGGACGCCAGTAGTCTGTGCGTTATTTGACGTCAGAATGCACGAGTCGTCATATGAGGCAAGCAGCGATGACATCGATTGACATGTTCATCGTGATATGCGTGAATTCACGACATGCTGGCAGGTGCATCGTGTGACGTCCACGAAAAAGATATTCATTTGACACACAGATGCAACATCACGTCCATCGACGACCACCAGAACCTTAATTTTATCAACAAACCAGCTGTTATAAAAATCCTTTATTCAAATTCGTAGAAGGATTTTTACTACTAACTTATTAATAAACCTTAACTAAAAAGCTTTTCAAGTTACTTACGATAAATTATTATGGATTTTTATTTTATTTTTATTTTAATTTTTGTATATGATAAGTGGTTTAATTGATGGTGATGGATATCTTGGTATTTCTTAAAAAAAAGACGCTGCAGCTTTTGCAAGCGGCCAGACCACAACGCCAACAACTGCCCAAACCGGGCCAGAAGGTATCCGCCAAGTACATCCCAAGGCAACCGCTTCCCATCGCAGGGAAACGGGCGCACTGGGCGGCACTAAGGGCGGACCTGGCCGTAGGTGTTCCAGTGAACCAGGACATGCAGGCGAGGCCCCCGCCACAGATGCAGAGTCATAGAGTCATGCCCGCTCTCCGCCAGACGGCGGTGCAGGCGAGGGCAGACCAGCCTGAACGAAGAGGCTTGTGCCTAAGACCCGCGGCCTGGGAAAGGAACCTGCTCCCGCCGCCGGCAGCACCAATACAGCTCAGCAGTAGAACCCGCGAGGAGAACCTGGAGCAAGGTCTGCATGCGCCGGTGAGCGATGCACACCAGGGTACCCGATCGCTGAGTCAGAACACGACAGATGGCGGGCAAGCAAGCAGAAACGCTGCTGCTCAGGCCGACCCAGCAGAGACGTCTCACCGCAACAACCATGCAGCTGCGCCTGGGGACGCCTTGAACCACTAATTTTGCATGGTCATGGAGAAGGGTTTTGTTTGTGTGTGCGATTCCTTCTCATTTAAAGGTAGTGTCCAATGCGGCGTCGGCATTGTGATTCACGACTGCAAAATCATGGCAACCCGGTGCTGTCACAATCATTACGCTTACAAATCACGCCAATCAGGGTGGAGCATCACTGCGAGGCTGTCCCCACGGCACCACATGTACATTGTTGGCACGTCTGCCGGACGCAGCAATCCTGTGACCAGAAGCGTGCCGCCTACTTCAGGCGGCACCCTTGCGTGCAGATGACGATCGCCGCCATCACCGTGCCCTGCATATCCATGGAGTCTGGTACCAAATATGATGCCGTTTACCACTGCATCTTGCTGAACGGTCTCAGGCGGTCTCAACTGGTGATATAATCTGTGACCATCCTCACCCGCGCGGGTGTTACAGTATCAGTTGGTAGCAAATCAGTCGCCCGGTCAGCTTCGAGGCACTTGCGCGCACACGTGCCTGTTGGAACTCTGTAGAAACTGCCATACAACTACAACGCTTGCCCTTCGTGGTTCATCACTTCGCCTCTGCTGCAGATACTTCAGCATAACACTCGCAAGCATGGCTGACGCTGCGCATTCGATCTCGCAATATTTCTGGAACTGTGCAACGTGCCAGAAAATTGAGCGGTCAAGCACAGGCAGGCGGCGGCACTGTTGTGGCAGCGTCGCGGCGCACGGCATCGACGACACGTTTCCACGCCCTGATGACCTCCGCGGGATGACCTCCGCGGGATTCCATTCTGGTATTCTCATGGAGGGCTTCGAATCCCAGCTACCAGCTGTTGGCGTCCGGCAGCATTTGTGTCTTTGTCTGGAGCTCCCGATGTCGCGCCAGCCCACTCGTAGTGCACACACTACTGCTGCGCCCGCACAGCAACTTGCTGACGCTACGCTCTGCGTGTGCGGCTTTGGGTCTGCCCGTTTCGTTGGGATGTCTGCCTGCTACCTTCGCAAGCCTCTGCGGCAGGGCCTAGCGCCTCACCTGGCACAGCGATCGTCTCTCAGCAGCAAGCCTCCGAATGCACGGCCAATGCAGCAACAGCTGCCATGCTGAAGGGTGCGGCCGGGTGTGACTGATGCGTCTGGCCCAGAAGCAACCTCTGCCGACCTCTGCAGCAAGCGCAGACAGGTCCGTGCTCCCTCAACATCTGCTTCAGTAGCCTCGCCTGCGCATCAGCCCTCGGTGTGGGATGCTCTGCACCACTGATTTCCAGGGCCAGCGGCGCATCCCAGCAGACATCTTGTGGCTGCGTTATGCAGCAGCCTGCGCTGTGGACCTGTTCAGTGTGTGTCTGGACTCAGCTGTTGAGTACTGGTGCACGGGATATCGATGCTTCATGCACACACGCTACTCAGATGGCAGATCTGACAGCGCATTGCGGCGCCGTGACCGCAATGCAGATGCTGTATTTCCTGCCAGCAAGACTGTGGGCGTTGGATCTGTTGAGACTTCAGCGCCCCTAAACTCTGCGTTGCAGGTCGTTGAGCACTAGCTGGAGGTAATCCTCACAGCACTCAGCCGCTAATTCATGGCGCGCTGCCGCGCCGCAGGTATGGTGCTCATGTGCCGGATCTGCGCAGATTTATGTCTGTACCATCTGTTCTGCCAAACTGCTGCTGGCTGTTCATCGCTGTCTCAAGTTATGATCTTCGCGACTTTGCAAGCGGTGACGCCTCTTTGTGTCACCGTCCAGGCTGATGCCATTGCATCCATTATGCAAGCCGCTTGCGGCAAGGCAGCTGCCACTGTGGCGCCGGCATCAGGTGGGCAACACAGCTAAATGTCAGTCTTATGTCAGCCTAGCTAATTGACTGTCTGTTATGCCTGCAACTCTAGGCAGCTGCATCACCTCATGCCACGCATGACTGCCACCAACCACCCGCATGTGCCGACTCCAGGCAGCACAGCCTCGGCCAAGGACGGTCCGGCTGCGTCGGCCAAATCTCAGCAGACTGCCGCCGCCGTACGGTACATCAGCCAGCAGCCGTGTGACGCTGGGCTTATGGCAAAGGTCATTTTTTTGCCTGCTGTGCCTCAACCTTTGAAAGTCACATGTGCTTCAAGCAGGTGGTCAGTGCGAAGCCGCAGAGTCGATTGCTCATGCTACACAAGTATTGTGTGCAGTTTCACCCCTGCATTGACACCAATGACACTGAACCCTATCCTGTCCAGCGGCATTGATGGCGCAATTGCAGTTTCTCAAGAGCGCAGTGCCAAACCAGCGCAAGGCGGTGGAGGTGGCCAAAGACACCAGCGACGGCGA
>JAABUL010006919.1_pt1 | contig 12666 bp, 2 predicted proteins | sample 5559151 | NCBI WGS metagenome assembly JAABUL01 (sample SAMN10711876, study PRJNA513368) | rock metagenome | isolation source: Antarctica rocks | place: Antarctica: Victoria Land, Pudding Butte sud | reverse complement strand
ATAGAGTTAGACTATTTTAAATACTACTAGAGTACTTAATAGATAAAGTAAAAGACTTCTTAATAACTTAACGAGTTCTCTATAATTTTTTACTAAAAATAGCTCGTTAAAAACCCCTAAGCGGGCTCTTTTTAAATATATCATTATCTAAAAATTATAGCTATTATATATCGTTAGGAACGAGCGAGAACAATTAAGCTATTACTAGCCGCAGATCTCCTAATAGTAGCGGAACATCAAAAAATTCCTTAACTTATAAAAATTCTAGAAAATCGAGACTATACCCGGTTAGGAAGTTTAGACCATCATTTTAAAGAGATTAGTAAGCGGTTGAAAACGTACTTACTACTTTCTAAAACGGACTAATAATGACCCTGAAGTTATTTACCTAAAGATTTTCAAATAACTTTGAACTAAATCCTTAGTAGTCGGTAAATGACTTGTACCTACAAGTTATTTGTCTCTAGATGTTAGATATTATCTTTTAATCCTTATTAATATATTATTATCCTACTTAATCTTAATAAAATATTATTAAAATTAAATTAAGTATTTTATTATTAATTTCTTTTATTTTAAGTATTAAATAACTTAAGTTATTATATTACTTTTATTAAAAGGCTTAAATACTCGTTAAATCTTAATATAAAAGTATATAAAGCTTTCTATTTATTATTTAATCTTAATATTATCCTTATTATTAGACTCTTTTAAGTATTATTTAAAAAAAGGTATAGCTTACTTTTAAGCTTATCCTCTTATATAAGTTATAATAAAAGGTAGTTATTATTTAATTTATATAACTTTCTTATTAAAAGAGTAATATAATTAAAGTTATATTAATTAATTTTTAAGCTTATCTTATTTATTATAATATAAATCTAGCTTAGCTACTTTAATACTATCTTTATTAATATTAAGTAAAAAGTATTACTTACTTTACTTATTTAAGGTAAAGTATCTTAGTCCTAAGGTATTTATCTTAAGAATATTGAAAATATTAAGGTTCTCTTAGTTATTATACTTAATAATAGATATAAGCTTTTAATTAACCTAGGTTAGATCTTATAAAAAGGAGTATTAAGGATTAAAAGGAAGTAGACTTTATTAATTTAAACTTATATTAATTAGTAAAGTATCTAATATTAAAAGTATATTACTTAAAAGATAATATAAATTAAATATAAGGTTTTTATAAAGTAGGAAAGTATTACTATTTATATAGATATAAGAAATTATACTAAGGCTTTTATACTTATAATACTTACCTACTAAGTATATTAAGTAAGAGCTATACTTATAATACTTACCCACTAAGTATATTAAGTAAGAGCTATACTTATAATACTTACCTACTAAGTATATTAAGTAAGAGCTATACTTATAATACTTACCTACTAAGTATATTAAATAAGAGTTATACTTATAGTACTTACCTACTAAGTAATCTAAATAGTATTACAACTTCTTTATCTAAGTATAAGGCTTAGACTATAAGTTATAATATTAGGATAAAGATAAGACTAGTACTTATCTAAGCTAATAGTTTACCTATTACTATTAAGTATTTATATAAGTATTTAGAGTATATAATTAATATAGAAAATTAAAGAAATTAGAATTTAAATAGCTAAAATTCTAGTAAGATAGATAAACTTAATAATTATAAGGTATTTAACTATATTCGAGACCTTATAAGTAAGACTAAGACTAATTATAATTATCTTTATTATTAGATAATTAAGATAATTAATTTACTTATATAGCTAATATACTTAAAGTTATAGTATTTCTTTAATATCTAATAATATATAACTACTATTTATATCTATAATTATCTAGAGTTACTATAAATATATTAATTAAAGTATTATTTTATAACTTTTAAATATCTTATCTTAGCTTTATATTAATATTATTATATATAATATTAAGCTAATTCTTAATAATAATTATACTAGTATTCTAAATAGATTAAAGGATCTTTTAAGTATATTTATAAGGCTCCCTCTAAGATATAATATCCTTTATAAAATAATATTCTTAAAGAATAAAGTTAATAGTAATATTAATAAGCTCTTTAAATCTTTTAGTAAAGCTCTTTCCTACTTATTAATATGAATATTATCTAGATTATACTTTATAAGTCTTTTTATCTTATTAGATAATTTAATAGTCTACTATTATAAAGTATCTTCCTAGAGGTATATCTAAAGGTTTTTATATATTAAGGTATCCTTAATCCTAGTAAAGTCTATTATATATTAAATAAATAAGTAGATATCTTAAAAATATATATCTTTACTAATATATTTAATTCTAGAGCTAGTACTAGCTAATTTTAAGTTATAAAAGGGATTCAAAAATCCTATTTTATTTAAGTTCTACTAGTTACCTGCTTTACTATTACTATTCCTATTACTACTAGTAAGTCTTAAGGGACCTTAAGATCCTAAAGGGCTAGTAAATCTAAATAATCTAGATTATAAGCGGAGTAAGCCTTAAAGTATAATCTATTATTATTAATTAAAACCTATATTCTACTAGTTATAATTAGTATCTTAATTTTCTATTATATTTTAATTTTTAGGTTTTATAGATTAATTATAGATAGCCTCTTTTATATCTTAGAATTTAAATCTAATAAAATAATTATAAATTATCTCTTTTATAAAGGTTACCTACGTAATAGTATTACTATTAAAGGTAGATCTAGAAGCTATTAATTCTAATAAAGATATACTTATTAATAAAGAAGATTATAATTAATCTTCTTAAGGAGTAAGAGGTTTTTATAAAAGTTCTTAAGAGGTAAAGGTACCTTACTTAAAAAGATAATTTATAATAAAGATAAGAGATTTATTAGTAGCTTAATCTTAAGGTTAAGATAGTTTATTAATATTAAATAAATTAACTAACTTTATTAATAAGGACCTAGAGTATTATCTTATTCCTTATAATAAGGAGGTATAATATAATTATAATAGTCTAAGATTATTCCTAATAATAAGTAGTATAAGGAAATAGTTAATGTTATTAATAATAGAAGAATACTAATATCTAGTAGTAATAGAATTAGATAGCTAAAATACTAAAATTAATATCTTATAAGATAAAAGGATAGCTAAGATATCTAATATTAAAAATCTTAATAAAGTAGATTTAATATAAAGGTAGACTAGATTAATATAGTAAATACTACTCTAATATATTAATAAAGAAGATGAAATTCTAAATAATAATAAAGGTAAAATCCTTTAAGAAAGTTATAAACTTATAGTAAATAGATTTAAGAAAGTATAAGGAAAATCTAGCTTTCTTTAATAAATATAGAAGGAATTCTCTAAAAATCCTAACTATTAATTAGGCGTCCTAAGGGAAGATAAAAAGTAGTTTAATACTAAGATAGTATAATTACCTTAATATATAAGGGGTAAGGTACTTAAGTAAAGACTAAAGGCCTTATTATACCTAATATTATAAAGCGTTTATAAGGTATAAATATATAATAGAAGTTAAAAAATAGGACTAGTACTATAATAGCTAGTACTTAAAAAGCTAGTAATATAATCTAACTATTATTAAGTAGTTATTAATACTTAGCTATAATTATAAGTATTATTACTATATTATTATAACTATTAATTATATTAATTATAAGATTATAAAAGCTTACCTTACTATCTAGTAAGATATATCCTCCTATCTTAATAAGCTAAGCTATATAAGGTATAGCGCTAGTAGGCGTATATAATCTATAATAAGAGAGGTACTTATTAAGTAGAGAAGAGGAGGTAATTAATATAATAAAGACTTATTAAGATTAAAGGGGAGACTCTATCCTTTTTATCTTTATCAAAGTTAGCTTAATATTTATATTAAGTATAATTAGGAGTAAAAGGCCTTTTTAAAACTAAATAATTATATAATTAAGAGGTATAAAGTAGTTCTTAATAAAGATATATTATATTAAGAGTTATTATATAAATTTAATAATAGAATATCTTATAATTTAATTATACTTATATTTAATATAAATATTTATATATTTATATATTTATAAAATCTTATATAGTATATATAAGAAGATATAAAGGTATATTTATAATTAAGAAAAGGATTACTTAACTTAAGAATATAAGAAAGTAACTTTATAAGATATATATAAGTCTTTATTAAATTAATTAAGTTATATATTAAGATAATTACTTTTATTCCTATTAAAATATTATAACTTATCTCTTTTAAGAATATATAACTATTAATAAGATATTAATAAATCTTATCTTAAGATAGAAAATAATAATACTTAGACTAACTATTAAGTTAGGATTTAATTCTAACCTTTAGAATTAACTAAATACTTAGTACCTACTTTTAGTATTAACTTAAATACTTAATCCTAACTATTAATATTAACTTGAAAGTCTTAAATACTTAGTACCTAAAAGAGGTACTAACTTAAATCGCTAAGATACTAAAAATTAGTATAGGCTAAAAAAAAGTCTTAAGAATATTAAAGTATTAGTTTATTTTTAGAAAAATTCTTAGGCCTAAATTTTTATTATTAATTTCTACTATTCTATCCTTAAAAATACTTTACCTTTTTATATTACCTAGAAAAAATACTTAATATATAAATAATATTACTTAGATTAATACTATTAATAGTACTATTCTTATTTATTCTATTTATAAATATTACTACTTTATCTTAATAAGAAATAGTACTAAAAATATAATTAAGAATAATACTAAAAATAGAATTAATAGTACTAAAAATAGAATTATTTCTAGAAATATTACTAATTTACATATCTTAGCGATTTAAGTTAATACTTACTTAATTCCTACTTTAAGTATTAACTTGAAAGTCTTAAATACTTAGTACCTAAAAGAGGTACTAACTTAAATACTTAATTCTAACTTTTAATATTAAATTACTAAGACTTAAGTTAAATACCTAACTTAAGTTTAAAGTACTAACTTAACGCGGTTAGTCTAATAATACCTAATATAAAAGATAAGATATAAGTTAAAAAAGTAGAAGAAAAAAGAGAAAATAATCTTAATTTAAATATAATAAGGAGAATTAAAAGCTAAGAGAGGGCTTTTAAAAGTTAATTAAGATATATATATATTAATAAATAAATAGATTAAATTATAATTTAAAAAGATATTAATTTAAATTAAGTTAAATAATATTAAAAAGATAGTTAATATTATATTAAAAGTTATATAAGATAAAAATAAAATTAATATAATATAATTAGAAGTAAAATATAATTAAATTAGGATTAAATATAGGTAGAATAAGTTTAAATAAAAGTCTACTGAATAAAATTCTATATCTTATAAGTTATAAAAGATAATAAAAAATCTTTTAAATTAAATTTTAAATCTTTAAAAGATAATATTAATATACTTAATTTATTAAAGATACTAATTAAAAAGGCTAATAAAAAGATAATATAAAAAGAGATAATATAATAAAGAATATAAAGAAAAGATTTTAAAAATAAAGTATCTTCTTAACTTATTATAATATTAAAGGATAAAAAGTTAATAATAAAATATAAATTAAAGGAATATAAGTTTATAATAAAGTAAATTATTAAAAGATAAATATTAATAATTATTTATAATAAAAGTATTATAATAATAAGGATTAAGACTTAAGAATTTAAGATTATAATAATAATAAAGTTAAAATATAAATATAAGTTAGAAGATAGATCTATTTTATTTAATATCTAATTATTTTAATCTTTATATTAATTAATTTATAATTATAAGATTAAGAGAGATTTAATAATATTAAAAACTAATAAAATTACTATTCTTAAAAGCCTTATTTTAAAGATTATTAAGAAAAGTTATATATAAATTTAATATTAATTTATATTATAAAGCTTTATTATTCTTATAATATAAAAGGTTATTAAAGTCTATCTAATAATATTTTTAAAAGTAGATTATATATTAATTTAATTAAATAAGAAGATTAATTATTATATTAATAATAAATTTAATTATAATTTATATTAAGTATATTATAGTTTAAGTAAAAGATATATAATTAAATAAGAGTTTAATTAGCTTTTATCTCTTAACCTAGTTTTATTATAATATATAAATTAAATTTATAACTATTAATAAAATTTATACTTTATATTTTATAATATTAGATTTTATAAGAGGAAGAGACTTTATCTTAATTAAATATTACTTAGAATAAAATTATAATAAAGATTAAGATAATTTTTAAAAAATTTCTTAAAGATTTATATAAATATTATATTAAAGTCTCTTTTATTAATAAGTAAGTAAATATCTATTATTATATATAATACTTTATAAAGGTTCTTAAAAATAATAGCTTCAATTATATTTTATTATATTAATTAAATTAGTAGTAAAAAGTTATATATCTCTTTTCTCTTCTATTAAGAAAGAGTTAAGATAAAGATTAAAATAATTATTAAGAGCCTTTTTAAGAGTATTCCTAAGGTTTTAAGTAAGGCTTTATCTATTAATAAGTAAATAGATATCTATTATAATTTATCTTTAATATCTATCTTATTATCCTTTAAATAGGATAGGTTCTATAAGTATCTACTTATCTTATTCTATTCTATTCTATAATATAATTCTAGAGATATTAAAGAAAGGTTTCCTAATAGTAATTTTATAATAAAGAATAACTTTATATCTTTATTAGATATTACTAGAGATTTTAGATTATATATATATTAAAAGATAATTAGTAAGTTATAATATTAAGTAAAGGGAAATAAGGTAGTATATTCCTTATATAATTAGATTAGAATAAGGCTTAGATTTAAAGAAGTAAGGCTTAAAGGAGTAAGGCTTAAAGGGGTAAGGCTTAGGAGGAGTAAGGCTTAGGAGGAGTAAGTCCTAGGAGGAGTAAGGCTGCGGAGGCGTAAGATTACAGAGAAGTAAGGCTGTAGAGGAATAAGGCTACGGAGGCGTAAGAATGCAGAGAAGTAAGGCTGCGGAGGGGTGAGGCTGCGGAAAAGTGAGGCTGCGGACGGAGTAAGGCTTTGAACGGAGTAAGGCTTCGGAGGAGAAAGACTTGTACCATTATACCCCTGTCTCTCTTTCCCTCCCTCGTAATACGACGGGTCATATTGATTACCACGTCGTACGATACTTTCTAGTATGGCTTTGTCAATTATATGGGATGGCATAACACCCAACTAACGTTTGCCTCCTTACAGGGAATCATGCGTGTGTTAATAGCGTAGGCCAATGGCCGTCAAACCTACCAGCTGCCCGGTAAATCCATATGAAATGAATGAGGCAGTGCTGAGAATGTCGAGTACCTCGCGGTAGTAGAATAATATAAAGTCCCACTCATCCGCGTCTACGCATAACCCGTCGTCCCTTTTTAAAACATTATGGTTTCAAACAACGAGATACGTATACTAAGTCTCTGGCCGTGCGAAGGCGATGAAAACGCACCGATACGCTGCAGCTTCCGCGTCGCTAAGCTTGTCGATCACCCTATGTACGAGGCACTCTCTTACGTTTGGGGAGACACGAGCAACCAATTACCCATCTGCGTATCGGGCGGCAAGACAGTCAATGTCACCAGCAATTTGCACGCTGCTCTCTGCCAGCTGCGGCTTCGCGACAAGGAGCGCTTCCTTTGGATCGATCAGCTATGCATCAACCAGCAAGACGACACGGAGAAGATAGCACAAATCAAGTTGATGCGCGAGATCTACTCTGGATGCAGCTGCTGCATCTTCTGGATGGGCGAGCTTCGCCCTGACATCACGACAGTAGAAGCGAAAAGGACGGTCGAGTTGCTTCAGTACCTAGGCCGAGCAGGACGGGCATCTGATCCGGACAGTGTCCCGGCACCGTCATGGCTCGACTCTTTTGCCGACTTTGAAGGATCTATGAAAGCTCTGCAATCAATTGTGCCCTCGAATAACAACTGGTGGACGCGTGCGTGGACCCTGCAGGAGACTATCTTACCAGTCAATTCCATCTTCCAGATGGGATATCTGGCGCTGCCTTGGGGCTTGGTAATGGACGCACTCGAGACATGGGTCACGAAGATGCCGCAAGTCTTGAACGACTCGTTGATAGAGCCACACTTGACCACCCTAAATCATTTGCGTTCCAACACATATTGGCTCGCTCTGGCAAGGGAACAGCAAGACCCTCTGCTGCACGGAGCTTTCAAGTGGCGCTCCCGCATGGCGACTTTGCCGCACGATAACATTATCGCTCTGATGGGGCTGTGGCCGCCGGAGACGCTTCCCCTCTCAGCCGCTTGCGGCTACGATATGCCTGCCGACGAAGTGTTCTGCGCATTCACAGCGGACATGATCATCCATACGCAAGGCCTACAGCCGCTGATGTTCGATCCGCGACTCGAGGACGACGCTGCTACGCCAAATATCCCGCGGTGGACGATTGACATGCTGCAACGCACACGGAAGGGGTCTTTCGAATGGCGCCACATTTTTTGCTACGACTGGTATAGCGCCGACGGTGGACGGCAGCTTGATCTTGAGCTTTTGCAGAAGACGTGGGTGGAAAATCCTAGGATCTTGGGATTGAGAGGGATATTGGCGGATGAAATTGAAAGGGTAGAGCCAGGCCTGACATGGGAAGGACCTGTTGTTCAGCGTCCGGACAAGCAGCTTCTCCAGCAGCTGAGGGTCTGGGCGGACGCTGCGGGAGTGCGCAAGGACAAGGAAGGGTGTAGATACTACCCTGGATGTGTCTATACGCGCCATGAAGCGTTTGGGAGACTCATGCTGGGTGATTTGGTGACGGAGCACCAGCAATTGCCCCAGGCTTGGGCATCCAACGAAGATGTTGAAGCTGCCTGGTCTTGGGCAGAGGGCGGCGAGCAGAGTCGCCTGTGGAGAGATGATCTATCATACATGCCAATGAACCAATCACTCTTCGTCACTCGAAAGGGCCGTATAGGGCTCGGACATTGGGAAACAAAACCTGGAGACCAAGTTTGGATTCTCTTCGGAGGACGGGTGCCCTTTATCTTGAGGACACGGGCTGATGGGAAGGATCCAGGCTACGATTTTGTAGGTTGGTGTTATGTCCAAGGCATTATGAGAGGGGAGCTCTTCGCTAAAGGTAGCGAAATAGCTCCTAAGCAGGTAGTACATATATATTAGTTAGCTATTAAATTGAATATTATAATATAAGTCTATAAAACTAAGTAAAAAAAATTAATATATATAATAAATTCTATTTTTTTATCTTACTTTTATAGATTTCTTTATTAATTAGATTAAGATTACTTAATCAAATAATTCTATTTCTTTATATAATTAAAGATTTATATATATAATATATTATAAGTTATTTAATATTTATCTATTTAATTAATATAATAATAAAAGACTAGAATTATATATCTCTTATAAAAAGCTTCTATTAAAGTTTTAATTTAAAGATAATATTCTTTTAATAACTTTTAAAAATATCTTTTATTATATAAAGATCTTTATATTACTTTTAATAATATCTTAACGATCTATTTAAAACTTTTAAATATTAAATTAAGATATATTTAATAAAATAAATATATATTTATAAAGTTTAATAAATGATTTTAAGATATATTTTATATCTATTAAAATTTTATTTTATTAATTAAATTTAATATATTTTATTTTATATAATTAAGACTAATAATCTTTAGATTATACTTATTTAAATTAACTATTAAATTAGGATTTAATTTTAACTTTTAGAATTAATTAAATGATTTAATCCTAATTATAAGTTAAGTATTTAACTTAAAAATTAAAGATATCTTTTTATCTATTATTCTATTAAAATATATTATCTTCTTATATTCCTTTTAAGATTTAATTCTAACTTTTAATATTAAATTACTAAGACTTAACTTAAGTACTTAACTTAAGTTTAAAGTATTAACTTAATATAATTAATTTATACTTATTTTATTTATTATAAATAAGAAGATTAATAAACTCTTTTTAATTAATCTTTATAATATACTAGATATATTATATAATCTTTTATGAAATATATAACTAGGATTATAAATAATTAAGTATATTCTTATTAATAAAAAGAAGAATTTTTATAATAAATAATATTAGGAAGTATTATAAGCTTTTTTATATATTTATATATACTAGTTAATTATTATATAGATCTAGTAGATAAGAGCTTTTACTTTTAATTATTTATATTAATTAAGAATAATATATCTTAAAACTAGTAAAATAAAAGATATAAGTATATTAACTTAATATTAATTATTTATATAATTATTCTTAAAAGATATAATATTATAAGATTCTTCTTTAATCTCTTATTAATTCTCTTATAATTACTTATTTATATACTTCTTTATTAAATAATATATTGAAAAGATCTTATTAAAAGAGAATAATTCCTTAAAATACTATTAAAATTATTAAAGAAGAGTTTATAAAATTATAACTTAAAGAAAATAATATTAAATAGATATTAAATATTAAAGTCTAATCTAATATATAGTAGTAGTATACTAGTATTAATTAAAGTATTTAAATAAAGTCTAGTATAAAGATTTAGAATCCTCCTTAATTTAAAAAAGCTATATTAGATAAATAAGTTAATTTTTAGGATAATTCTATTTAGATAGCTTTAATAATAGAAGTAGTTATTATTAGTATATAGATATCCCTCTAGAATAGTACTTTTATAGACTATTAACTCATCCTCGCTCTAGGGCGCGTACCTAGAGCCGGTACCCGGACCCGTTCCGCAGCGTACGCGTTCAACTCGGTCGTCGCAATCTTTACATATCTCGTCGCTTCTCATTCTAATCTGCAAGATCATTAACCATGGCACCCTCACCCTTCGCCATTCCCACTCATCTGGAAGAGATATCATCCGTTTCCACTACTCACTACCATCTCCTCCGCCGTAGCATCGTGAACAGTACCCAAGAAGCAACCCTCGGCGTCATCGTCGCCTACGTCGTCATCATCGCTCTGCTCTGGAATCTCCCTTACGTGCGCTGGTCCCTCTGGCCCTTCAAAATGCTCGTAATTGCCTTCCACGAGTTCAGCCACGCAGCCGCAGCTTGCTGCACTGGCGGCAGGGTCGAGTCCATCTCACTAGACCCCAAAGAAGGCGGCGTGACGCATATGCGCGGCGGCATCAGCGCTATCACCTTGCCTGCGGGATATCTCGGGTCTTCTTTGATTGGGGCGCTATTGATCTTTTGCGGGTTTGATATCGTGGCGAGCAAGGTAGCGAGTATCGCTCTAGGAGTGTGTTTCTTGCTTACGCTATGGTGGGCGCGCAAGGATTGGCTTACGATTGTTACGGTGCTCTTGAGTGTGGCTCTGCTTGTTGCGTGCTGGTTCATCAAACATGCGGAGCCGTTGCGCTTCTTCGTACTTTTCATTGGTGTCATGTCGGCGTTATATAGCGTCTGGGACATTGTAAGACCTAGCTCCCTCTCTCGATCAACCCTTGCTCTTATTTATCAATTGTTTGTCTACTGACGAATTTTACGATGGATAGTGCGACGACCTCATCCTCCGCAAAGTCAATAGCTCCGACGCGAGCGTGTTTGCGAAAAAGTATGGGGGATCATCACACTGCTGGGGTATTATTTGGTCATTCGTATCGGTTGCGCTGATGATCCTCTCGATCATTGCCGGAATTGCAGCTTTCAAGCAATCGTGGAGCGAGCAAGAGAAGGATTCTAAGAAATTTATTCCGACCTTATGAAGCAACCTTGACTCGCTACATCACACATGCGACCCGGATCTTGGAATGAGACTTGGCAAAGTACAGAGGATTGATATTAGGAGATATGATCTCAAATGAAGTCTTAATTTAGCGCTGTCAATTTGTTCCCCAGCAGATTATGCCATGGTGGAATCTTTTATCGGGAAGGCTGCCCTAGGATCCCGTCGATCAATTTCAGGGCAATCAAAAGACAAGCCCGAGCGAGTAAAATCTTCAAAATGTGCAAAAACAGGACATCCAAAGCTGGCAAGCCCCCTCAGCATATGCCACCACTCTGGGGAACGAAGACTGCGACTCGACTTTTCCCAGCTGTTGATTTCTCCTTATGAAGCGCCTCGGGCCAATCAACAGAGCTTGCAAGTCGCCACAAGCGAAGATATGCCAGCTCGCAAACCCCATTCTCCCTCTCCCCTTCGAAGATCCTCCTGAACATCGCCGATTTCTCTCCCCTAATTTGCGCCGCATGCCTCGCTCTAAGTTATTATAGGCTCTCGCTGCACCAAGACCAAATTTTCGGTTTGAGCTTCATAAGCTTATCTTCGGAGAGGAGATTTTCCTCTCTCTCCTAGCAAGAGCTGTGGAAGATTCTGTGCTCTGTCCGCGCTGCCATATCCTCGCTACTCCCTTACTGCACCCCTGTATTCCCTCATTGCTCTTTCAAAAGCAGCCCTGCCCCCTTTCCCGAGCCGAAACGGTGATTTACAATCCTAGATTCGGGGTGTATATAATATATATATATATATATCTTTTATTGTCTACTAAGCTAATATTAGCACATAGGTAGACATGGTTTACAGGCAGGGATCAAGGGCAAGCCCGCATAGCGCGAGAAACAAGTCGACATTGTTGACAAGTCTGTGACTAGCGTCCGATGACTGC
>JAABUL010006917.1_pt1 | contig 12670 bp, 10 predicted proteins | sample 5559151 | NCBI WGS metagenome assembly JAABUL01 (sample SAMN10711876, study PRJNA513368) | rock metagenome | isolation source: Antarctica rocks | place: Antarctica: Victoria Land, Pudding Butte sud | reverse complement strand
CCAACGCCCCCGACGCATGGTCGACGAAAACCTTCCAACAGCCGGCCGCGGTCAGCTCATCGGTCTGCAGCCCGACATTCTGCTCGGCCGTAGAGACCCGCGCATAACCCAGAAGGTGACCCATCGACCGAACGTAGCGAAAACCCATTCATCCGCCAGCTCACGACACACTGATTCCGGACGCAGGTTCCGCTACACCAGCCCGCGCTCAACGCGAGCTGCGATCAAGCGACCGAGGGCGTGTAGCGGAAACGGTCATTTTGCGGACGGCGCGTAGGCCGTTCGCTACTTGGCGGGTGCCACGCCGGGGCCGGGGGTCAGCGTGTAAGCGGTGATGCCGTGCGACGGCAAGTAAATGGTGCCGTCGGCGATTATCGGCGGGGCGAACGATCCGAAACCGCCCCGGAACGCGGTGGCCACCTCTCCGGTGGCAGCGACGACCGCGGTGTAGCCGTACACCCCAGCGGGGTCAGTGACGGCGCTAATCAGCAGCCCGTTGGCATAGGAAAGTCCGACCCCGCCGCCGGGCTTGCTCCATACCACCGCTCCGGTGGCCTCGTCCAAGGCGTAGGTGGGATCATTCTGATCGGCGTAGACCCGACCCTCGGCGATCGCCAAACTGCGCGTACCCAGGCCCAGCGGCCTAGTAGCCCACAGTTGCCGTCCGCTGGTGAGGTCGAACATTCGAACCTGCCGGTCGCTGGTGCCGACCGCGACGCCACCGGCGTCCGCCACCGGCATCCCACCACCGACCTCGGGGTCAGCAGCTGACAACGGCACTGACCACAACGCCTGACCGGTGTCGGCGCTGTAGGCCGACAAGTTGCGCCCGACCACGTAGATCGTGTTGTTGTAAAGCACCGGAGTGACGTTGGAGTACTCGATCGGGGTGTGCCAGCGCACCGTGCGGGTCGCCACGTCGATGGCCTGTAACTCAATCACGTGAGCGACTGGGTCCCCGGACACCACATACAGAAGCCCATGGGCCAGCGTGAGGCCCTGCCCGCCAGTGCTACTGCTTAAAGTCATCTCCCAGGCGACCCGGCCCGTCAGGGCGTCAATGGCGAACAGATCCGGACTGCTGGGGCCGGTCAGGTACACGTTGCCGGTGTCGGCGTCGTAGGCCACCCCGGTCAGTAGCAGGTCTGGGACGTCGTAGGTCCACACTGCTTTGCCGGTGACCGCGCTGACCCCGACCGCCCCATGTCGGGTGCCATAGACCAGCACCCCCTTAGCCAGGACCATCCCCGCCTGCGGCGGGGAGTCTTGGAGGCTGCCCGCAAACAGCGGCACCGTCTGGCCGACCGTCGCCGGGCTGAGCCGGTGCTCATACCAGTTCGCGCCCCGGTGCGCGGCATACAACCCCAGCTGGGTCCACTGCAACCGGGCCTGCACCGTCGTGGTGGCCGACCGTGAACCCTGCGCGGCCACCAGCCGGTGTCGACCGGGCTTGGCCGTGCTCGGCACCGTCACCCGCCCGGTGAACCCGCCAGCCCCACCCGCGGTCACCCGACCCAGCCGCGCGCCATCAAAGCTGAGAACCACTGGCTGGCCGGCCTGGAACCCGCTGCCGGTCACCGTCGCCGACAACCCCGGCCAGGCCAGGCCAGGCCGGACCGACACCGACGGACCACCCCCGCCGGCCAGCGCCGCCGGCACCGTCCCGGTCAACGCCAACACCGCAGCACCACCGGCGATTAGCCCTGTCTTGGCACCTTTACGCATATCTTTCTCTTTCTCGAATTCTGGTGGCGTGCTGAGGCTGGCAGCCTCTAGGGGGATGCGACGTCGACCCACCCCTGCCCTTACCCTTGTGCTACACCGTCTACTTCGCGGGCTCCCGGAAAGCAACGCGAGCGCGTGAGACTGATTACCTAAGCATCAGAACATTGTCCCCCAGGGCCGGCTCTACGCGCGTCTGTACGCTCACCGACCCTCGAGCAGCGGATCGCGGACGAACACGTCGAACGCCCCGTTTGTGTCCCCACGTACCAGGTTCGACGCGCTCGACCCGAAGGCGACCGAACGCCCGTTGGGGGAGATGGCCGGGCTGAAGCTGGGGCCGTTGGCCTGCCCGCTCGCGCCGACCGACACCCGCCGGGTCACCCCCGCCAGCCGGTCCCGGACGAACACGTCCTCCGCCCGGTTGGTGTCCCCGGCGACCAGGTTCGACGCGCTCGATTCGAAGGCGACGAACCGGCCGTCGGCAGAGATCGCCGGATGGAAGCCGCTGCCGTTGCTGGCCTGCCCGCCGACGCCGACCGACACCCGCCAGGTCACCCCGGCCAGCCGGTCCCGGACGAACACGCCGCCCGTCCCGCTGGTGTCCCCGGCGACCAGGTTCGACGCGCTCGAGCCGAAGGCGACGAACCGGCCGTCGGCGGAGATCGCCGGGTTGCCGCTGCTGTCGTTGCCCTGCCCGCCGGCCCCGACTGACACCCGCCGGGTCACCCCGGCTAGCCGGTCCCGGACGAACACGTCGAAAGTCCCGTTGGTGTCCCCGGCCACCAGATTCGACGCGATCGACTCGAAGGCGACGAACCGGCCGTCGGCGGAGATCGCCGGGTTGCCGCTGCTGTCGTTGCCCTGCCCGCCGGCCCCGACTGACACCCGCCGGGTCACCCCGGCTAGCCGGTCCCGGACGAACACGTCGAAAGCCATGTTGGTATCTCCGGGCACCAGGTTCGACGCAGCCGAGTAGAAGGCGACGAACCGGCCGTCGGCGGAGATCGCCGGAATGTAGCTGCCGTTGTTGGCCTGCCCGCCGGCGCCGACCGACACCCGTTGGGTCACCCCGGCCAGCCGGTCCCGGACGAACACGTCGCCCTTCCCGTTGGTGTCCCCGGCCACCAAGTTCGACGCAGCCGAAAAGAAGGCGACGAACCGGCCGTCGGCCGAGATCGCCGGGCTGTAGCTGTAGTTCTTGGCCTGCCCGCCGGCGCCGACCGACACCCGCTGGGTCACCCCGGCCAACCGGTCCCGGACGAACACGTCGCCCTTCCGGTTGGTGTCTCCTGCCACCAGATTCGACGCGTACGAGTCGAAGGCGACGAACCGGCCGTCGGCCGAGATCGCCGGCGGCGCATAGCTATAGGGGCTGTCGGCGTTGCCCTGCCGCCCGTCCGAGGCCACCGACACCCGGCTGGTCACCCCCGAACCCGACGCCGACGACGCCGACTGCGCTACAACCAACACCATCGTGGCAGTCAGGGCCACCAGCCCAGCCGAACGACGCAACCTCATAGGCCCTCCTCCGATTGCCTGCCTCACTGTGCCCCCAGCCAAAGTCGCCCACAACCCCCAGCAGGACAACAAAGCGGTAATCCTGCGGGTGCGTCCGCGGGCCTGTGCGCTGCCGGGCGACGCTGGCGCGCTGGTCACCCGCTGTCGAGCCGGCCGATGCGGTTCAGCAGCTGGTCGCCGGGCAGCGCGTCGGGGACTGCGAGGTCTCCGACGATGCGGCCGTCGAGGAGTCGGACGAGCCGGCCGGCGCGGCTGGCGACTGTGGTGTCGTGGGTGGCGATGAGGATGGTCAGGCCATGTTCGTCGCGCAGGGCGAGGAGGAGGTCGAGGATCTCCTGCCCGGTGCCGGAGTCGAGGTTTCCGGTTGGTTCGTCGGCGAGCACCAGCCGTGGTTGGCCGATCAGGGCGCGGGCGATGGCGACCCGTTGCTGTTGGCCGCCGGACAGCTGGGAGGGCAGCGAGGTCTCCCGGCCGGCGAGGCCGACGGCTGCCAGGAGTTCTTTAGCTCGGGTCTGCTTGTTGTAGGTGGTGCGGTAGGGAAGCACGGGGGCCATCACGTTGTCTTGGGCGGTGAGCGCGGGGAGGAGGTTGTAGCGCTGGAAGATGAAGCCTACTTGGCGCCGGTAGTCGGCCAGTTCACCGCGGGAGCGGGTGGCCAGGTCCCGGCCGTCGACGATGACCGTTCCCTGCTCGGGTCGTTCGATCGCCCCGATCAGATGCAGCAGCGTCGATTTGCCCGAGCCGGACGGGCCGGTGAGGGCGACCACGCTGCCCGGTTCGACGGCCAGGGTGACGTCGTCGACGGCCCGCACCTGCTGGCCGCCGCCGAGCCGGAAGGTTTTCCGCACGCCGGTCACCACGACCGAGGCTCCGGTCGCCAAGGCGGGGGCCGTCGGGTCGGCTGAGCTTGGCATTTGTGTCACTCCTCGGCGAGGGTCTGGGCGCTGTCGCGACGGCGCAGCAACGTGACCGGGACGGCCGTGGCTAGGGCGGCGATCGCCGTGCCGACCACGACCGCGGCCAGGGCGATCACCACGACGGCGCCGGGGAGGTGCCCGGCGAAGACGCCGGCCCCGGCCAGCCCCAGCGCGGCACCGGCTACCGAGCCCGCCACTCCCATCCCGAGTCCCTCCACCGACACCAGCTCAGCCAGGGCCTGGTCCCGCCAGCCCAGCGCCGATAGGGTCGCGAATTCGCTGGCTCGCTCGCGCACGTTGAGGTACAGCACATCGGCCAGGGCCAGCGCTCCTAGGGCGACGGTCAGCGCGGCGGCGATGAAGTCCACCGGCCGGATTTGGACGGAGATGGCGTCGCCGAGGAGGGAGCCGACGAGCTGCCCTTGGAAGGCCAGGGTCACCGTGGAGAGCAAGGTCAGCGCGCACACGCCGATGGCTAGGCTCGCCGCGCCGACCAGGCTTCGGCCCGGGACCCGGACCAGGTTGACCAGGCCCAGGGCGAGCACGCTGCGGGGACGCCGCACCCGCCGGGCGGTCAGCAGGGCGGGGCGCACCGCGGCACCGGGATCTGACCGAGCTGCCTGCCAGGCGGGGAAGAGCCCGGCCAGCAGTGCCAGCAAGGCCGCCGCGGGGACCGCTAAGGCGGCCCGCCGGACCGACACTGACACCCCGAACGCCGCCCCCAGCGGTAACGCGAGCAGGCTGCCTAGCCCGCCGGCTACCAGACCGACCAGGCCCAGCTCGAGCAGTGCAGCGGAGAACAGCTTCCGTGGCCGCCAGCCGATGCATGCGAGGATCCCCAGCTCGTTGCGTCTGGCTCGCACGGCGGCCACCGCCGCGTTGGCGACGAACAGGGCGCACACCGCCAGGATGAGGGTGAACAGCACCAGGCTCTTGCGGTCCACGGCGGCCAGGATGGCCACGGCCACCCCCTTTTTGACCCAGCCTTCCCGCAGGGTTAGCTGCGGCCGGCCGAACTTTCCGGCCGGCAGGTCGATTGTCATGGCGGTGGGGGAAGACCCAGCGGTGATGTCGACGTCAAGGCCGGTGCTGGTGGCGATCTGCTGGGCGACCACCCGGATGCGTTCCCGGCTCACCGGGTCGATACCGGTCACCCCGGCGACGCGTACCCGGATCACGCTGATCGGCGCGTGGTTGGGATGGAAGACCCGCGGGTTGGTGAACGCCGGCAGGCAGGCCAGTGTGGTCAGCAGCATCGGCGGCTGGTCAAGGTAGCCGCCGATGTTGCCGTTGGGCAGCAGTGACCGGCCGCCGAGCAGGCTTCGACTACGCCCGTCGCCGGGTATCGCCACCGGGGCGGTGTAGGTCTCCTCCGGTACCGCCGACAGCGCGCTGAACCCGGGAAGCTTCCTCGGATCGAACACGCCGACCGCGTGCGGGACCGGCAAACGCAGCATCCCCCCAACGTCGACGTTGGACCCGACATTGGCGGTGAGGCGCCTAAAGCCGACGTCGGCAGCCTCGATCGGGACGTGGACGTACCCGATTGTCTGAAACGACGACGCCCAGACACTGACCGGGTTCGGCACTGGCAGTGGAGCCAGTTCCCGGCTGCCGTGCTGGCGGTAGCGGGTGGGGCCAACCGTCCAGTAGCTCTCCACGATCGAACCGCCGCCACCGGCTGCGGTCGGCGCTACCAGCTGACCGGCCAGGCGGGCATAGACGGCACCGGCGTCGATGGTGCGCTGGGACACCACCGGGCCGCTCTGAGCGTGCAGCCGCCCGATCAGCTGGTCCGGTCGCAGGCCGGCAGCCATCGCCTCGGACGCCGCCGAGCCGAGCCGCCGGACCGTGACCTCATACCCGCCGTCGAGGAATCCCCGGTTGGAGACCAGCACGGGCACCGCGAGGCTGCGGCCCGGGCCGGCACCGACGACTGTCGGCCGGTCCGCGGCGTGTAGGTAGCGGCCCCGGATAACCGCGGCATCGACATGGGCTAGTGCGGCCTCACTGGCCGGGTCGATGCCGGCAATGAGGAATGGGACCGGGATCCGCACCTGGGCCGCAATCACACCGCCCGGCCCCGGCCCGAAACCACCCTCCGACGCCGGGCTTCGAGAATCGCATTGCAACTCGTTGCGGGCCGCCGGGGCAAACGGGCCCGGCGCCTGCGGTGGGATCGTCAGCGACGGGCAGACCACCACCGTCCGGCCCGGCCACACCTTTTCGGTGGGGCCGGTCACCGTGTTCGGGGCGGCCGTATAGCCGGCCGGCAGCTGCAGCGCCTGGTTGGTGACGTAGACGTAACTGGTCGGTACGTCGACCATCCGCGAAAGGCCGCGGTCAGTCGAGCGGTTCACACCCATCCGGAACACCTGCCGCGGTGCAGACCCCAGATAGGGGCGTAAGTCGACGTTGAACGTCACGTTCTGCAGCACGTAGCCGATCATGGCGATCGGGGCGGCGACCTCGACCCCGGTGACCCGCTTCACCGAGGCGTACTGGTCCAAGGTGATCCCGCCGAAGATCCCCGATAGGTAGTTGGGCCGAACCAGCTGCTGTGACCGCTCCAAACCTGTGGTGGACCCCCGCGGCCGAACCAGAATGTCGTAGGCGGGTCGGAAACTTCTCTGGACGGCGCCCACCGTCTGCAGCCTGGCCGTCTCCGTGGTCCCGGTCAGGACGGTGAAGCTCGTCGTGGCTACCAGGATGCCGGCGAGCAAAGCCACAGTCCGGGTGACGCGATAACGCAACTGCCGCCACAGGTAGCGGTGCATCACGACCCCTTGTCTCGACCCACCAATCAGCGCACCCTAGTAGCTAGGGTCGGTGGAGTTGCGTCATGTGGCCGAAACGCAACCAAAGGAGGCCGCCATGGCGTTACAGCACGCCGTCCTTGCCATCCTCGACGACGGCCCCAGCTACGGCTGGGACCTCAAAGCGAGCTTCGAACTAGCAGTCGGCCCCCAATGGGGCCTCAACGTCGGCCACCTCTACCAGGTCCTCGACCGGCTCCGCCGCGACGGCCTCGCCACCGCCGAAGTCCTCAGCCAATCCGACCGTCCCGACCGCACCGTCTACCGCATCACCACCCAAGGACGCGCCGAACTCGACTCGTGGCTCGACTCAGCCGTCAACCGGACCCGCGGCTACCGAGACGACTTCTTCCTCAAAGTGATGGCCGGCGCCCGACGCAACCCCGCCGCCCTAACCCACGTCATCGACGTCCAACGCCAGCGCTACCTACAAGAATTGCGCTCCCTGTCAGAACTGCCCGCCACCCCCCGCGACGTCATCACCGAAATCATCATCCAAGCCGCCACCCTGCACACCCAAGCCGACCTCCGCATAGTCGACCTCGCTGAGGAACGCACCCAACAACTCCTCGACGAGGCCGCCATCACCCGCCGCGCCCGCGAAGAGCCGAGCCCGTCCATCAGCAAGACCGCACCAGGAACTGCCGAAAGGCAGGAGCCAGGTCAGCAGACGATGAGCGCCTAGCTGCCGATCCAAACTCGACGAGCCACCTCGGCGACCCCGCCAGGCTCGCATGAGCTGCCAGACGCAGTGCTCGGCAGGACTGGCCTGGCCAGGCGTCCGTCGGTGCGGTCTGAGCACCCCATGGGCTCACTCCGTCGCCGGCCGGAGGACCATTGGCGTCGCGCCAGCGCTCGTGGGCTGACTGGGAGGCCCTCGCCCGGCCGCGCGGCATAACGGCCGCCATCTGGGCCAGCGGCACAATAGCGGCCGGCGTCAATCCATTGGCGCGAAGCCGCAACCCGCCCCCTGGCGGTGCATACTCAAACTCGTGCGCTGGCAGCGACGTTGCTTGGTGATTTGCAGCGCGATCGCCGTTGCGCTGCTGCCTGCACAAGTAGCAGCCCGTCATCGCGCCGGTCGAGGTCAACTGGCCAGTTGACGGCGCGAGCGCAGACGCTGACATCCTTGCAATCGCCTGCTTCGTCACACCTGCGTTATACCGTCCGCTCCGACTGCCGCACGTCCGCCCAGGCCAGCGGTGCCCGGTTACCTTGACGCGTCATCAGCCGGACCGAGCGCTAGGAATCGTTCAGGGGACGGGACCGGCGGGGCCGGTTGGTCTGTCTGTTGGCGGCGTGCTGCAATATGCGGCACCCACGAGCGTCGTCCACGTCGTCCACGTTGTCCGATCGGCCGATAGTCGAACCGCACCTCCACATAGTCCCGCGGCAGGCTGTCCGCAGGTCGCCTAGACAGACTCACCGCGCAAAGCGCCGCACGACACGACTTCCCCGAGGCCCTTGCGGCCGCAGCCCGCGCCCAAAGATCTCGTCAGCTCCTTGTCTTCCTCCCACGAGCAGTCAGCGCGGTCAAATCCAGACAGGCAGCTTCGCCGGAATCGCATGCAACCTGCGGGCCCAGTCCGGCCGTCTGAGGTAGGGCAGGAGAGGACGGTAGTGCGCCAGGACCAGGAGGAAGACTTCCGGGACTATGTCGCCGGTCGGGGTGCCGCCTTGCGCCGGACTGCCTTCCTTGTGGCCGGCGACTGGCATGACGCTGAGGACGCCGTCAGCGTGGTGTTCGTTCGCCTCTATTTGCGTTGGGCCAGCATCCGCGCGCACTCGGCGTTGGACGCGTGGACGCGGACCGCGGTCATCCGGGTGGTTCTCGACCAGCGCAGGCGGGGTTGGAGCCGCCGCGAGCGGGTCGCCGAAACCCTGCCCGACCGGGCGGAGCCCGTCGCGGACATCGACGAACGGCTGACGGTTCGGGCGGCGTTGCAGCAAGTTCCCCGCCGGCAGCGAGCGGTGCTGGTGCTGCGGTACTGGGAGGACCTCTCGGTGCGGGAGACCGCGGTCATCCTCAACTGCACGAGCGGCACGGTGAAGAGCCAGACCGCCCGCGGGCTGGTGGCCCTGCGCCGTGCCCTCGGTGACGACGTGGCCGCCGATGGGGACCACCTACCAGGAACGAGGACCAGATGATCGATGTCAGGAACGCCATGGCGGCCGCGCTGACCGAGGAGCCGCCCCTGCCGGCAACGGAGGTCTACCTCACCCGCGGCCGACGGGCGCGCTCGCGCCGGCGGGCTGCCGTCGGTGCCGGCACGTCAATCGTCATGGTTGTCGGGGCTATCACAGTGCTGCTTGGTGCACCCGGGCTGGGGACGCTCGCGCCGGACCGGGTCGCGGGCGGACCCGGGTCGACGGTTGCGCCGGCCAGCCTGCCGAGCTGCGATAAGGGTCCGCTTGGCTTGTCCTTCGCCGTCGTCGGCTCCTCGCGCGTCCCGCAACACGATCGGGCCGCGGTGGAAGCCGTTGTGCGCAAGGCTGGTGTCGGACCCGAGAGCATCACCGGCGTCCAAGCGGTCATGGTGACCGACCCCGTGGCACCGAAGCTCGGACTGGGTAAGGCCACCAGCCCACGACTCATGTGGGCCATCACCGGCACATCAGTGACCAGACCGCCCACCTACCGGGTCGACGCCCGTGAGGGAGTTCGGTTGCCGGTGTACCCGGTTGGCACGGTCCTGCGTTCGCTGACGCTGGTGGACGACTTGACCCTCAGCCTGGCGGGAAACTTCTCCTGCGGGGTGTCTCACGGGCCGCGGCTGGACTGACCTTCGGGGACGAGCTGGCCCGCCGTGGTTACGGCCGCCTGCCGGTGGTGAATCGCCAGCGCATGTATCAGTGGACGCTGCGGTGGGCGGCAACTACGGCGACGGCGGCTGCGGCTGGACGCCTGCGCAGGCGGCCGGCTACAAGGCCGCCCTCAACGGGCTCTGAGCCCGGCGTGGCGGAGGCGCGGTCGCGCCGGGGCGCGGAACACTGGCCCGATGGGCGTGAACAAGATGTGGGCGCAGATCGGAGATACTGGTCGGCGCATTCCCGTGCTGTCGCTCACCGGTTCGACTCCGGAGGAGACCGGAGCAGTCAGGGATCGCGCTTACCTCAGCGAACTTGATCGGCAAGCGGAGATCTTCTGTTTGCTGTTCGAGCGAGCGTCCACTCGCGCCGTGGCTGCTGATACCCCGGCAGACGACGCGACCGTTTGGGCGCTCATACAAGGTGCTCTCTTTGCTGCCATCGTGGTCGACCGGCTGATAAACGAACATCGCGTACCTTCGCAACCTGACGGTAACGAGGACGACGGCCACGCCGAGGCAAGGCGGGTCGCGCGCAAACGCGCGAAGCGGATACGTCGACGCCTCGGCATGACCTCCCCCGACTCCGCGATCTTCAGAGTGGCGCACGTACGCGACTCGTTCGAGCACGTTGATGAGCGTCTCGATCTGCTTATGCGCCGCAATGCGATCGGCATCGCTGACTGGTATATCTCGGATGGTTGGGTATTCTCGACACCGAATAATACGGCTCAAGAAGATCCGGTTGAGCCGACTGGATATAGCTTGCGCATGTTTCACCCAGCGAGCGGTTCACTTTGGTTTGGTGGTGCGCAGCTCGACCTGTACGGCATCGATTTGGCGATGGTGGAGCTGCGCAGCAAGATCGCCAAGGCCGACGAGGAGCTGGACCGGACCACACCGAACCGACACACGTTCGGTGGGTGGTCGACCAAGCGAATGGACTCGGGGGACCGGCCAGACGCGCGCGCGGAGTGGCTAGAAGCACGCGCTCGGCTCGGGCGCCCCGTGCAGACGGACGGTGCGTGACCTAGCGGATGGTCGTCCCCAGGTGAGTTCCAAAGGAGCTAGCTCTTTTTGGTTGGTACGTCTTTGAAGCCGCACGAGCCGCAGATGGTTACCCGCTGATATGGCGGACCAGGCCGGCATCTGAACGGCGGTGCCCCCTGCGCCCAAAGGGCGCTTTTGCGGCGCGATGTGGTGAGTGCCCTGGTGGCGATCGTCGCATCGGTGGCCACCTTGGCACGCGCCTTCTCCGGGCGGCCGGAGGAGAGCGGGCATGGGCGTGCAGAGCGGCCATGGTCGCCGGTTGGCGTGGTGGCATGCTCATCGGCGTGGCATCATTCGTGGTGCGAGATTCCGGCAACTAGAGGGATTCTTGGGTGCTGGTGGGGATTGCGCTGAGGCGATAGTCGCAGGTAGGCGGCCATTGTCGGTGGCGTCGACTTCCCTACGGATCAAGAGGTTGGGGGTTCGAGTCCCTCCGAGCGCACCATCAGTATCACCGCAGAAGTAGCCTCTGACGCGAAGATTCCTCACTACCCGGCTTCCTGCAGGGGGTTGAGGGTGACCGCGTAGCCCATCTGTCGGAGCTGTTGCAGGGCGCGCTGTTTTGGTCTTGTCGGGGTTGCGACGGGTGTAGAAGTCGCTGCCCGGCTGGCTGTAGAAGACTCCGTCGGTGATCATGTGCCAGATCGCGATGAGCATCGCGTGCTCGACGGCGACGACCGCCTTGATCGGCCCGTGGCGGGCCGCGATCCGACGGTACTTCGCGGCCAGGTAGGTGTCCTTGCTGCGCGCCGCGGACATCGCCGCGATCCCGAGCGCACCTTTGAGGTGGGGGTTGCCAGGGCGGGTGCGGGTGGACTTGATCCGGCCGGCGGACTCGTTGCTGCCCGGGCAGGTCCCGGCCAGGACGCTAGATGCCCGGCGGTGGGAAACCGGCTCATGTCCGCGCCGGTCTCGGCGATGATGACGTCGCCGACCCCGGTGCTGATCGCGGGGATCGTCACGATCAGGTCCCGGGCGCCACGAAACGCCTCGATCACCACCTCGATCCGGGCGGTGAGCTCGTCCACGGCCCGGCTGCGCTGGTCGATCAGGTCGAGGTGCAACCGGGCCAGGAACGCGTGGTGCTCGGTGACCCCGCCGGTCAACGCCTCGGTCAACGCCGGGATCTTGACGCGCAGCCGGGAACCTGAGCTATCCCGCATTCCAGAGCACGTCGCAGGCGCCCAATCTGCATGCCCTGCGGGCTGCCTGCGGCTCGGAAGCCAACATGCGGCGGCGACCCATCCCGGCCAATCCAACTGCATGGCGGCTACCGCTGGCATCGCCACGCCGCTGGGCCAGCACACCGCCAACGACAACATTTTCCATCAGGTGGAGACCAGCGGCGGGACGTGGAAGGAATACGCCGAGTCCATGCCGAGCAACTGTGCACCCAGCTCGGGCTTCTACCGGATCGGCAACAACCCGATGCCGACCTGGCCACCGGCAACATGCCGACATTCGCCTGGATCACCCCCAACGAGTGCAACAACATGCGCTGGACAACCGGCTGTTAAGAGGCCAACAGCCAACGCATCGCCGCCGGCGACATTTGGTTGGCGGCACCAGGGCCCGGGCTGATTGACCGAATCACCTCAGCGGCGAACTACCTCAACGGCGACACGCTGATCCTCATCACCTGGGATGAGGGCAACGGCACGTCCACCAAGGGCGTCGACTGCACCGACCCCGCAGTCAGCGAGGTCTCGTGCACGGTTGTGACCATCGTGGTCAACCCTTATGTCACCCCGGGCGCCAGCGACAGCAGCAGCCAGAACCTCTACAGCCTGCTCGGCACGGTCGAAGACATTCTCGGCCAGCCGCGCTTGGGCCGGGC
>JAABUL010006916.1_pt1 | contig 12670 bp, 12 predicted proteins | sample 5559151 | NCBI WGS metagenome assembly JAABUL01 (sample SAMN10711876, study PRJNA513368) | rock metagenome | isolation source: Antarctica rocks | place: Antarctica: Victoria Land, Pudding Butte sud | reverse complement strand
CTGCAGCCCACATCTACAAAGACATTGTCAACGTGGTTAGATATTGATGTAGTGTCAAGAAATAGTCCCAATTCGATGGCACAATGCTGTTCGACAAATATAGCCAATAGCAAAAAGATCGACGACGACAAGAACTTGCGATGGTGAGAGTCAACGGTGCTAGAAAGTTGGATAAATTGGACCTGCGCGATGTGCCAAAACCAGGGCTTTCGGGGGTGATGCATTATAAACAAGCGTGTACTATAACTGATGCATCTAAACATATCCTCACTTTATGGTTTGACATGTGTGGGTCCCATTAGCGTACGGGATAGACCGCCATTGGAGCATACGAACACAGCTGAATTTTTGTCTGAGATCAGTCATAGATACCTTAATGGTAGATAACTTTATCATGTCCCTGCAGAATCGGTCTTGTGATATCTACACGCCAGTCATTGATGCACACAAGGCAATGTTGGAGTAGAAATCTCCTTAGGGAATTGCATGGCCGAGAATGCGAAACACCGAATGGTATACGCCACTTGCGTGCAGACTTAAGAAGAGATGCTCAGCTGTGAATCCCTTAAATGAGGCACCACGCTCTTTCGTCGTACCGATGATATCATCGTGTGAAGCTGTCCCCAGCAACTCGTCGCCTCTCCCAAAATCTCATCCAACTCAAATTTGAGGCAAAATCTTCAATACCGGCCAAGGCCCTCTTGCGTTATGCCCACTGCACCAGCCTTGCCGCTCGTTACCCCGGAATATCTGAAAGAATATAGAGGCGATACGCTTCTGGCTATCTGTGTTACATTCATCATATTTGAGACTGTTTTCGTGGTACTCCGGTGCTATGCTCGATATCTCACCACCTCCAGCTTTGGCTGGGACGATGCCATTATTCCTGCTGCGTGGCTTGCGAACATCGGTCTGGCCATCCTATGTATCAGTTCGTACTACAATGTTCCTTTACGAGATGATGAATATCCTACTCACCAATGGTAGCTGCCGTCTATGATGCAGGAGTTGGTCGGCACTTAGCACTCAAATACCATCCCGGAGAATTGAGGTCATGGGCCAAGAGTCTGTATGCCTTAGAGTGGCTGTATCTCACAGCAGTTGCCCTTCCCAAGATGTCAATACTTCTCTTATATCTTCGTATTTTGACGAATCGGGGCGCCCGGCTGGCATGCCACGTCTTGCTGGTGTTGTTGGGTGCGATTTGGCTCTCCTTTATAATCGCTTCCAGCGTCCAATGTCTTCCACTGGCATACCAGTGGGATAAGACTATACCTGGGGGTCACTGTTTCGATGTGGGAGTGTTCTATAAAGCCTCATCGGCCCCCAACATAGTCACTGATATCATCATTGTTGTTCTGCCCATGCCGACAATTTACCGTCTTCAGACTACCGGTCTGCGCAAGTTTGGGCTATTCTTCGTTTTTCTTGTAGGGAGTGTGTAAGTGATGCTCCACCAACCCATCAGTGGAAGGGTTTGCTAATTACTTGCTTTTCCACAGTGGGCTGATTGGTTCCTGCCTTCGCATGGCGGCTTTTTTCCGACACGATGCATTCACTGATAATACTTGTAAGCAGGTACAGCAATACACTAGTAGATACTTGACTGATTCTTTTGGAAAATAGGGTCATCGGTCCTTCTGATGGGATGGTCCGTCATTGAGCCTGGCATGTACCTAATCGCTGCTTGTCTTCTCGCTTTCAGGCCTGTTCTGCGCAAATTCTCACCCAAAGAAATTGGTTCGCGCCTCCGCCATACCCGACTGTTCCTCAAGACGGACGAGTCTATCCACGATAAACGCCTGGGCTGTCGTCGCGAGGCTTATCTGTCGAGAAGTTCAATCTCTGGATTCGTCGAATTGCAGGACGCCAACTACCGGCACGATGAAGAGCGAGATTCACACTCACCGCCGAATTTAAGTAACGCTGATCCCTCGCAGATCAAGCAACAGGAGTAGGATTGCCGAGCCCATACCTCACTCAATTATGTGTAAATGAATAAATTCTTATATCTGGCTGGTTCAAGCCGATGCGATATACCGCTGCGTGCTCCTATCGTAACAACCAAATGGTCAAATCGCCTTGCTCAGACCAGTCTTTCAGCATCTTTGTAGTAATTTCTGGTAGCAAGATGAAGGCAACAGCAGCGTCAACAACTAAAGCCTTGACTTCTCGCTCCTCTTCGCATCCGACTTCAGCATTACATTCTCCAACCAGTGTTTCGAAAGGATCTTCATCCCTTGCTGAGATCTTTCGCTGTCATGACCTTGATGGAATTGCTCTAATATATTGAAGTCCTGCACCTGTTTTGCAAGCCAAGGCGCAAGCGTGGAGGCACACTCCTGGACATGTTCAAAGGGCAGCATATGGCCCCCATTCCGAATAACTGTGTTTTCTACATGTCCAGCCTCGGCGCCTCCACTGCCCCCAATACCTGTGCCGGTGCATGCCACTTTCTCGGCTCTCGACACCTGAGAGCTGTTGATATAACTTCTTGCACCAAAGAGCCACAGGACATTTGGCCTCACATTGGGTAGGTTGTAAAAGGTTTGTACCATCTCTGGGCGGTGGAAAAGACATTTGGCATTTTCGACACTTAAATCTGGGGCCAGCAGCCGCGCTTGGTGACGATCTGACGTCGAAACAAAATTCGAACGGGTATACGTCCATGCTTCTTGATGTTTGGTGGTTGTAAGCGTGACAGGACCATTTGACTTGCCCGCAAAGGAGTTGGGCAGGTCTCGCAGACCGTATTTCAGATATTGATCGAGTACGCGCGGATCCCAATTTCTGTGAGCTTTGCCATTGCGGAAGAACTCTTCGGCTGCGCTTCGAGAAGGCCAGGTATCTGGTCTAAGGCTGCTTGGTAGGGCCGCGTTGGGACCGGTTGGCGGACTCGACTGGATGACAGGCTCGATCAAGGCGAGGCTGTGGAAGAGACGAGGGTGGATAAGTGATAACTGCACACTGTTCCATCATTAGCTGCTAGCGACACGGGAAGGCCTTCAGTGTTCTCTAGTTACAGTTGAGCAGCACCAAGGCTGTGAGCGATACCGATTATCGGGCGTGGCATTCGATCTCGGAACTGGTTGACCATACATAGCAGGTCTCGAGAATGATCAAACCAATTAGCTAGCAATCGAGTTAGCTACAGTGATGTATCATTCTTCTTGGTGTGGCTTGGGCGAGCATTCGGGTTGTGCTCCACCTTGTACGCACGATCGTCACCCTGGACGCATTCGTTCAAAATTCCACTTGCTCCCTGGTGAGAGTAGTCAGCGAACCATATCCCACCGATCTTTCCTTTCAGAGCTTGGTATAATTCGTCGAATAGAGGCTCGTAAGTTTCTTTGGGGAATCCATTTCCATGTGTAGCGATGATTGTCATCGACGCTGAGCCAGCGCTGGTTCGCTCAAGCGGCTGGTACTCCTTAATCGCCAGCCGAAGAGGAGCATGATCCGATTTCGAGGCGTGGGGATATTCTCTAATGTATTGGCAAGGGATTATATGCTCTGTCACTGAGAAGTGCAGGGTAGATATCCCCATGCTGAAATTAGGGTGGCAACGGCGACGTTCTGTCGAAGCTTTTCGAGTACTTGGAGATCGGGAACTCTTTGGTATATCGAATGAATGCCTTCTGAATAGTCTTCGTGCGTGGAAGTGAACGGAAGGTGTGATTCCACAGCGCTACCTAGCAAAATATTTTTTGTACCGCAGTCGTTGATCTCTCAGCCGAGTGGGGCAATGACATGATCCTGCGTCCACGTTTGCAGGTCCATACAGCAGCTCGCGACTTGCCGCCTTTCAGACACCAGCTTTAGGACAGCGAAGCAGGTGCAACCGATCCTTCCAAATTGAGGGGTTAGGAAGTACTTGTCGGCCGAGCGTTTGGGAGTACCGCCCAGCTGCCGGCACCAGGTGCCGGACTAAGAAGGTGTTTCAGAAACCGTAGTTCGAACTATAATTGTATCGTTCGATGCCAGCGCAAACGAAGAAGACCCGAAGAGGAAAACTTTCCGCTCAGTCGGAGGCTGTGTAAAGTAAGTTTTCGAGGGTTGTTGTAGCGAGATCAATGGCGCACATTAGCGGTGGAGCAGACGCCCCACCCGGAGCTGAACGGTCCGCCCGGCAAGCTGGTCAATAAACGGACTAAGCTGCTGCGGCTGCGTCCCGCTTCGCGTAAAATATAGAACGTCGGCATTGAGAACTCTTCTGTAGTTGCAGAGCCTTGCTCTGGGCCCCTCAGAACATCGGTCCTGCCTTAAAGCGTGTATGATACAGCACACGTAAGCTACATTGGTATGTAGCGCGCTATTCTACATTCGGTTTTCAACATCAGCTCAATGCCGTGGCGTGAATTAACAGTTCCCAGGTGGAGCCGGCAAGCCACCGATCGGTCATATTTCCTGTTCCTGTTGCTATTTCATGCTGCTAAGTCGTCTCCATCACGAATTGACTGTATAGGAGCTAAAAAGTGCCGCGATGGAAAATTGACTATCAACATTTGGCATCGAATCTTTTTTGCACGACAATCATTATTACGACAGTAAGGTACTGTTCTGCACTTATGTTGGTGTCTTACCATCAATTTAAGTGTTTTCTTTTGTTGAACGTTGAGGTCTTTCAGCGCAACTATAATGGATCCTGAGTCTTGCTTCTACCGGGCCACCGTCCTACAGAGTACAAGCCGCAATATTATGTTAATAATGATCGGACTGGAACCCTGTCGGGAGCGATGTCCGAGGCATAGCCATTCAAAAGCTTACTTTGAGTCATCTACTTCGCCTTGATCACCCTAAAATGTGGCATGGAGACTGCAACAGAATGGATTGGTGCGGGTCTTCCAAATCATCGTTGTGATCGCCATCGGGAATGGTTTTAAGTAGTCCATACGCCGCATGCTAGGCATCACAGTGTCATGATCCAGCTTGAGTCGACTCCAGGAACAGAATCCCACGGCATTCAGCTAGTGAGTTCCTATGCTAGTCATTCGATGGGTGACGTCAATAATTTACTGGACTCAGGCCTTGAATTGACAGGTGTACTTATTTGTTGATAAATTCGAGCACAAAGTATCGAGACTCGAGCACTGAACCGCGGGCATTTTCATCGCATCTCAAAGATTGGTGCCTGTTGCCGAAAGGTTATCTCCAGCGACCCCTCTAAACCCATTCCCAGGAATACACCTAGTATAGTCGGCTATCAGAACACTATGGCATGCAGTCGGGAGATATTTCGACACGTTACGGCTGAGACTCTTCAAGATCAAGATCTGAAGCCTTTCTTGTGGGTGTTCATTGACCAAAACCTTCCTCAGGTGATCCCAGATTTTCAATTTTGGTGGGAAAAAGCGGGATTGCCTTACGCTGTTCTCTTACAAGAAGCTGGCTATTCGACTGGTTCTCAGCTCAAACAGCTGCTCTTTTTCTACTACTACGTCATACCCGAGCTCGGTGTTGCTAGTGATGCGAACTCGATGCCCAAAATTGGAAAAGTTTCATGACGGATGATTTCTCACCGATCGAGTTCAGTTGGAAATGGGGGCCGAAATACGAGACTCCGACCGTCAGATTTTCCATCGAGCCCATCGGACCTCATGCCGGCACACTGGTGGATCCTTTGAATCGATACGCAACCACTCAGCTTGCTCATAGGTACCAGCGCCTTTTTCCAAATTGCGACCTCACTCTCTTTAATTACTTCTCGGACCAGCTCCTCAGCTACGAGGCTTTCCACGGAGGAATCGACAAATCGGGAGGTAAACCGGGCCATGACTCCCGTAGCTTTCTCGCCATCGATTCAAGTGAGAGCGGTACTATGTTGAAGGCCTACTTTATCCCCACTTTCAAGGCCATAATGTTAGGAAGATCGACATGGGATATCATTGCGCTGGCCATTCAGAAGCTTCCCGGATACTCGCCTCTCGCCTTCCGGGGTTTTGTTGTTTTACAGACCTTCCTGATGAACCATTCCCAGAACTCAGACCTTGAGGCGGAGATCTTTGCCATCGATTGCGTGGCTCCGGCTGAGTCAAGGCTCAAAATCTATATGAGAAGTCGGTCGACTAGTTTTGCCGCTGTCAAGAACGTTATGATATTGGGGGGTTTACCTGATAAACCAGCGCTAGCGCAGAACCTTGAAGAGCTCCGCGAACTATGGAAGCTTGTATTTTCTGAGGAACACGGACGTTCTGCGCATGAGGAGCTCCCAGCCAAGGATCATCGGACAGCGGGAACACTGTACTATTTCGACATCAAGCAAGGCAAAGCTCATCCTGGGGTCAAGGTGTACCTACCAGTGCGACACTATGGCCGTAGCGATCTCGCCATCGCGAATGGGCTCAGGGCATTCTTGAAAAGACGGGGACACGGGGCACGCGCTTCCAACTACCTGCAGGCTTTGGAGAGGGTGGCTCAGATGTCTGTACTGAGAAGCTGTTGTGGACTGCAGACATATATTGGATGCTCTTTTGCTGGAGGGGAGTTGAGGTTGACATCCTATCTTGCTCCAGAAGTATACAACTTGCTGAGGAAGGATACTTCGTGAAGATGAGCGCGCAGCCAGGAATCGAAAGGCCCATTGCAATGTTATAGCATAGACTTGAAGCTTATAGACTTGAAGATCATAGACTTGGAGTTCATAGACTTTTATGTAGTGTTAGCACCCTCGCGGTCGTCTGGATTTACAGTCGGTTGACGAGAGTCTCAGCTCGCCATGTCGCCTCAACATGTATTTCTTGGCTGCGCTCGTCGCCAATGATCCTCTTACTGCGAAAAGATTCTGGGCTACTCTTTTTTTCTCCGCTCCATCTCCTATGACTCGCCCTTCTCCACTTTTGATGTGCCCAAGTTGTTGAAATCGTACCTCGCTCAGCTACAGGCATCAGAACCTCTTGGCTTTGGCAATGCCGTCAGTCCGAACCTCCCTCCCCGCGAATGCTGCCGCGTTATCGAATGCCCCGGCTGCACCCAAGTCACAATATAGGACATACACGCTGCAGACCTGGCGGCTATCTGCCTTATTGATGTCCTGTCGCACGCTGTGTATCTTCTGCATGGCCGCGAGCATTTTGCATGGCCTTGAGCCCTCTACGCAATATATACGCTCTATGTTGTGATCGATTCGCCATTTTCGTGCGCCTTTGGCACGGTTGGGAGTCTTTTATACTGTCTTGAGTCCACTATACAGAATATGCAATCGTCTCGTTGGGGTTGTGTCCTGTGGTTCGTCCCACCGCCGTAATACTAGAATAGCTACTTCGGCTCCACCTCCTCTGGCGACCGTTGTCTTGAGGCGTGGGGGGAAGTTCAGGCGGCTTCGTAGATTCTAGTGACCCTTCCGGTTGACCGTGATTTGGACGGGTGGCCTGTATTGCATGGAAAGGTGAGGTGGCTGACGGCCAAACAACTGATATGTGCACATATATAGTGAGCGATGCACAAAGCAGGTTTCTGAGGTGACAGTCGAGGCCCAGATAGTGACATGAACATGCAGTACTCCGTAGTCTCGATAGCGACGGCTGAACGGACGGTTAGGTGTTATGGCCAGACCTCGCCGGGCTCTTCTGCCTCCTCTGAGTTTCTAATATCACACCATGAGCCTAGAAAAGAGTCTGCGCAAGAGGCGGCTATTCGGCCTTGGCAAAATTTACATATGGTCGGTCTGGCGACCTCTTTGGGCTTCTTTCTACATAGAATAATGAGTAATACAAGCATGACATGACCACATTATATTTCCACCATAGGAACAGCCACGTCTGTCACTATATTCTCGGTAACAGTGATTCAGTCAGGCCGACAGCCAATGCGGTAAACCAAAGTCAGAGAGCCGCAAACGCCGTTGAAACAAAGAAGGATTCTGTGTTCTTCGCCTCCCCTTTGCCGCCATGGATGATTACAGGTTTCGACTCAGCAGCATTAAGGTGCGTTAACTCACAGAGACGAAAATTGCACTTCCGGGGCACGGGAACCTTATACTTGGGCGCGTTTGATCTTGCCCTGGTCCATTGCGCTGGTCCCTCGGATGGTTATCCAACATGAGACGTATACAGATTGAACCGGCTGCGCAGAACCGAAGACTTATAGACGGATACTCAGTTACATCTTACAATTAAACATTGCGCTTCTACGCTCCCTGACATACATGGACTCGATGTCCTCGTTGCGACCCAGTTCAACCTATATCAAACCGATCCCAGCCTTTTTCACTAAATGAAAATGAGTTGTCGGAACCTCACCTGGAACAAATCCAAATGTCATCAAGATCATGAAAATGTTTTGAATCCCTCGGGATGTTGTACGGCGTAGTGAAGCTGATCGACTTCTGGCGATGCGTGCACCGCTGCTAAAGTCCCTCTCTATATTTTACCACCTTGCTGTAGTTGGAACACTCCTTTAATTCTTGACTTAGCTTGTCTGATGTCGATGTGAAAGTATTATATGTTGAGTCTAATATTTCTGATGTCATTTCAACATATCGTTGCATGTTTTTCAATACCGTATCTTCTTTGATGCATTGTTTGGAATCTCTGCCTGTCGAGGGTCATGTCCAGATGCGTCATCTTGCAGCAGTTATCCACTTATACTTCGCTCAAAAGATTCGCGAGGGACATGTCTTCGTGAACGGCACTTGCGTGACGAACCATCAATGAGGGTTCTCTTGGTCATGAGCGAGATTTGAGAATTCTCAAGATAGTGAGTGAGTGGCGACGTTCATTCCAGACGGTCGGGACCTGTGACTGAGTCTAGCATGCCCCATCTGCTTGTGCGGCTTGTGCCTTTCAAGCCAAGCGACCAATATTTCACCTCCTGCCTGTGAATTATTACTATATAAGAAACACCTTCTCTTTTCCGAAATATATTTCTTGGTGTTCCGGGTTGAACCGAGATCCCCATCGATGGCGTCCAAGTCTGAGCTCTCATTTGGGGAAACCCAACAGCATGTGCAGCTGTGGTGGCTCATCTCCAACACTAACAGAAAAGAAATCTATGCAGCTATTTGAGTTGTGCCCGAAGATTTCTAATCGACAATCAAGAACGCGTCTTCACCCTGCTTATGCAATCACTCCTTTTTCAAGGCATCCTTTAGGTCACATATTCTTACTCAGAGAGTTTGAAAATTTGCTTTGTCTCTGCTGCGACCATGTCTCGACTTCACGTCTTCACTACCAACGCCCCGCAAAGGCTTATTAGGACATTTCTCGAGTTCGATAATAGCACTTTACCAAAGGTGCTTCAGTTGTGGCCTTGGCCCTAAGTGGCATCCATTGCTTGATGGGCAAGGACGGCTACGATAAAGGGTTGTACATGGCTCGCCCCTCCTACGAAAATCGAGAGCGCGGGAAGAACAAACTTCTTTGAAGGAAGTCTGTCTTGGCCGTCATGCAGCTGCCCATGGATCATCCCGATAATCCCACGGAAGGACTACCGAAGTGGTCTTCCGTAATGTTCCATCATGAGGAGGCGCCCGCCGCGACCGAACCTAAAGAGGGGAAGCCCGTGGAGAGAAGCAGACCAAAACCCTCGTTTGACGTTATCGCGAACGCCATATCCTCAGCCTCGAAGACCCCGAGGGCACGCGTGTTCGCGCGTGAATTGAACGGCCTGAAACCTTACCATACCCGGTCCTAAGGAAAGAAGGAACACAGAGCTGCGGCCGCAACAGCAGTAGAATCTACAGAACCATCGACGGCCGAGAACGACGACAAACTCGCAGAAGATAGTAACGGTGAGAACAAGGAACTCGGCTCTGGAGATGACGAAAAAGAATTCGGGTCTGACGATGACGAATATGACGATTTTGTTCAGCTGAGGATGGAGAAGAAATCAGATCGATCTTGCAACTTCTATTTCGGTCACGACGTTAAGTTCATCTTCCGCGTCAATTTCACTCGAGCGCGGGTTTTGCAACATTGAAAAGCGATGTCTGTAAGAGATCTGACATCCACTCAGTCGTGCCAGTTTCAAGGCCACATTGCCGAAGATCGTGACATTCTCTACATGAGTGCAGTCTTACCTCACGCATTTTCCACCTTTGAAATTTCCTCGTGGATGACCCGGGACGTACTGTCAACGATGCTCCTCTCTCCGATAAGAATGGCATCGATATTGATGTCCCATCTCTCCAAGCATGTACTGTGAAGAATCAGATCACTTAGCGCAATTAACCCTTGGCACAAATGAGGTAGTCATTAGTTGGCCATACTTGCGGTCGGCACTTCTCTGTCCAGCTGTTGAGACATCTCCAGACAGGTCTCTGGAGCCAGCCAACGATTTCGCCTACGATTATATCTCCGTTCCAAGATGCGGCTGCACTCTGGTCGGATCTCCGCTCACTATTCATCGTGATAACCGGTAGGGCCAATCAGGAGGTGATTTGACCAGACTGATTTTCTCATCACAAAGCTATAAAAAGCGACCCTGATCAGCAGACACGAACTAGTGAGTTTTTCATCAATGAGCTTGATCGGAATCGAAAGGGTTGGCTAAGTCTAGATTGAAGACAAGTAAGCGATCATATAAGGAAGGTGACGAAAGATTAGAGCTGCTACAACTTTCAGAGGTCAAATAGGCCAAGGAAACTGCGTGTGATAAGAGGAAGAATCACAAGAATGACTTTTGACAGAACTTGGTTTCTGGTCATCATCATTCATCTACATTTTCTCCTTTCCAGATCGCCTATTCTGACTTATCCAAAGATTCTGCGATCGATATCATACGGTTGTTTGTTAGTTCTATGTGGACGAAGTTGAGAATCTGACCATGTTGCATGCACAGAACTGTGTTCAGGATTCGTGGAAGCCTCCGACCCCAGTAGTTTGGCCGATTTTGCCAAATATCTGAAGCCTGAGGAATCACCCAAGAGCTTGGTTGTCCATTGACGGATAAGGAGCAGGCGCAATGAATGACACTGTCATTATGCTGACTAGTAGAACAGGTTGTCCCACAGCGCATTCGAGGGTCCGATGTGCTCATGACATACCTCGAACACATCTAGCACCAATGTGCGGCGGAGATAGTTTATAAGGACTCCATTATGGGTGGTGCAGCAAGCTACACTCACTGCGACTAATCTGCTATATACTCTCTCACATCTTCATATCTCTCAATCCACACATTCCCACAATGTCGTCCGGTTCCGTCAGGATGCAGCGAAGCTGAACTCTGTGCTTGATCGCGAAACTTATCTTCAAGTAGTCTTCTTGCCTATGGATTATGAATGTTCAATCTCCAGCCTGACATGCCGCTATCGAACCGAAGTTGTGTTTCGATACTACAAAAAAGGAACTCGGATGCGGAGTAATCCAAACAAACGCAAATCTGACTGGCCTTATCTTCGAAACCAGGATACCCCAGAAATTCTGATGCTCTAGAGTCCCAAGCCAGGTTTTATGGCAGAATCCGCAGGTCATATTCCGGCCCAAACTGCGAATGGAGCAGACCTGGAAATGAGATTATATGCGCCTCGTTTGACGCTCCTGCAGCTAGCGATGATGACGAAACTGATTGCTTGACAAGTTTCGAAGAGTGGAGGTTTGCGGAAGAATGCCGCGATCGCCAGTATGAAGGCGCTATCAAAAAGGGCGTGGATCAAATATGGCTGGCGGCATTGCAAGAATGGGCTACTCAATGGGACTTTCCATACAGAATGACAGAGACTGAACTCTTGCTTGTGAGACGTTACGCTCCGTTGAAGGAGCAAGAGAAGGGGATCTCATCGAAATTAGAGTCAAAGGCCAATCATTAGAAGCAGCGATTGGATAAGCTTTTGGCTAGTAAATATCCGATTGAATTGATCCAAACGGTCAATGGGATAGAGGTTCGACAACGGGACGTCGCAACGCTACTACCAGACAACATGTGGCTCAATGATACTGTCATTGATGACTTCCTCAGTCTCATCGTGGCCAAACAAAAGCTAAGAGGTCTATCGTACCTTGGTGAGCTCCCGATCGCGACCGATTTATTTTTCAGGCAGTTCCCTGTCTCGAGAGCTACGAGAGTAATTCCGGCAGTCGAATACTATCAATACTCCAGTGAAGTGCACACAAAAGCTGCCTCGAGCCATGCTATCACTCTATGAATTTCTAACAGACCTCATACATTTCTCAACTGAGGGTACGAAAGCTTAGCCGGTGATGCTGGATCAATACGGTACCCACTGAAAATATGTCAGCTTGGCTGGTTGGGGTGGTGGTTTTACATCCGACTGTGCTTGCTGAGGTGTTCTTCGCCCGTCGCCTTTAGGGTGACAGATATTTGTGATTGGGAGCCTGGACGACATTCGGGGGGATACCTCCCGCCGATGTCTGTCATGACCTTCGACAAAACCACTATTGAACTTCAAAGAATTGCAGATAGCTCGGAGGGAAACTTTACATCCGAGCAATGGGGCTCAATAGAAGACTTTGCCAGTAGTATGAAGCAGAGACTTGGTTCCGAAATCTCACCTATCCCCTTTGGAGAGTTCTACGCGCATGATGATTACGAAATTGACCGCGGCTTGAATGGCTTCAACTCTCACGATCAGAGCTACACCGAATTCCAAGACACATTCGACCCAGCGAACCCCGACGCCACCGTATCTCCCTCCAGTTCATCACGAGTGTGCTTCTGTTTCTCTGACTGCGTTTTTTTCGGCCTTTGCGTCGTATAGGCGCCTCTGTAGGTT
>JAABUL010006915.1_pt1 | contig 12673 bp, 16 predicted proteins | sample 5559151 | NCBI WGS metagenome assembly JAABUL01 (sample SAMN10711876, study PRJNA513368) | rock metagenome | isolation source: Antarctica rocks | place: Antarctica: Victoria Land, Pudding Butte sud | reverse complement strand
AGGGCGGTCCGCCAGGCGTCGGGGTCGGCCTTCGGGCTCACCACGGCGGCGCCGACACTCGACTTCGCCCGCACGGTCGCCTGGAAGGACGGGATCGTGGCGCGGCTCAACGCCGGCGTCGCGTCGCTGCTGAAGAAGCAGGGCGTCAAGATCCTGCGCGGCCACGGCACCATGCTGGACGGCAAGACCTGCCGGGTCGAGACCGACACGGGCTCCGAGACTATACGGGCCGAGCACGTCATCCTGGCGACCGGCTCCTCGCCCCTGGCGCTGCCGGCCGTGCCGTTCGGCGGCCGTGTGATGTCGTCGACCGAGGCCTTGTCGCTGCCGGAGGTGCCCGGCCGGCTCGCGGTGGTGGGGGCCGGCTATATCGGCCTCGAACTCGGGCTTGCTTTCGCGAAACTGGGCGCAGCCGTCACGGTGGTGGAAGCGGCCGGCCGCATCCTGCCGCTCTACGACGCCGAATTGGCTCGGCCCGTGATGCGCAGCCTGGAGACCCACGGCGTCACCGTGATCCTGGGCGCCCGCGCCGCTGGCCTCTCCGAGGCTGGCGATGCACTGCTGATCGAGGCCGCCGAGGGCGCCCGGGAGATCGCGGCCGACCGCATCCTGGTGGCGATCGGGCGGCGGCCCGCCACGGCGGGCTGGGGCCTGGAGCGGCTCGACCTCACGATGAACGGCGCCTGCATCCGCATCGACGAGCGCTGCCACACGTCGATGCGCAACGTATGGGCGGTGGGCGACGTGACGGGCGAGCCCATGCTGGCTCATCGGGCCATGGCGCAAGGCGAGACCGTGGCCGATATCGTGGCGGGCCGGCGCCGCAGCTTCGACCGCCGCGTCATCCCTTCCGTGGTGTTCACCGACCCCGAGATCGTCGCGGCCGGGCTGTCGCCGGGCGAGGCACGGTCTGCCGGTCACGAAGTCCGCACCGGGCTGTTCCCCTTCGCGGCCAACGGCCGGGCCATGACGCTGGAGGGCGAGGAGGGTTTTGTCCGCGTGACGGCGCGGGCCGACGACCATGTGGTGCTGGGCATCCAGGCGGTCGGTCGCGGCGTCTCGGAACTGGCGGCCGCGTTCGGCCTCGCCATCGAGATGGGGGCGCGGCTCGAAGACATCGCCGGCACGGTCCACACCCACCCGACCCTGGGTGAGGCCTTCCAGGAGGCAAGCCTGAAGGCGATGGGCGAGGCGCTCCACATCTAGGGAAACTGGAGGCAAGCGACCCCTGACCAGCACCGGGACGGCCACCCGTAGGCGCTGGAGCGCCGGATCGGCATCCGGTCGCATGACCGTCGTCGGCACAGGACCGCGATGCGATCCCGGTACGACACGGCCGGCTCGCGGTGTCGTACCGCCCCAAGCGGCCGCTATCGGGTCGGCCGCCCTGTCCCGACCGCAGCCGTCACCCTGGGAAGCTTGCGCGAAGCTGGATCGATTAACGGACCGGGGTTGCCAATGGGCTCCGCGCGCGTCATAACCCGCTCGTGCCCTTCGGGGCACATGCCCTTCTTTGGGCGTTTCCTCCCTAGACTTGGGCCACCCTTCGGGGTGGCCTTTTTTTTGTCCAGTACGCCCTTAAAGCACGCACAAGGCGTGCAAGCAAGGCAGAACTGCGTCTTCAGCATAGCTTGGGCGTGGCTTTAAGGGCCTGGCGATCCGCTTCAAGGGGAAGGGCGGGTCCCGCCACCGAGCCGCCGGCAAACCCGCAGGGTCGCGGCGAGAGACTCACCGGGCTTTCGGCGCGCAGTCCGTCGCGCTGGCGGAGGGTTGGTCCCGGCCGGGACAGGTCGTCATCCGAATCGGCACCAGAGTGGCGGCAGGAAATCTGAACGGCAGCGGATCGAACGATGCCGAGCACCCGGCAAGCTGGGCCGCGAGAGCGGCCAGGAGGATGATGCGGAGGCGGACCATGGCCCGGTTATGCGGCGGGACGCGCCGACCGTCCAGATCCTCGCTCGCGGCCGCCATCCTGAAGATTCCGGCGATGTCCCGAGGCGCCGCGCCACCGATCCTGAACGATACGGCCACACAAGGCCCCGACGCGGTCGCTCTCCGGCTCACGCGGGCTCCGGCACGCGTCGGTTCTGCTCGGGAGACGCGAGGGTCGAGGTAGCCCGCGCTTAACGAAGCCCATCTAAGCTCCGAGGTCAGCTTGGAATGGCGCCGGAGTGACGCGTCCATGTCGGATCTCACGCGTCCCCTGCATGCCCCGACGAGGCGGAGCTTGTCCGCAATTGCGGCGTCGCTCCTGCCGAGAACCGGTCGGCCACCTCTGGTGCACCTTCTCGGTGCCGCAATGGCCTTGGCCGCATGCTGGCGCATCTGGCACTCGTTCGGGCACATGTTGTGGTTGGACGAGCTCTACACCACGACGCTGATCGAGACACCGAGCCTCACTCATATGTGGGATGGGGCTTTGCGCGGCGTGGATGGGAATCCGCCGCTCTACCTCTCGCTCTGCTGGTTCGTGACCCAGGGGTTCGCGCTCGAGCCGGAGCGGATCCTCCGGCCGCTCAACCTGCTGATCCTGGCCGCCACCGCGGTGCTGCAATATCGCATCGGGAGGCGGCTGGCCGATCCGGTGAGCGTCGCGGTCGGGCTGTCCATCCTCTGTGCCGTCGATGGCATGTTGGCCTACGCTCTCCTGGAAGTGCGGACCTACGCGCTTTACCTGCTTCTCACCACCGCGACACTCTGGGGCACGCTCCGCGTGGTCGACCGGCCGTCGCCGGCCCGCATCGCCGTCTTGGCCGGTCTCGGGATCCTGACCGCCCTGGCGCACAGCTTCGGCGGCTTCTACGTGCTCGCCACGCTTGGCGCGGCCGGCCTCGTGTGCCTGTTCAACCGCGACCGCCAACGGATGGTGGCCCTGGCGGTCTCGGCCTTGCCGGCCGCCGCCACCACGGTCGGCTGGTTCCTCCTGCTCCTGCCGGTCCAGCGCGCCAGCGCGACGCCCTACGGCTGGATCCCGGTGCCGGACCTCCCGGTGCTGGTGGCGGCACTCACGGGCTCGCTGCTGCTGACGCCGATCCTGGCGATCGGGCTCTGCGGGGTCGCGGTCTCGAACCGCCCGGGGCTCGGCAGGGCTGCGGCGCGAAGCGTCTCGCGGCCCGACATCGCCGCCCTCTATGCGGCTCTGGCGGCCTATGCGGCGCTGACGCTGGCGGGATGGATCGGCTCGCAGATGATCACGCCGTTCTTCGTCGCACGCTATTTCATTCCGAACGTCACCATTGCGGCCATGCTGATCATTCCCGCGATCGGATCCGCGCGTCGCCAGGTCCGGGCAGGTTTGTCCGCCATGGTGATCGGGATCGGCAGCTTGGCGGGTCTGGGCTCCATCGCTCACGATGACGGCATGGGAAACGGCTTCATCCCCTGCCTCGACTCCGATGGGCGCTTTCTCGAACATGGTATCGCTGGCGATGCCCTGCCGGTCGTCGCCGAGTCGCCCCTGGCCTGGCTGCCCCGCAACCGCTATGCGCCGCGGCAGCTCACGCTCTACCCTCTCGATTGGGAGGTCGTCCTGCGCTATCCCCACAAGGCGCGCAACAACGCCATGGACTTCCACATCATGGAGATGCTGCAGAACTGGGGTGAGCCGGGGAGCGCCCTGTCGGCCCGTCTGCTTTCCACTGCGGACATCCTGGCGCAGCATCCACGGTTTCTCGTCCTGGACGAGTCCTCCCGCGCCTGGCTCGACAACCTGCTCGCCTCGGTACCCCTCTCGGCCAAGCTCCTGAAGCAGAACGAAGGCTGCAGGTTGTGGGAGGTCGGCGCTGTGACCACCCCTGCGGGCGATTGATCGCCGAACGGGAGGAGCCGTCCATTCGGGTCAGCCCACCGCCGAACTCGGCGAGATCATGCTTGACGGGCGAAATCGCGTGACGGCTGCCAGCACGCTGGACAGCGTGCGCGGACGGCCGTCCGCTCGAGACGACGGGCAGCATCCACGGGCCGCGACCGGGATCGCCTGGTACGTCGTTCAGACGCGAACGCCTGCCGCGGGGGGATCCTCTGCCGACCGGCCCCGAGGCTCCGCCGAGATGGCCATGCAACGCCGCGCGCTTCCAGGCTGGCTCGCGGCGGACCGTCACGACCCGGCATGGGGCGGGATGCCAGCCCTGGAAGGTCCGCCACGCTCGGTCGATCAACCCGTCGCGGAAGTGCGCTCCATCCATTCCCTGTGTCGCCGCTCGTCGGCTGCGAAGATCTCGAAGTATTTGCGAGACTCCGGCACTGCATCAGGGTGGATGCTCGCCCGTTCATAGGCCGTCACCGTGTCTTCCTCGTTCGTTCTCATCGCTTTCAGGATGGCACTGTCGCCCATGATGCTGGCCAGGGCGATCTTGCCCGTCGTCAGAAGCTGCTTCGCGTCGCCTGTCGTGGGCGCATCCACGTCGAGCATGGAGGTCATCTTCTTCAACTCGGCGACGTGCCGGAGATGGTCTTCGCGGAAGGCGGCGATCTGCTGCTTGTAGGACGGGTTCTCCAGCCGCTCTATCGTCAAGTCGTAGGCCGCTATGGCGTCGTGCTCCAGCAGGAGGAGGTTCTGCACGAGGCCCCGGATCGAGGATTCTGTTCCGACTGTCGTAACCATGACGTTCCCTTTCACATCGAGCAAGGAAACGAGCGGCTTCGAACGCGTGTTCCGGGCCGTAGTCTGACCGGGGTTTTGGACAATACCGGCGCGGAAGCGGCTGCTTGCGCCTGGTCCAGTTGCCCCCTGCTGGAGCGCCTCGTCGAGCGACAGGCCAAGCAGGCCCAGTATAATGGCGCGCCCCGCAGGAATTGAATTTGCGTGCGCCGATGTTCGCGTGACCGGGTTTTCCCTCGTGGCGGATGCAACCGGATGCATCTTCACGGTTGCGGTCGTTCGCGTTTGTTCGCTACAATCCGAAGCCGAAACTAGGGACGAAACCGGGGACGGTCTAGTTCGATTCCTGATCGGACAACGGTTGAAGAAAGACCTTCTTAGCGCCCGCGCGGTTGCAACTATCAAGGAACCCGGCCGGCATTCAGACGGCGGCAATTTGTACCTCTACGTCTCGAAAACCGGCAACCGCTCGTGGACCTTCATGTGGTCGCGGAACGGCAAGCAGCGCGAGATGGGGTTAGGACCGGTCGGCGACATTACGCTGGCCGAGGCGCGCGACAAGGCCCGCGAGGCGCGGCGCCATCTTCTCGCGGGCCGAGATCCCCTTGTCGAGCGGGATCGGAACAAGCAGACCGTCACCTTCGGCGAGTTCGCAGACGCCCTTGTCGAGACCATGAAGGGGCAGTGGTCCAACTCGAAGACGGCCCACCAGTGGCGCGTGATGCTGACCACGAACGCGGCGCCGCTGCGCTCCCGCCCAATCGCGGAGGTCGATACAGAGGGCGTACTCGGCGTTCTTAAACCAATTTGGACGAAGACGCCCGAGATGGCGGTGAAAGCGCGCTCGCGGATCGAGGCCGTGCTCGACGCCGCCAAGGCAAAAGGACTGCGCCACGGCGAGAACCCGGCCCGGTGGCGCGGGCACCTCGATCAACTCCTCCCCAAGCGGCCGTCTCTGGTGCGCGGCCATCATGCCGCGATGCCCTATGCCGAGGTGCCGGCTTTCCTGCAATTACTCGCCGCGAGCGACACCCTTTCGTTCATGGCGCTCCGGTTCACCATCCTCACGGCCGTCAGGACCGGCGAGGCCCTCGGCGCCAGGTGGAGCGAGTTCGACTTCGCGTCGCGGCTCTGGACGGTCCCGCTAGAGCGGATGAAGGCGGGCCGTCAGCACCGCGTCCCGCTGTCGGAGTCCGCGCTCGGCATCGCCCGCGATCTGTACGCGAAGCGGTCCAGTGACTTCGTCTTTCCGGGGATCAAGCCGGGCAGGCCGCTGAGCAACATGTCCATGCTGATGGTGCTGCGTGGCCTGGACCTGGACGTCACCGTGCACGGGTTCCGATCCAGCTTCCGCGATTGGGCGGCCGAGGTCACGGACTTTCCCTCGGAGGTTGCCGAGATGGCGCTCGCGCATGTCGTCGCGGACGCGGTCGAGCGCGCCTATCGGCGGGGTGACCTTTTCGAGAAGCGGCGCGGCCTCATGGAGGCGTGGTCGGGGTTCTGCACCGGCTCGAAACAAGCCAGTATATCGGAAAGATCTGGCGATGGCGGACAATGACAATTCCACGAAGCAGAAGTTCGGCACGCCCAAGAGCAAGGACGCATATCGCCAAGCGTGGGATGCTGCCATGGCTGATCGTAAAGCAGAGCGCCCGATAGCTTCGGAAATGATGAAATCTCCCGAGCTGGTCAGAGCACTTGAACACATGCTGGACTGCACGGGAGACCCGGTGTTCTCTGATGCACTCGCGGCGGTGGTTGCCTATGGATTCGGCCAGCTTGGGCTCAAGAGGGGCGGCAATCGGGCAGAAACCGAAGTGTTCGGCGACATTATGCAAGGATACCTCGTCCAGATTCGGTTTAACGTCGAAAGGCGCGGCTGGACCGTTCCGGTTGCCACGCAAGAGGTCGTCTCTACATTTAAGGTTTCCGGACAGTCATTCGAAACGACAACCCATGAGCTGGCGCGAAAATATCGAGCATGGGTGCATGCCGGGTATCCAGAGCCTGCAATCGAGAACGCCGGCGATCTCGGCTATACATGGATCGTCTTTCCGGCTGGGGATAAACCCCTCGATCTCGGACCCGTAGTTGTTCCCTTAGAGGGGCTTCCGGTCAAGGCGACGAACTTCTGGCGCCGTCTGCTGCGGGATGGAGACATCAAGGTTAGACGCGTCCCCTAGGCACGCCGTTTGGGTAAAAATCTGTCCCGAAGTCTACCCACACAGATCGGGCAGTTTGTGGAAAGTCTTCGATGTCGGCCGCAATCAAGCGCCGATGTCCGCAGGAATGCAGATGCCTCAGCAGTCCGCACCCGTCGCCGATACGGTCAACGGCTTCTGTTCGAGCCTCAAGATCGGCCGAACGACTTTCTACAAACTGGTCCGGGAGAAGCGGATCAAGCTCATCAGGCTCGGGGGCCGATCTCTCGTGCTCCACACCGAACGCGACCGCCTTCTGTCCGAACTTCTGAACGAGGCCGCATAAAATCATGCCTCAGACACAGAAAAGGGCGGCCCGCGCCAACGGGACCGCCCTCATCCATACCAAATCGAAGCTTGCCAGCTCCATCCATACCGCAACGGAAGCGCTCCGCCAAGATCCGATCGACACCGTGGCGCTGCTCGCGGCGCGGTCCGGCGTCGCCGCAGCAACGGTGCGGGCGCATTTGGCGGCTTTCGGGATCGGGGGCGCCCATGGCTAGTATCCGCCTCACGCAAATCGAGCGCGACATGCTCGGCCGGTTTCCGGCCAAAGCCAAGGCCGGGCCGTTCCCCGAACTCGACGACGCGGCCTACCACGCGGCCGACAGCGTTTTCATGCACGGGCTCGACATGCCTCGGTTCGGCCGAGAATTGCTCGTCGAGCGCATCGGCTGCCTCGTCGCCAACGCCGTCGACGAGGCCGCGGCCATCGTCGGCCATCCCCAAGCGCCGTGGATCAACGCGGCGAAGCGCCAAGCATTACAACTGTATTTCGCGCGCCTCAGGGCCTTGTGCGCCTCGTCTTCGATCGGAGGCCGCGCGTGATGGCTCCCGATCACTACGTCCGCGCTGCCCTTAATTCTGAGTGCGCCATCGTCGCCAGCACCCGCCGCGGTCGGAACGCCGCGATCAATACGGCGGCCGTGAAGCTCGGCAGCTTCGTCGCCGCGGGCGCGCTCGACCGCAACGAGGTGGTGGCCCGGCTGTTCGATGCGGCGTTGGCCTGCGGCTATATTGCCAAGGATGGCGCCATGCAGGCCCGCGCCAGCATCCTGTCCGGCATGTCGGCCGGCCTGCGGCAGCCCCGTGCCATCCCTGAAGCCAAGCAGCCGAGCGCGGCCCCGCGCCGGCCGCAGCCGGCTCCCGTCATGGACGTTGTTCCCGCCGACACGGCCCGCACCGCCCGCGCCGTCGCAATCTGGAACGAGGCCGGCGATCCGCGCGGCACGATCGCCGAAGCCTACTTGCGCAGCCGCGGCCTCGACCTGGACGAGGACGTGGCCGGCACGGTGCTGCGATTCCATCCGAGGTGTCCGTGGCGGGATGAGGACCAGGACCGCACGATCTTCGTTCCCGCCATGATCGCTGCCATGCGCGCGATCGACGGCGACGCCCTCGTGGCCGTTCAACGGACCGCGCTGCGGCCGGACGGGACGAAGATCGGTCGACGGTACACAGGCATCGCGGCTGGGGCAGCCGTGAAGCTCGACGCCGACGCGGAAGTGACGATGGGCTTGCACGTCGGCGAAGGTGTCGAGACGGTGCTCGCCGCGCGTCAGTTCGGACTCCGCCCGGCATGGGCGGTCGGCTCGGCCGGCGCGATCGCGGTGTTCCCGGTTCTGCCCGGCATCGAGTCGCTAACGATCCTGGCCGAGCACGACGAAGCCAACCGTAAGGCCACCGAGGTCTGTGCCACGAGGTGGCACGCGGCCGGGCGCGAAGTCAGCATCATCAGGACGGTTCACGGGAACGACCTGAACGACGCCTGGAAATCGAAGATGGAGGTCGCGTGATGGCCGCTTTTCGCGCTGACCTCGAAGACGACGGCGTGTTCTACACGCGCGAGCCGCACACGCCAAAAGCGGCTTTCAACGGCGAGGCGTCGGGCGCCGCAGCTCGTCCCATCGTCACCCTCACGGCCGCAAAGGACTTGAAGGCCGTCCCGATCAACTGGATCTGGCCCGGCTGGCTCGCGTGCGGAAAACTGCACGTCCTCGGTGGACAGCCGGGTACGGGCAAAACCACAATCGCGATGAAGCTGGCAGCCGTCATCTCAGGCGGCGGCACCTGGCCGGATGGCAGGTTCTCGCCTGTCGGAAACGTCGTCATCTGGTCAGGCGAGGACGATCCCGCCGACACGTTGTTGCCGCGCTTACTCGCGGCCGGCGCCGATCCCGAGCGCGTGTTCTTCGTCACGGGCGTCGAGGAGGCCGGCGAGGAGCGGCCATTCGATCCCGCGAAGGACATGGGCGCGTTGCGTGCGACCATCGTGGCCGTTCCGAACGTCAAGCTGATCGTGTGCGACCCCATCGTGTCGGCCGTGGCGGGGGACAGCCACAAGAACGCGGAAACCCGCCGCGCCCTCGCCCCGCTCGTCGAGCTTGCCGCTGATCGCGGGGCGGCCCTCGTCGGAATCACGCATTTCAGCAAGGGCACGTCGGGGCGCGAGCCCGTCGAGAGGATCACGGGCAGCCTGGCATTCGGCGCGCTAGCCCGCGTCGTGATGGTCGCGGCGAAGGACGCCGACAACGAAGACGGCACGGCCGGGCGGCGCATCTTCGCGCGGGCGAAAAGCAACATCGGCCCTGATGATGGCGGGTTCGCCTATCGCCTCGATCAGGTGCCGATGCCTGGTGACGAGCGGATCGTCGCCAGCGTGGTGACGTTCGGCGACCCCATCGAGGGGAGCGCGCGCGACATGCTGGCCGCGGCCGAGGCCCAGCCGGAGGACGGCCAGCATGGCAGCGCCCTGGCGGACGCCGAAGCCTTCCTCCTGGATCACCTCCTGGAAGGTCCGTCGCCCGCCAAGAAGGTGAAGGCCGCGGCGGCGCAAGCGGGCCTCGCATGGATCACCGTGCGACGGGCCAAGGATCGACTGAAGGTTGCAGCACGCAAAGACGGCATGGACGCTGGCTGGACCTGGTCGCTCCCCGAAGGTGCTCAAGGATGACGAACATGCTCACGTTGCTCAGTCTCAAAACAGTGAGCATGTTCGGAAAGTTTGAGCACCTTCGGCACGCCGAGCTGGGCCACCACCCTACTGCCGCGCTGTCGCTCCACAACTGGAGCGAGTATCGAGAACCTGAGATCCGCAGCGCCGGGCGGTCATCCGGCGCACCACAGAAGGACAGAACCTATGTCTGCCACCACTGAAACCGCCGTTCTCGTGGACCTCGCCAATGGGCAGGAAGCCGCTGCCCTGGATCATATCGAGCGCGCGTTGAATGTCCTCGACGAAGCCGAAGACTTCCTCATTGAGGAACAGCGGCGCCATGATGTCCCGTCTATCTCGGATCAGCACGCCATGGTCCGCTTCGCCGAAGCGCGGTCGCTGTTGGAGGACGCGTTCGAGAAGCTGACCGGCGAGCCCCGCATCAAGGTCATTTCCTCGGATGCCACGCACATCACCACGATCCGCGGCGGTCATGTTGTCGAGACACGTGCTCTCGACTGACCATCACCACGGCGAGCGGCGCTGGAGCGCCGCCCGCTTCAATTGTGAAAGGACAGGACATGACCGCATCGAACATCGCCGCCGCCATCAACGCCGCTCACGAGCAGGTCGAGACCGCGAAACGTGAGGGCACCCGCTACGCCATAGAGGCCGGGCGGCTGCTCACGGACGCCAAGGCCACGGTCCTTCATGGGAGTTGGGACGCGTGGGTCCGGGAACATTGCCGGTTCAGCCCGCGTACGGCTCGGCTCTACGTCGCGATTTTCCGGCACGTCGAGGCCGATCCGGCAAAACGGCAACGTGTTGCCGAAATGAGCTTGCGGGACGCCGCCAACGTGATCGCCAGGCCGAGGCCGATCCGTACACTGGGCGGCGACAATAGACGCGAGGCCGTCGACCTCGTCGCGGCTTGGCTCGCCGTGCCCTTCGTGGTCCGCAAGCGGTTCTTGGATGAACTGCTGGACCGCAGCGACATCGATGCGAAGGGCTACGCACGCATGATGCGCGGGGCCGACCGAGTAGCATGCGACGAGATCATGATCGGCGCCGTCGAGCGTGACTTCGGGCACGACGGAATGGTGGCGCTCGACGCCGCGTTCGCCGCAGCTTCCACGACACGGGAGACTAAGGCCAGGTTCAAGCAGGCCATGAACGAGCGCGGGCTGTGATCCACCCCGAGCCGTCACGACTCTACTTCCGCAGCGGGATGGCCCGCTCAGCCGCAGCCGCGCCACCTCGCGCGTCCCGCATTAGCTCGATCCACAACATGGCCACGAGCAGTCCGAGCACGGCGACGGTCCCCACCAGCATAGCAGGATGGCGGCCTACGACCTCGACGAAGCCGAGCAGGAACATTCCGGCCGCCTCGTTCAGCTTCGACACAGTTTCGCGCCACATCGGGCCAACCTCCCAGGTGAAGGCGACAGGGCGGCAAGGGGTGTGCCGACACCCGAGGTGGACTGGCCCTTGAGAAATCCTGGGGTCCTTGGAAGCACCCCTCCCGATGGGGGTTAAGCGCCACCCCGATCCGTCGCTAGGCATCAACTTTCTATAGGGGCCTTCCATTTTGCCCGAGACCTTCGACACCGACGACACCGACTGGAGCGCGCTGTTCGGCATTGCAACGCGCGAGACAAGGCCCCCTCCGCCCCTCGGCGGGCTCGTATGGCGACCGGCGCTCTACTCCCGCAACGGCGTAGCGTGGGCCTGTGCGCGGGCCTGGGCGGCCTCGGCGAAGAAGGACGACGTAGCGGCCTTGAAAGAGCACAAGCGTCTGCCGATATCGCCGATCCTGCATTCTGAGGCCGAAGAACTCGCGCGCATTGCCAGGCGCCTGTTCGGTTCCGTCGTGCTCGTCACCAACGTTCCCTGCGGTCACTCGCAGAAGCCCGATTGCTTCGGCAAGCAACTCGCCGTCGCGGCAGCCGAGCGCCTGGACGTGCCGTTCGCGCAATGCTTCGCCGACCGTTTCGTCAAAGGCGTGAGTCATCCCAAGGAGTTCGCCAAACTGCCGCCGCTGGAATGGATCGAGCGACCCGTCTGCAACGGCCTCGTCCTGCTGGTGGACGATGTTGCGACGAGCGGGTGGCACGTCGAGGAAGGACTGACGGCTTTGCGGGATGCCGGGTTCTGTGCTACGGGATTGGTATGGATCAGCGGCACAGTAGGCCCGAAAGGGTCGCCATCGTCGGCAGTCGAAATCGACTGGACCGGGATAGCGTCGTGAACGCTGTAGGATCGCTCCCGGCCGGGACGATGGTGGTGTCGGGCGGCTGCCGTGGGGTGGATAGCTGGGCCGCGGAAGCCGCGCGGGCGCGGGGCCTCGCCGTGGTGGAACACCTGCCCGACCTCGACGGCGTGCGGAACCGGGGCGAAGTCGCCCGCCGCCACCACGAACGAAACAAGCGCATCGTGGATGACGCCGACCGCGTGCTCGCCTTCGTGTCGGCCGACCGCAAGGGCGGGACCGAAAACACGATCAGTCACGCCATTACGACCGGCAAGCCGGTGGAGATCCGCTAGATGTCCGCTGCCCCCGAAGCCACGGCCGCGCAGCTCGCCGCGCTGTTCGACTGTACGACGAAGACGATAGACACCCTGACGGAGCGCGGCGTGCTGACCCGCACCGGCACCGGCTACAACGTCCCGGCGTCCGTCCGCTCCTACGTCAAACACCTTCGGGAAGCCGCCGCAGGCCGTGCACCGACCGGCGACCTCGACCCCAGCCAGGAACGCGCCCGGAAGGACGCCGCCATGGCCCTGAAATACGAGATGGAGAACGAGGAGACGCGCGGCGAGTTGGTCCGCGTCGAAGAGGTCGTCAAATCCGTCGAGCGCGAATATGTCGTGGTGCGGAACCGGCTTCTGGCGATCCCCGGCAAGCTGGCAGGCCGATGCGCGATGTGCGAGCCGAAC
>JAABUL010006913.1_pt1 | contig 12674 bp, 13 predicted proteins | sample 5559151 | NCBI WGS metagenome assembly JAABUL01 (sample SAMN10711876, study PRJNA513368) | rock metagenome | isolation source: Antarctica rocks | place: Antarctica: Victoria Land, Pudding Butte sud | reverse complement strand
GATTCGCGGCTACATCTCCACGCTCCGCAAGCAGGAGATGCCCATCCTCTCCGCACTCGGTCAGGCTATCGCCGGCACCCCGCCCTTGCCGGTCACGACCTAGCCGTGCGGACCTAGCTAGTTACTCTCGAGTGGATAATGTTCCTTTCCACAGTCGTCATACGGGCAGACTGTTTGCAACCGTGCCGCATGATGCGGACACGCCGTGACGATGGCGAGAGACCATATCAAGGGATCGTAGACGACTTGCCCCAACGCGCGCCACGTCCCGTAGCAGTAGCGGCACCATGCGTGGATCTTGCGCAGCAAACCACGTGGGGGGAACACATGGCGCCACGGGAGCAAGGTAAGGCGCCGCAAATCTGGGCGAAGTGTTAGATCGCTTAGTATGCTCACGATGGAAGACGCCATGTCGGTCACACCATTGATCCTGGTGCTCTGGTAGGACCACTCCATCTTCCCCAGTCTCGCGTCGGCAGGCCGGTACGATCTTTCTATACGTGGCAGTATTACCTGGGTAAGCAGGGTTCCAACATGAGTGCGATGGGCGCGGGCGAGTCGGGCCAGGTACGTGGTCGCACACTCCACCTTGCGCGTGCCTACCCCGACGGGCCCTAATGGGTAGAGAATGCTCCGCGGCGACATGTGCGGCATGGCCAGATCCCACAGGTCGTAACCGGCTAATCCGTCAGCCTGCATCCCGACTGCCTCCTATGGGGTCACGGGTTGGGTTGCGGTCCCCAACCCTCCGCCTCGTGCCTCGCGTGGCCGGCGGCATGAGCACCGCAGACGGATCTATCGTCAACGGCTCAAACTGCCCGCGCTCATTGACATACGTCTGCAGTTCCGTCACATGATGCGGATTCTCGGCGAGTTGCGCCTCACCAAACCGCGCCTTTTGCGCGATGTTGTGGCAATCATCCAGGGGCAGAGCAGTCTTCTCCAGGTGCGCCCGCGTCACCGTCTGCACTCCCGCTGCAGGAGCCGAGCCATCCTTGCCACCTCCCACGTCACCACCGTCTATCTCACTCAACGCCAGCGTCAACGCGCGGACTAACCAGTCCTTGAGCGTGCCAATACACCCAACTGAGTAGTCAAAGAGATACTCCCAGTGGCCGAGCAGGTCTGGGCGGTTTGCCACTGGTAGTCTCTCCTCGAATGTCACGAGGCAGCGCTGAAAGGCTTTTACGTCGGCCTCGACCGCTTTGTAGTAGCGCGGCAATTCGATGGTTAGCGTCCGCCGGCTCAACTGGTCGTTTAGCTTGCGCATGGGCAACAGATCGTACGTCCCCATGACAACGAACAACGTTCCCGACCTGTTGGCCAATGACTTAATGCAGTCCGGCTGGTCCTCCGTCCGCCGCCCGCTGCCTATCTTCAACATGTGTTGCCCCTCGTCGACGCCCACAAATCTAGGCTTGCGATATACCAGCATCGATATGAACGCGTCGCGGAGGTCGTCGGAGTTCGGCCGCGACGGCAGGTGTAAGATGGTGACGTGGCCGCGCGGCGGATCATCCGAACCCCTGTCCGCTGCAATCTTCCGGTCGATGAGAAGCTCGCCTCCGTCCTTCAGCAGGTCCTTGAACAGAAGCGCCCAGTCGTAGCGTCCAGATGTCGGCGCGACAGCCTCCGCACAGCAAAACGGCAGCATTCCCCTGTTTCGATCCAGTATGTCGGCCAATTCCTCGAGCAGCGTCCGCTGCACCTTGTGCAGGATGGTCGTTTTACCGGCGCCGGTAGGCCCGACCAGAAAGACGACGTTGAAGCCTGATGGCTGCCTGATGGCTGCCATGAGTTTGTCGAACGCCTCCGTCTGGCGTGGATGCGCCACTGCGACCATCTTATCGAAATAATGGATACGTGCTTGTGTTGGGCCGTCAAGGAGCCCCTCGGGAAACCTGTGCGCCGCATTGTCTTGAGACGGCGAAGACAGTATCGTATTCTCTACCTCCACCCGCTTCTGTCCGCGTGGCATCAAAAATCTCCATAGGGTTTAAGGTTACCCCGATCAATGGACCGGGCTGATGACGGCGCGTCGGTCAGTTGTGTAACTGGCTCGGCACCGCGGTCGGCTCCCTCCCTGTCAAGCACGCAGGCAGGCTGCCTGTCGCCAGACTCTATGCCAGTGGTCACCGCCTCCGAGTCGCCAGCAATAATAGCGAGTACACGCTTCTGCTCATCATCGCGTAAACGCTGCTCGAACACGGCCTCCTGCCCCTGCGCGGTGGCGAGGAAATCCGCCAGCTTCCGCGCAGTCAGGACAAACGTCTGACCGTGCGCTCGCGCTTGCTCACGCAGCGCCGCTGTCGCCGTACGGACTTCGCGCTCGGAGCGTCCGTGGAGCGCGTGGTAATGCTCGGAGATGCACCGGACCCACTGGCCGCCCATGTAGGCGTACGCCACCCCAACGTCGAAGGGGTCGTAGCGCACGGGGACTTGCGCCTTCGCCAAGAGAGGGCTGCGGAAGGCTTCATTCCAGTAGTAAAACGAGTTGATCTTGACGCCATCGCTGCGGTGGACCATGGCTGTGCCTTTCGGGGTCGTGGGCATGGTGAGCAGACGAAACTGCTCATCGTACGGCACCAAGCGGTGCTTCCGCTCGCCCGTCAGCATAATCCCCGCGTTGTACGCGTCGCGTGGCGAGACACCCAACGCAGGATGGGAAATCGTATCGTAGACCTCGTACGCATATGCACACAGATATCGGTAGAGGTACTCGAGCGTCCAGCAGGCGTGGTTCTTCGGATTATTACCCTTGGTGACCTGGCGCACCAACTTCATGATCTGTGTATTACCGCGCAGATTGTAGATGAACTGCGTCGAGGTCGTCCCGAACAGGCGCTCGCAGACCGACCCGTGGCGTGGCCGCGCCTGCGGGCGCGTCTTCTTGGTGACTTCGTAACGCGCGAGAACGGTCTCGAAGTAGGTACTCCGAAACTCGGGGCCACCGTCGACCACAATGATTTGCGGCAATCGCCCCCAACGACGGACCAGGATGCGCAAGAGCATCATGCACGACCGATAGCTCGGGGGGTCATAGGAGAGATACACTGCGAGGAAGCGTCGCGGGTTGGCGGCCGTGGCGAGCGAGAGCCAGCACTTGCCCGCATTCTGACCGTTTTCATAGAGCAACTCAAGATCCACCTCGGTATGGTCGAGGTGAACGATTTGCCACGGGTGATCGCCGTGGCGCGGCGTCGTTGGCCCCAACTCCCAGTAGAACGGCTCCTCCTGGTACGCGGCGCGGCTCCCCTTGCGCTTGCGTGTCTGGCGAGGGCCACGGCGAGCCTTGACCGCCAGGCGGAACGCTTGATAGCTGGGTGTGATGAATGCTGAGTCTTTCTTCGTCGCGTCGTCGCACGCGATGAGAAAGTCGCCGTAAACGGAGCGGACGGACCGCTGCTTGAGATCCTCATACCTCTCTTCTATATACGTCGTCATGAGTGTCGTCACCGCCTCCGGCAAACGTGGGCCGCGGAAACCACAGTCTTTGTACCTCGGCAGGAGACCGACCAGACCGCACCCCAACCCCTCCGCGGCCACCCGCCAGTTGCGGACCCAGCGGCGGATGGTCCGGCCTGGCGTCTCGTCGTCCGCGGGGGGATGGCCGTCCAGGTACGGACGGATGATATCGTGGCGCTGGACGGCATCCTTCTGGTCACGCGGGCTCGCCTGCATAAAAAGATTCCATGCATCCACACTCATGCCGGGGCCCGCCTCGGTGGCGACTCCAAGAATCTTGCCCTCTTTGACGAGGGCCTCGAACGCGGCATTGGGTAACGCGACGATGTGTCCTTGCTCGGACATGAAGGTTGTCTCGTTGCGGCCGACGTTAACAATACGCAAGGGTTTGCCGTCCCAGGTGACAATGCTGTCGGGCGCGACATCGATAGCGTGGGTCCCACCACTATCGGGGTCGTCCGCAGCCGTGGCAACGAGATACGCCTGCCCCATCGTTTCATTTGGAAAGACAGGCACACGATCTCGCTCCGGCAAGGGATACCGGCGCAGATCAACGTAGATGCGATCGAGGACGATCAGCGCATAGACGGTATCGGCTGTCATCTCATCGGCCAACACCTGCTGCAGTAGGTCGGCAAGCGTGATCGCCGGCTCGGCCGCGACGAGCGCTGTCACGGCCGCAGCGGCATCTTCGTCCACGTCGAGTCGTTCGGGGCGGAAGTATTCCTCCAAGAAGATCCTATTGCGATGTACGGCCGGGTTTATCTCAGCGGACGACCGCACGCGGTAGGACAAGTTAACCTTGCCCGCCGCCTCTTCTCCAGGCGGGCATACCCAGTGTCCATCGCCCGATTGCCGATAGCGGTTCGGCATGTCTACGACAAGCCTGGCTAAGTCCTCCGCCGTCTTGTACTCCTCATAGCCCGCGCCACCACACCGAATGACGAAAGCGTCTGGAGTGTGCCGCACTGGCCGCCCCTTCTTCCCTCCTTTCGTCTTGTACTGCAGCCAGATGGGATCAGGCTGGTCGTAATACTCAAGCACATCGTCGTCATACTCCATGTCGATGATGATGACCCATTCGTTCCTGTGGCTCTCGCCTTGCACAATCCAGCCCATCTTACGGCTCGGGTAACGGACAGGCATATTGCCCGCTGCTGCCCGCACCAGACGGCTTGGCTGTGACGCACGAATACGCGCGATTGTTTCCCGTGTGTCGCGCCCGATTCGGTTACGGGTACACCAATGGTCGAATTCGGTATCGTTCATCACGATCGGTCTCCGCTCCTATCTGCTATCTCATCGTGCCGTCGGTCCATGCCACAACGGGCGCACGTTGCGTCCGAGCAGCGTTTGGCGCATTTCCGGTCACGCGCCGCGTCGCGGTCGGCGCAGTGACAATGAGAGTCCTTGTCTCTCAGGATGACTTTCACGTAGCGAGCAACGGTGGAGGCTGCAGGAGGCATCGGATGAGGATGACCTGAAGGGTCCCCCAACTGCGAGTGGATGCGATAGGTGACCAGAGCATGGACGTCCTTGAGCGTCATCGCTTTGTATGAAGGGGTGGGGGACACATACAACTCATGGATGGTGCTCTCCAGGATGCGCTGGACATTTGGGTCGAGGCGAGACCTATGGCGCACGTCTACAGGACGCGCGTCGTTTGCCGAAGAATGCATGGATAGATTCCTTTTAGGTGCATAGGTGAAGGGGATGTGGAGGACGCGATAGTTACCTGTGGATATGCCTGATTTCATCGACGATATTGATCCCGACATCGACCACGCTATGGACGGGCAGGAGAGGCGCTTGCCACCCCTTCCCGTCTTCCACTCCACAGGTTTCGTGGTGTCCATAGGGCAGCATGTCGAACATGGCACGCATGCACTCCATGGCCGTTGTGTAACTGGGCGCATCAAAATGCACGTAGACGATGGGGATGTGCGTATGATCGTTTCCGTGGTAATGCATTGCTATTCGTACCTCTCTCTTACTATGTGCTCAACGGCCCCACACGTCTGCCTTCGTGCGACACTGCCTGATAAAAGCCACAACTGGTGACAAGAATTGCGTGCCTTCTCGGCTGCGACACCAGCTAAGTATGAGCTTGAAAGTTCTTGCACGACTCTCACGCCTGGCCGAGCGTGTCCCACAGGCGCTTTGGCATGCACGAACTTAGCAGCATCTACTTAGGGGCAGCCCGCGCGGAGTGTGGGGCGGAGAGGAGGAGTGACGCGCCAGGAAGCCGGCCCTGACCTGATCGCGCGGGCGCGCCACGACCGCGCCGCCTTCGCCGCGCTCTACGACCTCTACGTGGCGCGGGTCTACGCGTTCTGCGCCGTCCACAGCGCGAACCGTGAGGAGGCCGAAGACGTGACGGCGCAGACGTTCGAGCGCGCGCTCGGCGCGATCGGCCGCTACGAGGAGCGCGGCGCGCCCTTCTCGGCGTGGCTGTTGCGCATCGCCACCAACACCGCGATCAATCGGGCGCGCCGGCCCGCCGCCGTTCCTCTGTCTAGCGTGGGGATGGCAGGCGATAGCGATGGCGACGCCGGAGCCACGGCGGAGGTGGAGGACACGCGGGCCGACGGGTGGGTCGAGGAGTGGGAGCGCGCGGACTGGATCGAGGAGCATCTGGCGGCGCTCTCCGCCGACGGGCAGCAGGTGGTCCGGCTGCGCTTCTACGACGACCTGAGCTTCGACGACGTGGCCGCGCGGATGGACCGCAGCGAGGGAGCGGTCAAGCAGTTGCTGCGGCGGACGCTCACGGCTTTGCGCGGACGGATCCAGGAGGAGGAGGGCCGGCACGATGTCGACGGGTGAGCACGATGCCCCGACTGAGGCGGCGCCGTTGAGCGCGTACAGCAGCCGGTAGTATATTAGGATATAGATGAGGAGGCGTCGGGGTTATGCCTGAGTGGACGCGTGACGGGAGCGACGGAGCGCTCAGCGAGGAGGCGTTGGAGCGGGAACTGGCGCGGCTAGGTCCGCTGCTGCGGCATCGTGCGGCCGTGGGCGCGCCCGATCCCGCTTTCGTCGCCCGGACGCGCGCGCGGCTCACGTCCGGCGCAGCGGCGATTGCATACCCCATCGTGGAGCCTGTCGTGGTTTCGTCCCCCGCGTCACGTCGACGCCGCCTGGTTGGAGGCATGCGTGGCGTCATGGCGGGGTTGGCGGCTGCCATCCTTGTCGCGGCCGTGCTGATCGCGGTGATCGTGGTCATACGTCCGCCACGACCGTCGCGCGGGCCGGTCGTGGCCTGGCGTCCTCCCGTACCCAGCCTGGCCGACCTCACGCGCGGCTTCCCCGCGCCGGCCGTCGCGCGCGCGGCGGGGCCGCCGGCCCCGACGATGAGCCTGGCCACTCCGCCGCACGGCGTGGCCTACGCGGGGCGCGTCAGCCTTACCACGGCTCCGTTGCCGGTGCGCGTCGCGCGGGTACAGGCGTTCCGCCTGGCCGCTCCGGCTACCATCGCGTCCTCCGCGCGCGTCGCACGCCTCGCCCGTTCCCTGGGTGTCCACGCGCCGGTCCAGCACGTAACAGGAGCGAGCGGCGCGGCGTGGCTCGTCGCGACGGAAGGTGGGCGATCGCCGCGCCGTCCCCTGCGCAGCGTCGCCGTCTCGCGCGTGACGGGTGAACTGGTGTATCATGACGCGTCGTACACGCGAACGGCGCCGCGTGAGCGCTGGCGGGACAACCCGTCCGCTGTCGCCGCCGCGCGCGCCTGGCTGACACGGCTGGGCTGGCCGGGCGCGCGGGCGCCGCTCGCGGCAATCGAGCACAGTGGCATTCCGGCCGGCCTGCGCGAGGTTGAGTTCTCATGGGCCGGCGCCGGCGCGGCGGCGACCGACGCGGCGACGCTCTGGGTCACGCCAGGGGGGCGCGTCGTCGAGGCGGACGTATGGCCGCCGGTGGAGAGCGTGCGGTCGATCCCTGCGGGGAGCATCGTTGCGGCGTGGACCGCGGTGCGCGGCCGTCAGGTTCCGCTGGCCGTCGAGGGCGTTCCACCGAACACACGGGCTCCAGGCGCCGGCGTGATGCGTGGTGTCATGCTCACGCACGTCCTGAGTACGGGGGCCGATGGGCGGTCCTACCTCGTCCCGGCCTACCACTTTGCCGGAACGGCGCGGCTGCGCGGGATACGTGGGGAGCGCGTCTGCTACGTGCTGGCGCCGGCCGGCCAGGAGGGGACGAGGACGTAACCGCCCATAGGGCGCGCCCGTCCCGTCGGGGCATCATTTCTTTCCGAGGAGTCGGCCAAGGACCTGTGGGCGCGGCGGCCGGGGTAGAACACCCTCGATCGGTGTGGCATGCGTCGCCCCGCGCATGGGCGTGGACGTCGTAATCGGGGTCGCCTGCGCCTCGAGGCGTCCGACGTTGCGCCGAAGGCGCTTTTCCCTGCGTCCAGCCGTGAGCCGGCCCGGCAGCGCGAGCAGGAGGCCGGCGAGCAGGCCGAGCACGACGGCGGCCAGCAGCGCCAGCGACATGGGTAGCGCGCGGGCGGTGAACCATAAGAAATGCAGCGTGACCAACTCCTGATTCTCGACCGCGAAGAGGGCCAGCGCGGCGCCCAGGATGAGGGCGAGGATGGCGGTAAACTTGGACATGCGGGTTCCTCCCTATCGTAACGACGCGCCCCGGACGCGAGGCGTGGGGTAGCATCTCTCTTCAGTGTGACGCGCGATACTGAGAGGAGTCTGAGAAGGTACATGGGGACGAGTTCCCACGACTCGGCGTGCTTCCGATACCCTACGCCCTGCCGTCATCGTGCTGGACGTGGGCCTGCCCGGCCTCGACGGGATCGCGCTGTACCGTCTGCTCCGTCAACGCGAGCGGATGGGCGCGATTCCCGTGTTGTTTGTGACCGCCGCGAATCGCGCGCGAGCGGACGGCCTGTCTGATCGGCCTGACAGGGTACACGACGCTCCTCGCCCGTGCCGTGCGACTGGCGCAAGCCAAGGTCCCTACCCTGGATTGCGTTAGCGTCGACGCAGGGGTGGAGGGTGGCCTGCACGGCGTCCGCGCGTTCGCGCTGGCAGGCGGTAGCGATCCGGCCGCGGCCGAGGCTGGCTTCACCGCCATCTTCACCCACGTCATTGGGCTGCTGATCACGTTCATCGGCGAGGATCTGGCGCTCCGCCTGGTCCGCGAGGCCTGGCCGGAGATCGCCCGCGACCAGGTCGGGATGGGGGGGCGAGCATGAATGAAAGCGAGAGCATGAGCGCAACGTCGCGCGTCGCCATCACGCGGCTGCCCACGGGCGTTCCCGGCCTCGATGAGGTGCTCGGCGGCGGGCTACCCGAGTATTCCTTCACCGTGATCGCCGGCGCCCCCGGCGCGGGCAAGACCACGCTGGCCCACCAGATCTTGTTCACCCTGGCCTCCCCCGCGCGGCCAGCCTTGTATTTCAGTGTGATGGGCAAGCCGACGCTCAAGTGGCCATCGACTCCGTGTCTGGCTTCGAGCTGGCGCTGGCGCCGGACTTCCGGCAGGACTTCCGCGAGTCGCTGTACCGGCTGGTGGGGGCGCTGACGGGGACGGGCATCACGGTGCTGCTGACCATGGAGATCGTGCAGACGACCGACGAGTTGCGCTTCAGCCCCTACGTGATCTCGTTCCTCACCGACGACATCATCCTGCTGCGCCATGTCGAGATCGCGGGGCAGTTGCGCAAGAGTCTGGCGGTGGTCAAGATGCGCAACAGCGACCACAGCAAGGAGTTGTGGCTCTACGACATCACGGAGCAGGGTCTGGTCGTGCGCCAGAGCCTGCGGGACTCCCGCGGGACCGGCGTCGGCACGGCCACGCTGGGACCAGGGGCCGCGGCGCCCACGTACCCAGGGCTGACCGACCGGGAAACGACAGCGCTGGAGGCGCTATTTGATCTGGGGGAGGCGACGGCGGCGGTGGCGCGTGGGGCTGGCGGAGCCGGAGCTGGACGCCGCGCTCGACCGCCTCGTCGCCCTGGGTTACGCCGCGCGTCGGGAGCAGGCCGGGGTAGGGCAATCGCATTTAAATTCGCTTTAGCGCCACAAATTTCTGTATTAAATAGGAATGATGCGCTCATCCGGCCGAACATCTCGCAATTGGCCCATACGAACCCGCAGCCGTAATTCTACGTGTAACGGGAACGCAATTCATAAGACGTTGCTGTCGCACGAATTCCTTTTTTTGGGCATCCCAACGCCATAATTATGCTATAATTTAAATGCGATTGTCCTGCAGGCCGGGGCCGGGGCCGTCTACAGGCCGGTGGCGCGATCACCCCGGTAAGGAGGCGCGTCGTATCTACTGGGAGCGCTGGCTTCTAGCCTGCAGACGGTCGCGGCCATCATGTGTGCCACCGGCGATGCGCCTGCCCTCAAACGTTTGCCGGCTGGACAGTCAGCGGACTGACGCCGGCGCTCCCAGTAGATACGACGCGCCGCGACCACGCTGGACAGGGAAGGAACGTATGGACGAACGAGAGGGATCGCCAGGCGACCCGCCCCACGAGCATGGGCTTGCCGGCACCACGGCGGTGACGCCGACTGTGGGGGGAGTTGCGCGACGTCAACGAACGGCTGCTCATTGCTGGGCTGCGGGAGCAGGAGCTGGCCGCGGCCCTGGAGGCCGAGCGGGCGCAACTCGCGGTGATTCTGGCCGGCATCGGGGACGCTGTGCTGGTGGTCGATGGGACGGGGAATGCCTCTGCGCACGAACATGGCCTATGCGCGCATGTTTGGCACCGGCGTCCTGCTCACGCCGGAGGACGCGCAAGGCCGGGCACTGTCGCCCGCGGAGACGCCGCAGGCGCGCGCGGCGCGCGGCGAGACGTTCAGCCTTGAGTTTACCCTGCCGGCCGCGGGTGGGACGCGCCGCTGGTACGAGGCCAACGGGCAACCGCTCCCCGATCATGGCGCGGCGCACGCCATCGTGGTCATCCGCGATATCACCCTGTCCGCCCAGCATCGCCACCTTCAGGATGAGTTCCTCTCGCTGGCCAGCCACGAACTGCGTACGCCGCTCACCTCCGTGCAGGGCTATCTCGACCTGCTCCCCACGCGCGTGCAACGCACCAGCGACGACGAGCGCATCCGACGCTACGCGACGCAGGCGCAGGGGCAGACGCGCCGGCTGGTGGCGCTGGTGCGCGACCTGAAGGACGTGGCGCGCTTGCAGAGCGGCAAGCTCACGCTCACCCTCGCCCCGCTAGATCTAGCGGCGCTGACGGCGGGGGTGGTCGAGACGGCGCGGGACCTGCCGCCCGGCCACACGATCCGCCTCGACGCCCCGAGGGAGCCCGTACGCGTGCGCGGCGACGCCGGACGGCTGGAGCAAGTGCTGTTCAACCTGCTCACCAACGCCATCGCCTACGCGCCAAGCGCGACGCCGATCGACGTGCGGCTGCGCCGCATAGGTACAGAGATCGCGCTGGATGTGCAAGATTACGGCTGGGGCATCGCGGCCGACCAGTTGCCCCATCTGTTCTCGCGCTTCTACCAGGTGGCGCGGCCCGATCGCCCGTCGCAGGCGGGCCTGGGGCTGGGTCTGTTCAGTTCATCTGTCAGGAGTTGGCCGCAGCGCACGGCGGTCGCATCCACGGAGGGGGAGGGGACGACGTTCACGGTGTGGTTGCCGCTGCTGGAGACGGCTCCCGTCATGTGACGATCAGGCAAGCTCACGGGCTAGCCGAGCCGTATTTTAATCAGACAGGAGTGCCTTTTCGCCCGCCGCGAGCAGCGCCTCCGCGCGGCGGGCGCGGCGTGGCGAACCATCGGCCATCAGCCGCGTCGCCGTCCGCAGGCACGCCAACGCCTCGTAGAACGCCAGGCTCCGGCCAGCCAGTGGGACCGCCGCCTGGTACGTCCGCGTGAACGCCCCGACCTCCCGGGCCACCGCTCCGCGTCGCGCGGGGTCGCGGGCGGCGAGGTGATGGAGCGAGGCCAGGAACCGGCCGGCGTCCTCCGTGCCGTCGCCGACGTCCCAGGCATCCCAGTCGATGACGGTCGTCGCCTCCACCGCCAGATAGACATGCGACGCGCTGAAGTCGCCATGAACCAGGTGGGGCGGCGCCGGCCAATCTGGTCGCGCCTTCACGAGCGCGGCGCACACGCGGCGGGCGTCTCCCGTGAGCGCGGGCGTGGTCGCGCTCAACGCACGGGTCCAGCGACGCGCCTTGATCAGCGGATCGCGCAGCCGGTATGCGGCGGGCAGGGGAGGCGCGGCCGCGTGGAAGGCCGCGAGCCACCGCGCCGTCTTGTCCCCGACCCCGGTCTGGCCGCGCAGCACGGCCGCGCGGGCGGTCTCGCCGGGAGCGTCCTTCAGCAGCAGAAGGCGGAGCGCGGGCGCGTAGGCGAGGGGAGCCGTAACTTGCAGCGGCCCGCCGGGGCCGAACCCCAGGCGGCGTAGCGCCGTGAGCGTCGTCACCACATCGCCGCGGTCGCGCGCATAGACCTTGGCGATAAAGGTACGCGTTTCATCGCCCCGGCGGACGGTATAGCGGAGCGTCCAGCGGCTACCTGGATGCCCGCGTAGCACCGTCACGTCTTGCACGTCCAGCGGTCCCTCGCTGCGGACCAGCCAGGAGCACGGTTGATCCCTCAGCACGGCGTCCAACAGCCGCGCCGCCTCGGGGAGACAGGTAAGGCGGCGTAGCTGGGGGATGGCCGCATCGGTCGCGGGGACGCCACAGGATACCGTCGTCATCGCCCCACCCACCGCCGACGCCCTGTCATGGGCGCGCACCCCTCGTCATCGCCGGGATGTCCCCGCCGTCTCGCCGCGGCTTCATAGCGCGGACGATGGGCCGTCAACTCCGCTCTCCGCGTCAGAGCGGGATGCGCCCGGTTGCTCCAGCCCCGGGATCCCAGGGACAATGTCCAGCCGCTCCTCGGGCACGGGTGTCTCCCACCGCAGGTCCAGGCGCACCACGCTGTGCGTCCCCTCCTCGCCGGCCTCCAACTCCAACGCGACGCGCTCTGCCGCCCGCAACGCGACCAACTCTCCTCCACTGCGGACGGTTACCCCACCCGCACGCAGCGCCTGCGCCAGCGTCTCCATATAGCCTGCCGCCTGCTCGATCCCCAGCGATGCGCGAGCACGTACCGCCGGCCCCGACGCGCCCCGTTCCCGATGACTGTGATGGTGTGCCATGCTTATTACCCCTCACTCTATACCGCTCGCTTGACTACTCACGCCTCTTGTGGCCGTTCAGGAGCGCTCTTCCT
>JAABUL010006911.1_pt1 | contig 12675 bp, 13 predicted proteins | sample 5559151 | NCBI WGS metagenome assembly JAABUL01 (sample SAMN10711876, study PRJNA513368) | rock metagenome | isolation source: Antarctica rocks | place: Antarctica: Victoria Land, Pudding Butte sud | reverse complement strand
CTCTTCCTGCGACCAATTGTCAAGCACCTTTTCTAGATCAGTCCTGGCGCGATTCCTTCTTCTCACTTGTCTCGACGATGCAAGAATCCTCTCAATCCTCTAGAAACGGCTCGTCGCCCGCTTGCATCTACACCTGCTTTGCCACAAAAGGCTACCTTGGCCGCAAAACCCAAGATATTTCTGTGTGGGACGGCATCACCGTACAACATCCCGTATTCAAGAGCACTGCCGCGCATCGGCGTGGCGGCGTTATGTTCTGGTGGACTTACACTCTTCTCGCACTTCTGACTCTCTTAACCACCGAGAAAAAGGGACGGCTTCCCAAAAGGTTGCACAAGCCACTGTTTTTGATCGAATATCGTCAGCAGCCTCTAGCATCAAGGTGGAAATGGAAAACCGTCACGAACATCGCCATTAAAAAGACCGAACATTCCATTGTTACTACTGACTCTTCTGAAGCTACTACTTCGGTCAAGATCCATATCACGGTGTTGAAAGTGGTTCAACTCTTCACCCAATTCATTAGCGTTGGGGTGTTCTGCGGCTCTATTATCAATCAAGAGACGCAGAATGCTCAAATGTGGAGCGCTTTGTCGCAGGAGCCGTTCGAAGCCGTCGGGCAATGGAGTAACTTAGCGGTCGTGTTGTTGGTGCTGGTAGCGGCGGGGGTAAGCCGGATCTGGGCCGGCTCAGGACTCGGAAGAGCAGTTGTATTAGAAGGGCGCAGGCTGGAGGAGGGAATCGAGAAATCAAAAAAAGGCAAGGCTTGGAACAGAGGCAAGAGCAGCATTGATGTTGTTGATGCGAAAAGTGATTATTGGAAAGATGGTGAAGATGAGGATGTGGAGACGGAAAAGGAGGATTGGGATTGGCGCATTGGATATGCTTCGTGAAAGTATCCGCATTGAGACTTTGTGGATGAAGTACTCTCGTACCATTAAAGGACCGGAATTAAGCGCAGCTACTTGGCACTCCAGTTGAGTGAAAAAACAGCGGCCCAAAGCTCGTTGACTTGCTGACCAGCTGTCCCTCCAAGGTTTTTGCCATCGCATGCAATACTTGCCAACGACAGTGAACCTCGGTTTCATTTAGGAGACTCATGCTTTACGAAGAACACGCAGATTCGACAAGCGCGCTCTATCTCTCGATGATTTTCTGTCAATTAGAGATTTTCACATTTGGGAGAGAGGATTTCATGGTGTCATAGCCTAGTTGAAGCGTCCTATCTGTGATAGACAATGTGCGGTCTCTTGGATCACAAATCATGACAGTAACAATAATCAAGATTCAGTTCTGGGAATAGCGACCAATGGTCTATCTGGCGACCCGATCACAAAAGGAGTTTTCAGCGTTAAACATGGGGCTTCCAGTTTGAGTATCCTGCTCTTCTATTGGCACATGCTCCCAGCCCTGTGCCATACGGTAGTCCGGAAAACGAATGATGCATCCCAACTGACGACTCAGAGCTAGTATACTTAGGCGATGGAGAATTGGAGTCTCTTCTTCGTTTTGTACTCTCCATTCGAATACACTTTGCCACGTCAACCACAACAGTTTCTATACCAACCATATAGGTTTGGATCATGCAATCCCAAGAACAAATTCCCAAGGTAGCATAGAAGCAGTACTGTCCGAGGCAGTAAACAGTGATTGGTATTGATAGTCAGAGATTGACGCTCATCAGTTCGACGAAAGCTAGCAGGATGCTGCGACTGGATGTCTATATCAAGATTTGGACCACATGGGTGCCCCTCTTCCGATCCGATACTTTGCGTGAGCTTGGACATTTCGTACAGTAGGATTAGCTGCTTTAACGACACTGCTTCAAGTCTGGACTGCCATTCAGCAGGATTCATTTCCATCAAATTCCAAAGCTGATAATACGATCGAATAAACCGTGGGTGTCTCCGTCCGCGTCAGGCACGGCGGATGCCGGCGCGCCCCTGCGCCGTAGGCCTTCTCCGCATCCCAGGGTACGGCTGTTTGAGATATCAGAATAATTTTCGTCTACCATAGGCTCTCAGATATAACACACTTCTCACTTTGCAGACAATATTCCTTTCGAGCTCGATAATGGATTTCTCCACCCCCCAAGAATTCCGTAGCAGGCGGCGTACATCTTCCGCTGAAAGCAGGGAAGGTTCTCGCGCCGATCCGCCTTAGTCGGCGAGGAGATTACGAGCATACGGTTCGCATGGGATACATCGCAGCGCAACTTAGCGATGGATGGTGTTCGTGGATGTGGTCCAGACATGTCTGAGCCGATGGCATGTGGCTGTCAAGAGGACTGAAATCTGCCCCGGCCTCACCCCCCTTCGAGCGTCGGGTGAACGCTGCTTTATCCTCGCGCGAGCCTCGATGATCCTGGGTGATCCTGGGTGACTGTGCCCCCTTTGAGGTGGGTGAACTGCTGCCTGATTTCTATTCTTATCAGAAACCATTACGTGTCTCTTTCACCGTCCAGATAAGCGGTCCGTTACTTCGCTTGACTGAGATTCAGGCGCAGAGCTGTTACGGATCTACCTTTCGAGCGCGTGTCTTTATGGAAAAGCAGCGACAATAGGAAAAACACTTACTGTCAACATCGCTCCATGAAGTTTAGTTTTTCCTGTCTTAACACTCTCAACTTCTTTCTCTCCTTGTTTCCTCTTGCTCTCGGATTTGTTCTTCCTCTAACTGCCCTCCTCTGGCCCTGGTCGGCCTTGCTCGCTCGCTTAGCTGTCCGCTCCTCTTCTGCCGTCCTGTCATCAAGGTTCGAATCTCGACCATCACTAGGAATACATCAAAGGCTACGACGATCTTGATCTCTCACAACCTCTCCTACTCGACCCCTTCTCCCACTTTTGGCGACGCGCATTTTCCCCTCGGCCAGTTGGTTGTCGCCGTTCGCAACCCCAGTCTCTCCTCCCCCTCGAATCGCCTGACCTTCACAATTTTGTCCCATTCCCCGGTTCTTGCAATTGGCCTTCCCACACTCCTCGCAGCAGCAGCCTGCCCCAGCTTGTACGTACGGGTTGTCGGTCATGGTCATAACCACAATAGGGGCGCCAGCGAATTGGATTCGACCAATCTAATAAATACCTCACTGGCACCAAAGCCCGAATTTGGCTGCGCCGCCGACGAAAGAATGAGTCCACGTTGCTAGTGGTCCAGTGATGTTTCCTGCATAAATCTGGCGATTGGGCATCCACGTCAAGTGCAGCTCAGTTAGATTTCAGGCATCAGCCGTTACTGACGTGCCAGCGGCCCCGTCGAGAGAATGTACATGTGCACTGCCTCGCACCTCAAAAGAACGACGTTTAGACTTGAAGGATAGGTCGAGAAGATCCTCTAAGAATGCGTCAATCAAGTCAAGGATTTCGATCAAAGTGTATTTGTCGAGTTGTTTACTCTATGAGCCGCTAGGTATAGAAAATGTAGGAGTATATAGCTCTTTACAGAGGGTAGGAATATTACCAATCGACGCCGTTGATAATCTTTTGCCAGCCAAATCGGTTTCGGCGGAGGCTTGGTAGAATTGAGTGGGATCCAAGTCGCTCGATGTTATTGTGTCGAAGGCAGATAAAAGAGGTGTGCGTAGAGACCGAAGTTGGAAATTCAAGACACTCAGAACGAGGCGAGATAAAAATTATATGCGCCTTTGAGCCGTGCTCACAGCGGTGTTGCCGTGTTTGCATCTTTTCCCATGAATCAATCGCTGAAGAGAACTTGAATAGCGTCTTTCTCGTCTCGACATTTTCCTGTTAAATCGTTGATTTGTGGCTATCGCCGCTTGACCGCTAGACCGAGTATACGTAATTTCTGTTCAGCTATCTCACATTCTGCGGTCATTCAAAGCTTTACACTTTCAGGAGGCCTGTCCTCAGTCTAGACATTGCTAGGTAGTGCAAATGCATGGTCCTCTCGATAGAGTCACTGACACGTCAGCGATAGGTTAGTGTCTGAAACCTAACTGACCTGAATACCACGAGGACGCTCAATCATTGCCTTTGAGATTCATGCAGGAGTCGTCATCACTAGCAAAGGCCAGCACCGAGTTTCCAAGGCACTGAATTATACGTTGGAAGTAACGTTCGTCGTCTTTGGTTTTGAGAGATCTTAATAAACAGCTCCAGCTTCCTCAAATAAACTTGATCTCGGTGGCAGCCGCGGTAAAAACGATGAAGAGGAAAACGAAAGCTTTGTATGAGAAGTTCCTCACGAATTCAGGCAGGTGCAATGTACAATTCTTTCCAACTTAGCTAATCCAAAGACAGTTGGAAAGATTTTGGCTTTTCAGCTTCTAGGCACTATACTGTTACTCCCAGCTGCATCGGCTCTCCCTTCCAGAGAAGGAAACAGACTTTTTAGCGATGAAATAGCTCTACTATCCCCCAGCTTCTCCTCAAATCGAACCGGTATCAAGCTCATGACTGGTCTGCTACATACTGTCGTCGTTCAGGAGGATGATCAAAAGATATGGACCAAAACATACGAAGTCTTTGCGTGAAAAGGGCCATTACCGCAACAAACCACTCGTCCTCAGTCCCGCCGCCCATCATTCACCTCATCATTCTAACAGACGCCCTGGTCTTTCAACACACAGGAGGCGGGTGGATGATACGCTAAAAGAAGAACTCATATCCAGCATCTGCACTTCATGACCATATGCGAATAACTACAAAGATGCTGTAATATGGCGATGGATAACGGCACCGATATGCCCTTCTATCGTCGAGTTAAGTCGATGCTCCCAGGTTCTCCGCTAGAGATATCAGAGATTGTTGCTGTAACCAACGCTCCTTGCACATTTGATATCTCCTCTAATCATCGCACTTTTGTCTCTTCAAAATGTTCGGAATGCACGATTTGCAGAATGAATACCGCAAATCCCTTTGATAAGCGGTTTCAAAAAAAGCGTCGAGCTTTCGTTACTATTGAAACCACTCCATGCTCTGAGAAAAGGCACTGACTTTCCGTGTTTCTTGCATGACACTATACAATCATCTACACAATCCAGAAACAACCCCATTCTCCACTATCTCTGAAGCTCCCGTATGGTGATACTGTTTGCCGAACGGGTGGCCTCAACTCCGGCTTCACTCCTATCAAATGCGAAGTCTGAGGCTTCTCATCCCAAACTTCATAGCTCGGCCCTGTGACGGGCGAGGTTGGTAATCCAAGGAGAGTATACCCGGCATTTGTACCCGACTGACGTGGCGACGCTGTGTTTGGTCTAGGATGGGCCGACAACAGCTCCGATGTCTGAGACTGGATATCCTGTATAAATCCAGGAACCTTGATTCCTGAGCTTGTTACATCCGCGATCAAAACAGTCTTATGTACGTCTTCTTGAGCAGACTCCTCGGAGCTGGACCCACTTTCAGCTCTCAGCTCATGCGCCAGATCTTGTAATAGGCCTGAGTTCAGCCGACGGGTCTCGCGCACCCCATTCGAGGTCCGATCCAGGGATCCCGCATGATCTGGCTTCACTTCCCAGACTGTTGCCTCCCGAGTAGAAATGAAAATATGAAGTTGCTCCTCCAGCTCCGCGAGTCCATACTTGCCACATAGGTCTATTGCAATCTGGAAATCCACATACGTGCCATTGCACCGAGGCACACCCTTTACGATATCGTATTCCTCATTCGTTAGACGTTTCCTGATGCTTACTCCAGTATGTCTCGACTGATCTGCGAGTTTGAGAATATGGGTAGCGTTGACTCTAAAGCCTGACGCTCGGATCATGACAGACTCAGCAAAACCACAGATTTCGACATACGGCCCTCGGGAAATGCATTCGTGACGATCAGGTCGCTTGGCATACGGGCCTCGGGAGACTTTTTCGTGGCCATGGACTCGCTCACGATTCTCATCCTGTAAGTGGCGGAGTCGCCCCGTCAGCGCGATTAGACCATACTTCTCACATAGCTCCACCCCCACCCGCAAATCCACATAGGTACCCTGGTGTTGAGGGTTACCCCGTACGGTGTCAAAGGCCGTATCGTTATCTGTTCTGATTTTGCGTATACAACCTACGTTCTGGCCTGCAGCGCGTAGAATCTGGGTAGCGTTGACTCTCAGATCTGATTTCCGAACCATAACGGGCGCGGGACTGGCAGGGACCGCAAGGAAGCGCGATTTCTGCTTGAATGTTAAAAGGTCTACGCCGAAGAGGAGAAAGAGTTTATGTTACTTTTAGGTAATCATAGCCTTGTTCTGCGCTCTTGCTACGGTCAAGATCCCGAAGTCGTTGCCCATAATTGAGCAATGGCTGCAGCTCCTGCTCCAATTCCAGAAACTTACAAAGGGCTCTTCCATGTCGGAAATCGATCCAAGAGCATGGATAGGGTATGCTTTTCGAAGGCGGGTGTACGTCAACGTTTGTCGCCTCTTTAATCATTGTGAGAATCTTTTGGCGCTCGCTTTTGCTTTTCGATGCAAGCTTTATGATCTGAGTTGCGTTGAGAAAACAGTCGTCTTTCCGCAATAGTATAATTTTGTCTTCAAACCTCATCTGGACGTGTTCGGTATCAAAATCGATCACCTTAGTGATGAGCAGTCAGTAACTGCCGCAGGTCCGGTAGACGTTAAGGAGGGCGTACCTGAGGAATATCCTCGTTCGTTGGGGAAAGTTTCTCAATAGGGCACCCCGCCCGTTTCCAGATCGACTCCTGGCCCCTTTGTCCCGCCGGAATTTGCACGATGGGGAGACCCATTTCGACAAATGCCGGAGAGGGTTCTCCATCGTATCCAACATGCAACGTACGAGTAGCAGTGTGTGGACTTTCCGTGTCTGTATTGTCGTGCTCGTGCTCATACGTCCTTTCGCGGATTCGGATGACCCCTTCAAGAAGCGACGTCCCACGGGTATCACGTGTTGGAGCCCTCGTTTCTTTCTCTTTGCGGTCAGACTTGTAGATCTCTTCCACTAACATATCCGTAATATTCGATCCAGAGCTAGTCTCGGCTTGGAGCCTTTTCTGTACTTTTTTCGTTGCCTGCGTCCTGGAAGTAGATTTAGAAGACCGTAACCGCTTCCGTGATTCCTCTAACACAGGCAGTTGATTTGGCAGTATTGAACCATCCGTGACCTGCCACAGAGGATCCAATATCTCCGTTGGCTGTTCAGATATCGTATCTGGGGATCTTCGCCCTACTAGTTGAGCATCCGGCTCCGTTCCTGGTTGTACAGTTGGAGTTGCGCTCCGGATCCACGGGTCTGACAAACAATTCTTCGCAGAAGGACGATCCAGAGGCTTTAGTTCGAGCATGCGCTTCAGCAATCGAACCACCGGGTCTTTACCCTGACGGTCGGCACAGTCTACTGTTTGACGGATTATCTTGGACCACTCCTTCGAATCAAACTTTTTCGGATAAGTTGGAAGACCTTTGATGAATTGGTAGCTGACTACTCCAATCGCCCAGATGTCCACAGCGTTGGTGTAGGGTCCGGTGGAGATCTCCGGCGCAGTGTACAATAGTGTTCCACATTGAGTCTGGAGGATTCTCTTTTCTGTCGATAAACCAAAGTCGCATAGCTTGATGAACAATTCCGGAGTTCTGGACCGTACGAGAATGTTTTCTGGTTTGATATCGCGATGGGTGATTTTCTTCTCGTCGTGCAGATAGGCAAGGGCTTGTAGTGTCTGGCGAAGGACAATCCTCATCTCGTCTGAGGAAATCTTTCGGACCTTGTTTAGCTCCGTCAGATTGCCCAAGAGCATGTATTCCATCACCAGAACAGGTCCTCCGCCATCATCGATCGAGTCCACAAAGCTCACGATATGCTTCTGTGAAAGCGTTAGTGAACACTCAAGGGTCTGGATGAGTGGCAACGCCTACATGTGTGATCTTCTGGGATATTGTGATTTCCAAATATGCTTTTGCGTCCCATCCAGGCTTTCTCGTCGTGTATTGCTTCGCAGCGAACACCTCCCCAGTGCGATAATCACTGGCCTTACAGACGCTTCCGAATTGCCCCTTACCGATCTCATCATGTAAGAAGTAGGCGTTGTGACGACTTTCTCGGCGTACAAATAGCTGGGTAATTTTCCGGGTAGGCTGAATGTCCAGCCCTTCGATCTTTGGCACATCGTCCCCAAATTCCCTGCGAAACGCCTCCCAATTCATTTCGTATTGGCGCTGGTACATGCCACGCTCCGGGAAAGAGACTTCGAATACAAGGTCGCCAACATGGATTTTGGTTTGCTCTGCCGGATGCAGCATATGCATATTGTTGTACTTGAGCATTTGATAGCCGTTTTTGACCGAAGGGGCCCCCATCCCGGTACCGTTTCGCGAGATATTGTTCAGTCTTAGGAATCCGGACTTCCAGTTAAAGTTGATGCTGAAGTGCTGTTTGCTTATACCGTGTATTTTCTGGGGGTCTGGGTTCTCCAGTAGCACAACGTCGCACTTCTTTTCCTTGTCGTCGTCGGTTTCGTCGGTTCCAAAGACGAAACCTCGCGTGGCATCTTTTGGCTTCGGGTCGAATTTCAGATGAAGCTCCATCTCGGAAGGGCGCGAGACATAGGGCGTGCATTCACGACTTCTTGGGTCGTCGTACTGGGAAATGCTGCTGGCACCATCCTCGAAGTGGAATGACACGAGGCGGCTGATATTGTACTCGGATCGTAGCGCATCTAAAGCGGCTGGGCCTACCGGCTTCACAATGAGGATGGTGTTTGAATGGTCGATTTCGGCCATCGTGAGGCGCGATGGCTGGATGGAAGGAGGGATAACAGTATAATTGCAGGTGCAAAGGAGAATGAGAGAAGAAGGTGGGGTGCCATCGTCTTTTGTGTGTTGAGAACGTGGAGGGTAGAGCGATAAGGCAGTAATGCACTGGTAGGCTCTCAGCGATCCAGAAGAATGCATGTCTACCTCAATATCCAGAATTAGTGTCGCCCCCACCTAAAATTTTAAACCGGTTTTTTCTCTCGGCAACATCTGCAGTATGCACCTTTTCTGCAAAAATTAATCACCACCATCTGCATTTGCAATTAATTAACACTTGTTTATCTATTTATCGATGTCAAATTAGTCTGTTGCACCTACTCTCTTTAACTTATCTTCTAACATGTCTACAAGAGCTCGCAATACAACTCTCACAATTTATGCAAAAAATATAGTTATCGTTGTAGTTCGATTACATTGCTCTTCTTCTAAAAAACGTGCAAAGATCTTGCATATAAAATTAATGTTATCTTCTAATACGTTAATATTGTTGACGAGTTCTTTAGCAAACAACAAAGCTTTAAAGACGATAATTCTATTATATATAATTACCTAAAATACTTTGTATAATAGCGACAACATTATAAAGAAAATATACGTATTCGATTTCTTTAATTATTATTAAAAGAATGTCTTGTGCATTTAGAGACTCAATAAAAAGATCGAAACTTGTAATATAATTTTGCACAATTGTTTTGCTATTGTTAAATTCAACAATTTTAAAAATGTTGTTAATTTATCAATAGACAACAAGAAAAAGAAAAAAAAATAAAATAAAATTGTTACGTAGTAAATTAAGAATAAACAAAAAAATATTGTTGTTAAGATTCTTCTTAAATATAACAATAAAACAAAAGAGAAATCTTTTAATTTTTTGTCAAAAAATTAAACTATAAACTTTAATAATAACTTGTTCGACTTCTTTTTTAACAAATTATTATTATTGTCTATTAACAAATCTATTAGTAAGAAGAGAGTTAAAAAAAGTATTAAAAAGACTTCAAAAAAAACTAAAACAATTATCGCAAAAGCAAAGCAAAAAACTATAAAAAAGCGTATATTAAAAAAAAATTTAGACAAATTTAACAATTGTTTAATGCGCATATAGCAATGTAATTTTAGCTTTTGCAAGAACATTAATTACTATTGTTAACAATTGTATAACAAACTTAATTGTTACTTCTTTCTAAATATCTATTAAATAAAGAAGTAAAACAAAAATATTGTAAAGCTAAAATCGATTGTTAAGAAGTCTAGCAATAAGTTAAAAGAATATCTAATAAATATAAAAGAAGCTTAAAAATAAAAGATTAAAAAAGATGCAAAAATAAATAAAAATAAGATTGTAAAAAAGACGTTAAAGAAGTTTTTTTTAACGTTTTTTTTAATATCTTTGCAAATCTTATTAGTAATTTCGTTAATAACTATACAAGCTTTAGAATTGTATAAAGTTTACGAATTATTATTAATAATATATAATAGCTATTTGCAATTATTGTTAATATATTAGTAAACAACGCAATCTTTATAGACAATACAATTATTAAAAAAGAATTATTATAAATATAAAATATTTAATTCTTAGTATTATGTATTTAAAGACTATTTGTTATCTTATTATTAATTAGAATATTTATAGTTATTTTATTATTTATTTTATAATTAATTGCTAAAGTTATTGTTATTGTCTTTATTGTTTAAAAAATCTATACTAGTTAAAAGTAGATTAACAATTGTAGAAGAAATTTTATTGTTAGAGTCGCGAAGCAATTCTATACAAGTTTTGCGTAAAAATACAATAATGCTTCTATTAAAGTATTTTGAGTAACAAACAAGACAAAATTTTTTAGAGATTGTCGATCTTTAATATATGTACAATATATTTTATAAAGAACGTTATAATTTGCAACAAATACATAAATTCGAGTCTTCTAATTAAAGAAAATATCAAATACTTAAAGATCTAAACAATTGTCTAAAAATACAATAACGCTTCTATTAAAGTATTTTAAATAACAAACAAAATAAAATTCTTTAAAGATTGCAAATCTTTAGTACGTATACAATATATTTTATAAAAAATGTTATAATCTATAGCAAATACGCAAATTCGAGTCTTTTAATTAAAAAAAGTATTAAATATCTAAAAGTTTAGACAATTGTTTAAGAATATAATTAAAGAACTTTATAATAGAGCGCAAACGCAATACAAAAAATATACTAAATAACAATAAAGACAACAATAAAGATAAAAAGAAGTTAAACGCACTTGCAAATGCAACTTTTTGATACAATAAAATAGATATATATATATTAGAGAAAAATTAAAAGATACACACATGCAAAAGAATTAAAATGCATAGAAATTTGTATATAATTTGCAATTTTCTTAGCTCTTTCTTAAAGATATAAATTGTGCAATAAATAATTTTATCAAAATCGAATTAACTCTTTAATTCGATTTTGATAAGATTGTTTATTGTATACTTATTTTAATATATTTAAAGTATTGTTTTGCGAGTTTCTTTTTATTGTATATATCTATACTTATTTGTAAAAAATCTATAAAGAATTTCTTTGTTTTATATATCTTGTAGTATTGTTTTAGTTACTTCTTAAATACAAAAAAGAACTTCTTAATAAAATTGTAGTTAAAAGAGTAAAGAGAAAGATAAATAATTCTAACGTTGTAAGTTTCGCATATTCTTTGCATTGTTTAATTGTCTATTAGTAAAATTGTAAAATAATAGATAGATTTATCAAATAATAATAAATTAATGCGTTGTTTATTATTAATATCGATCTAAAACTTAAATACAAATTGTATTACAAAAAAATCTAATTTGCAAAAAACTATTTGTATTATAATTTATTTATTGCTTCTTAATAGATATAATAATATATAATGTTATTAATATTATAACAAGACAATATGTTATATCTTTTTAATCTTTTTATTAATAGTATAATACAAAAAGTAATATTAAAAGAAAATTATTCGTGTTTGTAATAATATATATGTTTGTTAACAACAAATTTATCTAAAAAACATAGCTAATTTTGCGAATTCTTAAACTTAAATATACTAATTATATAATTGTCGCAATATATTTGCGAATATTTAAGAGTTTTTTTCTATATAATTTTTTTAAAAATGCGATTGTTCTTTAGAACTCTAAATATTGTAAATTAACTACAAAGAATATTTTAATTATTATATAGATAAATAATTATTTTGTTCTAGTACATTTATAATTGATGCTTCAAATATAATCGCAATTTAATAACAATAGCAAAAGTAACTATAGATAATCGATCTTATTTATTTATTGTCTTCGATATTGTAAAGATGCTATAAATACTAAGCTTTTGCTTGACTTGCTATATATTACGTCTATTAATGTACTTTACTTTGCAAATAATCAAATTAGATCGATCTTAATATAGATACTAAGTAAAGCAATCTTGTTATATCTATAAGTAGTAAGATATTATAACAACAACAACAATAAGAGCGACTTTGCAAAGCATTGCAAACAATAGACAATATAAATAGCTTTAATTGATCTTAAATCGATAGATATTAATTGCAAATGCAAGTGATAATAGTTAATTTTTGCAAAAAAGGTGCATATTGCAGATGTTGTCGAGAGAAAAAACCGGTTTAAAATTTTAGGTGGGGGCGACACTAATTCTGGATATTGAGGTAGCCGCCCACCAACCCCAAAGTTTTAGTTGCTTTTGATTGAGTCGCAGCTTTGCCCAGCCGCGCATAATTAGTGCTTGCTTAGTCAACTCGGCTCACCATCTTATTCTTGCCCATTTCATTTCATCTACAATATCGTCTCTTGCGACTGCTCCAATCAATCATCCATTATGGCTGGATCTTCTTTCGTTAACGAGAGGTATGAGTCTCATTTTGTAGATCTCGACTACGTGGATCGCTATTTGCAATGG
>JAABUL010006910.1_pt1 | contig 12680 bp, 12 predicted proteins | sample 5559151 | NCBI WGS metagenome assembly JAABUL01 (sample SAMN10711876, study PRJNA513368) | rock metagenome | isolation source: Antarctica rocks | place: Antarctica: Victoria Land, Pudding Butte sud | reverse complement strand
AGGGGGGGGAAGTTGTTGGGGGTGGGGGTTGGGGTTGATTTTGCGTTTGTGAGGCCGGTGGGTGGGGGGAAGGGGAAGAGGGGGGGGAGGGAGAGGGGGAGGAGTGGGAGTCCGGGGGCGAAGGGGGAGTAGGGGGTGGGGTTGTTTTTTTTGTGAGGGGGGGGGAGATGTGGATGGGGCCGAGGGGCTTGCTGGGGGGTGCAGAGGCTTCTTCGGCGGGTTTTGTGGTAGAGGCTGGGGTATGTGATTTGCGCTTCCTTTGGATTTGATGGATGCTAATTAGAGTGCAGGGACGAGGATTGAGAGAATAGACAATGTTGGTTTGAGATGTTGTGCAAGCTTCGACTATGGCTGAGAATTGGGACTATTCTACGATATACTACTCGGTAGGTTGTGAAATAGACCTGTGTCTCTTCACCTCAACAGCGGACCAACAGCAGTCTACTGTCGCTAAATGATGGACATCCTCACTTCGAAATTCTATTGGGCGGCTTGGCATAGCCCGGCCCTTTACTGCATCATGCCTAATGGCAAATACTTTCATACAACATCTCCACCCCTGCGCTATCTTCATTCTTTCCTTCACCTCTCCTCTCACTTCTCCCCCTGCTTCAATCTCTCTGCTACCGGCTCCTGATATCCGTCTCGTGACCCTCGCTGGAAAATGTTGACAGCTGCAACGATGGCTTCGCCTGCTTAGCTCCAGGGCTACCGACCTAGCTAAAGAGAGTCCTTGCGACATTTGTACTTAAGAATTGACCCAGTTTGCCCGGCCTCACACTTAACCAGGTGATTCTACCCTCCACAGTCCCATTTGGCGATAGAACGACGAGGATCGTACCTCGACCGTCATCAGGTGACCCAATATCGAGGGGCTGAGCATGCATCCAAACAGCGGCGGTGAACCAAAGCCGGTGTATAGGGTCAAAGGCGCGGTGGCCCTGCCTCGATCGCCAGTCGGGTCTGCGTGGCAAGGATACCGCAATGGTGTCATTCGGCTGAGACGTGGATCTCGCCTTCCGATTTCTGCGGGCGTGCTACCTGTTCATTGCACCCGTCTCAACTCAAAGCTCCACGCAGCAGCAGCTGACGAGGCGCGATGTGTCGACACCTCCGAAGGCCGCAGCGAAGACTCAGCGGGCATGGTGCACGGCTCAAATACGCGGCCCCATATGGTCGAGAATTACAGCGGCAATGCGCAGAGATTGGTGATTGAGGCTGCTGGAGGAGGTATAGGTCCTTGCATATCGAACTCGAAGCTGGGAGAATCGCGGACGGGGTAACAAGGGAGAATTTATAGCAAGAGGGGGAACACACTTGAAATCCGACGAGACGCCACTAGAACCAATTCCTTGCTTGTGAAGAGAGAGCCGAAGACAGTACAAACAATGATCGTGCTTTTGGAAACACAATCGCTCCTCTGATCTGGAGGCTTTGGGACGTACAGCCTGCCCATAAAATACCATCGAGGTCAGGGAAGACGGAAGGGGGATGCAGGAAGCGCTGGGGCACATCCAAATATAATTCGATATCCCCTACATCACAATCATAGCTGGTGGGGAAAGCCGCGCGGTGTTCCGTCGCACTTTGCGGCACAACGCCGGCCGTTGTTGATGAAGCGTTGAGGGGTCAGCGCTCGACCAAGACGATTGGCCCTTTGCATTCGACGAGCATCTTTCCATCGACCAGCTCCTTCAACAGCTTCATGTGTCAAACCACGCATCCTGCAAAAGCTCCCTCGCCGTCGGTCTATCCCTCGGATCCAACCTCATCATTTGCGCAATGAAATCCCTATCCTCCCGTGCGAGCTCTTCGTCTTCGGACATAGAGAACGAGAGCCACTTTTGGTTATCCTGAATATAAACAATCGCACCCGTGCAAATAGCGAGACGTTCCGCGTCCGCAATCTCTTCGAAACGGTCATCGAACGGCCCGAAGCGCCTGACTTGCTCAACAAGCACCCAGAACCCGTAATGTTCATCGTCAAAGGAAATGTTTGCTGGGGCACAAATATGCCAATTTCCGCCGAAGATGAGACTGATTAGCTTGCACAGATCAGTACGAAGATGGCTGGGAGAATGGGGGAGTCGATTGCGTACGGTGGCACCGAGAGACCATATGTCCGTCGGCGGGCCCCATCTGAGATTCAATTGTGCCTCTGGACTCCTGAATATTGCTGCACTGATTACGTGAGTTTCCTCAAGCGGACCGGCGTTTGGATTGTATCGATACACATCGCCACAGTCTCCCAGTGCAACTCTGCTGAAGCGGGTTGCGCCGTTACCGTAATTAATGAGAATGTTGTCGGGCTTAACATCTGTCGCAAATAGAGTATTAGAATATCAGTTGGCTATGTAATAAACCATGTCTACTAACCAGTATGCACAAAGCCATTCTCATGTAGCACTGCAAGCGCTTCGAGTACAGTACGAGCAACAACCTTCACCTCTGAACCTTGCAGTCTTTTCCGACTACATACATCCAGAAGGTTATCATCCAAATACTCCAACACCAACGAAGAAGGACTTTCAATATCATCAATCATCCGCCGAAAGCATGTGTGATATTGTACCATCTCAAGAATTTCGCGCTCAATGCTCAAGAGGTGTGGCGGCGCTCTCTTGATGACCACATGGCGACCGTTCCCATTACTACCCGCCTAATTAGTCAAGGAGAGTAGCGCGCACTTAATGCCTAGACATATGGAATGATAGCTCACATAGCTTTCCAAACATCTCGATCCTTTGTGAATTTCTCCAAGACCTTGTACGAGCCTACTTTGCCTCTGAGCCGATGACCTACTGCCAGAGCTGGGCCGACCTCGCCGGTCATGCGCAGAAGCCGAGTGGTTAGACGCATACAGGCACAAAGAGGGGCTAACTGGCGATAGAGGATCGGTGGTGATGGGCAATTTATTGAAAGTCAATTCACTAAAATAGATGTTTACAACATAAAAGCGTTACGCGTGCCTCAAAATTTGACTCATTCGTCGGGATATGCACACGTGCCATTCAAGTGGCTGGTTCTAGGCTGATAGTACATAGTTGCTATCTATTTATAAAGATTTATATAGATAGAAATCCGTGGGAGTGGGATTTCAATGTCAAATGAGCCGGCTAACCATTTTTGCAACGCGCCCGCTCATCAACCGCGCTAATCTCCTGATCCATTCACAAAGACATCAGCATGTCACACGTCTTCCCTGAAAGCTTACCATCACTTCAGACTTCCAAAGCAAACCTCAACGATCTTTCCTCGCGTTCGGGCGGTTAAATTGAGCGGAGAGAGAGACATTTGCCTTCGAAGGAAACCTCTGAGGCGCTGCAACGTCTCTAGAGAAAGATCGATGCCTACTGATAAAGGATGTAACAGAGCTAAGACCCATGAAGCCTGCGATGGAAGCGCAACACTCTCAAGGGGTTTTGAGAAGACTTTTAGAGATGACGGGTCCCTGGAGGATATGGTATCTATACTAGACTAAGTCGCGAGGGACGGCTTCTTAAATAGGGTATGTAGCTATGTAGTCCTCTGGATATTTCTATATAAGGTCATCAGCGCTATATTGTTCTCTGCGAGTAATAGATATATTATGTATCATGGGTATCATTGAAAGCATTATGTTCAAGACGACATTTCATAAACCCCTGTTGGATAGTTTACGGGTGCTGGACTAGCAGCGTTTCGAGATGGTACCCGCTGCAGACCCGGATTCGGCACTTGCTGCCAGAACCCATCAGGTCCCAGTGCCATCGTGAGTGCACCTGGATTACCTGCGGGTGGGGCGAAGCTATTAGGCATCGGCTGATACTGGCCCGCTGGATTGTAATGGCCGACTGGGGCAGTTGGAGGCATGGCTTTGGGGACGAAATTATAAGACGTGGAAACTTGAGGTTGGCTTGAAAGGGTAGTTGTAGCGTGGGCTGGGACATGGGCCTGATTTCCTGGCGAATAGTGGTTCGGTTCTGAAAGGCTTGGGACGGGCTGCGTCGACGTGTTGGGCATGTTTGGGAATCCGGTATATAGTGAGCCTCCAGGGTCTGCCGTATGATACCTTGGGTAGGGCTGCTGTGGTGTTACGCCCGGCATTTCCGTGGCCAAAGGATGTGGTGAGCGGTAGGGATGCCTTGTCGAACTCGGTGCATTACCATTAGATGAATACGGAGGCTCCGAACTCGCCTTCGAGGTCGCATCTGGTGGCAAATGCGTAGGCTGCGGGTGTGATGCTGGCGCTGGCGAAGCTGCAGTGCTTGGATCCGGTAACTCGGTGGGTGACGTCTGGTTTTGCACAGCAGGTGGAACGATAGGAGCATGAGCAGGTGCCATTTTCTGTTGTGCTCTCTGCTCGCGCTCTTCAGCAGAAGTAAGCAAGCGAAGTACTTGTCCCTTCCGATGCTCCTCGTTAGTAACATCAGTCGCAAAGCCGATTCGCTGCGCAGTGATATTGAATCCCCAACCCCCAGATGCGCTACCAGAGACCGTCGCCCCGTATCGAAGAAGTAACTCCACCACCTCGGGATGGGCGTTAAAGGCAGCATACCGCAGAGGCTGCCAGTTACGCTCATCCTTTTGTAGCACTGATGTACCTCGGATCAGTAGTTCTTGGCATACTAAGCCATGACCGTTCTTGGCTGCGATGCACAAAGGTGAGTCCTCATGAGACGGCCCACTCGAGAATTTCGAGCGCAACGCAGCACCACGAACAAGAAGTACTCGCACCATTTCAACATGGCCCCTACTACTGGCCAAACACAAAGGCCGATCGCCATCAGCATTACGCGCCTCAATGTTCACACCTTTCTGAATTAGTAGCTCAACATGAGCTAGAGACCCACGAGTGCAGGCATTGTGTAAGGGTCGATTCTTGGCACTGTCTTCAGCTTCGATGTTCGCATTGTTGCCGAGTAAAAGCATCATGATCTCGGGCTTCGCCCGAACGCAGGCGTAGTGGATTGGCCTCAACATAGAATTACATTGGGCTTCGATCGAGGCACCCTTACGCAAGAGCAGGTCCGCCACGGCAAATTCCTGCGCTATTACTGCGAGATGCAAAGGCGTTCTACCGTCTTTGGTTGCAGCACTGATGGAGGCCTTTCTCTGTAGTAGCAGGTCCACAACCTCGACGTGGCCATTGAAGCTCGCCCAGTGCAGCGCAGTCATCTCTCCTTCGCCCTTGTGCTTGACAGAGGCCTTCTTTTTTAGGAGTAGCTCAACGACGTGGGCCTGTCCGGAAGAAGATGCATAGAGCAACGGAGTCATTGAAGCTTTACCAGCCGCCTCTAGATCTGCCTTCTTGTTGAGTAAGATTGTAATAACAGCAAGATGGCCACCCTCACACGCGTAATGGATAGGTCCCATGAAGCTGCTATCCTTAGCCTCGACATGAGCCCCATTGTTGATTAGTAGGTCAGTCATAGCCTCGTCGCCATGCTTGGCGGAGATATGTAACGGAGTCATCTGGGCCGTATCTCGTGCGTTGACCCTCGCTTTCTTTCGTAGAAGGATCTCGGCTATGTCAATCTGACCTTTCTCTGCTGCGATATGAAGTGGCGTTTGGTCATTTGGACCTTTGGCATCGATGTCCGCATGCTCTTGCAAGAGGGAATCAACCACACCAACATGTCCCCGTAGAGATGCAAGATGCAATGGTGTCAGCTGAGAAGTATCACGCTCATTGACCGAGGCTCCATACTGCAACAGCAAGCGAACTACGTCTTCGTTCCCGCAATGCGCAGCGACTGCAAGAGCACTCCTTCCAGACTGAACGTGACGAGCATTGATATCGGAACGCTGGTCGAGTAGTGTTTCGACCTCGACCACAGAACCAGCTTGTGCTGCCCTGACTATCGGTGGCGCAGTGAGGCCTTCTTCGGAGGCAAAGTTGATACTGGTATGGTAGCTGTTCTCGAAACCACGCCTTCCGCGCCGAGATCCTGGTGTAGATGTCTTTGACGCGCTTGATTGTGGCGCTGAACCACGCTCTGGTGGTGCCAAACTACGACTGCTCCGCTTCCCCGATATACTCGACCAGAATGACCTTTTGTCCGTGTCTGGTGTCTTCTGGCGATAGGCCAGGATGTTCTTGCGTGAAGGTGTCTTCTCGGATACCGACGAATTAGGGATTATGAGTCGAGTCTGCTGACCGAGAGGGGGTTCTGAGACGACCGACATCTCATATGGCAAGGGCTTCTGGCGCTGGGAAATGATTGGAGTTCCCATTGGTGACAATCGATCGCTAGATTCCTCCGTCCCTGCCAGGCTCGATGTATCCAGTCGGTCTTCTCTTACCTCGTGCTTTGCAGCCATATCAGACTTCGACCGTGCATGCTGCATGGCACGCCTGTATGTGTCCGCGTTGACGATTTCGTCATCCCAGTCGAAGATCTTATTATCTATTGTAGAGTCGTCATGACTAACAATCGTAGGTGGCCCCATCTGTGAACCACGCTCGCTCATTGTAATTCGGAGGGTGGAGGTATCATCGGCCACTCTCTGGATGATCTCTCGGCTGTGCGCATTCTGGAGAAGTTCTCTTTCCTCGGCCGTTGAGTTGCTACGACAGATCATAGGATTAGCGAAGCACGAGAAATCGGAGAGCAAAGACGTTTACCATTGGACAGCCTTAAGCAGTAGTTGTAAAGCTGCAATTTGGGCTCGCATCCTGTTCTCGTGCTCATTGAGACTGGACTGACTCCAAGCATACCGAGTCCTCGTCCGAAAGCCCAGGCTCGAGTCCGGCAACGTGCCTTTCAGCAATGACCTCACTTCTTCAGCTAGAGCATCGATGGCCAATTGGCACCCTTCCAGCGACACATGAAGAGCGTCCACGACATCGGCCTGCCGATGCGTATCGTCGAGGTAATGTGTCCAATCATTGATCTGATTCAGTGCCGACTTGACGGTCGAGAGTTCTCCAATGAGCAGTCTGATTCTGACGTCCGCATCTTGGTAGTGACCCCGAAGATCCGACAGACTTTTGATGGTGACAGTGATAGCCGTAGCAATTGTACCAGCTGAGCTCAGTAGGCCAAGGATTGATACTGGGTCCATGCTGGCCTCTCGAGATGCGGCAATTGCGATGCCCAAACGCTACACAGAGGCCTCATCCCATTTGTAATGGCTCATACGCCGGGCAAATCAGAGATTGGAGCGCAGTGCGACACAAAGGGCCAACTTTGCGCAGGAAAGATGTCCTCCTGTTGCCTGCGTATGCAGTAAGCGAACAATGCAAGGACCCGGCGTCGAGCTGAGGGATCGCTTCGCGAGTGCATTTCATCCTCAATAGCCCTTCCTCCGGGGGCGACATTGGTTCGTCAATGCCTACCAATCTGGCTTGGCACTGATTCTGGGCCTGTCTCCTGATCTAGCGTTGCAACGGAGGGTGGGAGGCTTTGGAGATGATAGGTCGACAGATGAAAACCTGTGCTTGGCATGAGTGGTAACGTCCTGTGCATACCAATTTGGTCCTTCACCAAATATATACCACAGCGCGAGGGAAAGCAGTAAGAGGTGATGGATGGATAGAATATTAGATATCAGAGGGCCGTGTATACATCCATCATACAAGAACTAAAGCTCAACCTGGACTCGAGCTATTCGCTACAAAGCCTATAACTAACTCGCAACATCCACGGCAAGTTTGACGACAAGCCAGTATGGAAAGCACTACAAGGAAGCCCCAGAAGAATTCTGATCGTATCCGGGAAAACACTGCTCGACCATATGTATAAAAATTCTCCCTCGATCAACCCGTTCGACCCGAAATTTTCCTATCCTCTCGTCTACCTCACTGGCTTACATGGCAGTCGAGGTATGCCAAGTAATTGAATCTGGCCCTTTCAAAGAACTGGCTAGGCTGGCGATCCGCCGAAATCGCAGTCCTCGTGTCTCGAAGAAGATGTGATGGCTGCAAAGCGGAGTCGTGGAGACATCAGGGGCGCTGTTTGCACAGCGAGGGATGTGGGTAACCTCGACCTTGTGGGCACGGGTGGAAGAGCTCGGCGACGTGATTCATGGGATACGTTCCTCCTAGGCTTGTATCGCTATCGCCGGAGCCGAAGAGGTGTCACATAAGGCATATCTCAGTCGAAGCCTACTTCCCAGATTCCGCAATTGAACGTTATCGAGCCTCCAATCGACTGTGACGATCCCTTTGGTTGGTTAAGGTTGTACGGACCTATGATCTGGGTTAGCTTCCAAATTCTATACAAAGGCGTGATAAAAGATTCCTGAGTACTTACATCCCAAAACAATGTCCCGGAAAATCGTCTTACACCCTCTCCCAGAATTGTCAGTCGGTGAATGCGTTGTTCGATTCGTCGGGCAAGTGCCGGTATTGTCCCATGATAGCGAAAACCGTATCAACTTGCCCTGTCCACCAGCGTAGTATGCTGAAATTGGTCCCTGGGAAGTAGCTGAGATGGTGTTTGTTTGGGTTGTGCAGAAATCCATTATGGCGCCATGTGTACTGATGACGGCGCCGATGTCGAAGGCACGGGCTTCGGATGACGAACAAGTTGGATCAGGGTATGAAGGAGACTGGACGTCGTGGGGATCTTGGATGTACAAAGGGGGTAAGGGGGCGGAGAGATCCGGGACAGGTGTTGCATGTGTGCAAAGAGCTGGTAGAAGGAGACTCAGGTAGATGAAGGCCCAAGATGTGGTATACATTTCGAACTCTTTGAAGCGGTAAGCAGTGGCTTGCAATTCTTGGGTGGATAAGACAGGGAGAAAAATGCACAGAAGGAACACCCGCGTTGGATACTGAAGGCTTTACGACAATTGAACGACGTTATGTATTCTCACGACCTCTTTCACCAGTGGAACATGTGGGGTTACTGCCCACTCATTTGGTTTCAGAGCGCTTGGGAGGCAACTTTACTTAGTCAATCCCCAACTTTGAGACAGGTAGAAGCCATAGCCCACGATCCTTTGTGCATGGCGCTTAGGATCCAATATAGTTGGATGGGAGCTACGATTGCTTTCCATGTCCAACAATGGAACAAGGAGTTCGAGCTTGCCCAGGCACAAAGGATCCACAAAAGGAAGGCTGGGTTTAGGATGAAACATGACAGAGTGGTGATGGTAATTAGGCAGCGGCTGCTTTAGCAGCATTGACGCCCAGATGTGAGGTAGAAAGAATGTGATTCGACCATTGATTGCACGCTCGGCACTATTTTCAGCTTGCAGCAAATGAATGCCTGGTCCAAGGGTCCCCAGATGTGGGCCGGTGCGAGCACAAAGCCGGGCTGATCGGAGATGTACAAGGTGAACCAGATGGAATCACTGTCTGCGATCCGCAGCGCACAGCGCTTAGCTTGCAAGCTTTTGGGTTGTGAGCTGCGCCCGCGTGCAGGAATCTTAACAGGCAAGGATTCTCCTAATAAAGCTTTTCCCAACCTAGGCTGAGCCTTGGATGACCTACAGTGACCGTTCCGTACTTACATGTGTAGGATGTCAGATCACGATATCGGTGTCTGTTGTGCAGCGGCTGCTCTGACAGCATACTTACAGTACCAAGGATAGAATGCACTTGAACCAATTTCGCGCTTGACAAGATCAGGTTTGGCCGGAAGCGTCCAGGATCGTCGAACAGTTCGTGGAAGACTAAAGTAGCGAGCTGAGCCGCAGACGCTGAAACGTGGGATTCGGTGGCTCGCAGGTACGGCGTCTCGCCCACCCAATATCGACCTTAGCGCCGATATGATAGGACGAGGATCGAACCGCCAGCTAGACTTACCACAGCCATGCATGAGAGGCGGGAATTTGGACAACCATCACAGTCTCAACCAAGTATCGATGAAAGGGTAAGGTAAAGTACTTTAGCTGGGAGGAGAGAGGATGAGATCGACCAGTTGCGCCAAGCACGCTAGTACGCGCCCGGCTGCCCGGCTAGCCCGGCAAGGCTGAGCGCTGCACTGCAAATCCTGCAGGATCTCACTAGCCGGGGACAAGCACAAAGAGAATGAAATGAACATCATCCCGATTGGCACTCTATCTATGAGTGCTGTTACCGTGACCAATTAAAGGTCAGCTTCGGAGCAACACCCCAAGCTGACGACAAATTGAATCAGCTATCGGCCCCCACTGTTCGTGCCAGCTGCAAGCATCCAGCCGTCATGGGCAGTAAAGTTGCAGTCCTTGGCCACATGTCAGACCCTGAGATGGAGGCACAAGCCAAAACTCCGCAGCATGGAGAGGGCAAAGCACGCAGAGAAATAGTAAAACGTCAAGGAGCAGCACCTAACGAGTAATTACAGTGCAGGTCAGCAGCGGCGGTGACACGAGGATCCCGCAGCTGGACCCTCACTTAAAGCATCCATAGCGTAACGAGTTACCGTTTGTTGATTCTGACCTGCGATACCCTGGCTGCAGGAGCATCAAATTTCTTCCCAGGTGCTCAGATACGCCACTATGGTGACCCACCATCACCAAAACAACAGCTTGTTGTCTTTAGCACGAGACAAGCAGCTCCTGGCACCAAGAACCAGATGTCAGATTTCCGTTGCAGATCGATTGTCTCTCCCCACTGCATCTACGAAGACACGGTTCACCAACGCATATCTTGGAATTGGGCTCGTCCGGAGACGCTTCCATGAAAAATTTGAAGCCCCGCAGCCCGAGATTTGGTAGTGCCGAGGAGAATGGTTGTCATGAAGTGGCTCCTGGCCCATCTGTATCTTCTGACCTGCCGCTCAAATCGGCTTCTGGCTTGTTCACGTGAAGGCAGGAGCCGGCAATGGCTTGGCGTTATGTTGTCACTCAATGACCAGCCACGATCTATGCGGTGGCTGATGATTACTCCAGAGTCTCAAGGGCCAGATGCGCGCCCATAAAGAGTACAGGGAAGCTAGTAGAGCAATAAGGCTGCTGCGCACCAACACTTTTGACCTTCACTGTCAAAGCCTCAGCTTCAAAGGGCGAAGGACGCGCGCATTCTCTGCAGTGTGCTTCCCCTTCTGTGGTCCTACATAAGCCCCGAGTTTTCTATTCACCGACGACATACTTGCTTACGGACCTTGACCTTGTAAGCAGTCAGCGGCTGGGAGAGGCCACGGCCAACATCCTCAATTATTTCCACCCATTTGACGATGAGACTAAATGTGGAGTAGAGTGTTGGTTGTTCGGAAAACCCGACGACCTGCCTTGTCTGGGCCATGAGCCATGATCCCACGGACCGACCCCACTGAGTCATTTACCAAATTGAGCCCAACCACTCTATTCAAAGGTTTGGCGTATTGTCAACGCATATGACTGCAACAGAGAGTACATCAGGAGGTCCACAGTTTGAACTTGTGCGAAGATTCTTTTATTACCATCCGCTTCCTCAGTTTCATACTTGTGTGTACGAGGGAAGCAACTACCAAGAAGCCGACCGCCTTGCCCACTTCAGGGACTGCAAAGGCCAAGAAGCGCCTATCATAGCGCCTTGATATACTCTCAATCGCGTGTTATGCGTTGATTGCGAGATAGGTCGGGTCTTGCTCCTGATTTTTCAGGAGGAATATTGTTGCAATAGCGAGAAGACTATCATAGTTCATGCCGTTTGCTCGAAAGAGATCTCTACATTGGCATGACTCCAAGCGGTCTGACATATTCGTGCGGTTCCAATGCCCAACTTGAGGCATGCTGCTTCCATCTCATCAGGTCAGTACTGCTTTCGCAATGCTAGATGGATTTAGTGATCTCTCTGCCAATGTCTGCTAGCCTATCTCGAGTATTGGGCCTCGCGTTCCGAAGATCTTGTTATCCCGTTTCTACTCTTGAAGAGGACATTCCTCCGACTTCCGACAGTCGAAGTCTTGAACTTCAAGAAGGGCTAGTCATGTCTGTTGGGGCTGAGCTGCGTTTTCCTTTCGTATCCGTCCGTTCTCGTCCCCCAGCATCTTGCGAGCTAAAGCTGTGAAGTCATGCATAGACCAAAATTAACAGTCGGCAGCGGTCACCATACCCCAATTCAGGCGTACAACTTTCAATCATGCAAAGATGAAAGGGAAAACCATCAAGCATCGTGGCTGAGGAGCAAGTCTCTACGTGGGATTGAAATCGTCCGTTTCCAGATCCCAAAGCAACTGGCACATAAACGTGCTAATACCTTTAATCTTTGACACCACGCTGAGGAAATACAGATATGGGTGGCTGTATGAAGTCATCCCAGCACTCTGTACTTGACCAAAGCAGTGCCGTTACTATCGCATGCAAGACTTCATCTTCTGATCACGATTTGGACAGTCCCAACCTTAAGTTGACAAAGCCCAGCCATTGATCACATTCATCAACCGATCTCAATCCATCTCGTCATCAGCATACGACACGCCATCAATCGTCTCCACCCCCCTCCCACACGCTCCAACGGCAAAATCCCGCACCTCACAACAGTCAATGAATCTTCCACCATCCAGGCCGTCCAACTATCGTTTCTCCTCAGCATCCAACGTCGCAACCTCCATCCCGCCATAGAGCCAATTAATATTCCCCCAACTACGCTCCTCTCCATCCATCCTACCCCAGAGCTCACCATACCCCAAGCATTCTACGCATCGCACACCACCAAACACCCCCATATCAACCTCCACTCCCAACCCCCTCAATACCATCATCACCACACCAATCCCACCAATTCCAAATCCCCAGACAACCCACAACCAGCCCCCAAGCAACCCCACCACCCACCCCAATCTCCT
>JAABUL010006909.1_pt1 | contig 12683 bp, 18 predicted proteins | sample 5559151 | NCBI WGS metagenome assembly JAABUL01 (sample SAMN10711876, study PRJNA513368) | rock metagenome | isolation source: Antarctica rocks | place: Antarctica: Victoria Land, Pudding Butte sud | reverse complement strand
CTCGCCGCAGCCGCCCGCGCGGAGGAGGAGCCCGACCCGCAGGCCGCCGGGGAGCGCGACCGGGCGAGGGTGCTGCTGCAGCAGGTGAGCGGCGCCGCGGGCCGGCTGGTGCGCTGGGCATCCGCCGATGCGGCCTACGTCGCCGGCGGCGCTCTGCGCGTCGCCCCGCTGCACGTCGGCGGCGACCTCGCCCGCACGCTGTTCCCCGATCGGGCCGTCGTGCTCACCAGCGCGACGCTGGCCGTCGGCGGCTCGATGGACACCGCCGCCAGCGCCCTGGGGCTGCAGCCAGGTGCCTTCGAGGGCCTCGACGTCGGCAGCCCCTTCTCCTATTCCACGCAGGGGATGCTCTACGTCGCAGCCCAGCTGCCCGATCCCGGGCGCGACGGGGCCCGCTGGGCAGCCGCCGTCGACGACCACCTGGTGGAGCTCATCGCCGCCGCCGGCGGACGGACGCTGGCGCTGTTCAGCTCGATGGCCGCCGCCCGCCGGGCCTCCGCGGCCTGCCGCGACCGGCTCGACGTGCCCGTGCTGCTGCAAGGGGAGGACACGGCGCCGATGCTGCGGCACCGGTTCGCGGCCGACGTGCGTGCGTGCCTGTTCGGCGTACGCACCTTCTGGCAGGGCGTCGACGTGGCCGGCAGCTCCTGCCAGCTCGTGGTCATCGACCGCATCCCTTTCCCGCACGTGAACGACCCGCTGGTGGCCGCCCGCACGGCGGAGGCCACCGCGGCCGGGCGCAACGGCTTCGGCGAGGTCAGCGTCCCGGCGGCGGCGGTGCTGCTGGCCCAGGGCGTCGGCAGGCTCATCCGCTCCACCGACGACCGTGGCGTGGTGGCGGTGCTCGACCCACGGCTGGCGACCGCCCGATACGCCGGGGTGCTGCGCAGGACCCTCCCGCCGCTGTGGTGGACCACCGACCAGCAGGTGGTCCTCGGCGCGCTGGCCCGCCTCGACGCGGGCGCGCCGCCGCCGCGTCCGGCCGGTCCCGCGCCGGCCGAGCGCCGCCGCACCGCGCGTGCGGCGAGCAGCCGCAGCAGCGCCTGACCCGGCTGCCCTCTGATCGCGCTGAGGCAGACTCGGCGGATGGACACCCTGGAGAAGCGGCTCTACACCGCCGAGGCGAGCGCCACCGGCGGCCGCGACGGCCACACCAGCAGCAGCGACGGCCTGGTCGATCTGGACCTGCGGCCACCAAAGGAGATGGGCGGACCGGGGGGTGGAAGCAACCCGGAGCAGCTGTTCGCGGCCGGATACGCCGCCTGCTTCCAGGGCGCGCTCGGCGTGGTCGCCCGCAAGGAGAAGGTCGACACCAGCGGCTCCGTGGTCACCGGCAAGGTGACCATCGGCCCGATCCGCGGCGGCGCGGCCTACGGCATCGCGGTCGAGCTCGACGTCAGCATCCCCGGCGTCGCGAAGGCACGCGCGCAAGAGCTGGTCGACGCCGCGCACCAGGTCTGCCCCTACAGCAACGCGACCCGCGGCAACATCGACGTCACCCTGTCGGTCAGCTGACCCGCCGGGCGCGGTTCACGCGGTGACGTCCGCCGTGGTGAACCGCGTCCAGGCCAGCGCGCCGAACACCGCGACGTAGCCGGCCTGCACGCCGAGACCGCCTGCCAGCGAGCCCCAGTCCACGTGCGAGCGCAGCAGCTCCCCGAAGTCCAGCCAATGGTGGCTCAGCAGCACCGGGTGGATGAACGACAGCTGCGGCAGCGCGTCGAGCACGGCCCCGACGACGGCGAAGGCCACGGTGGTCGCCATCGCCGCCACCGGCACCTCGGTCAGGGTGGAGACGAACAGCCCCACCGCGACCAGCCCGGTCAGCGACAGCACGACGTACGCCGCGACGGCGGCGGCGCGGCCGAGCCCGGTGGCATAGCTCACCGTGTCGCCGGACAGCAATGTGACCCGGGTGACGGGGAACAGCGCCAGCCCGGTGACCAGGCCGACGAGCGCCACCACCGCGACCGCGCCGAGCGCGAAGGACATGCCGCCCGCTGCCTTCACCAGCAGCAGCCGGCCGCGGGAGACCGGCACCGTCAGCAGGTAGCGCAGCGTCCCCGCCGACGCCTCTCCCGCCACGGCGTCTCCGCTGACGATCCCGACCGCCAGCGGCAGGAAGATCGGCAGCGAGACCGTGAGCGCCGTGAAGACCAGGAACAGCCCGTTGGAGGTCACGTCGGTGAGGAACGCCGGACCACCGCCGTTGCTGGAGTTGCTCGCGCGGATGGCGATCCCGATGAGCAGCGGCACGACGCCCAGCGCCGCGAGCAGCACCTGGTTGCGGCGGCGGCCGAAGACGAGGCGCAGCTCGCTGCGGTAGAGCCGAAGCGCGGCGCCGCGCTGGACGGTGGGTGCCGCCCGACGAATATGCGCGGCGGCGGGTGCGCGAAGCTCAGCGAGCGACATCGAAGCCCTCCCCGGTCAGCTCGACGAACACGTCCTCCAGGGTGGCCCGGCGCACGGCAAGGCCCCGCACGCCGACGCCGGCATGCACCAGCGCCGCGGTCACCGCCTCCGGCTCCGCGTCCCCGAGGGCGGCCTCGACACTGGCTGCCTCGCAGCGGATGTCAGCCAGGCCGAGGCCCTGGAGCACGAACGCCGCGGCGGCCGGGTCGGCGGTCTGCACCGCCACCGTCGCCGCCGTACCCGTCCCGACGTCGGCGAGCGCACCCTGGCGCACCAGCCGGCCGCGGCTCATGATCCCGACGTGCGAGCAGACCTGCTCGATCTCGGCGAGCAGGTGCGAGCTCACCACCACGGTCGTGCCGTCGGAGGCGAGCTCGCGGACCAACGTGCGGACCTCTCGGGTGCCCTGCGGGTCGAGGCCATTGGTCGGCTCGTCGAGCACGAGCAGGTCGCGCGGCTGCAGCAGCGCGGCTGCGAGCCCGAGCCGCTGCTTCATCCCGAGGCTGTACTGCCGGTAGCGCTTGGTGGCAGCCGCGGACAGCCCGACCCTGGCGATCGCGGCGTCGATGCGGCCAGCGCTGGTGCGTGGGTCCGCCGTGCGGTCCACGGCGTCGAGGCGGCGCAGGTTGTCCCGCCCGGACAGGTAGGGGTGGAACGCCGGGCCCTCCACGAGCGCGCCGACGCGCGGCAGCACCCGCTGGGCCTCCCGGGGCATGGCCGACCCGAGCAGCGAGACCTCACCGGCGGTGGGGGTGACCAGCCCGAGCAGCATCCGGATGGTGGTCGTCTTGCCCGAGCCGTTGGGCCCGAGGAAGCCGAACACGGCACCGAGCGGCACGTCGAGGTCGACGCCGTCCACCGCGACCTGCCCGGAGCGGAAGCGTTTGGTGAGACCGCGGGTGCTGACCGCCGCCTCCCCGGCCGGTGGCGGCAGCACCGCCACCGGACCCTCCGTCTCGAGCAGTGCGGTCACTTCGCCAGGTCCTGCAGCACCTGCGGGGTGACGGCCCCGACCAGCACGCGGCCGTCGTCGGTGAGCAGCGCAGACACCAGCTTGGTGGTCAGCACCCGGCCGCCGGGCACCCGGGTGGTCAGCTGGTCAAGCAGCTGGGTGGAGCTCCCCTTCGCGCCGCCGGTCGCGGCCGGCGCGGACAGCTCGGCGACCGAGGTCCAGCCCTTGCCGAGGACGGTGGGCTGCGTCCCTCCGGCCGGCCGCGCATGCCACCCCTTGGCGTCCGCCGCCGTGGGCAGCTTCGACTCGGTCACGGTCGACCCGGGGGGGGCGGTGAAGCGGAACACGGACGCGGCCGGCGTGCTGAAGCTGACGTCGGTGAACCCGACCTGGATGGCCGGCGTGGTGGCATCCGAGGCGGAGAATGCCTGCACCCGCAGCGGAGCGTGCGTCGCCGCGTCCATGGCAATCCGCACCGAGCCGACGAGCGAGCTGGTGTCGCGGGGCTTGAGGACCAGCTGGTACGCCGGGCGACCGGCCACCCGTGCGGTGCGGTCCACCTCGACCACGGTGGTGGGGTCGACGGCCTTCAGCAGCGCGTCGGCTGCGGCCTGCGGGGTGGCATACGCGGCCGGATCGCCGGCGGCGGCCGGACGCTGCGCACCATCGCTGGGCACGGTGGTGTGGGTGACCTTGTCCCCGGCGCTGGTGTACGTCCAGAGGTCGGTGCCGGAGTGCACGGCGTCGTACTCACTGAGCTGGCCGAGCAGCGCGACCCGCTGGCGCTGCGGGCCGTCGGCCCACACCCGCACGCTGTGGCTGCCGGCCAGCAGGCCGAGCGGGCTGGCGGCACCGCCGGTGCTGCCCGTCGGCAGGTCCGGCAGCCCGAGGCGGGCGGTCTCCACGACGGTGCCCGACAGGGCGTGCACGTCGCTGCCCTGCAGGTCCACGAGCAGCTGGGCGGCGGTGCGGGCGGGTAGGGACGGGTGCTCGTCGGCGGTCGCGGCACCGGGCAGGAGGGCGACGCCGGCGACGGCGCCACCGATGGCGAGCGGGACGGCCCAACGCAGGCGGCGGGTCTGGGAGGTCGAGGTGGTCATGGGACCAGGATGCGCCGCCGGCACTGAGACGGGGCTGAGACGATGCCCCGATGCGGCTGCTGGTGGTGGAAGACGAGGAGCGACTCGGCGAGGCCCTGCGCCGCGGCCTGGTCGCCGAGGGGTTCGCCGTCGACGTGGCGCGGGACGGCCCCGCCGGCCTCGAGCTCGCCCTGGACGGGGAGTACGACGTGGTCGTGCTCGACATCATGCTGCCGCGACTGTCCGGCTATCAGGTGGTGCGCCAGCTGCGGGCGGCGGGCGTCTGGACCCCGGTGCTACTGCTCTCGGCCAAGGACGGGGAGTACGACCAGGCCGACGGCCTCGACGAGGGCGCCGACGACTACCTCACTAAGCCGTTCTCCTTCATTGTCCTGGTGGCCAGGATCCGGGCCCTGCTGCGCCGCGGGGCGCGGGCCCGGCCGGCCGTTCTCTCCGCCGCAGGGTTGACGCTCGACCCCGCCAGCAGGGCGGTGACCAGCGACGGCGAGTCGGTGGAGCTGACGACGCGGGAGTTCGCGCTGCTGGAATACCTGCTGCGGCACGCCGGCCAGGTGGTCGCCAAGGGCGAGCTCTACGAGCACGTGTGGGACAGCGCGAGCGGCGACTGGAACGTCGTGGAGGTCTACGTCGGATACCTGCGCCGCAAGCTCGGCGTCGGCGCCGTGGAGACCGTGCGCGGCGCCGGCTACCGCGTGCCGGCCTGAGCCGTGCCGCCGCGGGCGTGGTGGCGCAGGCGGTCGCTGCGCGCCAGGCTGACACTGCTCGCCACCGGCGCCCTGGCCGTCGGGCTGGTGGCCGGCTCCGTCGTGCTGGCAGCCGGTTTCGCCCGGGTGCGCTATCAGCAGGTGGGGCGCACGGTGACCGATCGGGCCCAGACCCTGGCCGACCTCGCCGGCGGCGGGTCGCTGCCGACCGTGCTGCCCGTCGGCGCCGGTGAGGTCGCCCAGGTGCTCGACAATGGCGGCCGGGTGGTCGCCGCCTCGCCGAACGCCGGGCGCACCCTGGCCGTGCTCCCCGACCAGGAGATCGCCGGGCTGACCCGTGGCCGGGCCCAGGTCGCCGTCGACTCGCCGTATGTCGCTGGTCCACTCGAGGTCGTCGCCGTTGCCTCGACCCTGGCCGGGCGGCCCGTCACGGTCGTGGTGGCCGCGCCGCTGGGCGACATCGTCGACACCCTGCGCACCTTGCGGACCACCCTGCTTGTGGCCGTGCCGCTGCTGGTGCTCCTGGTCGCCGCGGTGTCCTGGCTGCTGGTCGGCTCGGCCCTGCGCCCAGTGGGGGCGCTCGCCCGCGGCGCCGACGACGTCCAGACCCTCGGCGGCCGGGGCGTGCTCCCCGTCCCCATCGGCGGCGGTGAGATCGCCGTGCTGGCAGCCACGTTGAACGCCATGCTCGACCGCCTCGCCGAGGCCGGCGAGCGGCAGCGGGGTTTCGTAGCGGACGCGGCACACGAGCTGCGCTCCCCGCTCGCGTCCCTGCGCACCCAGCTCGAGGTCGACCTCGCGCTCGGGGATGCGCCGGTCGCGACCGACCTGCTCGCCGACGTGCTGCGGCTGGCCGCGCTCGTCGACGACCTGCTGGTGCTCGCGCGGCTGGACGGCAGCCGGTCGGCCGCGACGGCGGAGCCGGTCGACCTCGCGGCGCTGATCCCCGAGGGCGTGGAGACCCACGGGAGGGGGACCGGACTCGGCAACCCGGAGGCGTTGCGCCGGGTGCTGCGCAACCTGCTGGACAACGCGCGGCGGCACGCCGACGGCCGCGTCACCGTGACCGTTGCGGAGGGCCGGCTCGACGTCGACGACGACGGACCCGGGGTGCCACAGGCGGACCGGGAGCGGATCTTCGAACGCTTCTCGCGACTCGATGACGCGCGGGACCGCGACGCCGGCGGCAGCGGCCTCGGGCTCGCGATCGCCCGCGAGACCGCCCGCGCCGCAGGCGGAGACGTGACCGTCGAGGACAGCCCGCTCGGCGGGGCGCGGTTCACGCTACGGGTCCCGCCGCGCTGACCGGCCGGTGCCGGGCGAGGGTGGGTGGATGCCGCCGCTGCCCCCGGTCCCGCCCGGCGCGGACGGCGCCCGGGCGTGGGTGCAGGCCCACCTCGGTGACCTGGTGGACGGGCCGGTCACCGCGAGCGGGCGGTTCCGGGGCGGGCAGGTCGCGGCCGACACCGCCCTTGCGGCGTACGACGTCGGCGGGTATGCCGGGAGCCGCAGCCAGGTCGAGCCGCCCGGGGCCCGTGGCGCGAGCGCGCTGTCACCCTGGATCCGGCACGGCCTGCTGCCACTGCCGCGCGTCTGGGCGCATGTTGCCGGCGGCCCGGGCCAGGACGTGCGCAGGTTCCGGGACGAGCTGCTCTGGCAGGAATACGCACGTCACCTTTATGCCCGGCTCGGCCCCGCCCTGGCGAAACCGCTTCGGTACGAGCAGGTCCGGGTCGCGGACCCGTGGGCGGGCGACCCCGTCCCGCGCGAGATGGCCTGCCTCGCTGCGGTCCGCGACGAGCTGGACGCAGACGGCTGGCTGGTCAACCAGAGCCGGCTCTGGGTCGCCGGCCAGTGGGTGGCACGCGCCGGTGCGGACTGGCGGCAGGGCGAGGACTGGCTCTACCGCAGGCTGATCGACGGCTCGCGGGCGACGAACCGGCTCGGGTGGCAGTGGGCCGCGGGGACGGGCAGCGGCAAGCCCTACGGCTTCTCCCGGTGGCAGGTGGAGAAGCGGGCGCCGGGGCTCTGCCGTCGCTGCCCCCTCGAGGCGGCCTGCCCGGTGAGGGAGTGGCCGGCGCTGCCCGGCCCGGTGCCCGTCGACGCCCCGGACCCTTTGCTGCGCAGCGATCCTGACCCCGAGGTGACGGGCGGTCCCCGCGTGCCGCGAGTCGACGGCAACCCCGCGGCGGTGTGGCTGCACGCCGAGAGCCTCGGGTCCGACGACCCCGCCCTGGCCGCGCACCCCGGTCTGCCGGCGGTCTTCGTCTTCGACGAGCCCCTGCTGCGCCGGCTGCGGCTGGCCGGCCGGCGGCTGGTCTTCCTGGCCGAGACGCTGGCGGTGCTGGCCGACGAGCGACCGCTGCTGGTACGCCGGGGGGCGGTCGGCGCGGAGCTCGCGGTCGTCGGTCCGGTGGCGACGACCTTCGCCCCGGTGCCCGGGTGGCACCGGACGGCCGCTCGGGTCCGGCCGGCGGTCGTGCACCCCTGGCCCTGGCTGCGCCGCCCGCACGGGGGCCCGATCGCGTCGTACTCGTCGTGGGCCCGCCGCGCTCGCTGACCTGCCGACCCGCCCTCGCTCGAAAGGTCAGATGCGCAGGGCCCAGCCGCGGTCGCGGACGTTGCGGAAGATGCCCTCGCCGACCTTCGCCCGGATCCGGCACAGCTGCACGTCCACCCGGCGACTCGGCGACGTGTCCTGCCAACAGACCCAGTGCAGCTGGTCCCGGCTCCAGACCCGTCCGGGTGCGGCGAGGAAGAGCGCCAGCAGCTCGACCTGGCGGGGCGACAGGTCGAGCGGTGCCCCGTCGCGGCGGGCTTCGTAGACGTCGAGGTCCACGGCGAGCCCGGCCGACTCGACGTGCACGGGCACCGGCACGCCTGCGTCGGCGGCGCGAGCCCGGAACGCATCGGCGACGGCCGGAGGCTCCCCGTCGGCAACCGTCGGGACCGCCGCGAGCACCCGGGGTCGAGCCGGCTGGCGGCGCTGCGCTGCCGCGTCCACATTCCGGACGCTAGGCAGCCGTAGTTACCCGTCCGTGACCCCCGTGTTTCCGCACTGTTCCGGAGCCTGCGCGAGCGGGATGGTCCGTTGCCACGGCTCGCGTACCGTCTCGGGCGTGCAGGACCGACTGGTGTGGATCGACTGCGAGATGACCGGGCTCGACCTCGGCGGCGACGTGCTGCTGGAGATCGCCTGCCTCGTCACCGACGGTGAGCTGACGGTGCTGGGCGAGGGTGTCGACATCGTGATCGGCGCCTCCGAGGAGCAGTTGACCGGCATGCCCGAGGTGGTCGTGCAGATGCATGCCACCTCGGGGCTCACCGACGCCGTGCGCGATGCCACCACGACGGTGCGGGAGGCCGAGGAGCAGGTGCTGGCCTACGTGCGGGAGTGGGTGCCGGAGGCTGGCAAGGCCCCGCTGTGCGGCAACTCCATCGGCACCGACCGCGGTTTCCTCGCCAGGGACATGCCCGAGCTCGACGGGCACCTGCACTATCGGATGGTCGACGTCAGCTCGGTGAAGGAGCTGGCGCGCCGCTGGTTCCCCAGGGCCTACTACGCGTCGCCGCCCAAGAACGGCGGCCACCGGGCACTGGCCGACATCCGCGAGTCCATCCGCGAGCTCGCCTACTACCGCCGCGCCGTCTTCGTCCCGGCGCCGGGACCGGACACCGCCACGGCCCAGGCGGCAGCTGCCGACGTCACGGCGGCGTTCGCCCCCGTCCACGGCTAGGCTGGCCGCGCACGTGGTGGTTGTAGCTCAGCAGGTAGAGCACCCGGTTGTGGTCCGGGATGTCGCGGGTTCAAGTCCCGTCAGCCACCCCACTCGATTCCCTGCGCTCCCGGGTCCTGTAGCCTCGGAGCGCACACGCGCCGTTAGCTCAATTGGCAGAGCAGCTGACTCTTAATCAGCGGGTTCGGGGTTCAAGTCCCTGACGGCGCACACCGAGCAACCAGAGCTGGTCAACCCCCGTAGCGGCAGCCACCTTCTTCACGACGGTGATCGGGTCCCGGGGGTTCTTGCCGTCCTCCCAGTTGGCCCAACTTGCCTGAGCAAGACCGCAAGCGCGTGCTGCCTCAGCGACGTTCCAACCCATGACCTGACGCACGGCGGCCAGACGCAAGCCCCACGACTCGCCGGGCGCCCAGCCCATCGTCTCCTCGACTGTGGTCGTCATAGCGCACAGGGTGCCGCAGATGCCACAACTTCGTCAACACGCCGAAGGTCGCCGGGTGCTTGACAGTGAGTGAGTAGATGTACCACTGTGCAGCACATGCAACAGGTCGCCGGTAGTCATCTCACAACCACCGAAGCGGCCTCCTACCTCGGCGTAAGCGCCGAGACCGTGCGTCGCTGGGCTGCCGACCGTCGCCTGCGGCACGTTGTCACGCCCACCGGCCGGCTGCGCTTCGCCCAGACCGATCTGAATGCCGCTCTCGCCACGGTAGAGGCCGAACCTCGGCCTGACCCTCGGTCCGCCGCGACCGCGGTCGTCGCCAACGTTGCGGCGGTGCCGGCGTGACTGCGACCGGGGTGGACTTCACGTACCGCGACGGGTCAGGCCAGTGGGTCCACGTCATGTCCGGTGACGTCATCCTCGCCGAGCGCGAGGCGCGCCGCGTGGCTGCCGGGGCGCGACAGGTCGTAGAGGTGCCGGCCGGTGGGCCGCACCACGTGGAGGTCGACCGTGGGTGCGTCGCCGACGAGACTCCAGGCCGGCACGTCCAGCCAGTGCAGCAGGCGCAGCACGGTGGCGGCGGTCAGCGGACGTTCGCCACCGAGCTGGGCCGTCATCTGCAACTCGGTGGCGCCTACCGCTTCGGCCGCTTCGTGGTCCTGCCAGCCGACCTCGCTGAGGTAGGCGCCAAGCGTCACCCGGGCGGCTTCCTCGATCTCGGCGTCGGTGCCGCGCAGCGGCTGGTCGGGGTGCTGGCGCGCCATGCGTCCCGACGCTACGGCCGTCGTGAGGGCTTCACGTCCACCTGACATGCGACTGGCCTCCCGTCGCGTGGGAGGCCAGTCGGTTTGACCCGCCGCGCTGTCCGGCCCGGTGGTCAGTCCCGATTGTAGGAGCCCTCTGTGCCTTCATCTCTGGTCACGTCGTCCCCGCGCTGGTGTTCGCTCTGCGAGCGCGAGCATCAGCCTCGGGAGCGCCCGGTGCGCTGCTCGTCGTGCGGTGCGGACACGTTCGCGGTCCACGGCCTGTGCCCGGCGTGCGCGCCGGCACCGGCGGCCCGGTGACCGCCGTGCGGGACCAGGCGCGGTGGGACCGCCTGGAGTTGCACTTGCGGGAGTGCCACGACGCGGGCGCCAGTGTTGACCAGGCCCTGCGCGCGTGGCCGGCACCGGCACCGGCACCGGCACCGGCGGCGGTGGCGGTGGCCGGCCCGGCGGTGGGGCTGCTGGTCGTGCTGAAGGCGGCTGCGGTGCTGGCGTTGTCGTGGGTGCTGGTGGTGGCCCTGTGCGCGGGCACGGTTTCTGTGGTCCGGGCGATCGCGTGACCGACCACCCCCGGCTCGCGGCCCTGTTCGTGTCCGACCTTGGGCGCCTGCTGCGCGAGCACCTGGGCCTGGCGCTGGCGGCGGCGGCGGCGGATGATCCGGCGCCGCTGACACTGGAGACAGCAACCGGCAGCCCCGTGACCGTGGCGGGCGGATACGACGCCGACGACGAGCTGTACCTGTTCGTCGAGTCGGCCGGCGGCGCCTACCTGTCGCCGGGTCAGGTGGTGGCGCTGATCCGGCACCTGACCGTGGTCGTCGACGCGGCGCCCCGGCGTGCCGGGGCCGGCTCGTGATGACGCGGCCGTCGAGGCCGTGGCAGCTCGCGCTGGAGACGGCGGTGCGGGCCCTCCCGACGTCGGGTGCTGGCGAGCTGGCGTTGTGGCTGCTGTTGCACGACAGCACGGGTGAGAGGTCAGACCCGTGCGGGTGCCCGCTAGCCCGTTTCCTGAGCCGGTATCTCGGTGAGGCGGTCGTCGTCTCGGTGTCACCGGTCTCGATCACGGCTTGGCGGCAGGGCGTGGGGCCGGGCCGTTTCCGGGCGTCCGTGGACACGCCTGCGGTGGTGTCGCAGTTCGTGCTCGGCTTCGACGCCGGTCGGTGGCCGGAGCTGGACAGCGCTCCCCGGGGGGCCGTGCTGTGAGCGGGCAGCGGGGGAAGCGGGCGAAGGCGGCGGCGCGGGCACGTCAGGACCGTCGGGTGGCGGGTGAGAGCCGCACGGTCGTGCGTCGCGGTCTGGCGGCGTTGGACGCGGCGCAGGCGCTGCTGCAGGCGCTTGAGCGGCTGACGGCGGCGTGTGAGCGGCTGGTCGAGGTGGTCGACACCGATGGCAACCACTACGTGGCTGGCCGTCCGCATGGTGACGCGGCGGCCCCCCCGTCGGGCTACGTGGTGGTGTCGCTGCCCCGGCTGGATTGGGACCACGGTTTCGTCCCGGTGGTCCGGGCGTGCCGGGCGATGCTCTCGACCGGGGCCGACCGGTGAGCCGCATGCGGGCGGTGACGGTGCGCAACCTCCTGGCTGGGATGCGCAGCGCCCACGTCGCCGAGGTCGAGGAGATGCGGGCCGAGCTGCGGGCCGCCTGGCGGGCGGAGCTGCAGGCGACGGCTCGGGAGCGTGACCGGTTCCGGGTCGACGCGGAGCGCCTAGAGCATGAGACGGCGGCGCTGCGGGACCAGCTGCTGCAGGCGCAGGCCGACCTGCTGCGCCACCAGCCCACCTGGGCGTCCACGTGAATCGGCGGGGGCTGCGGGCCTGTGTCCGCGCGACCGTCCTGGTCCTGGTGCTCGCGGCCGGGACGGCGCTGCTGGTGCTGGCCGCCGTCGTCGGTGACACCCGGCGGTGCCAGGCGCTCCTGTCGGCCCACGACTTCGCGTCGGCCGCCACCTACCACTGCCTGGAGGCGCACCGATGACGCAGCCGAACGACAAGCAGCAGGTGCTGCGCGTCCCGTCGATCGACCCGGCAGTGAGCGTGCAGGCGGCGCTGCTCGCCCGCGCGGTGCTGAACGCGACGGCGTTCGCCTCCACCGACCCTGACGATCCACCGTCTCTGCGCTCGGTGGGTCTGACGCTGGTCGCGGAGGGGCTGCTCCAGGTCACGTCGGGTGACGGTGCGACCGCCTTCTACCAGCCGCTGGGCACCGGTGAGGCGAGCGTCGACCTGGCGGTCCGCGTCGACCAGGCGGACGCGCATCTGATGGCCCTGGCGATCGGGGCGGCGTTGCGCTCGGCGAGCGAGGCCGATCAGGTCTCGGCCCGCCTGCGCGTCCTGGAGTTGCATGACGAGACGCTGCTGCGCCTCGACGTGGGCCGCCGCCGCCTCGATGTCACCACGCTGCCCAGCAACACAGGCGACCTGGGTGTGGCCCGCCTGGTCGCTAAGGGCCCGCGACGAAATAGCTGCGGGTCGGGTCGGGCGTGTCGGTCAGTTTGGGTTGAGCCGGTAGTTCCACTCGCCGTGGAAGTCGTGGCGGACCAGCGGGAGGGCGGTGACGTCCTTGTCGGTGT
>JAABUL010006908.1_pt1 | contig 12683 bp, 21 predicted proteins | sample 5559151 | NCBI WGS metagenome assembly JAABUL01 (sample SAMN10711876, study PRJNA513368) | rock metagenome | isolation source: Antarctica rocks | place: Antarctica: Victoria Land, Pudding Butte sud | reverse complement strand
CGCTTCACTGAACCGCAGGTACGGGCTGAGCCTGCTGAACCCGCTGCTGGGCGACGCAGTGTCGCTGCAGCAGGGCGTGTCCACCTCACCTTTGCGTCGGACGGCATGACATACCCCACCACCAGCATTCTATCAGACCGCCACATACTGTGCCAAGTCGGAACGAATGCAACGCCAAACAAAATTGCTTTAGAGACAGAAGGGCAGCGACAGCCTGAACGGAACAAAACTGATTCCGCAGGTTTCCCCGCCGGATTCAAAATTTGGCGGCATCTCTCTACATGCAAAAATTTGATCGTTCCCGTGAGAGCGTGTTCATTGGTCAATTATCCTTTGCCACGTCCGTGCAGCTTCTGTTGTCAAGTTTCTCTGCAACTCACTCACCATCTCTCCTCTGGGATTTGCAGGCCATTGTCGATTATTTTTGCAAGCCAGCCGAGCATACAATGCCAGCACCAGCATCCTTCCAACATGGCTTCCGAGCAACTTGAAGAGCTGAACCAGAAGTGAGGTCATCTGACCACTGCCAAATGCACCCGACTGCTGCAACAAACTTTCGCAGTGCAAAGTTGGGTCCTGCTGGAAGTGTCTTTTCTGCGGCGCAGCCTGCCTGCTTGTTCAGGAACGACATGCTACAACTGCGTATATAGTTGCAACAGCGACAGTAGGCACGGTTTATTAGGACGACACTGACATCAAGCAGACAGCTGCGTCACGAAAACGTCTGCTAATTTTTACATTAGGCACCACCAGAGGCGTGCTGACATTGCAGCCGCAGCAACAGATGATGTGACCTGCCGCTTGACGCTCCTGGTGCTGCAGGGGGTGCATGCTGCTGGACAAGCTCGTGGAGTCGACGAGCATGCATTCTGGCGGCGACGCCAGCGCACAGCTGTCCGGCAAAGAGCTGCTGCATGCGCCGGGATTGGTGATCCTGCAGTTCTTTTTCTCCACTGCCACAGCCGTCCAGCAGCATGTGATGCAGCAGCATGAGCTTGCCTTGCTGCAGCACAGCCGCCTGCCGAAGCTGCACACTCCCAAAACATGGGGCGCACAGATCCCGTCCTGCCATGCTGTGGAGCAATCCGGCTAATGGTCATGGCGTAGCGCATACGCATACACGCATACGCCGGAATAGAACAGCTCAGCGGCGCTTCGGCTTGATTTGCCATTGTTGCAGGCCATCATCGTCATCAAAAAGCTTGGGTTGATAGGTATTGGCGGGTGCACGGGTAATGGCATCGTCATGCAGCAGGTGAGTTGCTCTGTGTTTGCATGGCGGTTATTCCGCTCCCCTTCTCCTTCTCGCAGTATGCCATGTTGTCAAGTGCCGGCGATGAATTTGCCAGTGACTATTTGCGTCCTTTGTCGAAACGCTAGCGTTTCGACAAAGGCAGGACAGTGCTGTGCCTCCTGCCTGCGAGGCTGCCTCTGATTGCGCACATGTGACGTTGAGAGTGTCAGACGATGCTGACTCCCATTCTGCATGTTCACATGCACGCTTACGCATGTTGATTTCGCAGGTGAATGCGCCGGCGGGCAACAAAAACCCCGAGCAGCCTGCCATCAGCTGGTCGGCGCCGCTTCCCTTCAAGGTGTGCAGCTTTCACATGCAGCAAACATAGCAGGGGACACAAAATCCAAGTAAGTCCAAGTTGGACTTATTATTTCCGCAGCAAAGTGCATTTCCACTGTGTCCTCCACAGCATGCACACGGGAAAAGCAGGTGCCACAACGTTGCAAGCCTAGATGCTGCAACGTCTGCAATGAGCATGTTTGCACACCGTGCGCCGCCCTGCACTGCCAGGCGCTGAGCGTTTCCCAGTGCTGCAGGAGCGCTGGGGGTGACCGCGTTACACAACGCCGCCGCATATGCAACACAATTCACCCTCCATCTATCAGCTACTGCTGGCTCTCTCAGCATGTTTTGTGATTGGGTTTCTTTCACCCCGCAGGTGCACAGCGGTGCATGGAGGGCTGCTGCACCGTTGTCCTCGCCACCAAACCTGCGCACTGAATCCCGGAAAGCATCTCTGAGCCCCCATTCCCACTGGCGCAGGTGCACAGCGTGCACGTGGGCCTGTTGATCGGCTTGTTTCTGGCACCAGGAGACACAGCAGCACGTCCATCGAGATATCCCAGAAGACACTGCTGGCGGTGCCGAAGACCCGCTTTCGTTGTGCAGGTGCACGGCGTGCACGTGGGCCTGATCCTGGGCTTCTGCACCATCGACTCGCTGGTGCTGCTGCACTCGCCCGACGCTGTGACCTCCTTCCTGCGGCAGCAGGTGCGCTTGTATGCGGTTTGTTGAGGCACATGAGAGTTGAATCACTATCTTCAGAGTCCAGCACTCACCGAGACCTCCTTCCTGCGGCAGCGAGTGCGCTGGCGCACTTTTTGGGTATTGTATGCGCACCTGCAAGCAGAACGCTTCGGAGAGCGCCATGGCAGCGGCCGGCTGGCAGTGCGCGACGTTGGCCTCCTTTTGATTGAGCAGCAGTTGATCATCTCCAGCGTTGACCCTACGTGTCACCCCTGCTTGCGCAACGCCTGGCAGCACCCCCTGGGAGCGCAGGCGGGCATCGCGGCAACAGTCGGCGCTCAGATCTGAACACTCTTGCGCGATTCCTCAAATGTAAGCTGTCACCCTGATGAATCCCTTCCACGCTGTTGCAGCACCCGTTGGGAGCGCAGGCGGCATTGCGCCTGGGTTTCAACATTCCGGACTGAAATTTTAACAAACTCCTATACAGTCCTACGTAGTTTCAGTTGTAGATTCATCAGCAACAGGTGCGAGATGTATTCCGCGGCACCCGCTGGGAGCGGAGGTGGGCATCGTGCTGGGGGCCAATGCTCCGCACTGAAATCCGAGCACTGCATGCACCTTCTCAACCGCATAGCTTTCACCCCAATGGATTCCTTCCACGATGCTGCAGCATCCCCTGGGAGCGGAGGCTGGCATCGTGCTAAGCCCCAAAAACAGCCTTTCATGGGAGCCTCTTAATGCGCCGCGCTGCCTTTCTGACATCGATTTCAAGGTCAGCTTTTACATTTGCTGATGCTTATTTGCTGCCGCCGCAGCACCTGCTGGGAACAGAGGCAGGCATTTTGCTGGTCCACCCAGTCCGCAGTAAATTCCAGATTCCTCATCCACCATGTTTACCATATAAACGTTCTGCAGGAACGCCTGCTTGGTGAGCCGCGTGTCCGGCATCTCTACAAGCCGGTTCCAGAAGCGGCACAGTACGGATTCACACACGTGTGATGCGTTTCACCCACCTTGCAGCGCCCGCGGGGAGCAGAGGCGGGAATCGAGCTGGGGCCCTTCATCCTTAGCATAAATTTCGAGGTTACGATTGCCAATTCGGACCGCATGCACGTGACCATCTCCACGCCGGCTGCCGCAGCACCCGTTGGGAGCGCAAACGGGAATCGTGCTGGGCGCCAACAGTGAGGCGATGGGCACGGCGGCGGCGATCTCGGGCGCCGGGGACGCGGCTCTGGTGGGCGTTGCGGGCGTGTCCAAGTGGACCAAACAGCTGCAGATCTACTCGGTCACGGAGCACGGCGTGCTGCTCGACGCGTCCTTAAAGGGTGAAGCTCGTATGTCGAAATGCAAGGGCAGTATTGTGAGCTGATCAAATCTGATGCCTGGTCTGCTCCAGGCATCAATGGGAGTGACCACATTGCTTGGGCGCCACAGCTTTGCACGGATGAGCGGTTAGTCAAGCACTGTGATGTGAGAGGCTCAACATCGAGAAGCAATGCCCATGCCGCCAAGTGTGCATCACGCCTTGCCTGCAGGTGCTGTCATCTACCGAGACGATGAGGTGATCGAGCAGGTGTGCTGTCGCATACAGTTGCAGCTGTTGGCATCTCCATCCACATCATGTGGATGGAGCGCTGTGCTGCAAACTCGCTTTTGCATATCAGCCCCGCGACGGCAGCCGGCCTCTATCTGCAGCATGGCGCTCTGCTCGATCGGAGTATCTCAGTTTTTTGATTATATCCTCTGAACCCTCCTGTTTCCATGGGAGGTTTATCGACTTGCGCATCCGTTCCGGGCCGCAGATCTACGGACCCAAGGGGCTGGCGGAGCCGGAGCGCATACTTGACGGCAGCCTGCCGGCGCCACCGCAGCTGGCCGAGCTGTACCGGGAAATGGAGAAGAGAGTGTGAGTCCATGTTTTGCGATTCGACTTCAGACATTGCGAAGACACACGATTGCCGCTGCCGCCGCAGCTTGCTGACCTGTACCAGGACATCGAAGAGCGAGTATGAGTGCATTACGATCCACCCTTGCAGCTCCATGACGCAATGCAGGAAGTTGCTGCTGCTCACAAAGGCGGTGGTCGATGTTCCCTGCAGGCCGAAGTTCGACAGGATGATGCGGGAGTGGCGGCTGTCCTGAGACTTTTGAACGACAGGCAGGCGAGGTAGGCAGAGCACAATAATATGTGTACCACGACGGGTATAGGTATCAACCGATTGCCACGTCGCTCGAAAGCAATCGTGTCTGCGATTGATCTAGTATCAAAGCATGAGTCAGGCGGCAGCGCTGCCTCCTGCGGTGGTGTTTGATGTGGACGAGCAAGCAGTCAGCAGTCTGTCATTTGACAACGAGGATGGTCTAGCATCCATGGATATTGTTGTGTCTGCTGTGAAAACGGTGCCTGTGCTACGTGTCGTCGTCTGCAGGAGATCAAAGTGGACAGTTGGGCTCTCTGGCTCCCAAACTCAGGCATGTGGTCACATCAGTCAAAACAAACTCGACAGATCAATCATCCGCCATCGACGTTCACCACGAATCATGTTCAATCAGCTGGGTTCAAAGTGTAGTTCCATGCTTCTGTGGCACAGCGCTGCCGCCGCCGCCCACCACCACCACCCATCACAGGAGGTATGCAACCTGCACTGCTACGGGCTAGGTACTGGAGCATCCACCCACGGCCGGAGCACCAACAAAAAAGCTGCAGGTACCGATGTTCGTGCAAGGACAAAGGCATCACTAAATCCTCATCAACTAGGCATAGGGCGGGTTAGTACACGCTGCGCCGATGCGAACCCCCGCAATATTCCCGTAAGTCTGGGCTGTCAGCCAGGACTTGCATGCCGCCAAGATTTCCACCGCTGGATGGTCACCACGTGTGCATGCAGGTTTCTGTTCTTGTGAACAATTCCTCAACCGACATCCCAAGACGCCTCCAGTGCAATACTTACTCACGGCACGCAGTGTGCACAGCAGCGCAAGCCGTCGGATGTGGAGCTGCCCAGGACAAAAGCGACAGAAGCGGGAAGAGGCAGGCTGCCTCGGCAGACATGGCAGCCGTGGGCGACACATCGCTGGAACCGATCGAGGCAAACTTCTTCAAGCCGACGGGAAGGAACCACGACAAGCTCATGGACGACATGAGGAGGCGAGGCTGATCCGCACGTGCTTTGGGTGCTGAAGGCGGATGCCTGGTATTTATCAGGCCTTGCATCTTGTATGATTCGTCATGCTGTGCGCCAAGCTCCATGTTTTCAGTGACCTGGCGGCTTAGCTGGCTTTCCTGGCTTCAGTGGCTCGCTGCCAGCAAACGCGTTTGTATGGTGCTGGAATTTTAGTACGTCGGACATGCCATTGTGCCTTGCTGCGGCGGTTTGCGCCCCAAGATGAACGTGATTGTGTCCATTGGCGCAGGGCGAAGGAGCTGCTGACGCGGCTGGCGCAGCCTGACGTCTTGGGCCGACCTGTCTTCCCGATGCGGGTGCTCGAGCATGCCAGGGTGTGCGACCTACCGGCAGCTCCTGTGCACTTTGTCAAATGATCATAATACTCCTGCTGCAGCAATGCTCTAACGTTCATCATTTGTAAAGGCCATCCTCGTCCACCGCTGTCCGCCGAGACGCGAGCGGCACCATTCCAGCCTCTGCAGTCGTTTGCATTGCCAGTGCTTCACACGAGACCTTTCGTCGAATTGTCGGCCTCGTGATTGACTCCGGGTGCTGCCGCAGGGCATTGCGCTGATGCGCTTCACCAGGCGTGTGGGCCTCATCTCACGCGGCTTGGTCTTTGCCAATCTACAGGCACGCATGCACCTCAGAAACCATGTTGCCGTGAGGCAGCACACCTCTGTACTCTCCAGTGCAGATGAGGGCCGTCCCGGCTCGTTGTCAAAAAACGATCCGCCGTGATGATGAGACAGCGGGTGGCTCGCTGCGGGTCTCATGCTGCTGGCGGCAGGCATTGCCCGGTCCTGACAACCAGAGACACGGGCATTGTGCAGCTGGCAACGTTTGACCTTCACAGTCATGCACAAAAACATCGTCGGTTTTGTGCTTCTTACACAGGGTGGCCTGGACTGGTCGGCGCCGTCCTTCATCAAGGTCACTGGCGACAGCGCCACACTGCCAGTCGGTGACCGTTTCCGCTTTCTGGGCTTTTCTTGTATTGCTCGTCCTTTTCACGCACTTCTCGGTTGCCGGCCCAGTCTGCCGATCAGCGCACCGCTCCAGAACCTCCATTTACACTTTCAGTGCTGCTCATTGGCTGCATTTTGCTGTGTGTGTGTGTGTGTGTTGCAGACGCGTGCCTGCATATGTGGTCCCTGGCGCTTTTCTTGCCAAAACTACACCAGCGCTTGCTTGCAGGCCTGCCGGTTGACGTATAGCTCGGACACTCTGCAGCTGCACATGTGCCTTTTAAAGCCTAGACAGTGTTGCCACATTCGCTGCAGGGTGGAGCATCATGTACACGCTGGTGGTGCTCAACACAGACGAAGCGCTGCAGAGCCTCACATCCCGGCAGGTGCGTGCGACCTTATGGCGGTACCGACAGCTTGCAGGGTTGTTGTTGATAGGGCCACCAAGAAAGACCTTATGGTCAGTCCTTTGTGACGAACACTGCTTCGCCCGCGTCACAAGGCGCGTGCAAGATGCGCCACCAGTGCGGTGTCTCCCTACACTGTTGCAGCTTGACTCCAGCTTGGCGCATCTGCAAATTCGAATTTACCACTCTGTTTCCCACACCCAATCCCGCAGGTGTGTCGCAAACGTGCGTCTCTTGCCTTTGCAGACGAAACTGTGGTTCCAGTCCGGGATGATTCTAGACGCTCAGGCGTCACTGGACGCGGTCCTCCAGGGCCTGTCTGGCCGTCCGCTGGTGTGGTCGCTTGTGGACGGCACTCCGATCGACATCGGCTTTTCAGGCAGGGGGGATGAAACCCACGAAGAACGAAATGAGTTGGAATGCAGCGGCCAGGCAATATACCATGGGCATCAAAGCACGATCCACGTGGCTCCTTCTGGTGTGCGCGTTTATTGCTGCCCTGGCCGAAATGCTTCGTCAGACTTGTCGAATTTCTCCCGTAACAATGTGTACTGCCGCTCTGCAGCGGCCACGATATTCCGAGACGATGACCGCATGGCGAATGTGTACGACGTGAGAGGTGCGACAGCTGAATGGGTGTGGCGGTCCCACACGAACATCTTCCACTCACTTCCCATCATTGCAGAGGCTTCTGTCATCGAGCTTCACACCCACAACAAAACCCTCAAGCCTGATGCTGTATCGGCCGCGGAATCTTCGCAGCAGTGCACTTAGTGAAGACACTCATGGCAGAAGGGCTCCTCACGGGTCCCTGCAACAAGGCAGGCAGTGAGGGCTGCACAGAGTTGCGGACATGCTGTGCCAAGTCTGGGCCCCCGCCATACACTCAGTCAGCTGCACGGCTGCAGGCTCGCAGGATGCAGCCAAGCGGCTGCTGCGAGGCGACTTCCCGCCGCCAGTCGAGCTGGCTGCGGTGTACAGCTGCCTGCGGGTGCGCACTTCGTACGAGCTTGCCCCTGTGTACAGCTGCCTGCGGGTGCACGATCCACCAGGTTTGAAACCTCGGGCACCGGATGTATCAATCACTGCTGCCGCCTCGCGCTGCGCGGTGCTGTTATGTGTGCAGAAAGCTGCCCCAGTAGCGCACAGCGCACACGCAGCAGCAGGCTGATGAATTGTAAGCTACAAACAGCACCTGCACATCAGAACGGCTTGAATGCTGCCGACTTCGGGCCACAATGGCAGGTCGTGCAGGAGGCCCGACCACCGCGAACGATGCGGTGTGTGTTCTTTGATATCTTCGAACAGGCGATGGTGGCTTCGCCACACCAGCCGCTGCGGCTGGACCCGCTGCCACTCCGCAGCAGCAGCTCCCAGGTGCCTAAAATTGCACATTATTTCACACACACGTTCAAGAGGTCGCCCCATATATGATGTGGCTGAGTGCAGTCGGCTGTTTGGGCTATCCAGTCTTGCAGCCCAGCTGAGAGTCCTTAAATAGCATGGCGCTGAGCGCGGCATGAAGGTGTGCTCTGCCAGCAAGGCCGCGGGCGCAAAACTGCAACTCCTCAAAGGTCGGTGCTCTTGTCTGCGTGCAGGCGTCTGCGACAGGCAGCTGGCTAGGCGGCGGCGCCAGCAGAGTGCCGCTGCTGCGTCCGGCATCCTCTTCTACTTCCGGCACATCTGCTTCTGCCTCATCCGCGCCTTCCTCCGGCAGCGGCAGCAGCAGCCGCCCGAGCACCCCATCGTCCGACACTGCTACTTCCAACGTCTCCGCCCACCACCGGAAGCCGCCGCTGCCGCCCAGGTCGCCCCGTGCGCTGCAGCGGGGTGCGGCAAAAGCCGTAGCGGCGACAAAAACCGTAGCGGCGACAAAAGCCGCAGCGGCGTCAGCGGCAGGCTTCCCGTGGCAGTTGCAAAAGGAGGCGGCGCAGCAGCCGCCGCAAACGCCGCAGCTGGAGGTGTGTGTTACGAAATCGTTGAGATATTATCGATGTGTCTGTGACAAGGTGCTCCCGCACAGCCCTGCTGCCAGCGCACACAAGGCGGTCCCAGTCAGAGGAATGCAATGATTGGAATGGGACATCAGGAAACAGATACATGATGAACCAATATTCAATTAGTTGTCTGTTTAGCAACCTGTACTTTCACCTACGTATTCCATGCAACCTCCGATGCAGGCGCTGCAGCTGGGAACTGTTTCTTCGCAGCCGCCGCACCCAAGCGACGTCGCCGATTATGGGCTCGGCACCTCTGATGGCGCGCCACCTTTCTCTCAGGTTCGTGGAGATAGTTCCTTCCGGGATCGGCATCCACCAGAACGTGCCCGTACGCACAACTGCCTTGTGCACGCTGATGCACCGCCAGTGCTACTGGGCTCAACGGGGCTGTCCAACCTGCACCATGTTCACGGTCTGGAGAAACTCAGATCTTGCCTCGTTGGCCCGCGGCTCCTGCGCTGCTGTAGCATAAGGGCTGCCGGTGTTTTCACACAGCGATGCACGAACCTCTGTATAGACGCGCAGGTCATCCTGCATCAGGTCATCCTTCATCTGCTCAACGCCTGCCACTGGTCGAGCAGAAACGACACATCTTACAGTCCAAATGTGCACAGGCGCTGCGTCTGGATCCGCAGCCGCCTCCTGGGCTGCCGCCAGGACTGCACCTGAAGCCACAGCCGCCTCTGCCGGTGCAGACGCATCCTCCTCCGCCGCTGCAGACGCAGCCACCTCCGCCGCCTCAGCCGACGCAGCAGGCCGGTACAGCAGAAGCGACGCATGCCCCGCTCGGCGCTGTGTCATTCCCCCAGGTCGACCCGATATCACCCTTGAACTCGCTCGCTTCGTTCTGGACTAACTTGCCGTTTCGCCGACATCCTTCAAGTGCGGTGCCGCAAGAACACAGGTGACATCTGATACGTCTCACGGTACATCCAATGTCCAATGACTGACTCTGGCACAGGCGCTGCTGCCTGCCGCAGCCGCACCCTCTGCGCCGTCCCTCGACATGAACGGCGGCAGCGCTTCAGCGGACGATGGCGGCAGTGAGCCCAAGACGCCCACCGCCACTGCCGCCGCCGCCGCCGCAGGCGACCACCTGTTTGACAGCTTCGGCTCGCCCATCTCGGCCGCGGTGCACAGCAGCGGCAGCGGCAGAGCGGCAGCGACGGTGAATGCTGCCACGCCTCTCAAAACCTACATGTCTAGGTGGTGCCGCACCTAAGTAGCAGTGCTACAGTGCTTATTTCCGATGTTCAGTGCACGGCTGCGCTGTTGCAGCCTCATGGCCAGGCTTCATGGAAAGAACTGCTTAGTCTTGCTGCTGCCAGCCTGAGCCTACCGCGCCACAGGGGTGACCCTGCACAGTGCCCTGGGGTCAGTCTGATTTTGCGAGCTGCCTCTGGACCGCGCAACAGTGCTGTGCCCTTACTCTTGTGCAGGGTGGCAGCCCTCTGTCCTCGGCTGACAAGCAGGCTCTGCCCGATTCGCCTGGCGCCATAAGGTGCGGTTGAACCCTGAAACTCCTAGAAACCCGCCTGAGCTGGCTCGCCTTCAGGGCACTTGCATGGCAGTCCTCATGACTTAACCAAACATGATGCACCTGCAGTCCGTCCAGCCGTATTGCTGGGCGAGGCTCCAAAGCACAACTTGTCGCTCATGCCGGTGATTCAGAGGACTCGGCCGTGCCATTTCGCTCGAGTGGTTTTCGTCTGAAAAGCAGCTTGGAGGCGGAAGCAAAAATGATGTGAATGCGTCGTCAGTTCGTATTGCTACTGCCGCAGGATGCAGCTGTGGGGTGCCGCCGACAGGCCTGCCGCGGCGCAGGCCAGCGGCTCGGCAGAAGACGGCAAGGATTATTGCCAGCATGCACATGTTGCCGCCGCCGCCAAGGGTCCAGACGAACGGCGCGGCGACGCCTGGCCAGCCGCATTTGCCGACCAGCAGCCAGCGGCGGCGGAGTCCAGGGCAGCCGCTCGCCTGCGCAGGCACTCGCTTGGCATTTTCCAGCCGGAGCCGGAGGAGGATATGGGGTAGCAGCAGATACATGCCAGTAGCAACGCACACAAAAGCAGACACCAAGCAGGTCCTTCAAGGACCTGCTTGGTGTCTCGCCTCAGCAAGGCTTGCTGAGCATTATAAAGACGAGCAATGCAGCAACAGCTAAGATAACAAGGCTTGCGGTCGTAGTGGTTCGGGGCAGTCATCCTCGAGATAGGCCAGGGCTTTACGTTTCTCAAATATAAAGGCTGGCACAATCAGCTGCGTACGAGTGTTTTGTGATCGCTGCTTCCTCCAGCTCTGCTTCTGTCTTGCACTTCAGTTGGGCAAAATTCAGCGGCGCATTCCGCTTTCGATCAAGTACGAATGCGCAACAGCGATGAGCGAGTGCGGCATGATGGAGTCAACTACGTTCAGGCATTGCAATGCCCGCAATGTCTGATGGTCATTTGCATGATGTCGCAAACCGAGGGTGCCAAGCAGTGCCAGCGCAGCGGCGGTGACGGCGCGAAGGACCCAGCTCAGTGGTGGCTAGGTGTGTGCAGGCAAAGCAGCAAGTTAGGAGCCGAGAGCCGGCGACAGGGTTCGTCCTTAAATCTCAGACGTGAAATGCGGAACGCGAAACTAAAAGTACCGTCGGCGAAACGTTTCGCATAGATGCGAAACCCTATATCTGCCCTGATTTCCTACCCCAAGCTGGGAAATGCCCTGCTAAAGCTTCCAAAAGCACGTTCCGGGCGTCGTGCACGAGCACGGGTCTTGTTCCTTCCAAAAACACGTCGCAGCCCTGAGTTCGGCTGCCACATCAAGCGAGGGGCGCACCAGCCTGGTACCTAATTAACCACACCTAGTGAGTTGATTAGCACTGCAAGCGTGCGATGGTCCTCAGATAGGCCTGTGAGCTTTCGGATGGCCGGTTGTGGTATTTTTCTGCAAAAGTATGGCTGTCGGCGGCAGAGACTTGAATAGCGGCGGCAGCGGCGGTGGAGGTTTCGCGTGATTGCGAAACCTCCAAGCCGTAGGCGAAACCTGCGAAACCGTATGCGAAACCTACTACGGCGAAACCCTGAGGTTTGAGCACGGCGACGTCCGTGGCCGCAAACCGCCAATTATTTACCCCGTAGCAAAACCACCTTCAGAACTGGTGTCGGAGCAGTGTTGGGCCTGACTCTGCACTTTGCGCAGTGTCAGACATGTCTATCAGCAACTAGGAGATTTGGGGATCGTGTCGCTTTATTCACGCCTTCTAGGCGCAGACGGCGTCAAACATACAACTTTCCAATAACCGTCTGCAATGCCGCACTTGCACATCTTCCAGCTCGCAGCGTGATCATCGTGCTGTTCGTGGTGCTCTCTCCGCGGCTTCTCACCCAGCAGAATTGACTGTGACTTGAGTGATCTGAGACCTGCTGGCGTGCTGCTCCCCACATATGTGCGCTCAGCGCTCATCGCTGTCAGCAACAGCACCCAATAGGTCATCATGCAGCCGTTTGCAGAACACCAGGCACAGCTGTCCCGACAGCGCTGTTCGCAGAATGCCGATCGGCAGTCTGCACCGGCGCATTGAATGCAGATCCTTCCGCCACCTCAGCTCGCGACCTGCGGTGAGCACGCTGGCTGGACCTGCAAGGATCTGTGATAGCACGTTGGAGGCCAGCTTGATGGCTGCATCCAGCCATGCGCTATGTTGCCCTCTTGACGCAGTTGCTGTTCTGTGCAGGCTGGCAGACAGCAGCCTCGCACGGCTGTAGCAGCCGCAGTCAACGGCTTAGCCGACGCTGAGAAGGCGTGCGAGCGGTGCGGGGCGAGCTATCCGCTGTTCTACTTCCCGCGCACGGCGTCGCAGCCGGACGGCCACTGGGTGCACTGCTTCG
>JAABUL010006907.1_pt1 | contig 12686 bp, 11 predicted proteins | sample 5559151 | NCBI WGS metagenome assembly JAABUL01 (sample SAMN10711876, study PRJNA513368) | rock metagenome | isolation source: Antarctica rocks | place: Antarctica: Victoria Land, Pudding Butte sud | reverse complement strand
CTGCCGAAAGCGAGGGTTTACCATGCGCAACAGCGAAGAGATCTGGACCCATGTCGACCGGAAGTCGGCCGAGTATATCGGCCTAGCCGACCGGGTGTGGGGCATGCCGGAGCTGGCGTATGGCGAGCAGCGGTCGGCGGCCGAGCACCTGGCCCAGCTCAAGCAGGAGGGTTTCCGCATCACCGAGAACGTGGCGGGAATCCCGACCGCGCTGATGGCCGAGGCCGGCGAGGGCGGTCCGGTGATCGCAATCCTGGGCGAATACGACGCGCTGCCGGGCCTGAGCCAGGAGGCGGGGCTGGCGGAGCCGAAGCCGGTCGAGGGGCAGGGCGGGGTCGGGCACGGATGCGGCCACAACCTGCTGGGCTCGGCGGCGATGCTGGCGGCGGCCTCGGTGAAGGATTGGCTGGCCGAGCACGGGATCGAGGGCCGCGTGCGCTACTACGGCTGTCCGGCCGAGGAGGGCGGGGCGGCCAAGGGCTTCATGGTGCGGGACGGCGCGTTCAAGGACGTCGACATCGCGATCTCGTGGCATCCGGCGTCGTTTTCCGGTGTCAACGAGCCGGTCAGCCTCGCCAACACGCGGATCGACTTCACCTTCAACGGGCGCTCGTCGCACGCCGCCGCAGCGCCGCATCTGGGGCGCTCTGCGCTCGATGCGGTCGAGCTGATGAACGTCGGCGTGAACTACCTGCGCGAGCACATGCCGAGCTCGGCGCGGGTGCATTACGCCTATCTCGACGCCGGCGGGATCGCGCCGAACGTGGTGCAGGCGCGCGCCAAGGTGCGCTACCTGATCCGCGCGGCGGACCTGGCCGGGCTGATGCAGCTCGTCGGCCGGGTGCGCAAGATCGCCGATGGGGCGGCGCTGATGACGGAGACGACGGTCACGACCCAGGTGGTCAGCGCGGTGTCCAACCTCATGGGCAATGGGCCGCTGGAGCAGGCGATGCACGAGAACTTCCAACGCCTCGGCCCGCCCGAGTTCGACGAGGCCGACCAGGCCTACGCCGAACAGATCCGCGCGACGCTGCGCCCGGAGGACATCGCCGCCGCCTTCGACCGCGCCGGCGTGCCGGTCGACCAGGACATGGCGATGTGCGACTTCATCGTCCCGCTCGAGGCGCGCGGCAAGGGCGGCAACGGCTCGACCGACGTGGGCGACGTGTCCTGGGTGGTGCCGACCGTGCAGGCGCGCGGGGCGACTTGCGCGGTCGGCACGCCGTTCCACTCCTGGCAGCTGACCGCGCAGGGCAAGAGCCCGGCGGCGCACAAGGGCCTGGTGCACGTCGCCAAGGTCATGGCCGGGACCGCGATCGACGCGCTGCAGACGCCGTCGTTGATCGAGCGCGCCAAGGCGGAGCACGCGGCACGGATGCGGGCGACGCCCTACGTCTGCCCGCTGCCGGACGACGTCAACCCGCCGATCCAGGCGATGAGCCGCGGCGTCTGACGGGGCCGCGACCTCGATTTCACTTGGGGATTTCTTCGATCTCGGTTTGAGATGCCCTCCGGAGCGGCAGAATGCCGCCCGGCAGGGAGCACGTCAGATGCACAACACCTTATCGCGCCGGTCTGCGCTGGCCGGGCTGGCCGTGGCTGCGGCCGGATCGGCCAGGGCGCAGCAGAACGGGTCCGCGCAGCAGAACGGGTCCGCCCAACAGAACCGGCCCGCGCCGCCGAGCACGATCACCAGCCCGCCGCGCGATTTCGGCCCGAACGGGGCGCCGACCACCTATTTCTCGGACCCCGATATCCTCGTGGTGGATCCGAGTTTCGCGCCCTACGTCCAGCCCAACAGCGCGATTCAACGCATCTGGCGCGGCGGGCTGTGGGTCGAGGGGCCGGCCTGGTCGGCCGAGGGGCGGTATCTGATCTGGAGCGACATCCCCAACGACCGGCAGATGCGCTGGCTGCAGGATGACGGCCGGGTCGGCGTATTCCGTAGCCCCAGCAACAACAGCAACGGCAACACGTTCGACTACCAGGGTCGACAGATTAGCTGCGAGCACCTGACCCGCCGGGTGGTGCGCTACGAGCACGACGGCACCGTGACGGTCCTGGCCGACAACTACCAGGGCAAGCGGCTGAATTCGCCCAACGACGCCGTTCCGCATCCGGACGGCAGCGTCTGGTTTACCGATCCCCCCTATGGCGGCCAGCTCTACGAGGGCGCGCCGGACGTGGCCGGCGGACCCTCGAACGTCAACGGGCACCTCAACCCGCGCATCGGTCAGCCCGCTGGCTTTGTGCCCGGACGGCGCGAACTGCCGACCAATGTCTACCGGCTCGACCCCGGCGGGCGGCTCGATATCGTCGTCACCGAGGACCAGGTGCCCGACCCGAACGGCCTGTGCTTCAGCCCTGACCACACGCGCCTTTATCTCTGCAGCACAGGCAAGGGGCCCGGCGACCAAGGGCCCGGCGGCAAGGGCGAGCTGTTCGTGGCCGATGTCGCCGGCGACCGCGTCTCCAACGTGCGCCGTTTCAGCGATTGCGTGATCGACGGCGTCGCGTGCGGACCGGACGGCATCCGCTGCGACGTCGACGGCAATCTGTGGTCGTCGAGCAATGCCGGCCGCAACGTCGGCTACAATGGCGTGACCGTCTGGAACCCGGCCGGCACGCTGATCGGGCGGATCCGGACGCCCGAGGTGGTGGCCAATTTGTGCTTCGGCGGGCCGAAGCGAAACCGGCTGTTCATTGCCGGCAGCCAGTCGATCTACGCGGTGTTCGTGAACACCCAGGGAGCCGCCCCGGGGTGAAGGCGCCTAGAGAAGCGAGCTGAACGGGAGAAAGCCGACGAGGTCGCCCGGCGCGACGGCAGTCACCTCGTCGGCTAGTTCGGCCAAGCCGTCGGTCTCGGTGAGCGAGGTCAGGATGCCGGCGCCCTCGATCGGATGCCGGTGCGCTTGGCCGCCGATGATGCGCACGCGCACGTATTCGCGCCGTCCCGCCTTCTTGCGATAGGCGAACGCGGCGGGGACTGTCAGCGGGGCCGGCGGATTGTCGGTCTCGCCGGCCAGGGCCGCGAGCATCGGGCGGGCGACCTGGACGAAGGTGACGAAGGCGGCGACCGGGTTGCCGGGCAGGCCCATGAACGGGGTGCCGCCGACGTCGCCCATCGCGACGGGGCGGCCCGGCTTGATCGCCAGGCGCCACCAGCCGAGGCGTCCGACCTGGGCGAGCGCGTCGCGTACATGGTCTTCCTCCCCGGCCGAGACGCCGCCCGTGGTCAGGATCGCGTGGTGGTCCCCGGCGGCTTGCAGCAGCGCCGCGGCGATGGCGTCGCGTCGGTCGGGCAGGATGCCGAGATCGGTGATCTCGGCGCCGGCCCGGCGGCAGAGGGCGGCGAGCAGCACGCGGTTGCTGTCGAAGCGCTGGGCCGGGCCGGGCCGGGCCGGAGGGTCGACCAACTCGTCGCCGGTGGAGAACAGCGCGACGCGGAGCCGCCGGCGCACCTCGAGCGTGGCTGCGCCGAGCGCCGCGGCCAGGGCGACATGCTGCGGCAGCAGGCGCGTGCCTCGGGCCAGGGCCAGGGCGCCGCGGGCGAGATCCTCCCCGGCCGGCCGCGTGTTCGCGCCCGGCTTCAAGCCCTCAGGCAGGCGCACCCGGTCGCCGACCAGCTCCACGTCTTCCTGCATGAAGACGGTGTCGGCGCCGGGCGGGAGCATGGCGCCGGTGAAGATGCGTTGGGCGGTTCCGGGCTGCAGCGATTGTGCTTGGGCGCCGGCGGCCAGGCGCGCGGAGACGCGGACCTCGCCGCTGATGTCGGCAAGCCGGACCGCGTAGCCGTCGACGGCCGAGTTGGCGAAGGGCGGCAGGTCGAGTTCGGCGTGGAGATCGGCGGCCAGCACGCGGCCATCGGCCTCGAGCAACGGCACGGTCTCGGTGCCGACGGCGCAGGCGACGCTGCGGGCGATCAGCGCGCGCGCGGCATCGAGGCTCTGCAGCGCACCGCCGAAGGCGAAGCAATCGTCGGAGAGCTGCGCCATCAGGCCCAGGCCGCGGCGTAGGTTTGGACGAGGGAAGCGATCGCGCCGATATCGTCGAGATGGACGCTCGGGACCTCGAACGCGCCGGCGGCGTCGCTGGCGAGGGCGACGATCGAGCCGTCCTCGGGGTGCAGGTAGGGCTTGGCGTTGGCGGCGCGGAAAATCTCGATCTTCGGGTGCGGGCCGCGCTTGAAGCCCTCGACGAGCACGAGGTCGACCGGACTGAGCCGGGCCAGCAGCTCGGACAGGCCTGGCTCCTGGGCGCCGCGCAGCTCGTGCATCAGCGCCCAGCGATTGGCCGAGCCGACGAGGACCTCCGTCGCGCCGGCCTGCCGATGCTCCCAGGAATCCTTGCCCGGCTGGTCGATGTCGAAGCCATGGTGGGCGTGCTTCAACGTGGAGACGCGCAGCCCGGTTGCGGTCAAGGCCGGGATCAGGCGGCGCAGCAGCGTGGTCTTGCCGGCGCCGCTCCAGCCGGCCAAGCCGATCACGCGCATGGGCAGAAATGACGAATATGGTCAGGCAGCATATCAATTATCGGTCGGGCCATTTGCGGAAGATCGCCTCTCTTTATATGTGTCTCGTGAGGGCAGGCGACAGACACGCGGCTCATGGGGGTTCGATGGCCGGTTCGGGCACAGGCGAGATCATCCAGTTCCAGCATCCTGGAGCTGGGCGCAAGAAGGCCAAGGCGCAGCCTAAGGGGCGCCAGGTGCTGCCGCAGGCCAAGCACGAGATCGAGACGCTGCTCGGCGATCGTCCGCGGGATCGGCAATACGCCATCGAATACCTGCACCTGATCCAGGACGAGTGGCACCAGATTTCAGCCGCGCACCTGGCCGCGCTGGCCGACGAACTGCGGATGGCGTTCGCGGAAGTGTTCGAGATCGCGACCTTCTATGCGCATTTCGACGTGGTCAAGGAGGGCGAGCCGGACTTGGCGCCGCTGACCATCCGCGTCTGCGACAGCGTCACTTGCGCGATGTTCGGGGCCGAGGCGCTGCTGGCCGAGCTGCGGAATGATAGTCCTGCGGGCGCGCGCGTGGTGCGGGCCCCGTGCGTGGGTCTGTGCCACAAGGCGCCGGCGGTCGAGGTCGGGCACAATTTCCTGCACCATGCCGATGCGGCGATGGTCCGGGCGGCTGTCGCGGCGGGACAGACGCATCCGCACATCCCCGACTATATCGACTATGACGCGTATCGGGCCGAGGGCGGCTACCAGCTGCTGGAGCGGCTGCGGTCTGGCGCGGTGTCGGCCGAGGAGATCATGGCCGCGCTGGATGGCGGCGGGCTGCGCGGGCTGGGCGGCGCCGGGTTCCCGACCGGGCGCAAGTGGCGGTCGGTGCGCGGCGAGTCGGGCGTGCGGCTGATGGCGGTCAATGGCGACGAGGGCGAGCCCGGGACGTTCAAGGACGGGCACTATCTCGAGCGCGACCCGCACCGGTTCCTCGAGGGCACCCTGATCGGCGCGATCGTGGTCGAGGCGGCGGACGTCTACCTCTACATGCGCGACGAATACCCGGCGGTGATCGAGATCCTGCGGCGCGAGATCGCCAAGCTGCCAGAAGGTCTGCCGCGGCTGCATATCAGGCGGGGCGCGGGGGCATATATCTGCGGCGAGGAGAGCTCGATGCTGGAGAGCATCGAGGGTAAGCGCGGGCTGCCGCGGCAGAAGCCGCCCTTCCCGTTCCAGGTGGGCCTGTGGGGCCAGCCGACGTTGATCAATAACGTCGAGACGCTGCTCTGGGTGCGCGACATCGTCGAGCGCGGCGCCGAGTGGTGGAAGAGCCATGGGCGGCACGGCCGCGTCGGGTTGCGCAGCTACTCGGTCTCCGGCCGGGTGCGCGAGCCCGGCGTCAAGCTCGCGCCGGCGGGGATCACGGTGCAGGAGCTGATCGACGAGTATTGCGGCGGCATGGCTGACGGGCACGTGTTCCGGGCCTACCTGCCGGGCGGCGCGTCGGGCGGGATCCTGCCGGCGGAGATGAACGACATCCCGCTCGATTTCGGCACGCTAGAAAAATACGGCTGTTTCATCGGCTCGGCCGCGGTCGTGATCTTCTCGGAGTCCGACGATATCCAGGGCGTGGCGCTCAATCTGATGCGCTTCTTCGAGGATGAGAGCTGCGGCCAGTGCACGCCGTGCCGGTCCGGCACGCAGAAGGCGCGCATGCTGATGGAGCGCGGCGAGTGGGACGCGGCGCTGCTGGACGAATTGAGCCAGGTGATGCGCGACGCGTCCATTTGCGGCTTAGGCCAGGCGGCGAGCAACCCGCTCACCTCCGTCATCCGCTACTTTCCGCAACTTCTTGCACCCCGGGAGGCCGCCGAATGAGCAGCTCCACCACGACCGAAGGCCCGCAGAACCTCGACGGCGACACCACTGAAACGCAGGTGCTAGCCTTCGAGCTCGACGGCCAGAGCGTCACCGCTCTCGCCGGCGAGAGCATCTGGGACGTCGCCCGGCGCATGGGCACGGCGATCCCGCATCTGTGCCACCGGCCGGAGCCCGGCTACCGGCCCGACGGCAATTGCCGCGTCTGCATGGTCGAGATCGAGGGCGAGCGCGTGCTGGCGCCGTCGTGCAAGCGCATGCCGGCGGTCGGCATGAAGGTGAAGACGCAGACCGAGCGAGCCACCAAGGCGCGCAAGATGGTCATGGAGCTGCTGGTCAGCGACCAGCCGGCGCGGGCGACGTCGCATGACCCGACGAGCAGCTTCTGGGCCTGGGCCGACACGACCGGCGTGACCGAGAGCCGCTTTCCGGCGGTCGAGCACCGCTGGGAGCACGATCCCAGCCATCCCGCCATGCGCGTCAACCTCGACGCCTGCATCCAGTGCAATTTGTGCGTCCGCGCCTGCCGCGAGGTGCAGGTCAACGACGTGATCGGCATGGCGTATCGCAACAGCGAGGCAAAGCCGGTGTTCGACTTCGACGACCCGATGGGGCAGTCGACGTGCGTGGCTTGCGGCGAGTGCGTCCAAGCCTGTCCGACCGGGGCGCTGATGCCGTCGGCCTACCTCAACGACAACGAGGAGCGGACGGTGTGGCCCGACCGCAAGGTCGACAGCCTGTGCCCCTATTGCGGGGTTGGCTGCCAGGTCACCTACGAGGTCAAGAACGAGAAGATCGTCTACGCCACGGGCAAGAACGGACCGGCGAACCACAACCGTCTGTGCGTCAAGGGGCGGTTCGGCTTCGACTACATCCACCACCCGCACCGGCTGACGGTGCCGCTGATCCGGCTGCCGAATGCCGAGAAGCACGCGCAGGACCAGGTCGACCCGGCCAACCCGTGGACGCATTTCCGCGAGGCGAGTTGGGACGAGGCGCTGGACGCGGCCGCACAGGGCTTCGTGAAGGTGAAGGGGCGGCTGGGGCCGAAGGGGCTGGCCGGGTTCGGCTCGGCCAAGGGCTCCAACGAGGAGGCGTATCTGTTCCAGAAGCTGGTGCGCACCGGCTTCGGCTCCAACAATGTCGACCACTGCACCCGGCTGTGTCACGCCAGCTCGGTCGCGGCGTTGATGGAGGGGTTGAACTCGGGCGCGGTGAGCGCGCCGTTCGCGGCGGCGATGGATGCCGAGGTGATCATCGTCATCGGCGCCAACCCCACGGTCAACCATCCGGTCGCGGCGACCTTCATCAAGAACGCCGTCAAGCAGAACGGCGCCAAGCTGGTCGTGATCGACCCGCGGCGGCAGACGCTGTCGCGCCATGCCTGGCAGCATCTGGCGTTCCGCCCGGGCAGCGACGTCGCGCTGCTCAACGCGATGCTGCACACGATCATCAACGAGGGCCTGACCGACCAGCAGTACATCGCCGGCTACACGGAGGGCTATGAAGAGCTGAAGGCGCGGATCGGCGATTTCTCGCCCGAGGCGATGGAGCCTGTCTGCGGCATTCCGGCGGAGACGATCCGCGAGGTTGCGCGGGCCTACGCCAAGGCGCGCTCGTCGCTGATCTTCTGGGGCATGGGCATCAGCCAGCACGTGCACGGGACCGACAATTCGCGCTGTCTGATCGCGATGGCGTTGGTGACCGGCCAGATCGGGCGGCCCGGCACCGGGCTGCACCCGCTGCGGGGGCAGAACAACGTCCAGGGCGCGTCCGATGCCGGGCTGATCCCGATGGTGTTCCCTGACTACCAGAGCGTCGAGAACAAGGAGATCCACCGCTTCTTCGAGGAGGCTTGGAACCACAAGCTCGACCCGGTGCGTGGCCTGACCGTGGTCGAGATCATGACCGCGATCCATGAGGGTACGATCGGCGGCATGTTCGTCGAGGGCGAGAACCCGGCCATGTCGGATCCCGACCTGAACCATGCGCGCGAGGCGCTGGCCAAGCTGGAGCACCTGGTGGTGCAGGACCTCTTCCTGACCGAGACGGCGTTCCATGCCGACGTGGTGTTGCCGGCCTCGGCGTTCGCCGAGAAGAGCGGCAGCTTCACCAACACCGATCGGCGGGTACAGCTCGCCCACCCGGTCATTGCGCCGCCCGGCGACGCGCGGCAGGATTGGTGGATTATCAACGAGCTGGGCAAGCGGCTCGGGCTGGACTGGACCTATACCCAGCCGAGCGAAATCTTCGCCGAGATGGCCTCGACGATGCCGTCGCTGGCCAACATCACCTGGGAGCGACTTGAGCGGGAAGGGGCGGTGACCTACCCGGTCGACAGTCCCGACCAGCCCGGCAACGAGATCATCTTCTATGCCGGTTTCCCGACCGCCTCGGGCCGCGGCAAGATCGTCCCAGCGAACGTGCTGCCGCCCGACGAGGTGCCGGACAGCGAGTTCCCGATGGTGCTGTCCACCGGGCGGGTGCTGGAGCATTGGCATACCGGCTCGATGACGCGGCGGGCCGAGGTGCTGGACGCGATCGAGCCGGAGGCGGTGGCGTTCATGTCGCCGGGCGACCTGTGGCGCATGAAGATCGATGCGGGCGACCATATCCGGCTCGAGACAAGGCGCGGCGCGGTCGACGTGAAGGTGCGAAGCGACCGCGACGTGCCGGCAGGCATGGTGTTCATGCCGTTCTGCTACGCCGAGGCGGCCGCCAACCTCCTGACCAACCCGGCGCTCGACCCGTTCGGCAAGATTCCGGAGTTCAAGTTCTGCGCCGCGCGGGTGACGGCACAGCAGGCGGTGGCGGCTGAGTAGGTCAGAGCCGCCCGCGCGCGGCGGCCGACACCACCGCGAGCTTGTCGCCAAGGCCGCGCTGGATCACCGGGGTGGTCCGGCGCAGGTCGCGGGCGGCGAACGCGGCGGGCAGGGCGGCGGCGAGGGCCGCGCGGGGGATCCGGCCGGCGCGGGCCTGTTGCAGCCAATTCCGTCCGGCGGTGGCCAGCTCCGGCAGCGGCGGCTCGCCGGCCACGGCCCGGTTGCGCAGCACGCCCGCCGCGCCATAGGCCGACCCGGCGGCGGCAATCGCTTCGCTGCCCGTCGTGCCCAGCGCATGGCCCGCGGCGGTTGCGAGCGCGCCGGCCGTGGCGGCGACGGTCTCGATCCAGGTTCCGTCCGGCTCGGCCTCACGGCCCTCGATGATTTCGAGCAGGTCGGCCGGGCGAAGTGCGCCGGCATCGAGTGCGGCACCCAGCGGCTCGGCAACTTCGTGCCGCCGTCGCGCGCCCTCGACCACCTCGCGCCACCATTGCAGGCGGATCATCGCCATCATCGGCTCGCGCACAATTTCGCGGGTGCGCGCGAGCTCATGGTTGAAGGCGTAGAGCGCCCACAGCGTCTCGCGCGTCGCGGCGGGCGCGAACAGGGTGGTGAAGAAGCGGTCGGGGTCGTGCTGGCGGACGATGTCGCCCACACGCGAGAGTGTGGTCATGACCCGGAGATGGCCTGCAGTTTCGCGGTCCGCAACCTTGACCCGGTCGCTGCTGCGCGACAAGTCTGCCGGGCATAGATCAGAAGGGATCGATCATGGCGTTCGAACTGCCGAATCTGCCTTACTCGCATGGTGCTCTCGCCGAACGCGGCATGTGCCAGGAGACGCTCGAGCTGCACCACGACAAGCACCACCAGGCCTATGTGACGGCGCTGAACGGGTTCGTCGAGAAGGACGCGCAGCTGCAGGGCAAGTCGCTCGACGAGATCATCAAGATGAGCCATGGCAATGCCAGCATGGCCCCGGTGTTCAACAATGCCGGGCAGCATTGGAACCACATCCTGTTCTGGGAAAACATGTCGCCGACCGGTGGGCAGATCCCGGGCAAGCTCGAGGCCAAGATCACGTCGGACCTCGGCGGCGTGCAGAAGTTCAAGGATGACTTCAAGGCGGCGGCGGTGGGCCAGTTCGGCTCCGGCTGGGCGTGGCTGGTACAGGGCAGCGACGGCAAGCTGAAGATCACCAAGACGCCGAACGGCAGCAATCCGCTGGCGGCCGACGAGGGCACGGCGCTGCTCGGCGTCGATGTTTGGGAGCACAGCTACTATCTGGATTTCCGCAATCGCCGGCCGGACTACGTGAGCAACTGGCTCGATAAGATCGCCAACTACGAATATGCCGAATCGAAGCTGAAGTAAGCAGCGGCGCCCTCTCCCTTTTGGGAGAGGGTTTGCGCGGCCTACTTCGTGTCGTTGGCGACGGCGGGCTTGAGCACCGTCGAGATGGTGTCGCGCAGCACGGTCACGCGCACGTTCGGGGCGATGTCGACCTCGATCTCATCGGATCCTTCCTTGACGCGCTGCACGGTCGCCAGGATGCCGCCAGCGGTGACGACACGGTCGCCCCGGCGGAGCGCGGCCCGGGCGGCGGTGACTTCCTTCTGGCGGCTCTGCTGCGGGCGGATGAGCAGGAAGTAGAACACGCCGATCACGAGCACGATCGGCAGGAATTGCAGCGCCGGGCCGGTCAGCCCGGCAATATCCTGGGCGTAGGCGGGAGAGATGAGCATCGAATGTCCTGGGTTGCCAGTGGTGGCGGCGGACCATAGTTAGGCGCCAGCTTTCGTCAAGAAATTGGGCCGCCGGGGATCACCATGGACAACGCATTGTTGGAGACGCTCGGCCGCATCGCCGCCGCCTTAGAGCGTCTGGCGCCGCCGCCGGCGGTCCGGCCCGACTTGGACGTGGCCGACGCGTTCGTCTGGCGCCCGGAGGAGCGCCGGCTGGTGCCGGTGGCCGAGGTTTCGGCGGTAGGGATCGAGATGCTGCACGGGGTGGACCGGCAGAAGGCGCTCGTGCTGGACAACACGATGCGCTTTGCCGCCGGGTTGCCGGCCAACAACGCGATGCTGTGGGGCGCGCGCGGGATGGGCAAGTCGAGCCTGGTCAAGGCGGCGCACGCTGCGGTGAACCGAGCGCATCCGGGGCGGCTGGCGCTGATCGAGATCCATCGCGAGGACATCAGCACGCTGCCGGACCTGCTGAACCTGCTGCGCGGGCAGCTTCGCGGCTGCGTGATCCTATGCGACGATCTTAGCTTCGAGCGGGAGGACGCTGACTACAAGGCGCTGAAATCGGTGCTCGATGGCGGGATCGAGGGGCGGCCGGCCAACGTGCTGTTCTATGCCACCAGCAACCGTCGCCATTTGATGCCGCGGGACATGATCGAGAACGAGCGGCAGACGAGCATCAACCCGTCCGAGGCGACCGAGGAGAAGGTGTCGCTATCCGACCGATTCGGCCTCTGGATCGGTTTCCACAACTGCGACCAGGAGGCGTTCTTCGCCATGGTCGAGGGCTATGCCGACCAGTTCGGCCTGTCGATCGAGCGCGAGGCGCTGCATGCGCAGGCGATCGAGTGGTCGGTGACGCGGGGCTCGCGCAGCGGCCGCGTTGCGTGGCAGTTCATCCAGGACCTGGCTGGGCGGCTGGGGATGGCGCGAGCCGCCTAGGGCGGAAACGCGACCTCGCCGTGGAGCTTGGCGGCGACCGGGAGGCCCATTCGGCAGGTGCGCGCCTCGACCACGTGCATCAGGATCGCGTTGGCCCAGAACCGCGCCGGCACTTCGCCGGAGGGGCGGCGGAGCGGCAGGACGCAGCGCATGACGAACTCGCCGGTGCGCCGCGACAGGCCGTGCAGCACGAAGCCGGCGCGTCGGTACAGGCGTAGGGCAGCCTGGTTCTCGGGTGCCACGAGCAGGCGGATCTCGCGGCAGACGCCGAGTTGGCGCAGCCGGTCCATGATGGCGGCGACGGCTTGGGCGCCGCGGCCGCCACCCTGGCGCCGGCTGTCGATGCCGAACCAGCCCAGCCACCATCGCGTGCCATCCCGCCGGTCGGGGTGGATGGCGAAGAAGCCGATCAGGTCTGGCCCTTCCTCAATCGCGACCATCTGATGGGCGGGACCGTGGCGGACGGCGGCGACGATCTCGTCGAGCGGTCCGAGGAAGCGCTCGACCTGGATTGGCGTGAATTCGAGCGAATGGACACAGTCGAGTTCGCTACGCGCGAGGCGACGGAACGAGAGAGGCGCGAGGCCTCTGGCGGATGACATGGGACCCTGGGATTTGTGGCGAGGGAAAGCACGAACGCTCCGCCAGTCAAGCGGAGCGAAGATTCAAGCCCTCAAATGCACGCCCGGTGTCTAACCGGGCAAGAACCTCGCGTCATAGTGGTGATCATAGTGTCTGCCGGGCCGGAATACAAGACCTCAGCCTCGCCGTTCGGGGATGTCGAGATCGGGCGCCGGGTCGACCTGGTTGGGCTGGACATAGAGGCGACCGGGGCGAACGCCGGGGGTGC
>JAABUL010006906.1_pt1 | contig 12687 bp, 17 predicted proteins | sample 5559151 | NCBI WGS metagenome assembly JAABUL01 (sample SAMN10711876, study PRJNA513368) | rock metagenome | isolation source: Antarctica rocks | place: Antarctica: Victoria Land, Pudding Butte sud | reverse complement strand
TACCAAGGCACAGAGCACACATCATGATTTGCATGTGACATCATCTACACAATTTGATTTTCTTGTTAGACCAAATGTGCGTGACACATTTGATGTATGTACATAAAAGATACAACAAACAGCAGTGGCTCCTGTCTATGTTGAAAGCTAAGGTCAGTGTAGATTATGCAGAGCACCCGTTTCCTGCACAGCTTAGGGCTTCAGTTGACGTGTGTATGGCTAACAGCTTCTGCTGCTGTACTATATATATCTCAAGGCGTTTGTGTTTGGTCAACATTACTCAGTGCTGTTTCTTTGTCAAACTTATGACCATGTGATGTACTTGATGGCCGCTTTCTAGATTGTACAGCTGCTCGTGGCTGGTCCAAAGGCGCACATGCAGAGATTGTGCATTGGCCAGCTGGTACAAAGAGCGTCATTGATTTGGACCGTCATTTCAAGCTGAACTTAGGTCTTGCGGCAGGTTTGAATTGAGGCTGCCATGAGTAACCATTGCGAAGCTGACTGGTTGCAGTGCCTACATTGGGTTGCTGCAGCACTTGAGCACAATCCTGCAGCCTGTTGACCCATGGCAGCCTGTTCCTGGACAGCCCAAGTTGCCGCCTAAACGGTTACTCCCTGTCGACAAATGGTGGAACGAGCTTGAGGGTGCAACCATTCGCTGGCAGAACTCATGCTTCAGGGATCTGACACGCGATTGGCGTCCATACGAGAACCTGCAGCCTGGCAAATACGCTGACCGGGTAATGCCATGATCAGCAGCACAGCAGAGTTTGTGCAGCGACCGACTAACATGCAGCCATCTATCTGCAACTGTATCAGCAAGTAAGATGTTGTTTCATTGTATTGATGTTTGGTCATAGAAGCATCCAAAGTCTGCTCAGAGAAGTATGCAAACCTGTAAAGGTGTCTTGTTCTAGCGGTCATTTGCTTGTTTGGATTGAGCGAAGGCTTGATGTGTCAACTGCAGGTGGCAATGCAGCGGCTTGTGCTGCTTGCATCAGTGTGTCTAGCAAGTGTGTCTACCGAGTCTATCAGTGTACCTGCTGGTCATGTTGCAAGCAACAGGCCAGGGTTGGGATCCTGGCTTGAGCAGTATCAAAGGCTGCTTCTTGGGCCCAGCGGCGAGAACATCTGCACAGAAGCCGGACGGCGTCTTGCACAGGATCTTGTGCACAGGCTGCGACAGCACAAATCCCACTGCCCTCTGTCAGTGAGTGTTGAGAATGTCAGCACAGGTCAGGCAGAACTGAGGCTGCACATTGTTGCCCCAAAGGATGTTTTGAAGCAGGTAAATCTTCTGCTGCTTCAGCACCTCGTACATCATGCAAATGTGACATTAATCAGAAAGAGCTATAGTATAGGGCTGAGATGCCCTCTCTTACACAAGACCTTAGACTTCACGGATGATGTGGTGTCTCTTTTGCTGGACATGATAGAAACATACAAATGTTGTGTGCAGGCAATCAACTGGGATCGCCGCATTGAGGCAGCTGCAGCAGCTGTGGTGCAGGGAGAGTTCCATGAGGGCGCCTTTGGGTGTGACATAAGGTAGTGCGTGTGTGCATCCTCATACAGCCAGTCAGTTTCATTTTGACCCTGCGGCACACAAGTTTGCTATCTGAGCAGCGTAGTCATGCAACAGTTAGCTTCTGCATCTCCATCTGATGTACTCTTGCTGGTGTCAAGCCTTTTTATGCCATTCAGGTTTGTCAGAGGGCAAGATGGAATGCGAGTTATCATCAGGGACGCGGCTTGCATTAAGGCTATACACAGCCTGCATGCAGCTGGCTCCTCTGGCTTCAACCTGGTGCAGCAGTCGCTTTGGCCTCAGACTCCTTTTGTGCATACATCAGCTGAGGCTACACAGGATGTATCTGATTTTGCTGATGAGCCTGGTGCTTGGAGCTCAGACCATGTGCAGGCGTCTTCTCGTTTGCAGCCAAACGGCAGCATGGCATACTCCATGCGCATTGGACGCATTTTGCGCTCAGTGCCTGCTCCAGCAGCCAATGCCATGAGAGAAGTGAGCCCAGAAACTTTTGCGGTCAAGGCATTTGCTTCATTGCAGCACACCAGTACAGCCGTTTCCATTCCAAACATGCACTGATATTGTGTGGGCTTGCCTCAAGGGAAGCGTACTTGGCTCTGGAACTGTTCTGTATGTGTAGTTCCTGCTTGGAGCACGCATGGTCATAGCTCTGCCATGAGCATGGCTTGTTATATGTTGTGCACAAACCAGACCAGCGCAGACCACAACATTTGCTTTCGTCATGACACTGGTATGTGCCATGCAGCTGGAGCCTAGGCAACCTGTGCTGCATCTGACCCTGGAACAGAGACAGGCATTGTTCCCTGTCAAACAGACTGGCAGTCTGCTGCCAGTTCATGGACCGGTCTTTCTTGCGACGCCAGCGGTATGGCGGCAGCTTGAACAAAGGTCGCAGCATTCCCTTGTGCAAATGCGTGCAGCATCCAGCAGCAGCTTTGAACTGAAGGAAGTGTCAGCATCAACTGAACCGCTGCCAGCTGCTAGCATTCATCACTGGGTGTTTGTGCCGTCATACAACCGGTATGCTGACAGCGACCCACGACAGATGCGCATTGACTGGGCCGATGCAGTGTCACAGGACACACAGTATGTCAGAGTGGTAGTCGTGAGATCAGAGGCGGAGCAGGTCATGGTAAGGTGCCCTGCCTTGCTAGATCTCCTATCAATGATCTTTAAATTAGATATACACCCAGTTCTGCCTCTTTCCGGCGGGAAAGCTATGTCAAGTATCCCCACTCACATGTTTTGAATGGCTGCCTATCCTCATGCTTCACCGAGCACGTCAGCAGCTTTGCTCAAGAGCATTCAAGTTGTTGTATTGTTGCATCTATGCCTAGAGTCTGTCTTCATTTACCTTTGGCTGCATGCATTTCTGCTCTGCAGAGCATAGCTGCCAGTGTCTTGCAGGGTTACAGCAAGCTGGTGCATGAGCATCAGCTCCAAGTTGACAAACATCTTCGTGAGGCATCACAGATCACCTTGCTGATGGTCATGCCACATACAATCGATTTGGGAGCCCTCCCTCGTAGCTTTGCAGACTTGCGTGACTATCAGCGGCAGCAACAGACAGAAGCAGTGGGCATAGGATACAGCCGGTTGGCCAGTCAGCTGATTGCCCGGCTGATGGGACTATCCAGCATTTGGATGCTGGACGACAACATCTCTGACTGTTGGCGTCTGCCGTTTGAGGAGTTTGTGAGGTCTGAGGGCAAGCAGCATGCTCAGCTTGAGTCTGTCAAGTTCAACACAGTCATGGCCACCATCGAATGCCAGGTATACAGCCTTGCGCATGCAATGCTGCATTCAAGGGCTGGTGCTTTAGGCACATGTAGCACTGTTGGTGTGGAGTCAAGCACACAATAGTGTGTGCGCGACTTTTCAATGATTTGCATCAGGTCTGTAGCCATACCTGAACTCTTGTGCCTTGCTGCGCTGCCTTCACCTTTCTCAGAGACATAAGTGCACTGGGTCCTCAGTGACAAGACATACTTTGACAGAGGTCACCTGACCTGAAACAGCAGTGCTAAAGGCTATAAGCAAGTCTCCAGTGTCAAGTAAGACTTTGACACTGCCTAGCTGCCTTAGACTGGCAGATCTGGCAGCTGTAACATCCTTGGAATGCCCCTGGTGTCATGCCTGCAGGTTTTGGGAGCAAGTGCTGAAAGCAGAAGGTTCAGCGCCAGCCAGGTGGTAACACAACAGCTAAGAGGGGCGTGTGTGGCAGATGTGGTCAAGGGCACTTCATGCAACCACCACCCAGGTCATCTGCATGCAGGGCCTCGGTCAGCAAAGCAAGTGAAAGATGCCGTCCAGGTGCAATGTGGGCCCATCATCTTTTGCAGCTCATGTCCGCAGCATGCTCACAACAAGCCCCTTGTGCCATGGACCCCACATGTGACAACTTGTCATGACTTTGCAGGTCAGGAAGTTCACTGAAGTAGACAGCATAGACAAGCTCACAGGCACTTACAGCAGATATGGCATCATTGGCGTCAGCCTAAACATCAATGGCGCATTCAAGGTGATGCTACTGGCCTGCAGATTTGCATGCAGCAATGTATGTGCTCATGGTGATATTCTGCTTCAGTTTCTTTGTCACTATCTAGTTGTGACCAGTGCTGGCAAGATTCTGCTGTAACATAGATAGGATAGAAGAAGCATTTGTGCTTGCAGGTTGGATTTCACGGGCCAAGCAATCCTGGTCCTTGGACAGTCGGCCCCTCAGTGTACTCCATGATGCTGATTAATGTGGCCAGTACAGTGAAGGAAGGAGCACTGTACCCTGCCAAGCCTTATCATGAGGATGTGGACTTTGCCCATCTGTGCAATGAACGGGAGCTTGTGGTTGTCAAGTGCAACTGGCTGTACTTTCACAAGGTGATGACGCATCTGGCAAACTCCATCATGTGACTCACTGCCTGTCTAATGCTTGCAAACTGTGTGGTCAAGACATTGCATGTAAGGCTTTGATTTGCCTGCGTGTTCCATGCTGCTGCCAGTATGCCTAGCAGCTTGTACATAGACCAAGCATAAGTCCATGCCTGCAATTTATTTCCTGTTAGACACATGCTGATTTTGTCGTGTATCAACGCATTGCCATGCCCCACGTGGCTAATAAGTGTGCTCAAGGCTTGCTGTTACTTCCTTTGCGATGTACACACTTGGATGAGTACACTCACACAATACACGTGCGACATATGATGCAGGCAAGGCTCAGTCCTGACTATGTCAAGCGTCATGTGACACCAGGCAGCCGGTCGCCAGGAAGCTCTTTGACTCTGCTGGATCCTGTGGATCATCAGATACGCTCAGGGCAGATCATCAGGATCAGAGTACCAACAAAAATGGGTGCACCTGTCCATATGGCCATTGGGCAGAACAGAGCAGATCTGCCTGCTGCGGGTGTGCGAGAGGAGGCATCCCGTGTTGCAGATGGGACATCCACATACGCTGTTTGTGTGACTCTCATGCCTGATGCCCGCTGCAATGCTTCTGGGTGCATGAGCATCAGGTTTGAGCAAAGCAACAGCCACCAGCTGATGACATCCACAGCGGTGACTTTGCATGGGTGAGCTACTGTGTAATGATTGATTGCTGTGCCTTTTTGCTCACATGGACTCAGTGCTCAAGCCTTGGACAGTGTTGGCGTTTTGGACTTTGCTGCGTGAGCTGACCAAAACGTGCTTGAGACATGCTGCGCAGTGCCAGTCGATTTGTGAGCTCAATGATGTGAAGTCGCAGTTGAAATGTGTGGTTTTAGGAGTTGCATGGTTGGGTTGCCTGTCTGAAGACATGCAAGCAGACTGTCTCATTGCAGCTTCTGTGCACATGCTTTGCCTAATGTACAGATGTCATGTTACTCTGGCTATGCAGGCTGTTCGACTGGCAACCTGCAGACATCTATGTTGCACCCTATGAGCTCCCAAGAGCACATCAGTTCTCAGAAATGGGCCGCGTTAGTGAAGACATGCAGCTTGAACTGATTATGCACGCAATCAGACGCACTTCCAGAAACCTCAAGAGCAATCCTCTGCAGCTATGTGACTCTGAAGATGCAGCGAGCAAAGCGGCTAAGTTTCAGCCATACAAGGCAACAACCCCAACCGCTAGTCAGTTCAGCAGACAACGGCTTGTCTGGTTGCAGAACTGCCCCATCGTTGCTCAGACCCAGCATGAGCTTCCTCGAGCCCTGCACTTGCTTGCTGCTTATCATGAGACAAGAGCTTTCATGCAAAGCACCATGGCTCACTACCTGATTCTGAAATACAGCCGAGCAAATGCACAGGACACAACTGCTGCAATTTGTGCAGCTTTTGAGTCTTTTTCTCCCAGGTTTAAGGTCAGGGGCATCTACACAACTGTGCAGCCTGCAGTTGTGTCTTGTGAACTAATGCTGGCAGTACAGCCATGCACAGGCGACAGCGTGTTGCCATACATGCTCATCACCTTTGATGCTCAGCAGCTTGCAGCTGAAGTTCTTGATCAGCCTGAGCCAAGCAGTGATCTCATGGATCCCGAGCAGTCCATGAGAAGGCCAAGGAGCAGCCAGCCAGAAGCTGTTGCGGCAGGCACATCTGCTGGCTCAGCCATTGAGACTGGCAAGAGACCTGCAGACGGGGCTGGAAAGGCAGGTCCGGCAAAGAGGCATGCTGGCAGTGTAGACGCTCATTCCCCACAGCAGCAGGTGTGTTTGCATCCCATGATGTGTGTACAAAGATCTGCTACTATGCGAGTACACAATCTGCATATAGGATTATCAGCAGGGTCTGCAGAGTGCTGCTCAAGCTGAGCATCAGGTGATTCAAGTTCCTGCACTGCTCAGGGTAGCATTGCCTCAGCTGTTTGCTTGATCTGTAGGAAGGAGTCCAAGAAACAGGACCATCAGCCAGCACTGATGTAGCAAGGCCAGCTCAAGGCATGGGAGCTCATGTGAGTCTTGTCAGCTTGACAAACGTGCAGCCATCAGTTAGCATGTTTGTTTGACCATGAGAGTATTGGATGTCACAATGTATATCACTGCTGCATCACTTGACTTTGCTGTATGGCAGACTCTGACAAACGAGTCATCCATACCTGTCAAATGGCCTGATGACCATGCCCATCACATCTCACAAATGCTCACCGAGCATCATTGATCAGAGACATAGATTGTTGGCAGCACAGGTACTGAAATTTGTGTGATGATCACAGGCTGCACAAGGTACACAGCAGTCAGGTGCAAGGCCAGGCCCGCCAAAAGACCATGCTGCCAAGAGACAGAAGCAAGAGGGCAAACATGCACCTAAGCAGAGAGTAGGACAGAGGCCCAGCAAGCTCGATGCGCGAGTGAGCGCAATAAGTCATCTGCTGTCGCAAGAGGGCTCAGGAGCAGGAATGAGCAGGAAAGATATTGTCAAGTACGACCGTTCTCTTTGTTACACACATATTTCATGACTTTGCAGCCACAATGCAACCATTCAGCTTGATCTGGCGGAGTCAACAGCATGTCCATGACGGCATGTCTATAAATCCGACTCTGATTGACTATGCACAATTTTGCAGCAGCTCTTTAGTTTAGCCTAAATCTGTTGCAGTCTGTCAATACTGGAACTGCGCAAACTGTGTGCTGAGTCCTAGTGTTAGTAAAAGGTGGCAGGTACAACCAGCTCAGAACCACCTTGACATGCATTGCAGGGCACTTGAAGACAGTCAAGACCCTGAATGCAAGCAGTTTCAGGTTGACATAGCAGAGAGCTCTAGAGATGCTGATGCAATGGTGTCACAGGCAATTGAGCATGACAAAAAGAATAAGCAGCTGATTGAGTAAGCGATATTTCTTGACCATCCCCCTTATACAGCATGCTTGGGTGACCAATTGACATGCTGTGACATGCTGTGCATGCAAAACAGTCCAAACCTGAGCTGTGTTTTGAAAGCCTGGTGTGCTCTCTTCCAGAGGCACAATGGACCTTACAGACTGCTTGTTTGCAGGTCTAGAAGACAGGGCAAAAACAATGTGTACAGTGCAAGAGCTGCGGCGCCTCCAGCAAGTGTACAGGAGCACTGAGTAAGCCAGTCTGGCTGTCCGTCTACCAAATTTCAGACCACCAGACGCTGCCATCTCTGTCCAGCATTGTCCTTGGTCCACTATTAGTGTGACTCATGCTGTCAATATCCTCTGCTGTGCACACCCCAACAGTCATCAATATGTCATCAAGCTTTCTTAGACTAGCTACATCACAGTCAGTCTTGATGTTTCTATTCTTCTGACTCATTGAGAGCCAACAGCATTATTTCTGATGCCTGCCGTCCAATCCCAGACTGTTTCTTGCTAGCATGCGATCAGCATGCCTGGGCTGCATCAGAACCAGTTTCAGTAGATATCTGCTTTGGCAATTGTCTGTCAAGGCAGGACGTGGTTGTGGCCAATGGCAGTCTTGCCTCTGCTGAGCGTAGTGTTTACAGTCGTGTGTTCATGCTGATGTAATCAGCCAGATTGTGGACCCAACACCTGTTGATCCTTACGCATACTAAGGTAGAAGGTACACTTACCTAGCTGCGGCTGCTGTAATACAGCGGAGGTTGCAAGTGATGCAGTCTTTTGCTGTGACGTTTGATTCTGGCAAGAGATGCCTGAACATGTTCTGAGATCTGGTGAGGTGCTTTTCATCCCAAGCTTTTGCATTCGTATGGCTTGGAGCACTGCACATTGTCAAACTTCGACATAGCGCACCTCAAACACAGGCCAGCAATCACAGATTGCAGCAGCATAAATTCAAAAACGCTGCTGATGCGCATGATACTTGCCGTGTCAATCAGCACTAAGCTTACAAAAGACCTGCTGTGATCTCGTGTGCGCCCACCATACTATGTACATCGGTTGCCAAGATCTTGACTGTATTGTTGCACTCTATGCTGTTCTCTTATACAGCACTGACAGATCAAAAATCTTCAGCATCTATACTGCTGCAGTCAGTAGCGGTGACTAATCTGTACTAAGCTAGATCTACAACACTGCCTGATACAGCGTCATGAGCACTGACCATGATTTCGTGTAACCTATCTACAGAGCTGGTCACTATACAATGATAGACTGCATAGCAGTGTCATAAGGATGCAACATGATACCTACAAAGCACTCACGGGCTTGAAAGTTGAAGCATAAACACCAGATGAGCTGCGTCGCTCCATTAGGGCTTCTGTCAGGATTCATTTTCCCACAATCACCAGAGAGATTGGGTTGAGGCAAAGCAACCATCCTCAGAAGTGCTCTAACATTAATGCGTTGCTGAAGCTGCAGCCGTTGATTCGGCAAAGCTGGTAGCCGAGGGAGGGTCAGCCTACAAACACCAAGATTTGTCAGCCCAGAACAGCCTGTAAGGTGATACATGCTTGTCAGCTCTGTTTGCAATTTACCAGCCGAATTTGTATCTGAGGTTCCACTCACAGGTGCCTGCAGCCTGCTTGGACAGCCGTACGCTCTGCACAAAGATGCCCAGCAGACCAAGCAAGCACTTCATGACAGTTTGGTAATAGCCTGACCTTAGAGAAGACTCTCTCCTGCACCAGTTGCTCATCAGCAGCCCAGGACATACGCTTGGGGGTCTTGGGGGAGGTGGACCGCCTCCTGCTCCTCTTGCTCATCACCCTGTCCCGGCGTGCCTCAGCCATGTCAGCAGCTACCACACTTACAGCGTAGTCAGCACGTGACTGGGCAGCTGCATTGGCTGCACGCACTGCCTCCTTCACCAAGTCATCAAAAGCCTCTGCGCAGTCAAAAGTGGGCTCAGTGTGTTTCTATGCTCGAGTGGTCTTGGTTGATACTCTGAGATGCACTCCACCCCTGACAGCTTTGTGGGAACTCAAAGCAGCTAAAAGTCCATGCTTGTATGTCATCCTTGAATCCCACACGCAATGATTATGATGTTGCCATTGCATGTGTAATCTTTGACATCTGCTTGCATTGAACATTACTGTTGCCAGCATGTTTGCGTGCAAAGCCCAAGGACAAAATGCAACATGGCAACAAATGCATACAAGTATTACACGTACGTGCTGGAGAGCTGCTAAGAACCTTACCAGCAAATTGGGCCAAGTTTTGAACAGCTTTTTCAGCTGCCTTTGTGGCTTCTACTGCCTTCTGTGCAGCTTCACAGCTGTGCTCCTTGGCATTGCAAAGCTGCCTCACAGTCTTGGTGGTCCTGTTGGCACTCTTTTTCTTGAGCAAGTTGGTCTGCCTCAATGCCAGACATGCCGTGTTGTGTAGATCCTGACCATATCTGCCCATGCCTGCATGCAAAAGACAAACTTGAAGCACTGCCTGAGAGCACAAGCCTTGGTCTCGAAAGACTGACAGATTGCAAATGTCAATGTACAGATAGCTGCAACCCCTGCCACTCAAACTATATACTTGACCCTGCCGTTCCAGTTCAAGTGGCAGAGACTGCACCTACCTGTACATGGACATGTGCAATCTGTCGGTCTGTGGAGAGCAAGCTGGTTCAGGGCTGAAGCTGACAACCTCAATTTGCATTTAGTCCATGGGCTTTTTACCACACTCAATATACCAAAATACGTTGCACTGCTTGCATAACATACAGCAAGCTTGGCTGATGTGCCTCACCTTTGTGCTTCTTAACAGGTAATGGCTCTTCCTCCTCTTCATCGCTGCTGCTGTCGGAGTCCAGGTCAATGGAGACAGACATGAGGGAAGCTACCTGAGCAGTGATCCTCGGCCTCAACCCTGCATGATATATCATACTGCTTGACAAGCAGCTCAACCAGCAGCTCAGCTGTGTATGATGTGCAACTGTTTATCATGCCTCATGCCAAACATGAATTTGACTAGGTCGTTAGAGGGAAACATTGTCTCAGCTTGCAAGCACATGGGGCCCAACTGGTGCATCTGTAATTGTACAGACTATATTACAGACTTACAAAGTGCATGGGCAGACTTGGCTGCGTACAGGTAGTAATCCAGCCTGCTAGTAACATACCTGCAGCGGTTGGGCGCTTAGGTGCCTCAGTAGCAGATGCTGTGCTACTGGCAGTCTGGTCATGACAACCTTCACAGTCAGAGGAAGACTCATTGCCACCACTGCCACCCTGCTCATAATCATTTGAACTCTCTTCGTATCCTTTCTCAGATTGTTCATTGTCACTGTCACTTTGGTAACAGTCAGCAGGCTCTTGCTTTGCTGTTGTGTCTGCCAGCTCAAGCTGATCATTGCTTGTATCTTGCAGACTGCTGTCAGCTAGCAAGAGCAAATTCAAAAGGCCTTCAGAAGTCTGGGTTGGGGATACTGGAGCTTCCTCAACAGACGCTACCTACAATAGACACAGATAGGCTCTGCAGTGATGTCAACTCAGATTTGTGTGACACAGCGTTGTGGTTGAGTGGTATACCATGCATGTCAGCAATTGGACAGCCTTTCGACGCCTTTCGAAAGAAGACTTACAGTTTTGGAATAGCAAGTTGCTGGTAGCATGTGTTACCTGGTCTGCAATCTGCTGACCCTCAACAGATGGATCCAGATCTCCCTGCAGCTGCTGCATCATAGTCAAATTTGGTGATCTGTTCTCCTTTGTTCTCCATGCATGTGTGGCTGTGCTTTGAGGGGTGATGCCAGGCTGAGCCTCCTGTTCAGCTACAGCGTCTGACTTGGTGGCTCTGTCCAGGCTGTCAGCATACGAGTCCACACAGGTAGTTTGCCAGGTAGCTGGCAAAGAGGATGCATCTGGCATCAGCTTGCTTCTCTTTGCATCAGGATCCTGCACAGTATAAGCACACAACTCAGTACAACAAAAGCTGCAACTATCACAACACCTGCACCTGCAGGCACTTGGTGCGAATGCTGCCGCTGTCTCTATTTCGGATGATCAGAGGCACTCTGATGTATCTAACAGCAACTGCGGGGCTAACGAAGTGCTCCTTGAAGTGGAGTGCCGAAGAGATGTGCAAAGTTCAATCTTCCGAATCAAAAGTCGGCGGGTAGCGACGGTGTCTATGATGTTGTGAAAGCACCTAAAACCGATGCTGACACTATGAAATACCCGAGGAGAGCAAATGCATCAACAAACAGAAGCATAGCAGCAAGGATCGGAACCGCGGACCAGCCTAGTGCCTACAAACGTCGTCTGAGTGACAGGGAGACAGACCGTGACCGGCACTAACCTCGTCAGTATCGGACAGTCTTCGTTTCCTGAAGGACTCAGTAATCATGGTGCCTGCAAACGATTGTATGATTGTCCACAAGCGGCTAGGCAAGGGGGTCAAGCTAGACCGTGTCTGCAGCGTCATTAGCAGTACAGGAAAACCGAAATTACTTGCGGCAGCAATGCGTCTTGACTGACAGTGTACCTGGCATGTAAAGTATGACGTGCAGAAAGGACAAATCTGGATTCAAGCCGCACACTGCTGCGGTCAGCCGGGAAAACAACCCTCTGAGGCTGACGAGCAGATGGCGACCAGACCAAGCTTAGTCAGAGCTCCAATTATTTGCTGTCAGCCTGTAAGCCAAGCAGACGACTTTGTTGTGTCTGCTGCCTTTTTCACGAGGGAACTAGGCAAGTTGCAACGACTGCTGCTGTGACTCGTTCGCTCCCTTTGAAATTTCCCGGGCGATTTTTGCAAATCCCAAGCACCATCCCCGCGGTGTTACCGCCGATACCGCTGGAAAATATTATGGCTTATTGATAAGACACGTCAAAGCAGCAGCTTGGAGAAAGGTCAGCATAGCACAGCAGGGACAGGCCGCCAAGCTGCCGCTGTCTAAGGCACACTTCAGACACACACACACTCTCAACAACAGCGTAAATGTGCCGAATCAGCGTTGCCAACTGGAAAAGGCGGCAGCACGTGGGCGCCATCGTGATCTGATTTTATGTGCGTGTGTATGCCAGCGTCAGTGGTGCTAGCGGCCACATAGCGTGTTCCTGATGCTGTAGCAGACCTCGACTGCGTGTCAACTGACGTCAAGAGCTGCGAGTCAGCTTATCTTGGCAGTCCCTGATCACACGGAGGTATTGAGCGATGCAACGCTAGGACAGGTCGACGGTGTGTTTGGGCCTCGATTTTACCTGATGGCTCGTTTCGACACGAGACGGCAACCCTATTCAAACATACTGTAGCAAGGCTGCCAGCTTGTGACTTGAAC
>JAABUL010006905.1_pt1 | contig 12687 bp, 20 predicted proteins | sample 5559151 | NCBI WGS metagenome assembly JAABUL01 (sample SAMN10711876, study PRJNA513368) | rock metagenome | isolation source: Antarctica rocks | place: Antarctica: Victoria Land, Pudding Butte sud | reverse complement strand
TTGCTCGCCAACGAAGAAAGAGGATGGTGCATCGAAGAGACAATCAGCAGTCTGTTCTGGCAAGAGATCTGCAGACGTGGCCCGAGAGGAGAGGAACAGGAAGATGGAGATTCGGCGGAGTAGAACCTAGGGCGGAAGAAGGCGTGGATGAGAGGGGAGAGGCTCCTCCGCCTTATCTAAAGGAGCCGGATCCTGTGCACCGGACTGACGGGCCTGGGATGGAGCTACATGATCTATCCAGAGGAGAGGCGAAGCCACCAGATTATGACGAACGGTCAGCAAGGAGATGATGCTACACCAGCCTGCGGTGTCCGATATGCTGGACTGAACACATTTCGTATGAGTCACGCTTCCCCAAAACCTCAAGCGCAAATTTCAGAACATCCAATCGCTTTCGAGGAGCAACGACAGATGCACAACGTTGCGTGAACGTTGCATATTCTCGTTCGAGGAAATGGGTGTGCATTGCGTACGGAAAAGGGCCTCCTTGTAATAGGATTTGTAACAGCGATAAGCTCTGCCAAAGATTGGCATGAAGTATCAAAGCAACACAGGCCACAAAGTTCTTCAAGTGCATGAATCATAGTGTCTAAGGTCTCAGAAGTCTTGAAAATTTGGCTCAGGTGGATGATCTAATTTGCCATAAGACTAGCAGTGCTGACCGTATTGATGAGTCTTTGTGAATTGGTCGACCAGCTTTCTGCCAACACCATCCTTCCAGCCAGCACCATCACCATCTTTTAGTCGTTTCAAAAGCCATGGACCATATTCGTCCCGACGCGTGAGGCGCGTTGGCTTACGGCCTAGTCGAAAGCCTGGCCAATACCCTTCCCAAGCCCTCTCTTGCCGAAATCTTTCGCAGCTTCGTCGCCCAGACCGCTTGAGACTTGATTGAGCTCATCGTTGGAGACCACAGGATTCTGCTTAAGTCGGTCCTTCCTATTGCGGATGTCAGCCGCATGTCCTCCAATTTTGGCTAAAAGCCTGCACTGACAAGAAGCCTTCAGCCTTCGTCTCTCCGGCCTTCTCCAAAGCTTTTTCCTCGGCTGTTGCTTCGGCCTTGAAGTACTTCTCTATGACAAACTTGACCAGATCATTCGCTTGGCCGGACGTGTAGATACCGCCAGCAATTGCTCCGACCGTAGCAAGGACGATGAAGGCAATGAGTAAGCTGCTCATTCCGCCAGAGGAGTCAGAATTGGTGGCCATATTTGCTATGTGCGTGGGATTGGGTGATTGAGGTGATGATTGAGGATTGTTGTTCTTTGCGGACATGAAGGGCTGAGTGTACTTTGATGTAGGTGGATAGAATCACAACAGAGGTAAGAACAAAGCCAGCGTGTTTGATCGTGTGCTTCAAACCTGCTTTGCGGCCTGTCAGAATGACGTGGAACGGTTGCCAAGAGTCGTTATCTTAGCGTTATTGTAGAGAATCCGGGGTAAACGTGCCGAGGCTATTCGCGAGACCTTGCGGTCGGGAGTACCATCATCTTGTTCTATACACGAGTCTGACATGCACGCATGCGATAATACTGAACATTATATACATATCGAACATGGCTTCCAGTCCCGTAGCCTGGAAATACTTGAACCTGACCTACCCGCTTCCTTTTGTTGCACATGTCGAAATCAACCGTCCAGAGAAGCTCAATGCCTTCATAGAACCGTACTTCTCATTCTACAACACATCTCAGATGGGACTAAGCTAATAGGAACAACCATAGAATGTGGAGCGAGCTCCTATCCCTTTTCTCCTTCCTCTCCACCTCCCAAGATACCCGCGTGGTCATTCTCTCCGGCGCCGGCCCCAAAGCGTTCACGACCGGCCTTGACGTGCAAGCCACGAGCCAAAACTCTATTCTCAACCTTCATGATCAGCCGCCATCGGGCTCATCTGACAACAATGGCGAACCACTACCGAGGCTGGACGGGGCACGAGTAGCTACGCACATGCGGCGGCACATCGACTCCTTTCAAGCATGCATCACGGCAATCGAAAAATGCGAGAAGCCGGTCATAGCAGCGCTTCACGGATGGTGCTTAGGGCTAGGCATCGACATTAGTCTTTGTGCCGATGTGAGGATCTGTGCCAAGGACACGAAATTCGCGGTCAAAGAGGTGGATATTGGAATAGCGGCGGATATTGGTACATTAACCCGACTACCTAAAGTCGTCGGCAACGGCAGCTGGGTCAAGGACGTGTGCCTGAGTGCGAGACAATTTGGAGCTGCAGAGGCGGAGAAGGTGGGCTTGGTCAGCTGGGTTGGTGATCAGGGCGGCAAAGAGGAGGTCATACAAGAAGCATTACGGTGGGCTGGGATGGTTGCTGGGAAGAGCCCGGTGGCTGTTCAGGGTACTAAGGAGATCCTGAATTGGAGCTGGAACCGCAGCGTGGAGGATGGGTTGAGGTATACGAGTGTTTGGAACTCGGCGGCTTTGCAAAGTGATGATGTTAAGGCTGCTATGACGGCAGGGATGAAGAGGCAAAAGCCGAATTTCTCGAAGCTGTGATGGTGCTATGATTGGGATGGGTCGGATGGCGAACACTTGAAGCCATGGGATGAAGATGTCAAGCTCATTTCGGCTATCCCTTTTCCCCAGCTCTTCCAGCCTCACACTCCACATCAGAACTCCAGTACCCAATTCCCTTCAGTATGTGTGGGCTTCCTCAACGCTGAACGAAAGGGCGTGCAACCTCGATTTCCGATCTTCTATGCTTGCTCCGACCGTGGGAATCGCCATACTCCTGACGCATATAGCATAACACACGGCGTTTCTGATACCTATCGGCTTCTCTCTGGCAGCTTCAACAGCTCTCAATTCTCTTTCCTCGCACCTTCGACCCTCCGTCTAATTTGGAGTATCTCTACTATTGCTAGCCAGCGCCTCTTGCAAGCTTATAACTCAAAGATGTGATCTTCACGTCCCAGCCAATTGGCCCCCCAATTGTGGTTCCTTAGGCTTCGATTGCTCTTCCAATCTTTGGGGGAGTTTCGATACCAGCGATTCGACAATGAAGCTTGTAGATACGAGTACAAGGCTTCATGATAATCGTAAGGGGTGTATGGCAAACTCTGATAACAGCTCGTTACTGAATACCATTTACTTCTAATGATTGGGTGAATGGAGCTGCAACAGATACCGATCCCCACGTCTTACGTAGTGCATACTACGCTAGCATCGCTGGACAAATTGATTACATCGCTGGAGATCCGAGTCTAGTAGACGCCGATTACAACCTCCTGGACGGCTATAATACCGGATTTTCGTCCCTGGGTGCGAAGTTACGCTTCAAAATATGAACCACACTTGAGTCAATAGCTGACTGACCGTCAACCGCTTTTAGTGGCAGATTGTTTCTTGCGCAGCTCAGCTACGCCATGAACCTCGCCACAACCCAGAGTAGGACAGCGGATTCACTAGCCCTCAACTACGGCAATAGTTTCCAACAGACTTTGCTCGCCTTCTCAGCAAATATTCGGGTTCCCCTCATGAACGAACAGCTTCGCTCTACTATTCTCGTCGCGAAAGCCCCCAAAGCACCGCTCTTCACACTCATAAGGTTCTGTCTGTTGTTCGTGCTCACGGGAGTCGCACTCTTGATCATTGCTTTGACTCGGTGGACTGGAGACGGGCAGAACATAGAGGCTTACCTCAACGTCTACGGAGTCCTCGCAAGTCGCTTCGAACGTATTGAGAAACCTCCGCTCCTGTCGAACGTTTGGAGGATGTCTTCGAAGACTGGGGAAAAATGATACCATCAGCACGCGAGTGAGACAAGCTAATTCACACAGCGCCGATTGTGCCATCTCCGACGACACCGAATATCTACCGATGCGTTTACGGGAGAAAAAGCGATTGCATTTGCATTTCGCTGGATCCTGACGCTGCATTCCGGGTTTTCCATGATTTGGCTTGGCAGCGTTTCATAAGGTATGCCACATTGTTATCCTTTTGAGGATGGCATTGGGAAGAGGCCACCATCCCTTGCGCTGTGCCAAATCGTTCTTTTGATCTTTGCCAATTCATAGGGGGAAAACCTGTCCGCTTCTTGATGAAAAGACTACAAACTAAATCAACAGTGCAGTCAATATCTTTGAAGCCCCCCAATCCTCCGTAACAGCCCAAACGAAAAACTGCACCCCTATTCAGCATCCAAATGAGCCACAGGCCCCACATCATCGACCTGAATCCCACCCCTCTTCTTCTCCGCACTATCATGAAACGGCAACCTCCAACCGCCCTCACTCTCCGGCGTCGCCAACCACAACCTCATCAGATGCCTTCTCGGCGCCGGAGGAGCATGGTCCTTGTACTCGGTCCGCGCATGCAAGACATGATTGTTCGACAGGAATTGAATATCACCAACTTCGAGTATCATGTGCAGTGAGAGGCGCACGCACGTCTGTTCAAGCACCTCTGTTGCTTCGAGCTGGGCGGGCGAAAGGGGAGGGATGATTCCGGCGTCGGAGAAACGAGTCAAGGAGCGGATGTAATAGGGATCCCATCTTGTACCAAACGTCAGTCCGATTGCTTCACTCAAGAATGGAAAGGGTTCTCTTCATACTTGCTGAATACTCTTCCATGCTCACCGGGTTCCATGTAGAAGACACTGGTGCGAATATAAGGGTCTTCCCTCTTGCTCACTTCTCCTTTACGGTCAAAGTACCATATCGGTTCCGTGAGCGTCTTCAGAACATCGGGTCGTTCACGTCGAAGGACATTGTACACGTGATGGGAAGAGACGATATCAGATTCACCTCCTTCCAAAGCGCGTGCAACACATAACAGGCCTACAATGTCCGAGTCGTCGGCATGGAAGTACTGACTTTGCGCAGAATTAGCTTCCAGGCAAAAGTGGATGACTGTGACCGAAACTCGGGATTGTACCGTGCATTGGTCCTGTATATCCGAACTTTATCAATTTGCTTCGCATCCTCGCCCAGATCCTTGACATGACCAAGAACATGACCTCTACCATTCTGGCTGACGAAGTAGCCCAAATAGGTTCCAAGGCCCATGTACGCGATTGCGGACTTGTGATTGCCCCATTTTTCAACTGGGAAGCCCTTGAAGAGGATGAAACCTTTCCCATCGATGAGCTCTCTGCGGATGGATTCAAGCCACCGCGACAGAGTGGGGAGAGGGAAGTTGTCCTATCATCATGTGAGCATCGGTACTATCGTTGTCTCACATGAGAGCAGGAAGGGAAAGAGACCTTTGTGATACCAGTCAAAGGCGTTCCAGCAGCTCTGAAGTCATCTGCAGCTTTGCTCAATTCGTCAATCTCATTCTCTGCCAGGGGATGCGTCCATCTCTCGGGATTGTTCTTGTAGTCATCCGCATTCCATACCGTAGGACCCTCAATCTCGCTGGGAAATGCTTCAAAGGGTTTGAGCTCTTCGTAATTTGGCGGATGCTGCCCAGAGGTCTTGATGCCGTCCGGAAAGATGGACTTCGAGACAGGCTCTCTAGTGTGTGATGCCTGCTGTGAAAGCGTGGATGTTAGTCCCGGTGCCATGGTTGCTAGTCCTCTAAGAGGTTGTACGGGGAGAAGAAGTGGTGAATGTCGTGCAGGTGAACTCGCATGTAGTGAGCCCCACTACTCCAATTACGCGCAGCCAACATCACTCTACACAGTGATAAGCTCGACTCAGAGCCGTTATCGTTGACAATTCCACCATTGGATGGATATGGCGCAATTGTTCCAACCAACGTGGGGAATATTTAGCGCTCTCTCGGCCCACCCGCTCAAGGCCCAGCTCATCTATTTCGCTTGATCTCCAAGGCTAAGCCATCACGCAATAGTTGGATAGATATGTAAAGGGACGAAGATGGAGGTTTGGCTAGCGGCGAGCTTGAAGCCATCAACGGGAAGACGTCCACTATCCTATTCTCACGCCATTGCACGTCGACTTCCGCCGGCGAAATCATGTTTGAAATCTCCATCTTGGATCATCGTCGCCCAACCACTCGTTCTCTCCCACTCCGACAAGCCTTTCATTCCTCTCACCCCTCTCCCTTATAGCATTCTCTCGCTTCAACACGGCCCACAATGTACCCACCACCAGCACATTGGCAATCAGGTAGCCAAATGCGAATCCATGACCGAGGAAGAATCTCGGCCCATCCGTACTCCTGTAGAGCTGTGTGCCAAGTACAGCACCGAGGTTTCCGATAGAGATTTGCATCGCATTCGCTGTTGCGCGCTTCGTTTGTCCGCTGACATTGTTCGCTGGCCACGAAAGAATTATCGCAACAGACGGATAAATCCCAGCTGCTGCTAATATAGTACCAAAGTAGCTCACGCCTGAGTGCGTATCCGAAAGCAGGATGACGTAGCCTATTGCTGCGAGGGACGAGGTTGCCATGATGAATGGGGCTCTCATCTTCAGCTTTTCGGAATAGATGGCGACTGTAAGGGTCATGACGGTGGCAACTGCGTAAGGGGGAACAGTGAGTAGCTGAGCCTGAGCAGCTGTGAATCCCAGTTCCTTGATGATGGTAGGGAGGAACAGTGAGAGAGTGTAGAGTGGGAGGCTCAAGGTATGGAATCCCAGACCGTAAAGCCAGACTTTGGGGTCTCTGACAGCGATCAAGACATTCTTGAACGTGAAACCCTCAACCCTCGAGGCATCGCTGTTGGACTCGAGCCTGGCTTGAACACATGCTCTTTCTTTGTCCGTGAGGAACTTTGCTGTAGATGGGTAGTTCGCGATGAAGTAGTAGGAAGCCAGGGAGACGACAACAGTGGCTATTCCTTCGAGAATAAATATCCATCGCCAACCGTGAAGGCCACCTACGCCGTTCATGTGAGCGATACCCTAGTGCAGATTAGCCAGTGTTCAACCGTTGCGGAGTGATGATCTACCCATGCGAGAACACCACCAAAGGCGCCAGCCAACGATGCGGCACTGAAGAATAAAGAGATTCTATAAGTTCGCTCTTCCCGCTTGTACCACATGGACAAGTAGAACACGACTCCTGGGAAGAGGCCGCTCTCTGTAATGCCCAGCACAAAGCGTGCAACAAAGAAGCCAGCCATATTCTGGGTGATGCCCATCAACGTCGCGACTACACCCCAGGCAAGTGTGAGGGTGGGAAGCCATGCTTTGGGCGATGTCAACTTTAGTACGATGTTGCATGGGACCTGAGGTCGTCAGAGTTGATCACCGTTGGTAGTGAGTTTGCGGCTTACTTCGAACAGAACATATCCAACGAAGTAAAGCGTTAGTCCAGTGAGGTATTGATTCCCAGCTAAGATCAAAGGTCAACCTGTGATCTGTAGAGACTTGAAAGCATTGTCTTCCTACTCATATGCAGGTCCTTTGTCAAGCCTTCGACCCGCGCATTGGCAACTAGGAATTCTTTCAGCAAGAGGAAAAGACCTCTCATGATTTGTGGAGAAGGGGTACCATTGCTGCGATCCAGAAATGACAGAAGATACAACAGAGTGACAGCTGGCAACAGCTTGAGATCTATCTTTCTCAATAAAGCCTTCTCGTTCACGCCGAAGCCGGCATAAGGGTCATCGTTGGCTTGACCATTAACATTGTGACCGGGTGTGACCTTCTCTTGGATGACATTCTTGTCGTGACTAGAAGTAGGGGATCCTTTGTTGAAATCTGCCATTGGTTCGTAGCGACAGCCAGGAATGCTACTTGAATACAGCAACAATGAACAAAGAGATGATCAAGTTAATATCGAATGGCGGAGTAGCGGCTGCACAACAAGCAAACACATTGGATCTCGGCCACAGGACATTCAAGAAATACTCGGTGTTGGTGACCACGCCTAGACCCCCACGAATATTCACCATTGCATCGATACTGACGACATACGCCCATCACTGCCGTCGGCTGGCGTTCTTGCAGGACACGAGGCGTAGCATCATTGGCCTTGGGGTTGAACCGGTGGGAGATCGTCGGAGAATTCAGGCCGCTCGTGCGTGACGCGAGATCATGTACAGATGTCGTGATCTACCCCTTAGCGAGCCAGGGGCAACACAGCCAAATTGCCATGAGCAGTGAGATTCGACCAGGGTGCTTTGCCAGCGAAGCCACAGAGCCATGCCGATTCAATAATGCCAAGGAGCATCGCATGATTGGCGGGTGCATACTCTCATCTCTTATCAACATCCTGTACCCATCTCTTCAATAAATTGGTAATCCCACAAAGTGCCAGAACGGGCGTCTTCTAAGTGCAAAACCAGATAGCGATTCTCTTCGCTGCTGTGGCTTCGCATTCGAGCTCTTGAGCACAGATGCTAGGCCAGCAAGTAGATGGGATTCAGGTAGTTGCCCTTTGGGTTGAGAGCATTGTGACAAGTCGTGCAAGATCTTGCTACAATGTGCTCAATTCTCGGCTTTCCAACGCCTCTCGTGATCATTCCATCCTCAAATTCCTAGATCCCGGCAGTCATTTCCTTGGTGCTGTTACTTTTCGATAATCGTGGCGATCTATTCCAGCCGCGCGGTATGTAACGAGCTCATTCGGTCTCTCCAGGAGCCAAAACCGATTTCGATCAGCACTCATCGTCTCGACCACGCTGCTCCCACTTTGATTGTTCTTATCACTGCTATTGCAAGCCGAGCGAGGCTAGATGAAGGTCTAAAGCCTCCCACGTTCTTCTGGTTCGCGAGATGACACATGGATCCATCCTCAACAAAAGGCGCTATCCCTACACTGCCAAGATCCAGGTGAAGTTGATGACTAAGCTATCTTTTATTAGTCAGATAGATCTTCCACAGATCTGCACGGCCCGAGCCCTGAGACTCTTTCAGGGGCTTCAGGGGCGCAGCTATCGGTTGACATTTGACAACAGCGAAGATGGTAAATGGTGTTGGGCTCTGCAAGATGGCAGAATAATAAAAATGTTTTGATGAGTGATGTTTGTTTTAGCTACTTTGACAGAAACTGGGGTGAGATTGTTGGGGTTTTGTGTTTTGTGAACTAATCACGGTATTTGCTTGTGTTTGGGACAGTGTTTTGATTATGATCGAAGATGGTGTAAGGCTTCCCACGTACTCCATGGAAGCGTGGCGCCGTATGCTAGAGGATCTGCCAATTACCCAGCTGGTCGGCGAGCCGTCTTCTGAGTTGTCAGCTACCAATGGCGGCGGAGGCTTGCCATTGAAGGTGCTGTTCTTCCAAAGAAATGATCTGGAATAGACAATCCAGCAACAAAGCTTGGGCGATTGTGTCGGACGCCTGGACAAGCGCGAGTATCTTCTCGTTCGAAAGTCGCCACACAAGGGACGCAAATTGGCTCGGGGTAAGTACCTTGCGGTGTTCAGTGAGATCGGGCTGGTAAACTCAGGGCCACTGACGGGGAGACAGAGGCAGGCATGAGCGCCAGAGAGCACAGAGAGCACAGATTCATTCCGTGATGGCGTGGATCTGTGACAACCATCCCATTCACTGTGGTTCAAAAAGGCGTGAATCAGCGGTGACAACCCAGTTCACTCTGGTTCCATGCAGCTGCTGCTGAGACAAATACCAGGAACTGAAGTGATACTGGGCGCCACCAACATGAATGTTGCGCTATCAGTGAAGATGCCAGGAATGAAGACCAATCTTTTGTCGAGTGTACTGAACCCTCACCCTCGGGAAAGTACATCTGTGAGGTCGCCAAAGGCGTCCACAAACCCGTGGTCTCCGGTCATACATCCATCAGAGACAAGTCCAAAGACTTGAGGTTTGTGGCGCTGCTGGCTCAGTCTTCGTGCCGTTTTCCTTTTCATACTGCTAGAATGAAGGTTGGTCGAATCACTCAGCGCTGTTATTCTCTGTGAATCAAAACGGGGCAACCTGTCATTCTCTGTGAATCAAGGCTGGACAACCCCAATATCACCATTGTGAATCGCAATGCACGTGAAGCTATAGGTACTGTAGCTACCTGGCACTCGTGCGAGAGTACTTAAAGGGGGCTCCTCTCCGTCATCAAGGCTTCTTCCAGCGCATACCTAGCTTGTCAACTTATTTCATCATGCTCAAACATTGTATATATATGTCAAGACCTTCTACTTTTTTGCATTTTCTTTTTTCCTTTGTGTATATATATCAAGATCTTCTGCTTTTTTGCATATTTCTTTTTTTGTTTATATATATACCCAAGATGCTGGACTACGCAAAGCTGACGGGGAACTTCGCCTCCGTGGCGAATGGCCTCAATCATAATCAGCAGAAGAACACCTCTCAGCTAACCCACAACCAGCTCAATCATAGTTGGCGCCGTATGATCAATGCGATCGACGAGGTCAGTTTCCGTTAGCTTTTCTGTGATCCAATATACTAACTCTTCAGATGGTTTTCATGGTGTAGCACAGCTCGATGAAAGGCTTCAACTACGATGAAGTCTGGCGAGACTATGCTGAGAACTTCTCACTCAGTCCTAACCCACATCAAACCAATCTTCATCCGCTCCACAACACCATATTTGCAAATGTCCGCAGCAGCACCCTTGTCGTCCGGCAGCCTTGTGTGCTGAATACTGGTCATTGGTACGCTTGGGAGAACAACATCGTGCAACCCGGGATCACACCAAACGCCAATCAACCCCAAACCGCTCAACAACAGGCTCTCGCACATCGAGCTCAAACCCTTCAGCCGCAAGCAGCTCAATCACAGGCTGCTTAACCCCACGATGTTCTTGCTGCACACCTGCGTCCTCCTCAAGTCTCTCCTTGGCGAGATTTCTGCAAAGATCACATATCCATTCGACCTTTCATGATCACCACAGCCGAGAAGATTTACTTTTATATATAGTCTGGTTTGAGCTCCACTAGGTATCAGTACTTTTCGCCACTGTTTTGGATTGAAAGATCACAAGTTTCATTATGTCTATAAATATATCTCTTTTTGTCATTCCAAGCATCATTTATAAATATAATGAGCCACCCACGCTGTTCTGGCTCCACACTTGCGACCCCGTGCTCCTCCCCATCTTCGACACCTCACCCCAGAGGTCCGCCGACAGCTTGCAGCCTGCGCGCCACCTCCGCAACCCCAGGCCACTCAACCGGCGGTTGCACCACTTCCACCACTCCTCCCTGTAAATTTCCTTCCGGAGGCTCGTGAGCGCCTTCCGCAGGCCCCACATAGGTTTAGCTTTGGCCATGAAGTCATCAGAGATGAGTGCAAAGATTTTGGGATGCCGCGGGCTCGACATCAGTCTGGTAAGGGTCTCGTGTGATGCAATTGCTCCGATCTCAATGAACCATGACGCGTCAACCTCGATCTGGCCAATGACATCAAGATCCACGTGAGAGTATGCTTTCACTCCAGCTAGCTAGTACTCTCACTCTAGCTACCCGGCGTTGGCAAAGATATATTTAAACAGAGCCTTCCCACCTGAATTGTAATTTTCCGTCTCTAACGAACTTTCAACGCGTATACCAAGCACGAGAACAATTTCCTGCTCATCATTTTCATTTTCATTATCACCTCACTTTCTTGTCATTAGGCTTATTCTGCAACACCCGATCTGCATATCCATATGATGCAGCCCCAAGCCGTGCCAACCCATACTGTCCTTCCTCCACACCTGCGGCCTCCTCCCGTCCGCCCTCTTCAAACCATCCAGCCTCAAGCCACCCGACCTCAAGCGGCTCAAGCCCAAGCTGTCGCTCCCCATCTACGTCACCTTACACCAGAACAACGCCAACATCTCTCAGCACGCGCGCTGGCTCGACAAACTCAGGCCACTCCAGCTCCAGCTCGGCAACCCACTCACGTCCAACCCAGACGTGGCACAACACCACCACCCCCTCAGCAAACCCACCTAGAGCTGGAGTTCACGTACATCAGGCAATTCCATCACACCCACCTTGAGGACCACATCTTCCCGTACATAGCCCCCAACCTGGTCTGCCCCTGCCAGCTTTCCGGCCACCAATGCAAGGGGCAACCCACGGTCAAGAAGACCTACGATGGGAGGTCTTGGATGTGCGGCCTCGAAGAAGTCTGCACGAAGCAGGTAAGTCTACCATGGCTCAACTCACGACTCGTGCTCACATGGCATACAGGCTTGCACGAGTGTCGGTCCTGACCAGCGCTGCCCCGTCAAGTATCATGCCCGCCCGACGTGCGGCAGTATTAAAGGCACCATGCGCTGCCCTGGGGACGCCGGCAAACGCTGCGCCTTCGGGCACGATGATGAGGGTGAAGATTGGCGGCGCGTCCTGCACGAGTTTGAGAGCACCGTCCATCATCCCCGATGGAAGAGTCTTCTGATACTGGCAACCCATCTCCTCGCGGCAAACCCATCTCCTTGCAACAACCCACTTGCTTTCGACAAACCCATTTCCTTTATCGCTTCTATAGACTTGCTATTGCATATCAATCAATACAAATATGCATCCACCATTACAATTGTGCCATCTTCTCTCATATGCATTACAAGCTGCCACCTCATTACACTGACCGCCATCCCTATTCTCCATTGCCATCACTCTAGCAATCCCATAAAGCTGACAGCAACCATTGAAGGAAGCTGCAGAGCCTCCTCTGCAGTGATCGTTGTGGTGAAGGATCTCATGTAGAATGGCATAGCGCTTCAACTCTCACTGAGATGATGAACAAGGCGTCAGAGCCAACGGTGGACACATGGAGGTCTTGTACATCACATAATTGGCTGTGGGCGTACGTCGCAGCAGCATGGGAGTCAGCGTTTGGATGCATCGAAAA
>JAABUL010006901.1_pt1 | contig 12695 bp, 13 predicted proteins | sample 5559151 | NCBI WGS metagenome assembly JAABUL01 (sample SAMN10711876, study PRJNA513368) | rock metagenome | isolation source: Antarctica rocks | place: Antarctica: Victoria Land, Pudding Butte sud | reverse complement strand
GCGGTGGCGAGGGCGGGGGTTCTGGGGGGGGTGTGTTAGTGGGGGGGGGAGGTTAGGGTTTTGTGGAATGGGATGGGGATTTTGGGAGGGCGTACGGTTTTGAGAGGAGGAGGTCGGGGAGCCAGGGCGATGAGGGGGGTGGGGGGCGGAGGGGGGGTTCGGTTTGAGGGGGGAGTGTTTGTGGTCGTGGTGGTGGGGGCGGTGCGTTGGTTGTTGGCGGGATGGAGGATTGGGAGGGCTTAGGTGGTGGTAGAGGAGCGTGGTGGGGGTGGTGGGAGGGAGAGGTGATTTCGGAGAGGGCGGTAAGATCTGAGGTCGCCATTGGACAAGTATTGCTTGGAGAATGATATGGCAGGGTGTGGAGGTGGAAATTGTGTTGGAGGTTGAGTGAGGCCGATAGATTACGATATCGGGATTTATTACACTAGCGTCTTACGTTACCTACCGAATCCACGGATTTTGTTGAGCTTAAGTAGGCTATGTCCTCTACGAGTGGTTTAGATCGTCCAGTGAACTGCATAAGATCTTGCTCTCGGAGTCTATAACCTCATCCTGGTTGCTTCTGTCGACGATTACTATTGATCACGAGCATGGTTGCCCGGTGTCATAAACGCTCGAATGACCCGATTACATTGTCATTCTTCCATATATCTACTCAGATGCCGTCCATATTAATGGATGTCACCTAGTAGCTAGATCATTCATGCTTTCATATCATCACTGCTGTACACCTCGCTGAGAGCTTCATTCTTTACTTGTCAGTCGTACCGTAAGCACTGCTGACATTCTATTCAGCCAATCTCACCTAGGAATACCCGGCAATGGTATGGTTGGCTATTTCCTTGGAGGTCAGATCGATGATTTGCACATGGAGATGAAGGACGTGGGACTTCATATCAAGAATTTATACAGTAGTAATAGGGAGATGGCGAGGGAGGCGGAAGGCGATAGCGACAGGTTGAGAGGAGGATTCATGGCTCGTCGGCACGGGTTCATGACTGTAAAGATATCTGATCATGAAAGCGAGATAATGAGGTACAGGATACCGTTGTTAATAGCCAACAGACGGCGGATGAGGCGAGGCATGCAGTGGACTACGATGCGTACAGCTACGGCGCAAGCAGAGAGACTCACGCAACAGCTCGACCACCAACAGCCTACGACTCCCTATCTCGAAGTGTGACTTGCTTTGATTCACTTTGTTCGCAAAATCAGCATGTTTCTCCGCCTTCAAAGGGCGAGACAGGGTACACGTTGCCGCTGATGTTCCTGCAATTGCCCTCTCCGTGTGTCGAGGGCAATGTGACGTTGGGTTACTTCCGTTCGCCGTGTGTCAAGTCTGATCCTACACGGGTTGTTGTCCTCACGATCCACTAATTGTTTCTACACTGTCCGAGCTTATGATGGATCCCGTCCTTGGTGTTTCAAGCCCTTGTTTTGTACGCTTTGACTGTCCGTGATTCCTCTTCGTTCGAGTTTTGCGAGATACGGCTGCAGCACTTCGGTCACTTACCCCAGGTGACATCGACCGTATCAGGCCATGCAGTGCTGCGGCTCAAATTTCCCCATCGTGCATGTTGACGCACCAACGAACGGAGAGCCGCAAGCTTTAGAGTCCCGGGTTCCGTAGGATCACCGTTGAGAGCACTGTTGTCACATTCCAACCCGACCAGAAGACATTCGATAAAGCTGCGTTATCAATGTAACAAAGCCAGCTCTTCTGACGGACAACGCTGCGCAACTATGTATGTATTCTCATTTCATGGAGGGCGGAATCTGCCACGCCGCAGTGAGCAGCCTCATGGACCAACATCAGCAGCTGAACATTGATGGGCTCCGCTTGTACTAGGCTGCATTATGTCAGCCCATCAGGATTCCGGCCATGCGAACAACGGTGAAGGAAGCATACCCCAGATCTTCGGATGTTAATGCGCTTGGGCGATGCTCTCCAGACTCTGATATTCTGTCAGCGTAATTCCGTACAAGCGCGGCAATCGGGCTGACGTAAAGGCAGCATCACGATCCCGCCTGTTCCTGCATGCTCGAGACCCTGCCGCACTTCAAAATTTGTCAGCCTGTTCTCGATCAAGAGCAGTCTAGGCATGCAGGTGCCACGCCGTTGGCAAGGATCACCCCCTGTTGGAGACGGCCATACCCGAAGCGCTCAAATGGGGACGAATCTTCCTTCTCCCGACATGATGGGGTTCGCTTCAAGTACCCGATGGAAGGATCACTCGCCCTTCTAGAAGTTTCAAACGGCTTGCAAACTGACCGACGTTGTTTCAGTCATGAGCCATTGAAGCCAGCTTGGAGTCGCCCAAATGAGGGGAAGCGCTTGAAGCTGCGACAGGACTGGGACAGCACTTCCACGCGCTTGTATGATGCCATCTGCTCAGGAGTCAGGAAGAAAGATACTTTGAAGATCGTTAAAGTATCGCATGTTGTGGAGGCAATATCCTACCTATTCCAGTCCGGGAGAACACCATCATGGCAAGCACACTTTGACAAGACAATCCACAAAGGCTCACGTCCAGAGAAAGACTGACAAGTGTACTGATAGTCATGTACTCATCTAGTGTAGCCACAATCAGCCGAAAAGGGAGAGGTACCAGACAAGAAGGGAAACGGGGCCATGCCGCTTGCAACAGCTTGAAATCGTTTCGGTGACAGATGCATTTAGTATCGTATGGACTTCAGCAGCGGTACCATTACGATGGCCTCCTCTCCTTTGGCTGTGAAGCCATACTGTAAAGCAGCGTAGATTGGCGACGTGGACGATGAGCGACACCTCGTGGATGATGATCCTTTCCGCTCTCGAAATACCAACCGCTTTCCATGTTGCAAAGAAGGGGAAATGCCACGCCTTTTTAAGTGCCGATGTAGCTTCGTAGCGTGATTGAGCTAGATACAAGCCGCAGGGCGGCCAACTCCTTCATCGTTCCTATTTTGATCGACGGCACCGGTCCGCAGCCATATTGCTGATTTCCTCTGGACACCTTCTTTCCTCCTAATCCCCAGAGGAACGAATCCATTGCAACTGATCCAATAAACATCAATCACTGTTTGACTGAGCCCCACGCTGTGCGAAAGATTCGCAAACATCTCTGCTCTCGCGTCGACTTCCACATTTGGCCGCTAGGGGAGCGATCCCGTTTCATCTCTTCGTCTGCCTTCTGCGCATCTCACACCATCATCCTTCTCCTCAGCCAACCATGCGACAGTAATCATAATCAGACGTCAGCATCTACACACCACTACGCTGGGCCTTCCAGTTGGGGGTGTAATGCGCCGCTGGAGGGAGGATTGCGTAGGATCAACAACCAGGCGGTGCAAGAAAGGAAGGCAACAGGGGGCCGTGTGGGGAGGATCCAAGCCCGCAATACGACAGCAGGCATCGCCCCTCATACAATGACTGCATGCTCTTGAGATTCTAAGATCTCGTCACCAAGGAGAGGCAGCTCGTTTCAGACATCGACACAGTTCTCCTCAGCGCCTGCGATACACCTCACTACACAATGGTCCTCCCAACGCCACCAGTGCCTCTGAAGGACCATTGCTCACTAATATATAACAACGTGCTCTACACTTACCAACCGGATGCGTTCCAGTCGCTGGAATTGAAAATTGGCGGGACATGGACGCAATTGCCGATGGGCGTTTCAACCAATGGTTCGGCTTGTGTCCAAGGTACCGTCAACAACGACAGCGCATTCATCGTGGTAGGAGGAACTACAAATACAACGACTCAGAATTATAATGGCCTACAACACTATTCGTTCACAAACAAAACATGGCAGACCGACAATCCTCTGGACAGCGTAGCGACGGATCGAGCGTGCCATGGCGCCGCATATCTTTCACAATCATCATCTATCCTAGTATACGGTGGCTCCCAGAACTCTAACGACGAACCTTCGTCGCAAACTTTTCTGATGCAAACGATCCCACCATATAACGTCCAAGCGTTTAATTCAGATGCACCTCCAGTCACTGATCCACTAATGATACCTTGGAACGCGTCGCATGCCTTAATGTTGGGAGGAGACCCGACGAACACGAAGATATTCACCTTTGGGCCCGAGGACGGATGGCACCAACTGAACGTACCGCTTCAGACTGGCCTGAAAGATTCGAGCAAGGTTCAAGCTACGATCGTGGAGGGAAGCGATGGCAGCAAGGTGCTGGAGATATTTGACATGAGCACTTCGCCGAACCAAGTATCTTCATTGCTTATCCAAAATGCGACTACATCACAGCCAACGAAGAGGTCCCGGTCACTATCAGCACATCATCCGTCAAAGAGGAGAAAGAGAGACACTACGCTAGCTGACAGGCCCGCCTACAACAATACACTCGCACCTCAGAACAGTCGTGCTGGCTTTTCTCTTGCTTCTGATCCAAAAACCGGCTTGGTCGTCGCTACGGGCGGGAACGACCAAGTACCGCTGGCGATGTTTAATGAAACAGGTAATCAATGGATTGATCCTAATGTATTTTTCAGCAAGGACCCAATACCGACCCCGAGCTCTACCGCCGCGCCAACTGCGTCTCCTCCAAGCACTTCAGCTCCCGCAGCGGCCTCATCATCGGCAGCCAGTGGTCATGGCCAAAACAAATCGCTTACTATCCTAGGTGGTGTGCTTGGCGGAGTGTTTGGATTCGCGATACTTTTGGTTCTTGCTCTGCTTCTACTCCGGTACTGTCGGAAGCGAAGAGAGAAGAGACAGCGAGAACAACACGAGAGCAGCTACTCACTTGACAACAAGGCTGAGATGGACTTTGCAGATGTGGGCGCCGACTTTATGAAGGAAGCTGGAGGAACCTTTGAAAGCAATCATAGGCGGACCAGATCTGGCAACCATCCACATGCGGCTGCCAACGCGAAGGGTGCTGATCGAGGAGGGGCGGCTTCCTCGCAATCAAAGCGCGCCCTTTTGCATGCTAAAGCTGACAGTACGGGAAGTGGAAAGTCAATGTGGAGTCGAGGAACCAAGTCACCAGATAAGGACAGGATAGCACCATATATCTCGGCACCGATCATAGAGCCTTTCGATGGACATGCTGGTAAAACGCACGCAGATTCGCACGCTATGAACTCTCGAACTTCGCCGGACCCAAGGATTGATCCAAGGACCGATCCGAGGAACGACAACGGATGGAGCAGATACTTTACGAACAACAACTCCAAAGACTTTGGCACGCTAGCGGCAGAGCATGAGCAAGAGACCAGGCCTGCGACATACATATCCAACAGCCAAAGTCAATCGGATTATACCAACTCGAGAACGACATCATCTCACCCCCACGCCTCCGCTGAGGTCGAGCCGCTCAGCATCCGCGCCTCTCACAATCCATTCATATATCCTCCCAATAGCCGCGTCATGTCGCCTACTGGATTCCCTCGCCCTTCGATGGGTGTCGCTCTGACGCACGGACATTCGCAAGATCGGAATGACGAACCGCCTACACCTACCTCTTTCGTCTCCGACATTGACGAAGAGGATGAATACGCTAGACATTCCCACAGTGATGGCCAGGACTCGTGGACCCCGGTCGCTGCCAGTGGAGAAAGGGGCAGTACAAACTCAGATCCGCGCGATCCACCAGGTCCACAAGAGACACGCGGTATTCACACCAGTGGTATCTTTAGAGATAGCACTAGGTTCCCTCATCCTGGCGAGCGCGTAAAGATACCAAACTTCCCAGCCGTGCCTGACAGCCAGCGGGCTTCACGGAGGAACAGTCAAACGACTACACCTACATCACCCATCAACGACAGCAGAGGCCTCCGCAACGTGGCCTCGAAAGACTTTGCTCGTACTGATGACGTTGAAGATTTGTCGATTCCTCATGCAGGCACCGGCCGATTACCTGACAACGTCGCCTACGGGGGGACTCAGGTGCGGACGTTTCCAAGGAGAAAGGAGGATCTTGGTGCGAGGGGTCGAGGAGGCCCTCAGACAGAGGACATGAGCTGGCTGAATCTGGGCACGAACACCCAGCAGGGCAATGACCAGCTTCATTACGCGTCGTCGTGATAGGAACATGGAGAACTGGCGTTGTCGGTGCATCATTAGCGAATACCAGGGGAAGGCTGGAAGGATTCACTTCTGACGATCATTATCCATACAGCTGTACCAACACAGGTCGACCGTAACGCTTAATCAGCATTCTGGTGTACGATGAGCGTTGTGAGATATTGCCAGAGCCAGGGAATTGTCCGGACTGAATGGATTTGCAATAATGCATTTCTATAAGGGTTGAGATGAGATGAATGAGACGAGAGTGTATATTAGCCGTATGCATATTCAAAAAGAGGAATGAAAGCTTTGATATCCCACGCATTGCACTGAACCAACGAGCTAAATCAACTAACAAGGCCCTCAACAACACCTTTAACATATAACAAATCCCATTAATGGCAATTCCCAACTCATCAATCAAAATCACAATACCTTATAGACATTCCCCGTCATCTCAGTAAAAATGGCACTTGACATGAAGACAGCATCTGCATATTCCCCATCACAAAGAAGTTTATATAGGCACTAAGCTAACCCCCAAGCCGAAAAAAAGGTCGTTTGTAGATCTTACAGCCAACTCCTTCTCTCTCTTCCTTGCTTGCTTGTTTGCTTGGTTTGTTGTTGTCTCACGCAGAGCGGTCTTCCATCAAGCTCTTCCACCCCATTCCTTTCATATACCATATACCCCATCCACGCGCAGCGTTGATCATACAAAAAAGTCTCACGCTTCTCTACCTTTATCACAAGTAACCTCTCTATGCTTACTCCCCCCTTCAAGCATTTTTTTATAGCAGAACAAAGCCAGGAATCAAGGCAAACCCATCACCAGCCCTCCACAAATACCCCTAACGCAGCACCTATACCTTGCCCTACACAGCATCAGCATCAGCATCCCCCTCCACTCCATCTCCCACTCCATCTTCCACTCGCTAGCTTCATTGACATCGAGAGCCGGTTGTGGTAGAAGATGGAGATGGGGATGGGCTGGGTTTTTCTTGATGGTTTCTGTTTTAGAAGATAAGGCATGTTGGAATAAAGCGCTTCACGCCTACCTTTTGCTATTGTTGGGACGAGTGGATGGGAGTATAGTGGAGGGATTGAGGGAGTTGTGGAGGGAGTAGAAGGCGTAGGGAGGAGTTTGGGGTTGTGGTGGGTTGGATGGGAGTTAGGAGGTGGTGGGAGGTGGAAGGTGGAAGGTGAGGAAGGTGAGGAAGGTGAGGAAGGTGGAAGGTGGAAGGTAGTGGAAGGTGAGGAAGGTAGTGGAGGAAGGTAGTAGAGGAAGGTAGTGGAGGAAGGTAGTAGAGGAAGGTGAGGAAGGTGGTGGGCGGTGAGGAAGGTGGAAGGTAAGGAAGGTGGTAGAGGAAGGTAAGGAAGGTGAGGAAGGTGAGTAAGCAGGCGAGACAAGAGACAAGAGACACCAGGGCTCTAGCATGAGAGCTGCAATTTGCCGGAAAATGGGAGAACGATTGTTCTGATTTGATTCTTCCGAGGCCACAGAGCAAAAGGGACCTGCCTTGACTCCACGCTACGCACGACCATGCAACTTCGGATCCCCAGACCAACACCTTTGACTACGAGACAATCGCAGACGTCCCTAAATCTCAGTCTTCACCTTTTTGGCCGGCACTTTAAACCCTCCGTTCTCCCCTCCAGCACTCCCATTCGCAATCGAGCTCGCACCGCCCATCTGCGTAAATGTCCCACTCTTGAACCAGCGGTCATCGTCCTCGGCCGCCTTTCTCTTTCGCTCGGCCTGTATCTTCGGATCTACAAGCTCCAGTCCCTGCACAGGCGTGAAAGCAATACTACTGGCTGTCCCACTCATGCCCGCTCCCACGCCTGACGATCGTAATCCAAAATTCCCACCTGATTGCCCGAATCCACGTAAAGACGATACGGTACCCGAGCCCATGGGGGTGGCCGTGCCCCAGCCCTTGTTGTTCTTGCTGAGCTTGGCTTTGGTACGCTGATCGACTTGCTGGGATCGGATGCGGCCTTCGTTCGCTTGGCCGATCATCCCTAGACCCTTGGTAGTATCAGAGTATTGTACTTCCTTCTCCTCCTTACCAAATGCCATCCTGTTCTGCGCTTTACGAAGATCGGTCATGGCGACTTGTTCCTTGGCTTTGCGAGCTCGTCGACCACCGCGCTTACGTGACGGCTTATCATCTGGTGCCGGCAGTGCCCGTGGTCCTTTGTTCGGAGGTGGTTCTGTGAGCTTCTCGAGACGATCTAGGCAATCATTTCTAAGTTTCTCGCCGTCAGAGCCGTCAGGGGAGTTATGAACGCGGTCGACGCGAGCTGCAAGGACCACCTTGGCCGCGACAATACGCATGGCTTGGCGTTTCAAATCGCCGGGAATTCCTCGTATTATAGGCGAGTGGTAGAGGAAACCTTGTTGCCGTATGCCAACGTTGGTAGCAAAGCCAGTTTGTGATTGCTTTTTGGAACCGAGAGGAGGAAGGTTGCATGATGGTGTTTTTGCAAGACCCGTCAATCCCCCAGCAAAGTTGAGCAGCTGAGCAGCGGTGAGAGAGCCAATCAGAGCCGTCAGATTAGGAGCGAAAAGGTTCATTCGTGACTGGACGTATTCGGTCAAGACTCTTTTCGCTCGATCCAGCGACAAAGTCATCTCGCAAGCTCTCAGAACCCTCTGTAATTCTGCTTCGGTCATTTCTTCCCCCCTCGATGTTGTAGCTTCCACAGTAACCACCATCAGAGACGGCCCATCCAATATGGATTTCAGCGATTGCCCTACGATATTGTCTGTCTTCTGTGCCAGCTCCTTGATATTATCCAAAGGTCCATTTCCGATGATTGCCACTGATTTTGCGTAATCTAATGGATTTGTAACGAGGGTCTCGAGTTCTGGGAAGCGGGTGGAGTAGTGATCACGGATGAATTTGTGGACAAGTATGATCTCGTTGTCGATGGATGTGGAAAGGGTATTCGATTGAGTAAGGAGAGTGTACTCGGGATTGTCTTCGATCGAGCCGACGAATGTGGTTTGTTGTGGTGGTAGAATCTGGTAATGTGCGATTTCCTGGAGGTGACGGAAAGCGTCAGGGCTATGTCCAAGGAGATGTAAATTTTGCCATGCTTGTAGAAGGGGGCGAAGATTTGCATACCTGTAGGACTGGTTCCAACATCTTCATGAGACCGGCAACATTTCGCACATCGCTCACGCTACCTAATTGCATCTTCTCCACTTTGGCTTTGGCCTCCTCTTCATCCTCTACGTCCACCACTGCAGTATTTACCGCGACACCGTCCATTTCCTCATCTTCGTCTACCTCTTCCTCATCTCCATCCAGGATCATAGAGCCTCCCAGCGTGTGGGCCTCGCCCTTGGTTGCAGGCGGCGACGCGCCATCTTGTAGAAGACCGTTCTCCTGACCATCTTCTTCTCCAGAACCGGAATCCTCAAAATCGTTGAGCAGCTCGTCAGCTAGTGTAGACATCCTGCCAGTCGTGAGAGTTGGGAGGTTCTTGAGGAACTCAGGAATCTAGTCGTGCTGGTCACCAAAAGGGATCGTCATATTCGAATGCTTGGCACACTCAGCCCTATGGCCTCCCTCGATCAGCAGTCAAGGGAGCTTTAGAGGATGAACTATGTAGAATAGATCAAGCCAACGGCGTCTGCTTCATGGGATTGACGGATGCTTTCCCTAGAATTGACCTTCTATGTATGCTGCTATGATGGATACTCTGAGAATGTTGCAATCGCTAAGTGATACCATTCACGCTGAGGATATGTTGAGGCTCATTACCTCAATGCTGTTCGGTCCACGCGAGGAAATGCAAGGTAGAGTATAAGTCCAAACGCCACATCACCCTGCCCCTTGTCTACTACATAGTCATGAAATGAGTTTTTCCCTGCGCTTCATGGGTTAGAAATCTCTTGCTGCCCACGCTCCCTTCCTGCGGTCACTTGATATTAGACTATGCGGAGCTCCAGCGCATTCCCTCGATGGAAAGCCTTCTCGTTGATGGAAATGTAAGAGCAGGCGGCTTGTGCGCTATAAGAGTTTTTGCGTTGTAGTTTCAGATCTCATTTATTGCTTACTCTTACGGTGTTTGCATAAGTTAAAGTAGTCGGCAAACTTGAAGCCGCAAGTCTTGCATGTGAAGGGTTTCTCGCTGGTGTGAGTCCGCAAATGGGTTTCTGAGTGACCGAATCAGTCTCGACACATTCCAACTCACATACTCAAGGCCTCCCTCGTGGGAAAGGCAGACGGACATTCGCTGCACTGGAAAGGCTTCTCCTTTATGTGAGCGCGAAGGTGTTTTTGAAATGGCGCTCTGGAACTGAATTGCAGGAACTGAAGCTACAATCGAAGGAGTAGCCTGTCTAGTTATTGGGAACTTGTTGGTAGGAGACATGAAATGTGTTGAAGGCGTATAGCGGGAATGAGTCCAAGTGTGCCTCCTCAGTGTGTCTTTGCCGTTGCGAGGTTCTTTTCCGGCTTTGCAGCCTTGCCAATTGCAAACGTATCCAGAATTTTCAAGGGAGTGGCCGCGAGATTAAAGACGGTCAATGTGTTTCTCCTGGATGGGAGCTTGTAGATGATTTTCAGAGCAAAGGTTGTACCGCATAATGGAATTGCACCGATTCAAAGTCAGGTATGCCTGGAGGCCCTCGACAGGATCTCTCGTTTGCTGAGAAGTTCCTTTCTCAGCCTCATACAGAGATGTTGTAGGGCTAAGAGTAGAGTTTCCGTGTGTTTGTGTCTCTTAGGGTTCAGGCTCCGACGAAGATGGTGTAGATAGGCCTTTGCTGTAGCTTTGATGATGAAGAGTCTCGCTTGGATCCATGTTAACATGGTCGTCATTGACATTGACAAGGCTTTGGAGTTCGACAGGATGCACGGGGATCAATTCGCATCTTCCACAATTGGCAGTCAAATTCCGTGGTGTACTGATTGGGGTGATGCTGTTGCAACGCATGTTCAATGAGCTCTTGTGATTCGACGGTCTCAGCATATTGGCCCAATCCAAACGGAAGCAAGGTATGTTGTCCGGTATGAATAACATGTTAGACGGGACGTTGATGATCCGTCTCTCGCCACTAATCGTACATCAAATCACTGGAATCAGTGTAGATGTTGATGGAGGCATCTGATCCATCCTAGTAGTAAAATTTTGCGGTACCCGTCAAGCACGGTCGTTGAAGAGCGATACCAGAGGGGTGTATGCATGCGTCCTCCCTGGAGCGTTCCACATTATCGCACCCATTCAGGTACAGGTATGCGTCCACTGAATGGGCTTGGGCATTTTGGGTTGATTGCCTGGTGCAACGGTTACACCCAAGGGCTAGGCAGCTATTGCCCCGGCAGAAATCTGTACTGCACTGTTGATGAACATGTCGAGGTGTCTAAAGAGTCACCTTGTGGATTATCCATTTGAGAAGTCTGCAATTTTGGAGGTTACGCCTGGGAAAGGAGCGAGGCGACCAGATGGAGTCCATCTTCAGAGATGGAAGAAAGGAAGAAAGTAAGGACCAAATCTCGTGCTGATTTCTAAATCAGATCTCGTGGGTATCGTCTTGTTTCTTTAATATGCTCCCCAATGTCAATCAAGCTCGTGATGTGACAAGGCAACATTGACAACCTCCACGTTCCTGATACTTCCAATGTAACGACTCGTTGAGGAGCTTTGCTCGTTTTGTCATTCACTGATGTGCTGCATCCCATATCGAGATCCGGTCCGGGTACTTGGCAGCTTGGATGTCATTTCCATTTGACCAATTGCAAAACGCTATCTGTACGCTTTCAATCAATGGTTACGGACATGCATTCGGCAATTTCCCCGTACATGCGGGCGGTCGCAGCGACATTCCAGACACATCGCGAAAGTAAATGTTTGTTTTTGTTAATCGAGCATCAACATCATGAAAATACTGCTTTCTAAGCAAGGCAGATACTCGAATGGATATTGCGCAAGCCCAGAATCGTTTGAAATTCAAAGGACATAGATCGATCAGACCTTCATTACTTAGTCATATGTAGATTGCGTGCATAACGCGCAAGCATGTGGACGTGGTAATTTTGATAATTTCCCGCGGAAGTGCGTACGGGGTCGATCGAGAATCGTACTTGGACCCTCATGCGCGCGGAATCATCCCTGACGAGTGTTCCATGATTTGGGAACCAGCGTTATGGAGCGCGCATGTCTCGCCGCCAGCCCTTGCAGCTTGCAGCAGCGCAAACCCCAAATGAGGCTCTCGTAATTGTGTCCATTTTCATGCCCTCCCACGATCTCGGCCGACAGAGATGGATGTGCCATCGTCCATGTACCACTCGAGTAATTGTGATGTTCGACATCGTCGAGATGTCAAAGAGTCTCTACGATGAGGTTGTAAACCATATGTCAGAACAGGAACGATGTATGTTACTTACAGATAGGAAGGATAATGGTCTCGAGCTGAGGATTATCTACGATTGCTGACTAAGCTAAACTAAGCCTGTTATAGACAACACCTCCATTGCGGAACATGTCTCGTGAGGATAAGGTAGGTAACGGCTCGAATGCAGGGGCCAGGCACCCAGGGCAGTCGCGTTTTAGTCCAACGCCACAGTGGCTAGCCGACCAGGAGGAACTGGTCAGAGGATGATATGGCGTACCGCTCACCCTTGCGTAGTCCGACGCAAAGGAGATGTAAGAGATGATATG
>JAABUL010006899.1_pt1 | contig 12699 bp, 8 predicted proteins | sample 5559151 | NCBI WGS metagenome assembly JAABUL01 (sample SAMN10711876, study PRJNA513368) | rock metagenome | isolation source: Antarctica rocks | place: Antarctica: Victoria Land, Pudding Butte sud | reverse complement strand
AACAGAGCTGAAATATCCAGCTTGGCACACGTTCTGCGGCAAAGGAATGTTGCAAACGTCAGCCATGATCTTAGAAGAACAACTAGCTTCTAACCATAGGCGTTCACTAGATCATCGTACGGTGTCGGTGAGAGTGGCACGGGAAATAGCTGCGGACAAAAAGGCGGAGGAGGCTTTCGAAAAGTCCGCACTTCCCCAACCCCCCTCTCCATCTCCACAAACTCGAAACTCTTCCATCGCCGTCATCATCAGCGCGCCGTAGATTCATACGCTTCTCAGCTCCGTCCCAAAATGGCAGAGCCCCAACCCTCCACCGTCAATGAAGGCATGGACAATGAAGATGCGCCCCTACCCACCAACCCCGAAGACCGCAAAGCGGCCGCCGCCATGTCCTCCCTCGATGCCCGCGGCGACGACGAACCGGCATCCAAAATCACACATATTGATCAAGAAGCCTTGGGAAAGGCGATTAGTAGATTGGAAGTCAGCTCAGGGAAGGGGAAAGCAGGTGATGAGGGGAAGGTGAAGGCGAAGGAAGTGGAGGAAAAGAAGAAGGCGGTGAAGGTTGATCAGGCGGATGTTATGTTGTTGGTGAGCTCTTGGGGATCTAACACGATGGGTGAAGGGGTTTGCAGAGTGGCTTTGCTGATTATCGTGGCTTGTCGCAGGTTGAGGAGTTGGACCTTCACAAGACCAAGGCTACTGAATTGTTGAAGGCGCATGAGGGGAATGCAGTCAAGGCAATGAGAGCTTTTGTGACCGCGACATCCTGAGAGAGATGTTTATCGACGCTCCGAAGCTGGCATAAAAACAAGTCGATATCCTGTGCCGCCTTCCCGTGGGAGCGAGAAATCAACGCCATAGGATACTTCCTCGTTGGAACGGCAAATCAGCTTCAGATGGTGGCACTGAAGCTGGCAACCAAACGGAGACTGCCAAAACAGCCAGGTAGTTGAAAAAATCGGACTCGTTCGGATCGCACTTCTTCGCCGGTAGGCTTAAGAAGTACTCTGTGATACATTGGAAAGGGTGTTCGGCTGAAGTGGTCTGAATGTTAACCTAGGTAAGGTCGCTACCGTTGATCTCGCTTTCAAACGAAGTCAAGGAGCAAATGTTCAAGGATTATATTGCCAATCAGGAGATCGACTCCTTCACTTAGCCATTGCAATACTCCTGAACGTACGTTAAGTCCAGTATTTACAAGGATGGAGTTTAATGGTATTTCAAAAAGCTTTGCCATTTGTGGATGTCTACCGAACGCGTTCTCTAACAGCCCAGTCCCACAGTTACTGTACAAAATTCCATCAAAGTGCAAACTTCCCAGATCACCGATCAAATGAGGGTATGTAAAGCAATTAAGGGTACGCAAAGCTCAGATTAGAATCCCAAACGCCACCAAACCCCTTTCCATCTCTCATCTCTATCCTTATATTCTACAAGCCATAGCTCACCGTCCTGCTGAGCGGACTCTGCACCTTCGACGTCCACTGCAGACTCTTCCGTCTCGCCATCAATAACCTCTGCCTAACCTTCTCATCTTGCTGGTCTTCAATCTTCCCACTAACCGGGAACAGCAACTGCTGCGTTTGCTTTGGCGGACACGTCTGCTGTACCAGCTGAGCCCCCTTACTCAGATAATACGGAGTCGTTGGAGAGCTCCAAGTTGATTCGTCTCCATCTTCAGCTGCCGGGCTGTTTGCAACCGGCGTTGTAGGAGCCTGTGGCTGGACCATGAAAGATTCGCGGCGAGAGGCCGGAGTGCTGAAAGTGAGAAATTCTTTTGTTGGGGACATCTCCGCAGGCGCTCCCTTAGGTGGTGTATCTACGGGAATGAGGTTGCCATTCATGTTCGCGAGCATACGAGGTTCCATGGACTTGCGACGACGGTGGCCACCTCGAGGGATCAACGAAGTATCAACAGCATAGTCGATCTCGTCCAGCCATTTTCCTTCCCGCTCGCAGCTAAAACTGTTAGTGTACGGACTAGGAATAATGGCTTCTTTATCACTCACTCTAGGACCCATCCTACTCCAACGCACAGAACCACGCCTTTGCTCTCACGGACCTTCTCAAGGGTCCGTTTCCCACCATCTTTGTACACCACATGTGTGATTCCAATCTTGCCACCTGGCGTGCTAGCGTCTGACGGTTCAGTTTCATCCTCAGGACTTACGGACACGCTAGCTCGTGGGTTCCACAGCCACTGCTTAACACAACGCGCTCCCATTTGTGTCAAAAGCTCAACAAAGATCCCGCTTGCGTCTGCACCCTCCGTCGTGTGCACATCAACATAGACCACTGCACCCTTGAGAACGTCAGGGACTGTATTAGTTCCCACTGGACTACCAGCGATAGAGAAGTTGCCAATTTTCGGTGTCTGCGGATTCTTAATCGATCCCTCCATCGACGTCGTAAAGTTGATCGCCGGCATATTCACTTCCTCTGAGTATTTAAAAGCGTTTGCACCTTGAGGCTTCGAGATGACGGTACTGCTGCGATCAGCGCTCCGCCTATCAGGGTTATTGGCAACAGCCAAAGGCCCAGTCAGTGATTTGCTGCGCTTGCGTGGGATTTTTCGCGGCGATTCATCTCCTGCAGGCCGTAATGGTACTTTTGATACTGTATGAATCTCTCGAGGCTGATCAGAGAAGACTTTAGCTGGCGTGCACGTCAATGTATGATCCTCCGTTTTTTGCTCGGCTTCCAGCAGTAAAGGGTCAATCGGCAAAGCGTTCTCATCACCGTATTCTTCTGAAGCCTGAGAAGCCTGGGAGTCTTGGCTAGCCTGTATATCTATACAATCTTCTTGACGGATTTCTGGCTCCTGCATGGTCACGTCGCCCTCTTCGTCACGCATAGCCATCTGATCTTCAAAGAAGGAGGTCTTCGGTGGTGATTCTACAACGACTTGGCCAGGCCTGTCAAGGCTCGTTGCGCCTCTTGCTGAAAAGACTCCGTGATCTTGACTAAATCGATTGTAGGGAGTCTTCTTCTCCGGACTCGACACAACCCAAGAACTCAACTGCATAGCAAGCGGAGTAACGGAGATAGCATTATGGTCGTCTTTGGACTTAGCCGACGCTTGCAAATCGCCTTGAGCTATCATTTCTTCATTGGCGCTCTTCATCGTCGCCATTTTTGCGAAGACTTTAGTATTACCGGGTGTGCTAAAATCCTTCGTGGAAACCCCATAATTTCTGAGCGGTGTTGGCGCATGCGGCTTAATAGGAGAGGACAACTCGTCCTCCGAGTCGGAGTCCTCAGGAGTATGTCTTAATGTGGGAAATACCTTGGTGAAGGCTGGGGCTGCAAACAGGAAGGGAGGCTCGGGAGGTGTAGTGCTTCGAACATAATCCGCGTCATCGGCGAGCTTCTCTACCGGATCCACAATTTTCGAATTACCACCATCCTCAGACGTAGCTTTGCAAGGTCGTGAAGATGAGAGAGACAGGCTTTCCAACGCTGGCTCGTAGAAGATAGATTCCTCAGGGGTTTCTAGGACTTTATTTGAAAGAGAAGTTAAGGCTGCCATCCTTATCCCCATTCCCTCTTGAGTGCTCTCAGTCGGAGTAGCGGTCGAAATAGCTTGTTCAAGAGCTGTTTCCTGCTCTGTTGTGGTGATTTTGTGCACTTTGACCGAGCTTTCTGGATTTCTAACCGCTCGAAGAGGACTTGTGAAAGTCTTTTGTGACAATATCTCCGGGATTTCGAAGGTGTTGACCTCTTTGGATGCTGTGACAGCATCAATGATGGGCACAGACTGCCCCAATTTTCCAGGTGTCTTGGGTGCTGATATCTTCATGGGCGATCCTACTGGGCGGCGTGCAGGGGATTGAAGTAATGAAGCTTTGGTAGGCGACTGTGAAGACAAGACATGGCGCTGCCCCAATGCGTCCCCAAAGTTACCTCGTCGCGCAGACTCTCCAAATAGAATCCTCGCGGGCGAATGCGATGACTTTGGAGTAGGGCGTACCATACCATCACCAAGGTCTCCCCTTCTTGGGGAACCTTTCAAAGCGTCCTTGAAAGGCGATAGGGGAGGGCGTCGAGCTGGGCTTGCTAGAACTGTAGCCAACAAATCCTTCGTGGGTGACGCTGGCTCAACCGTTGATAGAATCTCCAGCTTTGAGACTCTATCGCCTATCTGCTTATTAGGGCTCGTCGGTAGCTTGATCGGAGATATGCTGAGAGCTCTCATGGGGGATTTGTCTCCGCAAAGCTCGTCCTCGGAGCTGATGGAGCTAGATTTAGCGATCTGCTTGACCTTCTTTGGTGATAGAGGACCTATCCCGTCTTCATGAGCTCCATCATTGGTCTGCGTCTTCTGTTCAGCTGCTTTTCTAACACGTGTTGTAGTTCTTGCTACAGCAGGCTTTCTAACAGGCTTAGCCCTCAAACCAGTCGCTGGAGTTGTCTTTTTTGGGACTTTTACTTGGATGGGCACATTCTCCTTGTCCTTGTCCGATTCGTCCTGGAACTTGACTTTCTTTTTAGCTGCTGTTGGCTTTGGAATTGAGGCAATGGTAGAAGTGTCGACGGCACCTGATGCTGCACGACCGCGCGTTGTTCTCATCACTAGTACTGCTTTCTGGATAGGCTCCTTGGTATCCGAGGAAGTCGCAACCGCCGGCACCACCGCGTTCCTAGGCCTTCCTCTCGGCTTCAGAGCCTCTGTCTTCGGCTCTTCCGCAACGGCAGCTTTTGCCGGACGTCCTTTGGTTTTTGTTGCAGATTTTGCTTTTTCTACAACCTCCGGGGCATTTTTAGTAGGCTCGACGGCCTTCTTGATTTTTCCCCCTACCTTAGCAGGCTTGCTCTTGGGCTGCGGCTCTTCTACCACTTCTTCTATAGGTTCGTCATGTTCGTCGTCCGCTCGAGTCTTCCGCTTGACTGGCCTGGCCGATTCAATGGCTTGCTTCTTCTCAACAGAAGCCTTCGCAGAGGCAGTCGTAATCTTTGTAGTCTTAGGCATCGTTCCCGAATCTATTGTAGCTTTTGCGCGTGCGCGCGTCACACGCTTTGGAGGAGACTCGGGCATATCTGCAGTCTTCTTTCTCTTCGCCGCTTGCGGTACTATTGCTGCGGCTACCATGGGAAATATTGTACAAGTGCTGTCCAAACAATTGTTCAGGATTTCAAATGTTATGTATGATAGTGAGTAAACTTAGTTTGTCAAGTGAAGAAGAGGGCGGGGGTGTTGTTATTTACACGACCTAGATTTGGTCCCACTTCCATAGCAACGTTAGCGCTAAAGAAATAACTAGCCTTTTTTGGTGTAGTACAATACCGTTGTATGCGAAACCTGGATCGTTTTTTTTTGAATTTGCCGAGAGCCCATCAAAATTAGCGAAAGTGCAAAATAAGAACCAGATATGTAGAATCAACCCCACTGCCCCCCCAGTGCTTCATATGTAGTATATTCAATGCTTTATATGTGATATATTCAATACTTCATATGTGACCTACTCAGTGCTTCATATGTGGCCTATCTAGTGCTTCATATACGGCTATTCAGTGCCTCTTATGTGATCTACCCAATGCTTCATATGTAGTATATTCAGTGCTTCATATGTAGTATATTCAGTGCTTCGTATGTGACCTATTCAATGCTTCATACGTAGTATATTCAGTGCCTCATATGTGACCTACTCAGTGCTTCATATGTAGTATATTCAGTGCCTCATATGTAACGTACCCAGTGCTTCATATGTGACCTACTCAGTTCTTCATATGTAGTATGTTCAGTGCCTCATATGTGACGTACTCAGTGCTTCATATGCGATCTATTCAGTGCTTCTTATGTAGTATATTCGATGCTTCATATACGATCTACTCAGTGCTTCATATGTAGTATACTCAGTGCTTCATATGTAATCTACTCAGTTCTTCATATGTAATCTATCTAGTGCTTTATATGTGATCTACCTAGTGTTGCGAGCGTGCCTTGTTACTCTGAGTTAGCCTAACATAGATCGTGTTAGACTATCATAGACTAGTACAGGGCTGATGTTGACACGCTAGTGACCTAGCGCGTCTTCATGAGTATAAGACTCTCAACGTGTTTCATCTTCTTTCTTCTTTGGCTTTGAACTTCTAGTTAAAATACATTCATATGATTCGCTTTATGCAGACTCATAACATTAGTTCAAAGCTCATTAATCTTGCTATCAACGTGTAAACGATATAAAAACAAGCTACACAACTCAAATCAGAAGTCAAATTCAGAAATTTCAACAGCAGAATCAGAACTTAAGTTTAGAAAGCTTGATAGAAATCAGAAATTTCTAAAGAAGAATCTTGATTCAAAATCAGAAATTTCAATAAAATCAGAATCAAAGAACATGAACACGTTGCTTTTGATTAACTCTTTATTAAGCTCATCATCAGAAATCAGAAATTTCAGCAGTACTTGAACTCAGAAAGTTCGATAGAGTACTAATCATTGCTCAAATTTAGAAAGTTCAATAGAGTAATATCAAAATCTCGATCAGCAATTTTCTACTCATACAATGACTAGAAGCTGTTACGAAGCGTGTTGAGATGAAATAGAGTCTAATCAATAGGCTCTAGGAATTTCGGTATGTGAACAAGGAACAACGATGTTCCGGATCGAAATATGCTGAAACATCTCATCTATTTGAGCTCTGACAAACCGGCTACTTCGCCTCTTTGTTCGCCCTACTATAGATACAGCTCGGAACCGTCTTCTTTCTTCTGTATTCTTAGTTTCCTAGTTAGAGCTACCTCTATTGATCAAACATTCTATTCAGCTACGCACTACCTCGCTGCAGTGTGGTTAGATTCTAGGCACGGTCTCAACATTAAACTAAGAATTCGTTAACCCTACGATACGAGTACCAATATTCATTCAAGACACTCGACGAACAACGGAATGAGTCTAAAGAAATTTGTTTACCTGATGATCGACGACTTCGAAAGACAGAACAACATCAGAGGGTCAATAGAATCAACGGCGAGGCTGTTGAATTGCTAGAGAACCTATCGCTCATTCAGTAGCATCGATTCACCCGATCAATAGAATCAACGGAAACATATGATCGTTGATTGCTAAAGAATCACAAACCCTCTTCTCCCCCTCCCAAAAAGCTCGTGAATCAGTCGAGTCAAAATAATCTGTGTCATCAAATTCGATTCGACTCGATTCGAATTCAGGTCAATTTAGTGAGCCTGCTACAAAGGCAAGTCAATAGTCGACCTCTTCGATGAGCTAGTCGGTTTCCTTCTAGTGAGTCTGCTACAAAGGCGCTGTCAATGCGATGACCTATCTACTCACATCGCTCTACCTATCAGTGAACCGGCCTACCTCGTGTTCCTACGTCAAATAGTGAGTCTGCTACAATGATCGCCCTTCCCCTCTCATAGTGAGCCTGCTACAATAGGCATTTCGATGGTCTGAAAGATCAATAGAAAGGTTGATAGAAAGGCGAGCGTCAAGCTCTACGTCAGTGCTATGAACTACACTACAAGTCATAGAGACATGACTTTTAAAGAGAAGAGAGTAATGTTACGAAGCGTGTCGAAATGAAATAGAGCCTAGTCAATAGACTCTAGAAATTTCGATATATGAACAAGGAACAACGATGTTTCGAATCGAAATATGCTGAAACATTTCATCTATTCGAGCTCTGACAAATCGACTACTTCGCTTCTTTGTTCGTTCTACTATAAATACAGCTCGAAACCGTCTTCTTTCTTCTGTATTCTTAGTTTTCTAGTTAGAGCTACCTCTATTGATCAAACATTCTATTCAGCTACGCACTACCTCGCTGCAGTGTGATTAGATTCTAGGCACGGTTTCAACAGAAGCATAGCAGCAGAATCAGTGAGCATTGCTTGCTATGAACTTCAAGATGCTAGAAGAGAATCACTTTTATCACAGAATCAAGCAGCATCAGAAGAAGAAAAAGACACGAATGCAATGTTGAATACAGAAGAAGAGAACATGAATGCATTGCTTTTTGTCTATGAAATGATCAAGATCAGCATCAATGAAGAGCTGAATGCTTAAATAACAGCTAATGAAACAGATGACATTATTGTTTTTATCAAGTACATGTATCAACAGCACAACATTGAGATTGAGATTCACAATGACATGATTCAGATGTTAGAAGATGTCAATGAGATAAACATCACATTGAAGATTATGCAGACGCATTTGCAGAAAGAAGTTAAAGACAAGAACATGATTATACATTATTTAAAAGCTGCATTAAGTCGACAAAGTACTTCAACTCATGAAAATCAATCTTCAAAGTTAATCAAGTTATTGAACTTTTCACTGTTTGAAGATTCATTGCAAAATGTAAACAATTGACTATCATGAATGCAAAATAAGCTGAAGACAAACAAGAATCACTTTTCTATCAAAGAATTAAAGATTGTTTACATTGAAAGTTGAGTCAGTGAAGCTGCAATCAAGCACATAGCATCATGAATGAGAAATACATCTCTGAATCTCTTTCTAAAAGTTGAAGAAGTACTATTGATCATTAATAAAATGTATGATGATTTCAATCATCATCACACAACTCAACGACAGTACTTGAAGCTGTATTAGAACAAGATCTTCTTTCATGAATTTTGAATGAAATTTCAGAGATTTAACGTAAAACTAGAATACAATAACGAAACTTTACTAAATGATCTTCAGCATAAGATCAGCTCAGATCTTCAGCGAGTAACATTCAATGAACAAATCATGAATTTGAATGAGTTTGTCAACATTTGCATGCAAATCAATGTTAAATTGACTGAATTGAATGCTCAATTAGTCGTCAAAGCATTGATGATTCAAGTTGCTCAATCTGTTTCTAGCACATTGACTGCTTGACTTACGTCATCAGTTTCTTCATGAAAGAAACTCAGAAGATTAAATCTCGACTTTATTCAAAAAGAGTTGTTTAAGAAAGAACTTTGCTTCAAATGCAAAAAGTTAAAACATAGAGCATATGATTGTTTTAAGATGACTCAAGTGCACAAGATCGTTGCAAATTCAAAAAATGATTTGCTTTCATTAAAGTAATGATTGAGAATGATATACTCATATTTTGTTTCATCAGCATGTCTGATGATTCATTTGATTTCAAGTCATTCATTGTTGACATCATCTTAAATAGTCTAGAAAAGATATTCAAATCTTTCACTCTGATAAATATTAAAGTCATTAACATGACTTTCATCAATGAATCTTTGATGTCAAAGCTATGTGAATGCTTTGATATTCAGTCAATATCACTGTTAAAATCAAAGTCAATTTGATTATACATGCTTTGTATACATTGATCATGATATAAGAACATAAGAATAAAATGATGTTTTTATTAATAACTTGTTTAAAACAGCACAAGATAATCATTGAAAATCTTTAATTGAAAAGAAATCAAATTTTGATAAACTTTGCAAATTGTTGAGAAGTGCAATGACAGACTCATCTCTAGCAGCTCTTCATAGACTAGCGTCAGGAAAAAGATTGCATGTCACGACTCAGTCACGTTAGCAGTATATAGATAGAGCAGTCTACGACTTCTCTCTACAATCTGCATAGATTTCATCAGATGTGATACTGTTTGCTCTACTCTTTCAATAGATTATGAGCTCGATTAGCAAGAAGCTTTCAACGTAATTAGATCAAAACATTCTAAGCATTTGATGCTCGACAACTTGATATGAGACTTATTCAAATGAGCAATCAACGATCACTTACTACGCGTCTCACGAGAAAACAAATAAGTACATTGACTTAGAAAAGTTCAGTGAAATTCGACAGCTTACTACTGTCAGGATCGTGCCTAGATGAGTCAACCAGCGAAAGTCAGGGTTGAATAGTGCTTGATCTTTAGAGGTAGCTATAACTGAATATTAAGAATACAGAAGAAGATTGATACAAAAGCTTCTATTTATGTAATGTTCAGAGGCTGCGCTAGACTCGAAAGAAATGTGTTTGTGACACGAGAAGAATGTGATGTAGATGAACAAGATGTTGGTGAAAGAAAAGAGTGTTGAGAAAGAAAAAGAGTGTTGAGGCATATCTGAGTCATATCTGAGTCAAACCTGACTAGCTCGCTGATTAGTTCTAATCATTACGCAGGAAACTCGCTAGCGTTCACTGCGAATTGATTAGAGCTTCAGCCTTGTTCAGCCTTGATACGCTCGTAACATTACCCTCTTCTTCGAAAATTCATGTTTGCATGAATGTAGTTCATTTGCTCGCTTTTGTTGATAGTTATTTCGATATTTTAGCGCGGTTTGTTTGAATATAGCTTATGAAATTCGTTCAAAACTTTCTCTGAGTCATCGAATTTCTCTTTATCGACATAGTATCATTCGTCGTTTCTATCTAGATCTGTTCATTTGACTTTGTACTGTATTCGACCTCGATAGCGTCTGAAGTTCAATATATCGTCTATCTTTCAGTGTTCATCATCTTCGATAGTGATGAGTCTGAGTGATTCTGAATGCTGTTCTGATAGAAAATCTTCTGAATACGATCGCAGTAGCTTCAAGCTGAACATCGAATGCAGATGCTTCATGCTGACTGATAGGCGAAGATGATAGAAGATACTCACTTTGACAGTGATTTGATAGAAATCTAGCTGTTTGTCTTTCAAATCTTTGCAGAGTCTCGTTGTCTTGACGTTTCTGAAAGATAGTCAAACTCAGTCATCTACTTCATAGATGACGTTTCGTCTATGTTTATTGATCTGAACTTTGATGATCAGCTTCGTCTTTTTCAATTGTTGACGATCGAAGTTCAGTAGCTCTTTCATTCAAATGACAATATCATCTGCTTTTCTAGCTTCAAGTCGTTCACGAGTTGTTTCGTAGTCAGTCGTATCTGAATCGAAACTCATTCGAAGGTGAAATTCTTTATTGAAGTAGAAGAGAGTCATTGAAGTGATCGAGAAGATATTGAAATTGTCACTGAATTTCATCATAGATATTCATTTGACTCAGTCGTTCTGCATGTAATTGCAGTAGATTCTAAGTTCTCGTTCAACGTCTTGATTGACTCGTTTCGATTGATCGTTGATCTCGAGATGATAGACTGTGAATAGACTAGCTGTGATTCTCAGTCGCTTGCAAAGACTTTTTCACATAGTCAATATGAATTGAGAGTTTCTGTTCGAAACAATAGAACTGAATAGATCATGCAGTTGATAAACGTTTCATAGCATGATTCAAACCGTTTCTTCAACTGAGATGTCATCGTCTTTTCAATGACAGAAAACATAGTGACGTTCTTTGATGAGACGACATATGATTGTGCAAATGACGTTATAGTCTTCTGACAGAGATAGTTCAGTGATGAAGTTCATAGCTATATCTTTTCAGCGTTTCTGTGAAATCGAAAGAGAATGATGAAGTTCATTGATGCTATTTCTAGAGACTTTGCTTCGCTGACAAGCATGACAGTTTCGAATGTATCGTCAAATAGTAGCTCGATGATCTGACCAATAGTAGAAACGCTGAACTAGATCGATGATTCGTCTATTGTCGAGGTGAGAGATTGAAGGTTGATCATGCACTTCTTGTAGTAATTTCGTGTGCATGTTCTCAGAGATTCACAGTAGATCTTTCCTAAATAGAACGTCGTCAATGATTTCGCAGTTCTTCAGTTTAGTGATATGAAATTTGAGCTTGTTTTCGTTCATAGCTTGTCTATATTCGCTGCAGAGCTCATCTGTTTGATTGATCATTTGTACTCGTTGATAGAGATTTGCTTTCGATTCAATAGATAGAACATCGACTCTATCAAGAGTCAGAATAGTCTGAAAACGATCTTCAAGACGCTGAGCTGATTCAGAGATGTTCGCTAGAAACATTCTGATTAGAGCATCGACTTTAGTGTTCATTTTGCCTGATCTAAAGATGATCTGAAAGTTGAACTTCGATAGAATGTTCAGATAGTTGACTTGTCATCGACTCAACTGTTTGTTTTTCATGAAGATCTTCAAAGTCTGATGATTAATGAACATCTGAATGAGTAGTTCAATGCATTTCAGCTCGAGTCGTCAGTGTTCGAAGCATCGAATAATGACTAGCAATTTCTTGTCATAGATGTGGTAATTGATTTCAGCAAGAATCATGCTTTTACTGTAGAAGATCATCGAATAAAGAACTTTCTCATCATCGTACTGAGATAGTATTTCACCTTTTACATAGTTCGAAGCATCAGTCTTCAGAATAGCTTGTCGTTTAAGATTGAAGTGACGAAGTACTGAGATCGAGCTGACTTGTTTCTTTAGATTGTCAAAGACTTGAACACAGATCTCGTTTCAAACAAAAGACATGTTCTTTCTAGTCAGCTGAGTGAATGATTTGACTAGCTTCGAGAAGTTCTTAATGAAACGACGGTAGAAGTTAACAAATCTCACGAAGCTCTGAATTTCTTTTAGGTTGGTCGAAGTGATTCAGCTGACTATGACTGTCACTTTGCTGAGATTCATACGAAGATCTAGTTCTGATACGATGACTTCTAGAAAGACAGTCTCTTCTACATTGAATTTGCACTTTCGAATATCTATCTGCAGTTCAGCTTCACGTAGTCGACTCAATACTAGTTTGACGTGATCTCTATGTTTCTTTCTCGTTTTGCTATAGATGAGAATGTCATCAAGATAGACTTGGCAAAAGTCGTTCAGAAAGTCTCATAGAATGTCATTCATATATTGCTGA
>JAABUL010006898.1_pt1 | contig 12699 bp, 7 predicted proteins | sample 5559151 | NCBI WGS metagenome assembly JAABUL01 (sample SAMN10711876, study PRJNA513368) | rock metagenome | isolation source: Antarctica rocks | place: Antarctica: Victoria Land, Pudding Butte sud | reverse complement strand
GGCCTGCAAAGCCCTGTACGCGGGTTCGATTCCCGCCTCCGCCTCGGGCGATTGGCGCAGTCTGGTAGCGCGCTTCCTTGACACGGAAGAGGTCACAGGTTCAAGTCCTGTATCGCCCACTCGCAAGACCCCAGGCCAAAGCGCCGCCTGATCTGCGCAGATCGCCTCCAAGAGGGCCGCCTGGCACCACTGTTGTCAAGCAACATTAGAGCGTTGCCAAGCCACTTTAGAGCGACTCCCGTGGACTAAATGTGGACTGCGGTCTGCTCCAATTGGCCCCCGCCCCCTCACGGAGACGTGATCCCGGTCCCCGTGTGACCCGCTACCTCGCCCCGACGTGCTGGTTGTGCGCGGGTAGTCGAACGGGCCGGTACGGCCCGCCGTTGGACCCCGAAAGTGGGATCGCGATCGTGCCCACGGCCGGCGCGAGCGGCTGGCGCCTGCTCCCCGAGGCCCGCGACTGGGCGCACGGCGTGTTCTCCGATTCGATCTCCATACCCGCATGCGAGGCCGGACCACGTATCCCTGGATTCGCTGCGTTACCAGACTCAAGGGGCCTCAACCACAGTTGGTGCTTGCGGGAAGAGCCTGCACAAGTTGGCCTTGCAAAGCCACCCGCCGCAGCCCCTGGTCGCCAGTCCGCCCGGTGAACGTGGCCTGCCCGAGGGCCTCTTGGCTGCCCCCGGAGGGCGGCTGAGCAAGGGGGCTGGCCCCGGGTTCAGCGTGTCGTTGCACGACGCGTCGTCGAGGCTGATCCACGCGTGTTGATTACCGTAGGACCGTGTGTTCGGCCCGAATGAGCGTTCGCCGATGACCGTCGCGACAGTCGTGACTGCCGTCCTTGTGATCGCTGCGCTAGCGGGGATCGCGTTACTTGTTGCGAACGTGCGATGGCGGGTACAAGACCAACGGCTGGAGAAGCCGTCCTTCGACGTTGAGATCGCAGTGATCCACTCGAGTAAGAACGGCAAGTGGATTGTGCAGTACATCGAGGTGAAAGCCAAGAACACTTGTCGACGAGAAGTGCCACTCGCCGAGGCACGCAGGTATTCGTGGGCGCCACCGGCCGATCTTTCGCTCTGCCGCAGGCGATAACGTATCTGCCGAAGACCGTACCCCGCAACGACGCGGCCAAATTCGACGTTCCGATTGACGCCTTGTTGAGCGCAATGCAAAGCATTAGGAATGAACTTGGCCGCTGGCCCGAGGCCCAGATATTCGTCGAGGGCCAAACAGGTGACCGATGGTTCTCCAAGCCTTTTCTCGTTGTCTCAGAGCGCCACCCCGCACCGCCGCCATCCAGCGCCGGCTAGCCAGTCCCGGAGTCAAGCAACTAGTTCAGGTGCGTGCTCCTACGCCTGGTCGAGCGACTCGGCCGGGGCTTGGGGATCGAGTCACCAGCAGCAGCATGACGGGCCAGGTCATCATCATCGTCGCGGAGCGCACCGAGCCGCTGGGGTCTCTTCGGGAGCACACCAGGTGCTAGAGCGCCGGGTACTTGGGGTGGCACCCGAGGCCGCTCCGGTGTTGATGCCCCCGAGGCGCACAAGCGCCTCATGGACTGCCAGCGCGACCGAGCCCGGTCCCTACCGGCCTGACCGGCACGGCCGTCTCGGTCAGAGAGCGGCAGGCCAACGTCAGATTCAGTCCACGGCTCTATGTCTGGATCGACTTCGGCTTCTTGAAGCCCGAACCCTTCGAATAGAAGGTCGGGCCTGGGAGCAGAGGGATGGGATCCGCATCACCAGGCCCGACCAGATTAGTGCCCAGGTCTAGCTGGTGACGAAAGCGTCGATGTCAATGCGCCCAGACCGAACGACAACCTTGATGGTGTGATAGCCGGTGTATGGCGTGTAGTAGGAGAAGTCCACCACCCGGTTCTTCGTGATCGAGGACTGCTCGTTGATCGTTGCCTTCTTCACGCCGTCCACGTAGACATCTGCTGTGCCCCGGTTGGACGCACGGTCTGTCACCAGACCGAAGTTCGTGGCATTGGCGGTGAAAGACGCCGAAGCGCCAACCTGGGTGGAGTACTTGACTGCGCCCTCAGAGAAGCATCCACAACTACTGGTCTGCCAGGTGCCATTGTAGGACACCGACGCCTCTTGAAAGAGGGTCCAGGTCGGGTACTCGTAGTAGGTGGAGGTGTTACCGGCACAGTCGGTGGCCTGGACTTGGACATAAGCCTCGTAACCAGCCGTGACCGGGAATGGGTACGAAGTACGCACCCCACTCCAATTGGAGTATTGGCCGGTGTAGGAGTCGTACCCGTACCCCGACTCCGAGCAGATGCCATCGGTGTCGCCCTGGGTCCACTTCGCGGAGACGTTCAACTTCGCGCGCGTGGTGGAGTCGCTCAACATCGAGCCCTTGACAAAGTGCAGGCCGGTGTCGAAGTGGACGACTGGACCAACCGAGTCCGCGTGGGCTGGCAATGCAGTCACCAACCCCAAACCAGCCGCCACTACCACCGTACCGAGTAACGCTTTGATCTTGCGCATGCACTCCTCCAAGGAGGCTAGTGATGAAGTCCAATTTGGACTGAGTGTTGCTAGGGCAGTAGTGGCAGCAGAGCGAGACTCTGGTGCGTCTCACCGGAGATCTGCTTGCCGTCCGAGTCAACCCGAGCAGAGAGTAGAAACGCTGCGGCGTTGGCGTCTACCGCACCGGGCGTGATGTCCGTAAAGAGCACGTTGGTCGGCACCCTGCATGACGCTTCGGTCACCGTAGGGCAGGGGATGCCCTTGGTGCCCGACCCGTCGCCCTCGTCCGAGGTGATGAAGGTGCAAGGTCTGCCAGATGCCCTCGGGGAGCCCTTGTGGGGCCCGCTGACGGCTCACGACGGTGGGGTGGGTGTGGACCCGGACCCGCCGGGCCGTTCCAGGTCCTCCTAGCGCCGCTGGCGCTGCTAGCGACGACGGTCTTGGGGATGACGGTGACCGGGCCGTCGAGGTAGAGACGGTTGCTGTTCTCATGGCGCATCCAGACCAGGCGCACCCGTTGGCCGTGGAGTGCGTCGTCGAGCAGGTCGGGACGCTCGCCTGAGGGCGTGGATGAAGTCGGTGCCGCGCATCCCAATCGCATCCGGAGACCAGCGAGCACGAGCACGGTGAGCAGTCGGTCGTAGCTTGTGCGCTCGACCTGCGACACCGGCACGGTTGCGCCAGGACGTGAAGGCCTCGCCTCGACCTCGCCGCGAACCACCACCCGGCGGGGGGACCGAGCCGGCGTTTCTGGTCATAAGCCCACCCGCGGCATCGGCAGCAACACGCCGTCGTGCTGCAAGCGCAGGCGTCCGGGGTGTTGTTGGAGAGGGGCCGGATCTGTCCGACCCGGCCATGACTGAGATCCCGACGCGACGCTCCGTGGACAGCACCTCGCCGGTCTCAATGTCGATGCGGTCGCAACCGCCCCCGTTCGCGGCCCGGATGCGGGCAGCGGCAGACGGGGGGAGGACGCTCGGGGAGCGGCGCGGCTTGGGCTCGAAGGTCCAGATGTCCTTCTTCTCGCCCCATGTGAGAGCCCGCCAGTCGGTTGCCGCGTCGTCCATCGACGGGTACACCTCGTCGGTGCGGGCGTCGCGCCAGAAGGCACGGGTCGGGTGGTGGCGGTGGCTGCCGTTGATGAGGCGGAAGTCGGCCAGGCTCGTAGGGTTCCAGGTCGCCGCCTTCAGGGGGTAGGCGAAGTTGCCCAGGTAGGTCACGGGCTGGACGTGAGTGTTGACCAGGCCAGCGGACAGGGCGTGCTTGCTGAGGGACAGGGCGACAGCGGCGAGCCGGGCCCGCCGTCCGCCAAGCCGCCGACGTGACCGTCCTCGATGTCGAGCGGTCCGCCACGGGCGCGAACATCACCACCTTCGGCGACGCGGTCTGGTGGGCGCTGAGCACGATCACCACGCTCGGCTACGGCGACGTCTATCCGGTCACGTCGGCTTGTCGCGGTCGGGCTGATCCTGGCAGGGATCGCCCTGCTCGAGGTCGTGACCTCCTCGGTCGCGAGTTGACCGCCTTGCCGCGGGAGGCGCAGGCACTGCGCCCTCGTGCTGGCGACTCAACGGGGCCGCCAACGTGGCGCGCCCTGCTGCCGTCGCCTGGGACGCAGGTCACAGCAGGCGGGGTTATACCGTCAGGGTTCAGCCGGCTGCCGAGAGGAACGTCATGAAGCCGTGGCCCGGGACGGCCTACCCGCTGGGCGCGACGTACGACGGGACGGGGACGAATTTCGCGCTGTTTTCCGAAGCGGCCGAACGCGTGCAGCTCTGCCTCTTCGACGCCGAGGGCGTCGAGAGTCGATTCGACCTGCCGGAGGTCGACGGCTACGTCTGGCACGGATACCTACCCGGCATCGGTCCCGGGCAGCGCTACGGCTACCGGGTCCATGGGCCCTACGACCTTGCTCGCGGTCATCGTTGCAATCCCAGCAAGCTGCTGCTGGACCCCTACGTCAAGGCGGTCGAAGGCGACATCGGCTGGGACGAGTCGCTGTTCAGCTACCAGTTCGCAGACCATGACCGGCGCAACGACCTCGACTCGGGCCCCCACATGATGAAGTCGGTGGTCATCAATCCCTTCTTCGACTGGAACAACGACCGTCATCCGCGGACCCCCTACAACGAAAGCGTCATCTACGAGGCCCACGTGCGCGGGCTGACCATGACCCATCCCGACATCCCCGAGGACATGCGCGGCACCTACGCCGGGCTGTCGCACCCGGTGGTGATCGACCATCTGCACAAGCTGGGCGTGACCGCCATCGAGCTGATGCCGGTGCACCAGTTCGTCAAGGATCACCACCTGGTCGCCGGCGGCCTGACCAACTACTGGGGCTACAACACCATCGGCTTTCTGGCGCCCCACAACGGTTATGCGATGCGCCGGGCGGCGGGCGAGCAAGTGCCGGAATTCAAGGGGATGGTCCGGACCATGCACCAAGCCGGCATTGAGGTCATCCTCGACGTCGTCTACAACCACACGGCGGAGGGCAATCACCTCGGCCCGACCTTGTCCTTCCGCGGCATCGACAACGCCGCCTACTACCGGCTGATGGACGACCGGCCGGAGTTCTACATGGACTACACCGGCACCGGCAACTCCCTCAACGTGCGGCACCCGCACTCGCTGCAGCTGATCATGGATTCCTTGCGCTACTGGGTGCTGGACATGCACGTCGACGGTTTCCGCTTCGACCTCGCCTCCGCGTTGGCCCGCGAGCTGCACGACGTCGACCGGCTGGCCGCATTCTTCGACCTGGTCCAGCAGGATCCCGTCGTATCTCAGGTGAAGCTCATCGCCGAGCCCTGGGACGTCGGCGACGGCGGCTACCAGGTGGGCAACTTCCCCCCGCTGTGGACGGAGTGGAACGGCAAATTCCGCGACACCGTACGGGACTTCTGGCGCGGCCAGACCGCGACTCTGGGCGAATTCGCCTCCCGGCTGACCGGCTCCAGCGACCTCTACGAGCAGTCGGGGCGCCGGCCCTTCGCCAGCATCAACTTCGTCACGGCCCACGACGGATTCACCCTCACCGACCTGGTGTCCTACAACGACAAGCACAACGAAGCCAACGGCGAGGACAGCCGCGACGGCGAGAGCCACAACCGCTCGTGGAATTGCGGGGTCGAGGGGCCGACCGACGACCTGGACGTGGTCGCGCTACGCGAACAGCAGAAGCGCAACTTCCTCGCCACGCTGTTCCTGTCGCAGGGGGTGCCGATGCTGCTGCACGGTGACGAGCTGGGACGGACCCAGCAGGGCAACAACAATGTCTACTGCCAGGACAACGCGCTCTCCTGGGTGGACTGGCAGGACGCCCGTGAGCAGTGGGCGCTCGAGGAGTTCACCGCCCGGCTCAGCAAGCTCCGGCGCGAGCATCCGGTCCTGCGCCGGCGACGATTCTTCGGCGGCCGGCCGATCCGCAGCGGTGACGAGCTGCGCGACATCGCCTGGTTCACCACCGCCGGTGAAGAGATGACCGAGCGCGACTGGGATGCGCCCTTCGGTCTCGCCCTCGCCGTGTTCCTCAACGGCGACGGCATTCCTGATCTCGACCAGCGGGGACAGCAGGTGCATGACGACTCGTTCCTGCTGTGCTTCAACGCCCACGACGTCGCCAGGGAATTCACCACCCCCGATGCCGACTACGCCGCGACGTGGGAGGTCGCGGTGGACACCGCGGCACCGCTGGAGCTCAGCGTGGACGGCAGCCGGACGGTGAAAGCGTCGGGGCAGATCACCGCTGAAGCCCGCTCGCTCCTGGTCCTGCGTCGCGTGCACTGAGCTCGATGCAGCCACACCCACGATCGACCTATCGCCTGCAATTGGACGCCGGCTTCGATTTCGCCGCGGCGGCCGAGGTGGCCGACTACCTTGCCCGGCTTGGCGTTTCCCATGTCTACACATCGCCGCTGCTTCAGGCCGCCCCGGGGTCGAGCCACGGTTACGACGTCGTCGACCACTCCAGGGTCAGCGACGAGCTCGGCGGCGAGGCGGGTCGCCGGATGCTCGCCGGGCGGCTGGCTGCCTCGGGATTGGGCTGGGTGGTCGACATCGTGCCGAACCACATGAGCGTCGCCGAACCGCGGCTGAACCGCTGGTGGTGGGACGTCCTGACGTACGGCCCGGACGCCCGACACGCAGGCTACTTCGACATCGACTGGTCCCCCGGCCGGCTCCTCCTGCCGGTGCTCGATGACACACCGGACGAGCTGGACCGGGTGTCGGTCGTCGCCGGCCAGCTCGCCTATCACGACCACCGGTTCCCGATCGCGCCGGGCACGGCGGGCGGCTCCGCCCGCGAGGTGCACGCGCGTCAGCGTTACGAGCTGGCGTCGTGGCGCCGGGCCAGTACCGAGCTGAACTACCGCCGATTCTTCGACATCACCTCGTTGGCCGGCGTCCGAGTGGAGTCCGCTGCGGTCTTCGACGAAACGCACTCCGAAGTGCTGCGGTGGGTGGACGCCGGCGACGTCGACGGGCTGCGGATCGACCATCCCGACGGGCTGGCCGATCCCGGCGCCTACCTGGCCGCCCTGGCGGCTCGCGCGCCCGATGCCTGGATCGTGGTGGAGAAGATCCTCGAGCCGGGCGAGGCATTGCCGGCGTCCTGGGAATGCGCCGGGACGACCGGCTACGACGCCCTGCGCGAGCTGACCGAGCTGTTCGTCGACCCGGCCGGCGAAGAGCCGCTGACCCGGCTCTACCAGGAGCTGACCGGTGACACCGCGGAATTCGCTGAACTCGCCTACGAGGGCAAACTGGCCGCGGCGACCGGGAGCCTGAATGCAGAGACGCGACGCCTGGCCCGGCTGCTGCCGTCGGTGCCGTCGGCCGAGGACGCGATCGCTGAACTGATGGCCAGTTTTGCCGTCTATCGCAGTTATCTCCCGCAGGATGGCGCCAAAAGTCTCAGCGGCGCGGTGGCCGCGGCCTCGCGGCGCCGACCGGACCTCGCGGCGTCGATTGCCGCCGTGGACGCCGCCGCCCGGGAGGTGGGATCGGAATTCGCCATCAGGCTGCAGCAGACGACTGGAATGGTGATGGCCAAGGGGGTCGAGGACACCGCCTTCTACCGCTATCACCGGCTGTCCGCCCTCAACGAGGTAGGGGGCGATCCGGGGCTGTTCAGCAGTTCCGTCGCCGACTTCCATGCCGCCTCGGCCACACGCCTGAGCGCATGGCCGCACTCGATGACCGCTCTGTCGACCCACGACACCAAGCGAAGCGAAGACGTGCGCGCGCGGCTGTGCGTACTCGCCGAATTGCCCGAAGCCTGGGGTGCTGCAGCCGCGCGGTGGTCGGCCCGCCGACCCGGGCCGGACCCGGCCATCACCTATCTGGCTTGGCAGACGCTGGTCGGTGCCTGGCCGGTGTCACACGACCGGGCGCTGACCTACCTGGAGAAAGCGGCCCGTGAGGCGAAGCAGTTCACCTCGTGGACCGAGCCCGACCCCACCTACGACGCCGCCTTGGCGGAATTCGCCGGTGCTGTGTATTCCGACCCAGAGCTGCTCGGCTTCATCGCCGCCTTCGCTGAGGACCTAACCGGCCCCGGCTGGTCGAATTCCCTGTCGCAGAAGCTGGTCCAGCTCGCCATGCCCGGAGTTCCGGATGTCTATCAGGGCTCCGAGCTCTGGGATCTGTCCCTGGTAGACCCGGACAACCGGCGTCCGGTCGACTACGCGAGGCGCCGGCAGCTGCTGGCCCGGCTGGACGTGGGCGAGATCCCAGGCATCGACGAATCAGGACTGGCCAAGCTGCACGTCGTGTCGCAGGCTCTGCGGCTTCGCGGCCAGCACCCGGCATCCTTCGACGGCGCCTACCGGCCCATTTTTGCGACCGGCCCGGCCGCCTCACATGCGGTGGCCTTTGTCCGTGGCGACGATGTGCTCGCGGTGGCGACCCGGCTGCCGGTGGGGCTGCACGCCCAAGGCGGCTGGGCCGACACCACGTTGCCGTTGCCGCCGGGCGGGTGGGCCGATCGCCTGACCGGTCGCCACTTCCGAGGCGCGGTGCCGCTCGCCGGACTGCTCGCGCACCTGCCGGTCGCCCTGCTGGTCGGCGAATCAGCCGCGGACTGGACAATGCCCTGATGGCGACATTCGACGTATGGGCTCCGCGGGCCGGCCGGCTCCAGCTCGAGATCGGCGGCGAGCGCCATCAGATGACCGCCCGCGGCGGGGGGTGGTGGCAGGTCAGCGCACCGGCCGAGGCCGGCACCGATTATGCATACGTGATCGACGATCTCAAGGCGATGCCCGACCCGCGCTCGCGGTGGCAGCCGGCCGGAGTGCACGGGCCTAGCCGGACCTACGACGACGCCTCCTTCGACTGGACCGACGAGCACTGGACCGGCCGCCAGCTGGCCGGCAGCGTGGTCTACGAGCTGCATATCGGCACCTTCACCGAAGCCGGCACCTTCGACGCCGCGATCGAGCGGCTGGACCATCTTGCCGACCTCGGCGTCGACCTCGTCGAATTGATGCCGGTCAACGCTTTCGACGGCGACTGGGGCTGGGGCTACGACGGCGTGGGCTGGTACGCCGTACATGCCCCGTACGGCGGGCCGGACGGCCTCAAGCGTTTCGTCGACGCCGCCCACGCCCGCGGCCTGGGTGTCCTGCTCGACGTGGTCTACAACCATCTCGGCCCGTCGGGGGCCTACCTCGAACCGTTCGGGCCCTATTTCACCGACCGGCACGTCACGCCGTGGGGGCCGGCAGTCAACCTCGACGGCGCCGGCTCCGACGAGGTGCGCGGCTTCATCCTGGCCAGTGTGGCGATGTGGCTGGACGCATTCCACCTCGACGGGCTGCGGCTGGATGCCGTGCACGCCCTCGTCGACGACCGGGCCACCCACCTGCTCGAGGAGATGTCGGTTGCGGTGGAGGCGCTGTCGGCCCATCTGGGTCGCCCGCTGTCGCTGATCGCCGAATCCGATCTCAACGACACCCGGCTCATTGCGGCCAGGGAAGCGCACGGCTTCGGGCTCACTGCCCAGTGGTCGGACGATTTCCACCATGCTCTGCACGGGCTGCTAACCGGTGAACGAAAGGGCTACTACGCCGACTTCGGGGCGATGGCCGCTCTGGTCAAGACAATGACCGGTGCCTACTTTCACGACGGCACCTGGTCATCGTTCCGCGGGCGCCGGCACGGCCGGCCGGTGGACACGAGCGTCACGCCCGCGAGCCGGTTCGTGGTGTGCCTGCAGGATCACGACCAGGTCGGCAATCGGGCCGGCGGTGACCGGATCAGCGCGACGCTGTCCACGCCGCTGTGCAAGGTAGGAGCCGGTCTGCTGCTGACCTCTCCGTTCGCACCGATGCTTTTCATGGGTGAGGAATGGGCGGCATCCACCCCGTGGCAGTTCTTCACCAACCAATCCGACCCGGTGCTGGCCGAAGCTATCAGCCGTGGGCGTGAGGCCGAGTTTGCCGGCCACGGCTGGCCCGATGAGGTAGTGCCGGATGCGCAGGACCCGCAGACGATGCAACGCAGCCGATTGCAATGGAGCGAGCTGGATGCGCCGGTGCACGCGGAGGTGCTGGACTTCTATCGAAAGGCCATCGCGCTACGGCGGCAGCGCGCCGAGCTGACCGATCCCCGACTCGATCAGGTGGCCGTTGACTTTTCCGAGGAGGCGCGCTGGCTGGTGGTGACCCGCGGCGGCCTGCGGGTGGTGGCCAACCTGGCGCCGCACCGCCAGGCCGTGCCGCTGGACGGCGCCCCGCGCCGCGTGCTGCTGGCGTCCACAACCGGATTCGTTTATGCCGAAGGCAAAGTCGAGCTCGACGGCGCGTCCATGCTCGTCGTCGAATTGGCCTGACAGCCGATGCGCCAGCTCAGGCCCGCATCGGAGTCGGCCGACCTGTTCGCCTTGTACGCCCACAACCCGTCGACGCTCCGGGTGAATGTCGTCGCCAGCGTCGACGGTGCGGCCACCCTGGACGGGCGTTCGGCTGGCCTGTCCGGGCCGGCGGACCGTCGCCTGTTTCACCATCTGCGGGCGATGTGTGACGTGGTGCTCGTCGGGGCGGGGACGGTCCGGGTGGAGGGCTACGGGTCCGTGCTGCCGTCGGCGACGCTGCAGGGCTGGCGGCGGGACCATGGCCTCTCCCCCTCGCCCCGGCTGGCGGTCGCCAGTGGGTCGCTGGCGCTCGACTCGCGCAGCGAGGTGTTCCGGCCCGCTGCCGCCCGACCGATCATCCTGACCGGGGCGCATCCTCCGGCCGGCCGGGTCGACGCCTTGAGCGCCGTGGCCGAGGTGGTGCCGGGGGGGTCGGCGGCCGGCTGGCTGCAGGTGCTGGCCGAACGCGGCCTGACTCGGGTGCTGTGCGAGGGCGGTCCGGGGCTTTTCAGCTCACTGGTGGCCGAGGACCTGGTCGACGAGCTGTGCTTGACGCTGTCGCCGCTGCTGGCTGCCCACGGCGGACCGGGCATCACCGCCGGCGTCACGCCGGCGCGGGCGCTGTCGCTGGTCCACGTGCTGGAGGAGGACGGCTGCCTCTTCCTCCGGTACGCGCGCGTCAGCGGCTCCGCCGGGAACGGGGGCCGGGCCGGCTGACCCAGCGTCGAGTCACCGGCGCAGACCACCACGGGCCCGCTGCGCCACGCGTACCGCCCACCAGAAGAGCGGGACTTGCAGCGGGAGCCGGCCCCAGGCGACCAGTCGCTGCGCGGTCGAGCCCGACGCGTCGACCGCCATCTGGATGTTGGCCGGGAACACCGCCACGAACAGGGCTGCAGTGGCCCATCCGGCGAGTCGTCGCGTTCGCCGGGTGGCCAGCCCGGCAGCACACACCAGCTCGGCTACCCCGCTGGCGGAGACCAGCGCCCGGTGAAACGGCAGCGCCGGCGGGATGATCCGCTCGTAGGGCGCCGGCGCGGCGAAGTGCAGCGTGCCGGCGACGGCCAGCACGGCGGCCAGCAACCAGGGCGCGACGCGGGCCCACCGGCTCGGTCGTACGTCGTCGGCTTGCATCGACCGATCCTCCCAGCACGGCAGGATGGCGGCATGGATCTTCCGGTGATGCCGCCCGTCGCCCCGATGCTGGCCAAGGCGGTCAAGGAGTTGCCGACCGGCGACGGCATGGTCTACGAACCGAAGTGGGACGGCTTCCGCTGCATCGTCTTCCGCGACGGCGACGAGGTCGAGCTGGGCAGCCGCAACGAACGGCCGCTCACCCGTTACTTCCCCGAAGTGGTCGAGGCGGTCCGCGCCCACCTGCCCCAGCGCTGCGTCATCGACGGGGAGATAATCATCGCCCGGGACGACCGGCTGGATTTCGAGGCGTTGCTGCAGCGGATCCACCCGGCGGTCTCGCGGGTGACCAAGCTCGCGGTCGAGACCCCGGCCTCGTTCGTCGCCTTCGACCTGCTGGCGCTGGGCGACGCCTCGCACCTGCCCGACCGCTTCGCCGAGCGACGGCGCCGCCTGGAGGGCGCCTTGGCCGGCGCCGGCGCACCGATCCACCTGACGGCGGCCACCACCGACCTCACCGTCGGCGCAGCCTGGTTCGAAACGTTCGAGGGCGCCGGCCTGGACGGGGTGGTCGCCAAGCCGGCCGACCTCGCCTACGTCCCCGACAAGCGCCTGATGTTCAAAGTCAAGCACGCCCGCACCGCTGACTGCGTGGTCGCCGGCTTCCGCTGGCACAAGACCGGCCCGATCGTGGGTTCGCTGCTGCTCGGCCTGTACGACGACGCCGGGCAGCTTCAGCATGTCGGCGTCTCGGCCTCGTTCACCGCCGCGCGGCGCAAGGAGCTGGTCGACGAGCTGGCGCCGTACCGGACGGAGGCACTGGTCGACCATCCCTGGCGCGACTGGGCCGAGGCCGAGGCCCAGGCGAATGGCCGGCTGCCCGGTGCCACCTCCCGGTGGAACGCCGGCAAGGACCTGAGCTGGGAACCGCTGCGCCCGGAGCTGGTGATCGAGGTCGCCTACGACCACATGGAGGGGACCCGCTTCCGGCACACGGCGCAGTTCCGCCGCTGGCGCCCGGACCGCGAGGCGGCCAGTGCCACCTTCGCCCAGCTGGAGGTGCCGATCAGCTACGACCTGGCGCAGGTGCTGGCCCGCTGATCGGCTGACCTGACCAGAAGCTGCATAGCCGTGACCCCTTGCGGTCAGCCGGCATCCAGGGCCAGGCTGCCGGGAAGCCACCCGGAGGAGCCGCACATGTCCCGACCCCGCTTTAAGTCC
>JAABUL010006897.1_pt1 | contig 12699 bp, 14 predicted proteins | sample 5559151 | NCBI WGS metagenome assembly JAABUL01 (sample SAMN10711876, study PRJNA513368) | rock metagenome | isolation source: Antarctica rocks | place: Antarctica: Victoria Land, Pudding Butte sud | reverse complement strand
CTTGTTTGTATTGGACCCAGGCCCTCTCTGCTTCTCCATAAGCATCATAACCAAAGAGCCACGGTTGGAAAACCGGATCAGCCCAGCGGTTCGGGAATTGCTCAAACGGCTTCTGACGAAGTTGACGATCCCGTTCTCGCTGGCGTTCACTGTCTTCCATGTGGAAGATGTCCCTGGACAGTGTGCTCCCTTGCACGATACGCGTGGTGCGGTTCTTCCGGAGACGCTCATAGATTGCAAGGATATCGACAATCTGTGACCGCTGTTCAAGACGTTCCATAAGCGCCCCCAAGACAGCCCCATCCTCTACCGCTTGGGCTGCACCTTGCGCACTGAGAGATCTAATCAGAGGACTACCATCTACAGCGGAACGAAAGTGCCAAAAGGTGTTGCTTACAGGTAAGGCAGAGTAGCATGACAAGCGTCCCCCAGAAGAGTAAACTTACCACCAGGATGACTCCAACTTTCCATCTCTTCACTGTTCTGCAAACGCCATTTACTCGTTTCCTGCACTAAGCCAAGTAATGTTTTCAACTTGGGATCCCAACTCTTGAAGAAGTCTCGCATTTCTTGTAGATCAGCTTTGGCGGTGTTGACCAGCTCTGGAAGATTGTCGGGACAGATCAAGACGATATTGTAAAGTCCACCTCCTTTTAAAAGGTAGCAGACAACGTGACCTAGAGGACCCATCCAAAGATTTATGGCTGGCTTTTCAACAAGATCTCGCAGATCCGGATGCTCCTTCATGTCCTCCGCCTTTACCACAATACGGTAGGCCAAGTCGCCTGTCAGCCGGGGAGGATCGGGGTGGCCCAGGAAGACTTCACGACATACTGACTTCAAGCCATCAGCACCAATGATGAGATCAGCATGAAAGTCGGGCTTGTTTCTTAGTTGTACCGAGGGCTTTTCGAAGTCGATGGCCGTTACTGCTGAATCGAGAGCGACTGTTACGCCCAAACACTTGGCCTCCGCGACCAAGATCCTATGGTAATCGGCGCGGTGTATGTGTAGATAGGGAGCGCCATAGCGGTCTTCTGTGAAAGGGACGAGGTTCTGTCGGTTGAGGATGGAGCCGTCGCGGTAAGAGCGCAAGTTAATATCAACAGGTCGGACTGAAACGCTTTCGATCTTGTCCAGGATATTCCAGCGTTTGAGGATTAGAGACGAATTAGGTGGGATTTGTATTCCGGCTCCGATCTGCAAGATTATCAGTAAAGACTAGGTAGATACGCATGGTTGTGAGGCTCACTTCTCCAAGTACAGCAGCTTGTTCAAGGACGGTGACCTTGTGACCGGCTCGAGCAATGCCTATAGCTGCTGCCAGGCCTCCTAGGCCAGCTCCGACAATACCCACATGGATTTTGGGTCTAGTAGACATGGCACACTACGAGTCATACCAGGTCCGTCTATTCTCTAGAGGTGAGGATACACGAGCACGGGCACGGGCACGGGCAGTACTTGATGACCTTGATGCATGGACGACCGTAGTAGGTCGGTAACACCATTATTCATCGTGAAGTGACGAGCAACGGCTGGACCTATACCAGAAGGGTGCGGGCTGTTACAGTCGCCCCTCGAAGTGAATGTTCGGCATGTACAGCAGATAGAGGAAACGTGGGGCAAGCGGCAGGTGAGAGCGGCCTGGGCCGAAACTGCGTCAACCATAAAGTACCGGTATTCTTTGCGCACACTTTGCGGAAGAATTCATGACGGCAACGCATCGGTGGCAAACCGAAGGCACCTACATTTCGCACAAACCTCATATAAGGGTTGAGGTTCACCGCTATTCGAAGAGGCATTTGAGCTCATCATAAGCGGACCACGGAAACCGCTCGGTCGACGTTGTTGCCATGGCGGAAATAGGACTCGAAGGTTAGAACTGGATTGGGAGGCTCCAACGTTGCACAGATCAGTCGTCCATCTTTGCCACCAATCTGAGGCACTCAAGGAACTCGCATTCCTTCCATAAAAACTCAGGCTGGACGACCATGCCGCCATCTGGAGCAATGCGCGCCATTCTACCCAAAAAAGAGCAGGTTGACTCTCCGCCCTTTCTCACCACTGTGCTCGAGCCGCCAATGTTAAGCAAGAGGAGATGCATCTCGAACGCTTGCATACCTTGCCGAAAACGCAAGTCGAAGGTAGCATCGTCTTCTCAAAATTCCATCTTGCAATATCTCAAGCTGATGGAGCCGATTAGTGCGATGGTGGAGTGCCTACTTGCTCTACGTGTACTGCCGTGTATAATGTAAACATTTGGTTCATCGGCGTTCGCTTGTACCCGTGCTAAGTTGATACAGACAGAATGTGCCTACGGTGTCAATAGTGACCATAGACGGAATACAGCTTTTAAGCGAGATATCGAGACTCTCCAAGAGCGCAGTGACGCTTTAGGCGTGATTGTTGCGTCAATAAGATCATCTACCGATGCTGAGGTAGCAGACATTGTACAGCGCATACGGGCAAATGAAGATTACGAGCGCATTGCTGAAACGGTCAAACGAACGGATTTGTTACCTGAACTCTCTGAATCAAATTCGTTAGAAGGGGATCTGTCATGTCGTCTTGGTAGACCAGCTCGAGACAAAGTGGGCGAGATAAAGCATTTTGGACATACCTCTGGATTAGGCTTAATACCCGAAGCTGAAGTTTCTCCGACGACTTATACTCATGCCATCTCCGAGGCTTGGACAAGGGTTACCGATGATAATATTTTCCTGGACCATCTCTTGCAATTATATTTCGCTTGGATGCACCCATTTTATACAGTCTTCCCAAAGGATTTGTTCTTGCATGATATGAGTCGGGGTCAGAGCAAGTACTGTAGTGCGCTTTTATTCAATGCTATACTAGCATCTGCTTGCTGCTTCTCAGACGATTCCAAGTCAAGAGCTGATCCTTCTGACCCGTCAAGTTCTGGAGACCATTTCTTTGCGGAGGCGAAAGAACTACTTTCTCAACAGGAACATTCAAATTTGACTACTGTCCAAGCTTTGGCACTAATGGGCGAACATGAAGCTAGCTCCAACCGTGAAAGCAGTGGGTTCTCCTATTCCGGGAGATGCATGCGTATGATTGTCGAGCTTGGATTGCATCTTTCTTTCGACTCGTCCGTCAGTAAACTCTCTTCTACAGAGATTTCAGCTCGCCGAATCACATTCTGGGGCTGCTTCACACTGGATACGTGGGTTCTCGCTTTTCAAGCTGACTAGAACTCGCTGATCGTCCGTAGGGCCTGGGCAATCTGTTGCGGAAGGATTTCTCAGCTTCCGCGAGCGGCTATTAATCTCGACCTGCCAGAAGCGATATGTATAATAGAACCAGCGCCTAATAAGACAGCCGTGAATGTTAACGTTGCGAATGCCCCCCAACAAGATCGTATTAGCGACACCAAACCTATTCTTTACCAATTCAGCCTTCTTTCTCAAACAGTGAATGATACAGTCTTCATGTTCTTCGCTCCACGCCAAAGATGCACGAAGACAATGCTGCTACAGTTCAATTCAAGATATTTATCTTGGTACAAAGGACTACCTCCTGAGTTTCGCATAAGCGAAGACCCATCGCTTCGCTCGAGCGAGAATCCATCACCTGAATTACTTCAATTGCAGTGAGTATCTCTCTTATCCGCCAATGAATTAGGCTATCAAGCGCTCCCCATAATTCTACGCTCGTCTTTTTATCCTCAATTATATTTCACTGACCTATTTAGCATGTACTATCACAGCGCTGTACTCCTGTTATTCCGTCCGTTCCTTAAAGTTGTACTTATGGACTCCGACGTTTCACCGCGTCAAAAATGTACCGAGTCTGCCAGGAAGATTTCTTCCCTTGCTTCGACCTACAATAGAATATACGGGCTACGCTGCTCCATTGTCACTCTAACACATCTAATATGTACCGCCTGTATCATACACCTCCTAGATTTACCCGATATTTCGGCAGCCCGCGATTTAGAACAAGGCATCCGTGACCTCAAGAATATGGCCGTCAATCACGCTATCGCCAAGCGATACTTGCATACAATATTAGGACTGAGCGAACAATGGCACATGAGGCTCCCAGAGAACGTCGCTCACGCCATCAAGGAAATCAAGTCAGTGGCGGTGCCGAGTGTTTGCCATGCTCTGCAGGCTTCCGCTTCAAACTTTTCGTCTGAACCACTACTATCAAAAGCTGCTTACCATTATGACCAAGTGGTCAAAGCTTCCCCACTTAACAGCGCTCCGGTACCGGCGACACTGATCAATATTCCAAACCCCTTTGAAAACCCTAGCGATCTGTTCTGGTCTCCTTTCCCTGATCAGAGCCTACCATTTCAACCAACTCCTGAGGTGAGGCCAATGGATATCGCTGCGATGATTGGGAATAATGACTTGGACCAATTATTAATCAAAGATGGTTTCAAATTGGCGAATCTTTACGATCCAGTATCTAATCATGCCAGCTTCTACGATCCAACAAATTGGAATCAAACTTTTAGCTAAAATCGTGGCATCAGTCCTATTACTGCAAGCCGACATGTCCAACGGACAACAGGCTTCATCGACTCCTACAATATGTGCTTATACAACTTCGTATCTACATCCAAGGCGTGTGCGACAAAAATGGCCTGGCCGTAAAGAAGTGAGTCTGCCTGATAGCCTAGATCTACGGGCCTTGTTCTCTTGGGTGGACCCCTTTCAACTCGAACGAAAGCAAGCCATAGGGCGACCTGTTTTCTGCCCTGCCGCCTAGAGATTCAACGATACCAAATTCGCAGAACGGATCAAAGTAGGGATACTGGGTTGCAGGCGGTCAGTCGACTTAGTCACGCTTCAATGTGAGAATACGACATACGTCAGATTAGAGCTACGAAGAGGCCGATAATGCACTGTACACTACCTGAGAGGATTTGAAAGCGGATTTGATGTATGTCGATTCTAAGTCAGAAAGCACAGTCGGCTCATGGGAGTTCGATCGCAATGTTCGCCGAAAGTGGGAGAGCAGCAATACCCGTATTGTGTGATGTCTATGGATAGTACCTTAAACGCTAAGTATCCCACAGATATCTGGCCATAGATTGAGAAATTTAAAGTACTCACTTCCGCAAAACCGAGTAACCCCGTGCCCTCCAGAAAGTCTTTCATAATCCGGGGTTAATATCCTGATTACTTAGCTTTTTAGGTAAGCCCAAGGTAGTTGCGAGAGAGAGAGGTACGGTACCGTGTACATGTTGGTAAATCTCGACCATGTGAGCAACAGATTCTTTCAGGTTGGAATCTGGCAATGGCACCCGAGTTGCGGATAACGTCAACTACCACCGCCGCAACCGTCCGCTAAATATTTATTAAAGTACCTTACGTTCTGTTCTTCGACATTTCTTCAGAAGTATTCCCATATTGCCTAGCGATGATGTGTTACGGTAATTACAATTAGGTCTTCTATTCAGTTCATTGGTCCTCTCGTAACGCCAGTCTTCCCCAGATCTCAGAGCTACTCGCATCACCTCATCCACGCCTTTGCGTGTTTCTTGAAATCTCTCAGAATGGTGCTTTCTCCGAGGCCATCGCATTTTGAGAACGTGAACTCAGAGGACCGGGTTGTAACGCCCCCTTCATCGACTCTCGATAAGGAGTCGGAAGACCTCCGCAGTGGCCCCCGCCGCCAGAAAACCTTACGCAGCCTACGATAACTCGCCCTATCCTCTGTTGACATGGCGAGTTGTAATGATGGGGATATTGGTGTCGATGGGTAAGCTAATCCGTAGGCTCGATTTGGGCTAAAGAGAAATGGCTCTAACAAACATCCTTACGACTTAGGCGGACTCATATTCGGATATGGTCAGTTGATAGGAACACAGAAAAGCTCAGGACGCAAGGACTAAACGACGAGCAGATACCAGGCAGATCTCAGGTTTCCTTCAAATGCACGACTTCTTGCAACGATTCGGCCAATACGATCAAGCCTCGAAAGCGTACATGTTTAGCAATGTTCGATCCGATCTCATAGTGGGTCTTGTATGGCTACGAAACCAAGACGACGTACAGAGCACTCAGTAACATTTACCAGCTCTCGATTGGCACCCTGATCGGAGCTCTGATCGCAGCGCCAATTGTTAATAAATTCGGGAGAAGACCATTCATCTCTGGCTGGTGTATTGTATTTTGCATTGGAATCATCATCCAAATAGCTGCAAGCACCAAGTGGTATCAAATTGTCATTGTTGGATGGGTCGCGGGTCCGGCGCCCTTTCAATACGCGTTCCTTTATTCCAGAGTGAATCAGCTTCTAGCCATATTCGTGGCGCCATTTTCTGGTTAGTATCTTTCATTCGATGGTAACATATCAAAAGGAGCTGCCGCTGTAATAAAGTTGTTATCAACTGTTCATAACGATCGGAATTGTCTTCGCAAACATCATCAACTACGGCACCGAAAGAATATACAATACAGCCTCTTGGCGCATACCGATGGGAATCTCATTCTTGTGGGCAATAATCCTCGGATTAGGAATCCTCCTATTCCCAGAAACCCCAAAATATGCATTCCGCGGTCACGAAGCAAAGCGAACGATGGTCAGACCCCTTGGTGTTTCAGAACATCATTACAAGGTAGAGAAGGAGCTTTTCGAAGCCCTCGATGCCGAGCATGCTGGCAGCAAGCCTCGTTGGTACGAGATGTTCACTAGGCCTAGGATGGCGTATCGGACGATTCTTGGCGTTGTGCTGCAGGCATTGCAGCAGCTTACTGGGGCGAATTTTTTTCTTCTATTACGGGACGACCGTGTTCGTAGCTACAGGTCTTAGCAACAGTTTCGTGACCCAAATTATCCTAGGAACGGTCAATGTTGTATGTACATTCCCCGGATTTGGTTCGTTGACCGCTTTGGTCGTCGGAAGTGTCTCATCTTGGGTGGTGCTTGGATGTGTGAGTGTACAGAATCATTAGCTTGGCTCATTCTTCCATAGACGTGTGCTTCTTGGTGTTTTCTTCTGTCGGGCATTTCGCTGTGGACCGGGCAAATCCCACTGCAACCCCCAAAGCCGGAACCGCCATGATCGTCTTTGCATGCTTGTTCATCGCGGCCTTCGCATGCACATGGGGCCCGATGGTTTGGACAGCAAATAGCGAGTTGTATCCTTCCCGCTATCGAGCGCAGTGTATGGCAATGTCCACCGCCTCGAACTGGATCTGGAACTTCCTTGTCGCCTTCTTCACCCCCTTCATTACCTTGGCCATTGACTTTCGATACGGATACGTGCTTGCCGGCTGCTGCGCAGTTGCATCCTTGACTGTGTACTTTTTCCTCTTGGAAACCCAGGGCAGAACTTGACAAGATGTATATCCTGTGAATCAAGCCTTGGGAATCGAGTAAATACGTGCCTCAAATGGGCGAGGAAACACCAATTCGGAAGATGCTGGCAACACATGTATAACACGACTTCAGTAGCAATTGCAACAAGAGTTGTCTTTGCGATATCTCCAACAATGTATTGTAGTGGTAACTGGTAACATCTTCGCCGAGAGGTCGTTAGGGTTTCACATCTACAAGCTAGCACGTGACTGAAAGACGTGGGGTCTGGGTTTGGGTGGGGTCAAGGTGGGGTAGAATTTCGCCAGGCTCAACCCCCACACTAAGCCGAGGTTCTGGTTGGAGAGCCCTAAGGCAGTTCCGTCAGGCTGCTTGGACGATGCCTGCTAGGTAAGCATGCAGCACCGAACTCCATCCCGGCTACTCGGCCTTGGTCCTACCTAGTAAAATCCAGGCTGACTCGCAAGCCAAGGAAATACATCATGGTTGAGCTGTCGCGCTCTCAACTGCCCGCTGTAATTCTGTGCGACGTTCATAAGCAGAATCGTCGGCCATTGTATGTTGACCATGTCGTGTCGTGCTATGGCGTTGCCAGTCTGATGGGACACAAGTCGAACAGGCCAATAACGAATGTTTTCTCGGCATGGCGGATTCCCCGCCACAGTTTGAAGATCGAGGACAATTGGTGCTTGCTGTCACGATAGCATTGCTCGTCGCTTCGTCGTTCTTCATCATACTGCGCTTCATCTCTCGCATCGGGATCGTCAAGAGAGTTTCTGCTGATGACTATGCCATTGTCGTTGCATGGGTAAGCCGTTGCAGAGTGGCGCACGGTGTCGAGTACTAATCCGGTTCAAGTTCATTGCTTTTGGGTTCTCCTTCTCCATCTGCTATGGAACCTCTGTTGGACTCGGGAGGCATCAGGCGGACATCAAGCCTCAATGGGAACATCTGTTGAAGAAGTCCGAGTATGCCTTCTCGGTTCTATATGTACGTATCCGTTATCTTACCAATAGGAACCCGCTGACAGAGGTAGAACCCTGCGTTGATGGCTACGAAGACTTCAATCTGTCTGTTCTACCTCACATTGTCGAAGAATCAACGGGTATTTAGATGGACGACAGTATCCACGCTCGTAGTGGTCAACATAGCAGGCGCAGCCTTGACGCTGCTAAATATCTTCCAATGTCGTCCTGTTGGAGCTGCTTTCGACTTTCCTCTACCATCCGTTGACAAATGTATCGACATCGTCACACTCTATCTATCCTCTGCACCTGTTAACATCATCACCGATCTTGCCCTCTTATTCCTACCGATGCCCATCCTCACAGGCATGAAGCTACCGCGTAATGAGAAGCTTATATTGATAGTCACATTCAGTTTTGGTGCATTTGTTGCAGTCGTCGATGTGGTTCGTATTGCATACCTGCAGTCGGCATCTCTCGCTCAGTTGCAGAAGCACACTGGGTCAGACGTGGGCTCCACACGTGACTTCTCCTGGGTCGCTTCGCTATCGTTCATGTGGTCGGCTGTTGAGGTCCATGTTGGAATCATAGTTGCCTGCGTCCCCGGAGTAAAGCCTTTAGTTGTGAGAATATTCCCGACACTGCTGGGTCGCATCAAGCACGTTGGTGACTTGACGGGATCTAATTATTACGGACCTGGTGATGCTCAGTGGGCAAACGTAGGTCCTCCGAGACGTGAACATCGGACTCACTCAGGACACGGTTCTCTGAATCCTGCAAACCGTCCAAGGTCCAGGGGTCACGACAGAGGCATGAGCGTTGACGGCGTCTTAGACTTGACTCTACCTAACGACTCGGGTCCGGCAAATATCCCTATTAATGCTAATGGAGTAGGTCACAGTGGTCAGGTTGGGAATAATGAAACGCTGGATTTCCTTACCACTCCTGATACAATTTATACCCATGCAGCAAATTTCCGTTCGAACCACAAAGACGAGAGTATGAACATGCTGGATTTTTTGACAAGCCCGGATGCAGGAGCGCCCGCCGAGAACACTAAATCTGTTAATACTACCAATACTTTGAAACCTCACGCCGGGAGTCTGGCAGGATTGGAATACTTCAATGTAAAGAGTAGGAAGAGTATGGTCAAGATGACCAATCGCGAGTCCATTGGCCCGCTGTGTCTTGTAACCATCCTCTTCTTCCTTTGGGGGTTCGCCTACGGGCTTTTGGACGTTTTGAACTCTCAATTCCAGCTTATTATTCATATAAGCAACGGACAGTCTATTGGACTTCACTCGGCATATTTTGGGGCATATTTTGTGGCACCGCTCACCTTTGGGCAAGTTATCTTCAAGAAGTGGGGTTTCAAAGCAACATTCATGACCGGGCTTTGTATATACGGTTGCGGTACCCTTGTGTTCTGGCCATCCGCCGTGCTTGCTTCGTTTCCTGCTTTCTTAATCTCAAACTTCATCGTTGGTCTTGGAGTAGCTACTCTCGAAGTCGCCGGCAACCCGTTTATCGCTCTGTGCGGACCCCCAGAATATGCAGAGGTGCGCCTTAATCTATCGCAGGCCGTACAAGCGGTTGGCAGTGTACTATCTCCTATATTAGCTCGAAAGGCCTTGTTCAAGAACGTCCATGATGCGCCATCACTAATCAACACTCAATGGACCTACCTTGGGATTGCTCTGTTCGTCGTTATTCTTGCTCTTATCTATTATTATCTGCCGATTCCAGAGGCTTCGGACAAAGATCTAGAAGAAGTGGCTCAACAGCGGGCTAGTGTGAATGAGAAAAAGATAGGGGGGCTGCCAGTTGTATATCTCACCCTTGCACTTGGTGTCTTTTCTCAATTCTGTTACGTCGGTGGGCAAGAGGCTGTGTCTGTAATGTTCCACCAGTACATCGATACAGTCAAGCCGAAGTAAGTGAATCTTTAAGAGTGCTATGCTGGTTGTTGCTAAATATTTCTAGCTCCAAAATTGGTGCCTTTTACTACCAAGCAATTGGCCATACCGTCTTTGCTGTTGGCCGTTTCCTATCTGCACTTGCTGGTCTCCTCATCGCACCAAGATGGATCCTGTTATTCCTGTTCGCAGGCTTGATAGTAACATCCGCACTTGCAATGAACCTCACGGGTCACGCGGGGATATCCATGATAATATTGATATATTTCTTCGAGGTTGGCTATCTACTATGAATGTAGTTGTACGGAAGACTAATAGATGATTTTACAGTCGGGCATCTTTTCCATCATCTTCGCCATGTCGCTACGTGGCCTAGGAGTGTACAGCAAGATGGGATCGGTCTTCCTTACGGCCGCAATCTCTGGCGGTGCCGTCATCCCTGGCATCATGAGTCCAGTGACTTCTAGTCGAGGTGCACGCTACTCTTTCTGTATCGTCATCGCCGTCTTCGCTTTTGGCACTCTCTTACCACTCTATACCATACTTGTGCCTGCTGCGAAGCAGCAGGTGGATCCTGTTCACACACCTCGGGACGACTCATCTTCCTGCGAAAGACCTCAGTCATCGAATCGACTAAGCCAGGCACTTAGTGCCGTGGTGAGACGGAAGAAGCGTTCGTCGGATCTGCCAAGCACAGAACACGTAGAGCGTAAGCAGGAGACTTGGCCCGGATGAATCACCAGCCTGCATGTCTGATTAATTGCTGCGATTAAGCAAGGCGTTGGAGGGTGTTTGCAAATAAAAGTGCGCCTTGGGTAGATATCTTACTTCTTCGACTGTTCAATGTGCATAAACAAACAACAAAACCATAATATACTTCAGTATTGAATTCCACCAAGATTAAGTAAGGTAGTGCCCACGTTTACCCACGCCGTCTCTCCATTGGACTCGAGTCCTTTGATGTAATCGTCCGGACAAGGGTCCGATAGCCAGGCAGCGAACTCGGACACCACCCCCCCCCCCCCACATTAAGGATTACTGATTCACCTTTGTAACAGTTACAGTGTTAATGAAGCATCACCTTTGATCCACATGCATTGGTTACTGTAGTGACGATACCTGCGGTGTTGAATATGTTCTCCAGATAGATATCTGGTCTTTGATGGATGTCTTTCTCTGGGGCAGCGCAATAAACCAGGTTCCGCTTCAATTCCCGCAAGCAGATTTGCGGCTCTTCCCTCGGTTGAGAGATTTCTAATCATTTCCCGTGGCCCCACCCACACATCCTCATCACATCATCCACCCTCGTTCTTCCATCTTCTTTCTCTGCTGAAGACGACATTCAAACTACTGAGCGGAAACCCGAGCTGAGCTGCGTGGGCTTCTTACTGGTTGAATTGGCCATGGCCAACTTCGGCGGTCGCAGGGCACCGAATGTGTCTCAGTACATTGCGAATTTGAATACCATACCCTCCGAATTCGATGTTGCGACCCAGCAAGAGGAGAATTACAGTCTGGCGGACGACCTTGCTACGTTCACCAATGCCGAGTTCTTCGATTTTGATCTAGGCAGTGGTGTCGAGGCATCGGTCGAGTATGATCCTTCACAAGAGGCACGAGTGAAAGCGGAGAACGTCACTGCGCCCAAGGACAGTGCGAATGGGCTAGGTTTTGTCAATGGTATGTTGTTAAGACACTCTTGCGCTTGATGTGCCATCTTGGGTAGGATATGTCGATGTCGTCACCGCGAAATCAACGTTCTATCCTGCGCTTCATTATCTGCAACCATCGCCGCCACTATTGCAACCCACTTCATACTGATCAATACCAACAGGCGACTACACATTTCCTGAGATTGACAACATTCTCCACCTCGATACCACGACAAACACAACAGCCTTCCCCCTCCAAACCACCTACCCACCCCAACAAAACCTGCCCAATCCCTACAACACCACTACCACCTCTCCACCCTTCAACCCCATCCCCTATCCTGGTACTAAACGCCAAGCCTCCTCCCCCGCCGTCGCGCCCTCCCCTTCCAACTTCGAAGACGCCTCCTACAAAGCCGCCGAAGAAGACAAACGCCGCCGCAACACCGCCGCCTCCGCCCGCTTCCGCGTCAAGAAGAAGCAACGCGAACAAGCTCTCGAGCGCACCACCAAAGACCTGACCGAAAAGGCGGATGCGCTACAATCGCGAATCGGGCAGTTGGAGACGGAGAACGACTGGTTGCGGAAACTGGTGGTTGAGAAGAACGGGCAGGAGAGTTTCGAGGAGCAGTGGGGACGGTTTAGCAAGGAGGCGGATAGGATAGCGGAGGAGACGAAGAAGGGCGTTGGGACTGAGGTGGTTTGAATGGATGGGAGGGCTGTGGAAGCCGACGTGTGGATATATGATGGAGGGGTTATGCAAAAATTCGCTGTAAATCTTTAGAACCAATGACGATTTTCTATTTCATTGAGTGCAGTACAACGCCTTGCTACCGCGGTGATATCTAATCCCTGATTCCTCCTCCCCAT
>JAABUL010006895.1_pt1 | contig 12701 bp, 16 predicted proteins | sample 5559151 | NCBI WGS metagenome assembly JAABUL01 (sample SAMN10711876, study PRJNA513368) | rock metagenome | isolation source: Antarctica rocks | place: Antarctica: Victoria Land, Pudding Butte sud | reverse complement strand
AGTCCGACAACCGGCCCCCCACCTGGACCGTCTGATTTCTCCCAGTTCTCCGAGGTATCCGGGTTGTCCGATCGTGGTCCGAATATTGACTACCGTCAAATCGAGTTTTGCCGCAAACTCGGGTAGAGGGCCTAGTCAATACAAGGTTTGTTTCACCCAGTGTTCTGCGACGCTTCTCCCAAGCCAGACCACCAGTCTGGGCATATCTCGACCCCGACTCCCCGTCTACATCACGAGGCCGCCTAGTCGATCCGTTCGGTGTGCGTGTCCGAGTCGACTGATGCTCTCTTGGGCGACTCGTCGATTCCTCGTAAGCTCGAGCCCGACTCATTGCGCTCTCATAATCTTGCGTTCGAGTGGCGTTGGATCTCTTATCATCAAACCCTCTTGTCGGGCGGCTTTCCTCCGCTCGGATACGAGATGGCGAAGCTTGAGATCGAACTTCGTCATCTCCGCCTTGAGACCGACTGGTTGATCCGTCCGCATGAGGGAACCGAGGCGGCTGAGAACGTCTGGGGGGATATGCCGATCCCTTGAAGTCCCCAATCCGGGAGTAGTTCGGCCCCGAGGTAGGGTCTCCTCCTGTTGGACGGCTGCTCTCCAGGCCCGTATGATTTGGCGGAGGTGCGAATCTAGACTGAGGTCGGAACCGAGACTGGTCTTTCTCTTCTCGAGACGGACCAGTCCACTCCTCGGAGATGGCAGACGGAGCCTGTGGTCCTTCAGGACTTGGACGGATTGTCAAATCGTTCGAGATTTGAGCTCGCGAGGATTCGAATCCGGAGTGGTCGTTCTCAAAGCGCCGATCAGTCTCCTCCCGACGACGACCTCTCGGCCCAAACATCCACTTGACCCTTGCCTGCGGTCGCAAGATGCCGTCCTCTGTTTCAGACAACTTCGATGACACCATTTTCAGTCCAATTTTGTCATTCGGATGATCGTATAGGTGTTTTGAGAATTCGTTTCTCGACTGACTCATCTGTCTGTTCCTCTCGGCCTCGATCAGCCTCAAGAATTCGGTGGTGGATGTCATATTGGATCGCGTGTCACGGGGATGCAGGTTGACGTTGCTGTGGCCCGCTCTGAATTCGGCATAGGTTTTGTCGAGGTTGTCCGATTTGGTCACAGATAGGAGGGAGTCAACTTCTTGCCGACAATCCCCTGAGAGAAGGTGATAGTAGTCTGTGGTCTGACCCATGCAGATATCGGTATGAGCTTGGCGTGGGCGAGGAGAGGAACTCGGACCGTCTTCTTGGAAGTTGGCTGACTCGTTCCACTTGACCTTGGTGTCCCTTGACGGATCTTGGGTGTAACTAGCAGGCGGAGGATCATCGTTCCTTGCCCGTTCCCGTGGCGCATCCTGACGGACGGTTTTGATCCCGCTTGATGGATTCAGAGAATAGTAATCGCTACGAGGATCATCTGCTCTACCAGCGTCACCCGGTCTGGTCTGTTGTTCAGTAGCAAACGATGAGTTCCACTCAGATCGGTCCACTCTACTTGACCTGTCATTGGTGGGTGTCCTGACATACGATTCTCCGCTGCCACCGTCTGGACCGAATCGAGGCGCAGTGCTGAATGACGCTACCAACCGCGTTCTACCCGTTTGTTCTGGCGGATAGCTCAGGTTCATGTGGGTCCAGTTCCGGGCTCCTTTTGTACTACAGTCACTTGAGAACCGATCGTCACTGCTTTGAGAACTCGCGTAGACCGAGTCTGTGGCTCCTGGTGGCCTTATATCCTTTATAATGGGATCGAGCGGTGGGGCGGGTACTGGAGTCGGAGTGGCCGCAGGGGGATATGAGGTCCGTGTCCTGCTCGGATTCAACAATGAATCAGGTGGTCGAGTCCGGTCGTGTGTTGGATAAAATGTCCTCGGATTTGTCTGGCTTGGTACGGCTGGAGATGTCCTCCTGTCATCAGGTATGTAGTCTCTCTGACTACTGTGTGGATGTGCGGTGGAACGTGGATTGCCCGTACTGACTCGATGTGATGGATAGTAGGAGGAATCACGGGCAGAAGGTATCCTGCTACTTGGCATTGCACTTGAGTTGCTCAAAACAGGTACTGCTCGCTGAGGAAGGGAGTACTGACTTCTGGCATCTGGACGGGCACTGCAGGTCTTGAAGACGGATGGATTATCCCAAGCCTCATCAGTACTGTCCGATGAGATGGAGCTATCGGACAAAAGCCTGGAGTAGTCAGCTTGGCTTCTTCTTTTGATGCTCTTGCAGTATGAAGTGGGTCTGTTGAAAGAGTAGGATGAGGATGATCGCGGTCGTGGTACATGTGACCGAGGCATTGTAGGTGTGAAGTGATGGGTGGTAAATGATGAAGGTTGGTTGGGATTTAAGAGGAGCTGAATCTGTGGACTGAGACAGCCCAAAGGTAGGATCCAGGCGCCTTGACCTTGGGTATTGGTCTCAGCCTGTCCAGTCTCAATGTGAAGAGGAGACGTGTTTTGATCAATCATCCTTTGATTTTCCACATGTAGAGTCAGTACGAAACAGACAATCTTTGCATCGAAGTGCGATCATTTCCCCAGCCAGAACAAACTCACTTGTCAAGTCAGACTACAGGTGATGAGTCGACGCCTCAGGTGATGAGTCGACGCCTCAGGTGCAAGTCTACCCTCTAAATTCCTTCCACGGCTTGCCTACCATATTCCCTACATGAGGTACATATTTCACAGCATGCGCCCAGTGTCTGCCCAAGCTGTTGCATGCTTTGAACATGCCTGGACTGTATGCAATTCACATGTATTTGGGAGTTTAGATTCATCATACACAATCATGATGGCATGTGCAGATGTCCAGCTCCAGAGCCTCATTATACCAGTCTCCATCTCCCTGTCAACTTTGAGATCTGGCACAGCACACTGGGGCTATCCATGGTGCTCGCCAACTCCCTACTTCATAGTCATAAACTGTGAGATGGCCTATGCTGCTCGCCAGATTTTCACTAGAGCTTGCCCACAAGATCCCTGATTTACACTCACAACCTCTCACTGCTTGCAATGCACATGTACTTAAATTTGATTATTTATGCAAAATCAAGATGAGCTACCACCCAGAATTGGTGCAGAGCTTTGCATAGCGATTTTCATCCCTACTCTGCTGTCATGAACCCAACTGTGCCTGATTTGTGAAACCGCCACCATTGAAGATAATGCCAATCATTCACTTCCGTCCAACTCCGAATTGACTCTACCATTTTAAACAAAGGCTTCCGCACTTCGGACTACAAAGGGTAACCTCTCACAAGGTCCGCCGGTCAAGCTACGGAAACTCAGACCGTCCTCTGATCAATTCAAGTCATTCCGCCAACCTCGACCTACCTCGAGTTACCTAGTTCAGTTTCGTATCTTCTCTTGATAAGCGTCAGTGAGAACCACATCATATTTTCGGCGGGTGCAAGCGCTCGACGGTCCGTGACATCTGCATTGCAACTCTGGCATCTCCTCAGCCCAAGTTAATCTGCGGCACCCCTTGATCTCAGTGGCCTTTATAGGGATATAGTTCCCAGGTAAATCCTTCAAATTGGTCACAAACAGTCTATCAGGCTGCAAGCTTGTATAATTATGGTGCAAGACGACCATCATATGACAGTAGACCAGTTCCAACTGGATAAATGACACCGTCATGGACAGTCTCCGCATCCGACTTTGACCAGACGACTCACTCGTTCTCGTTTTTTCTCGCCTACACCCCACCAAGCCAGTGCCCGCAGCCACGCGTGCCGTTACCGACACCGCCGAAGGGTCTTATGACACCGTCATGGACAACGCCACATCACAAATCGCCACTCGACGAAATCAACGAGATTCGTCGAAATGCCGCCGACTCGCTCTGGGTACTTAAGGTAACTCGTAGACGTATCTTGCCCTTAACCGCTAATATATAGTCTCGCCATGACTTATATGCAGCTTTAGCTCTGTCAGACCAACTGCCACCTGTCCCCCGTGACAATAAACATACAATACGAGCAATCTTTATTTCCAATCAAATTGACTCCCCCTCAGCTTCCAAAATATGATCTCTGTCGGAGTACTGGCACAAACTGAACCTCTCTCTGCCATGAAGTGGTGCTCACTTGTTGTGCTTGCCCACTTGAGCGTCAATGCATGGAATGGGAGGGCGAATCCTCCAACTCTCTACGCCTCACTTGCATCCCACTGGAAGAATCCTTGTCTCTGTATCAGCTCATAGTCCCGTGGCCGATCCAGAAGGTCTGCCTCGCAAGGAAAACAAAGCCAAACTTTGGGATGGTGGGGGAGGGAAATACTTCAAGCCATTTCCAGCTGACTCTGAGATGGGGGCTTGAGGCAATGAAGGGACCGATGTAGGTCTCCATCTCAATCCTTTGAAGCCAGGCTTGGGCTAGTTGCTTCCCAGAAAGCCTCGTCGTCGATTGAGAGAGTAAAGTCGATTTCAAGTGGGATTTCATCCCCAGCACCAGAGGCTGGAGCTGTGTCTTGGCTGCCATGCCTCTGCGTTGTGAGTGGTGAGTCACCAGGGTTGTGCTTGACCCTCTTTCTGACAAGCCTCCCTGGCTCCACACGGTATCTGTACTCTGCAGCAATTGCTGAGCGGCCAGATACCGTGACCTTGGTCATCTTATCCCAAAGCTCTGACAGGTCAAATTGGGTAGAAGGAATGCTCGGCTTGTCCGTTGGATACTTGCTAGAGCTGTCTGATCTGCTGGAGTTGGTTTTTAGAAGCTCTCCTGATGGACGGGTGGACCCTTCACTCCTGTGTGCTAGATTTTCTGACTTTGTGCCTCCCTCCCTGCCCTCCATCCCTCACCTTCCCTGCCATCACTGCCCTCCTCGCCCCCCATGCCCTCCCTGTTGTCTCTGTCACCCCTGCCGCTCAATGGGGACTTGCGCGGGGTGCCTACTACTCATCTCAGAATATTGTGGGGCAAGTGGGTTATTGACTCCGTGAAGCAATGTACAAGGTCAAGCAGACTAAGAAGATGGGTGGCAAACAATCAATGTATATATCTAAGAACACCCGGCCTTCTTCGCATCTATTGGACGATGTAGAGCTTTGTTCAGGAGTGAGAAGTTAGACTGAAAGGTGAAGTTGTGCTTTTCCTTTCTTCCAAGAACATCTCAATCTCCTGCCAGAAGTCCCTCTGGAGAAGTGTTCTCTGGCAACAAGGTTTGATCACATCATAATATGCTCACAAACCTGTTTAGGTTAGCATTGGTGTAGAGGTTCCTTCCACTGCAAGACTATGGTCTGAAAGGAAAATTTGTGGTGCATCCTTGTCCATCAAAGACTTCCCTCATAAGACCCTTTGATCTGACCTTCGTTAACCAGAAAGGTAGAAGTTACCTGGGGTTCGCTTGCAAAATCCCCTTGAGCAAGATCATCCTTCGAGAAGCAACTCTCCTGTGTAAACCTGATTCCTGACAGAAGCTCTCCCTGCTCAGCCAGTCTTTACAGTCCTGTCCACCATGCAGATAACTGTCAACCCAGAAAAGTAGGGTGTTGATGCAGGGACAGCGGTATCATGAATGGTATTATAGTTGGTCCATGAGGGTATTGTAATGCTAGGGGGAGAGGAGGGCTAGGGTCGAGAATGAGAAGGAAACATATTGGTGGACAAGTTCGTCTCAACCGTTACCGCTCTTTGGGTCTATCGCTCTGCTATCTACTCCGTAACTCCTACCTTGAATGACTGACGCCCAGGTTATTGTTGTAAGTGTTTGAAGCGACCGTCTACAATACTGACCCCAATGCTCAAAAGAACACGAGCTCAGCCTCATTCTCCTCACATCCATGTACCCCACAGTGGTCCAGATCAAAGATACTTCAAGCGCTGTCGCTCATTCATCGTTCCTCCTCATAACCCCTCGCGATTCCCCTACGCCCCTCCTCCAGCGCAGCAGGTTCGTCCATCCCATATCTTGGCTCCAGACCCTTGAACTCCCTACTCACGAGATAATCACCTGATTTCCCACGATCAGGCTAGATTCCCCCGGACAACGCAGACTCACTGCCGGCAGACTCGAGCTTCGCTAACGAGAACTCCTTATTCCGTACTGCCATTGCTTGTATCCCCTCCACTAAGAGCTCCGCTGCACCATCGCCATTGCCGAATGTCTTAGGCGTCCGATAGGCACCGGTGACGAGTGAGAACTCCATATCTCTCTCGCTGCCATTCTGCAGTGTGGTCGTACTTTGCTCTGCGCCATTTCGCTGAGCCGTACGTGCTTCTCGTTCTTTCGCTTCTGCAAGATGGTCAGCATCAACTTGGCAAGTACAAGAGACATACCAGCGAGCACCGTGCCCAGATCGAGCGTCCATTTTGCCGGATCCCAGACTCCCTGCTCTCCTTCGAGCGCCAACAATAACTCCCAAGGCGTGACGATCGGTCTCAGGAAATCCTATCTCACCTTCAGCCCTTCACTATCCCACTTAATTCAGCCACTCCTCACCTTGGAATCCACTACCCCGCCCTCGGCACATCCAACCAAAACAAAACACTCGACCCCCTCAAAATTCGCCAATTTCGCAGGGTTCAGCCTCCCCACGCTCATAGTATACGATTTCTTCCTCGCCCGACGGAGTGCGGTACGGAGCTGGTTGAGGAGAGGTTTGGACGAGGCGAGACCGATGTTTGAGACGACGAGTCCGAAGATGTCGGAGGAGAGGGCTTGGTGGAGGGCGAAGAGGCGGCGGGAGAGGTGTTTGGAGGTGGTGGTGAGGGGTGTGGTCAGGTGGGCGGCGGGGGAGAAGGCGAAGATCTGGGGGCGGAGAGGGAGAGGGAGGTAGGGGTGGGGGCTCGAGCAGACCGGGAGCAGAGACGGCGGACGATGGTCGGGGAAGTTAGGGAGGGTGGTGAAGCATCGATCAGCCAGATATTATGACATGAATCGGATCAAAGAGGATGGTAGTATGGACATACAGGATTGGCCGCATGTGTCATCTGGAGATTCACCAGCCCCCTTCCCTCCTCCCCAAGGTACCAAATCGTGCAATCCTTCATCTCCACACCATTAGGCTGTTCGATAGACCTCAGCGCAGGCGCTTTCTCGTTCTCGGGACTCGGTACAGGCGTCAAAGCTGGTCGATGGATCGTTGCGAATGAGATCGGTATGGGGCATCGCGAGGTGAAAGTCTCCATAATCTCCTCTTTGCCAAGCGCAATCAGCGCTGTCCTCCAAATGAGCCAAGAAGGACACACCAGCGAGATGGTCAAATGCTACATCCCAAACCACCATCACTCCCTTCCCATCTCCTTCCAGCGGTTCCTCACTAGCTTCGAGAAGACTTCCAACCGCCTCGTCCAGATCCAGTCTCCGCCGCGGGAAGACGTAGTGCACCGGAAGGGCGTCCGTCCTGTCCCCCATCGTTAGGCTGGTACTTCTGGTGCGTGAGAGGAGGCATACGGGGTCAGACAAGCATGACCATAATGTACGAGCAGATCCGCCGGTAAATGCAAACAAGACAGAACATCCGGACAACAACTGCATTGCTCATCATGTCAGCCTCAACCCTTGCTACTTTCAAGGCTGCCATCTTGGCTTGATTAGGTAGAGATGTGGACTGACCTGCCATAAGTGCTATCCGCGAGCACGTAAATCTGTGCCCCGCTCCTCGCGATACCCCGCTGAATCGTTCTGTACACCTGCACGGAGGAGGGGAGGAGCTCGTCCGGGAATTGGAGACCTATCTATCCACCTGATCAGCTCGTCAAGCCATGTAAAATGGATGGAGAGAAAGAGAAGGACGGACCTAAAGTGGAACAAGGGGACGTACAGTCTTGTATCCGCCATCGAGTATGATCCTGACCGTATCTTCCACTTCGAACGCCTCTTCGATAGATAGGTCGGTGAGGGCATCGCCGTTGCTGGATGGTCCTGCTCCTGGATGCAGCAGGACAGAGTCTAGGGGACGGTCGAGGGCATGTGTGGCAGGAGTCGAGAAGAGGTCGGTCATGAGTGTTGTTGCGAGATTGTATTGGTTTAGGCGGTGGAAATGTTTGATTTTGGGTCGAGCCGGTTTCAACTATTGCAAGGCACGTGGCGTAGGTGGAGGTGGTCCACTGCACCTTACGCTAGACATTGCTCAGACCAGGTTGTTTGGCTGTCGAGTCTAGACAGCAGTAGCCGCCCGACCACTTGGATGCCATCCATACGCCCTTTGGGGGGGAAAATGATCATTTTTTTGTGGGTGCTTGGATGGGAAGATGTAGATGGCCCGTCCATGCAATATGGTGCGAAAATGCTCTACCTTCACCGAACTTTCAGCCTCTTCCCCTCCCTTTCCCAGTACCCCTCCGCCTTCCCCTCGTCCCCACCCTCATACTTCCACTCCCCGTCTCCCTCCTCATCCCCGTTTTCATCTCGCTCTACACGACCATCCCCATCTTCTCTGCCATGACCCGCATCGTCCTCCACTTTCATGCTGTCCCCTCGCGTCCCATCTCTCCCCAAACCCTGCCTCTCCTTCATGGGACTCGACCGCTTCTTCGTGCTGGACGCCACATCCTTCGCCTTGACTCTACATACCTCCACCTGTACCCCCGCCGAAAGTAGCACGTCGACCCAGACCTTTCCAAGCACATCAATAAACCTGCCTATTCGTTTGCGCGCCGAAGGGTGAAACACACCTTCTGAGTTTCGGATAGACTGTCCCCTGGTCCTTTCACCTCCACGAATCGAACCTCACCTTTCTCCTTACTCCACACACTAAAACGAACGCCAGATCATTAGCGCGTCCGCTCCTTGCCCGCGTCTAATCCTCTCGTCCTCTCCTCTTCCCACCTGCACTCCTGCCATGTCCCCTATCCATTCGGACGTCCATTTCTCTTCTCCACCCGACTTTTCTCCGCAACACCTCCCCCTCACGTCCGCATTCCAAGCCTGAGAGAAATCTTCACTCACATCAAATCCGGCACCCCCGAAACCCTATGCCTATACTCCTCCCCCAACATCCTACACACCCCACTAATCGCCTTCCCCCCAACACATTCCAGGATCTCCTCCAGATCCTCCTGCCCATACTCCCAATTCACGCCCACCGCCCATGTCCCACGACCCCTTTCCCTCTCATCCGCCTCTTGGAGCATCTCTAGCGCGGTGCTAGTCTTACACATTGCGAGGAGACGAGACTCGAGGATTTCGGCTCGGGCAGGGGCGAAGGTGTCTTCTCCGAGATCGAGGGGGGCTATCTGGTAGGGCGTCTCGAATGCTCCGGGGAGGGGGGCGAAGAGGATTGGCCACATCAGGAGGCCGAAGAGGGTGGTTACGATTGAGCCTTCGGAATGGAACCTGGTCACCCCATCAGCGATGGGTACTCCGGAAACAATGGGTAGTCAGGGAGCGATGTTCACACGCCGAATGAGTTACCAAACGAAGGGTCGTCGAGAAACGACGGGTAGTCGGGAGATCACGGGAAGCCAGGGATGATGGGTAGTGATGTTACAATGGGTATACAGGAAATGATGGGTAGCCAGAGAAGGTGTGGCGGACTCACCCCTTATAACCCCTCCCCTCCCACCACTCCAAAACCCACCCCTCGACCGTAACCTCCCCCTCCCTCCCCACCCAAACGCTCTTCCCAACCTGCTGCACCCCACCTCGACTAGCTACATCCCCATTTCCATCCCCATCCCCCATCCCCAGACTCGCTTCCCTCTCCCGATCCCGACTCTCCCCGCGCGGACGAGGTTTCGGCTGACCCGCGTTCTCCGGCACTCGAGGGGCTGAGAGTTCGCGAGTCTCGCATTTCAGGAGCTCGGCGTGCGAGATGTGGCGTTCGTCAGAGGGGAGGACGAGTTTGTTCTCGAGTCGGGTAAGGCGGCGGGATAGGGCGGGGCGGTATACTGCGAGGCGTCAGCTGAGATGCCACTCGCGATAGTCCTAAGTCTAGTCGAGGGTGAGGCTCGACTCACTGAGATGCGTGTCCTCATCGAGCAAGCCGTCGATACAGACTTGTACCGCCTCTCGCATTTTCTCCTCCTTCTCGATGGGCGTCGCGTTGTAGTGATACATCAGGACCAGGGCTAGGCGCTCGTACCACGCTCTGTCCACCATATCAGCGCAATTTCCACCCGCTGAAAGATCACGAACCCTCGCTTTCCGCGTCGCCATCTCCGTTGCTCGAGCAGCGAACGGAGAACCTGACACTCTAGGTCATACTCATGCAGTATCCCCAGAGCCGTAGCACCCTCCACAGGATCCATCAGCTCAGCTTACGCGGGTTCACTTCGGCATACCTTGTATACGATTCGCGTAAGGACATGCCCTGCACCGCGTCAGCGGAGAAAGATGCCGAAACGGCAGCCTTCAGCTGCCATGCATGACTCCACTAACCAGTCTTGAACCTATCCCCGACTAGTCCCCCCTGTTGCGCCCTCGCGTCCACCTCCCTCCCCCCATCCCCGTCGACCAACCCCAACCAGATCGGCCAAACCCCCTCCCAAACCCTCTTAACAACCTTCGCCCCCTTCGCCCTCCCCAGCATCTCCTTCCGTACCCCAAAGCCAGGCAACGGAATCTTCCTCTGCTCCGCCCACGTATCACCCAACGCATCCGCCACTAACGCCTCCCACCCTACTGCTCGCTCCCACTCGAGAAGCTGGTCTCGCGTTTCCCATATACGGGAGCGAGTTGGGGGACCGTAGTCTGGATATCGACGTTTGTGGGAGGTCACGAGGATGGAGGGGAGCATAAGTGATGATGAAGTGGAAGTGAGTGGTGGTGTACGCGAGAAGATTAGGTTGACCCGAGCGATTAACGCGTGGAGTTCGGGGGTGAGCTGGATAGCCGCGTCGCCCAGGTAAGGTAGAAGTTGCGCGACGAGTAAGGATATAGAGGTGATCTTGCTCGCTCTGAATGGGAGTGAGGTCTGTCGAGCTCCGCCTTTGACCGGCGTGAATCCTAGAACCGTCTGCTTCTTCGCCACGCCTTTCAAGGCTGTCACCACGGCTTCGCGAGTCGCCAGCATCGAGAGCGGGATCTTACGTGCTCGGGCGACTTTGCGCAGATCGTCCGCGGGGATGGAGGACATGAGCTCCGCCAGACCAAGATTCGACTCGTCGCGAGCCAGAGCGGTGATGGGGTGCGGATGTCGAGGGGACAGGGAGAACTCCTCGTCGTACCGTACCCGAGCAGGGGAGATGCTGGAGAAGGAGGACGCCGAGCTATCCGAGCCGGACCTACTTGCGGAGGGTCGTTCTGGCGGTGGCGAATGTACGACAGATCCATCATTGTCCAGCTCGACCCGTCCGACTTTGGATGCCCAGAGCGATTCGCGGATAGCCTCGGCCAGCTGAGGATCCGCCTTCTCCTCGGCGGGAGTGAGACCTGTGGGGAGGTCTGACCACGGACATTTCCGCTTGTGGGGACTGGAGGGCGTCCGTGTTGCTCCCGGAGATGGTGGTGTGTTCCGCTCGTCTGACGGTCCGGCCAAGGGTAGCTCGTGGTGGTCGTCCTCCGTGAGGTCTGCTGGAACGTCGAAGTTCCGGGACAGAGCTCGCATTCCTCGCTTAACGCCTTCCTCGCCCAGCTCGGCTGAATATGCGATGACGAGATTCGATGACGGAAGGATCCTCCCCGGTCGTCGCAGGAGAAGTCGTGTGAGGAGGTAGTGCGGTTCGTCTAGCTCGTCAGACCTGTTCATCACCCGAAATGTAGACGCACAGGGTAGCTCGAGTATCCTTCTCAACACCCAGCTCTCCCTTGGTGTGAATAAGTATTTCTCAGTCTCCAAGACAGTCCGAATCATCTCTGACCTTTCTCAGCTCAACTCCATGCAGTAGAAGGAGAACTCACCATCGAACAGCCGGACATACATCGACACCCTCCCTCCGTCGACATCATCGTGCGCCTCTCGTGCCTTCGACTTGCCTTTGAGGTCCAAGCCGGGCTTCTCGGCGGTAGGTGAAGGAGTAGGGGAAGGGGTTATGGGGAATTGCCCGGAGGAGGGCAGGGGTGGGAGGGTGAAGGAGGGTGGGGGTGGGGAAGAGTTCATAGTGGGAAGCTAGACCGTAACAGAGGAGGACTACCCCCACGAAGACGTTCAGCACTTTCTAGGCAGCAGAGAAGAAGAGGGGGTCACGAAAAAGACAAGATACGGTCAAAGATGTTGGAGAAGACGGCTCCAGGTGAGGTGGACGCGTGAGGATTGACTTTCCGGAAAAGCTGACACTCTCGATCAGGCACGGATGTCTGTTTGTCAGGCTCATGATTTCAGATCTATTGTTCTGTTACTAATCGATTTCCCATTCACCATTCTACAATGTTCCGTCCTACCCGAATCCTCCTCGCCGCAGGGCTCAAGTACGTCCCATATCTCACACATCCCATTTCCTCAGTCCCATCCTTCCTTCATCCCATCCTGCTCGTCCACCCTGCAATCTCAATACCGATCCTCGCTCGTCTACTCATGCTCTCCCAGACCGATAAAATTCTCCACCGGGATAACCGGCCTCCCCCCGCACCCCGACCCCCTCCCCATCCTCCGAGCAACATACACCTCAACCCTTCACCTCCTTTCCAACCTCCCCCCAACATCCGTATACCGCCAAGCCACGGAAGCAATCACGAAGCATCGCCTCCAGCTCGTCGAGAAAGCGGGGGAGGACGTGAAGGCCGTGGAGGGGGAATTGGGGATGGTGGAGGGGATCTTGGAGGAGGCGAAGGCGGAGCAGGCGTTGGTGGGGAAGATGTTGGAGTGGAAATC
>JAABUL010006894.1_pt1 | contig 12702 bp, 12 predicted proteins | sample 5559151 | NCBI WGS metagenome assembly JAABUL01 (sample SAMN10711876, study PRJNA513368) | rock metagenome | isolation source: Antarctica rocks | place: Antarctica: Victoria Land, Pudding Butte sud | reverse complement strand
AAAGAAAACTCCTCCCCACCGTCCCCTCAAGCACCCAACATCATTGTTTGCTGTTGAGGAAACTTATCACATTTACATGTAATACGTATTGCACATGACGCTTTTCCTGCAGAGGCTGGACAGTCGATCGATTATCACGAGCACGGCGAGAGATCGATTGGCCTTCACTCAGGGGCATGACTGGCGCCTGGGACGCACGATTATGTATGTAGAGTATACGTCTTAGATCAGCGGTCTGACATGTAGAATGGACGTGGCTTTTTGTTGCTTAATGAGCTCTCTCTTACTGGCTTCGCATCCTATCCCCCGTCGCATCTTTATTGCCCCAACTCTCTTCCAAAACGAATCATGATGATCACGCCCATCTCATCTCCATACATTCACGCCATACACACTACCAGCCGCATCCAATCCCTTCCCTTCCTCCTCTCAACAACCCAAACACCCCACACCCAGCCACTAAGTTACCCATTGGCCTTCCCACTGCAAGGAGCGTGGAATTGAGATGGGAAGACTAGGTATGCATATATCTCTTAGAGATAAAGGATGTGAGCTCTTTGCATGAATGGAAGGAATTGATATGCGTACTCTAGGCTTTGCTGGTCGGGAGGGCGATGGGAAGAGAAGAGGGGGGGGGGTCGGAGTCTGGGAGGATTCATGGATGGTTGTTATTCGTGACTACGGGTCGCTAGTGGGTGATGATGAAAGCAGCAGAGAAAGAAGCCAGCATAGTGTGCAGTCAAGATGAGCGAGGAAGGTGACGGCATGTAACAGGCTTGTGGAAGCAGCGAAGATGATACTCGGTCAAGGAGTTGCATTATCGTTCGTTAGCTATCTATGAGCCCTGTGCAAAGAGCTACGTACGCACGAGCTAAAGTGCAGGTGAAGGGGGATGCATGTCAATGGAAAAGGGAAAACGCCTGTGCAGATGCTTCTAGATGGACGCCGGTCGCCATGCCAGCACGCATGCTTGTTGCGCTTTCTTTCCATAACGCCTTGTACACCTGAGTTGTTGGATGAATGATCAGTGGGAACTCCTCGGTCTAGCTCACTTTGCCTTCTTTGACCCTACCCCTCACCTTTTGACGAAACGATTACCGGCCAAGTTGAATTAGTCGAGCTCCACAACCTCCGTTGTCGATTTCTCCCTTTTCTTTGCGCTCTTCTTCGTCGATCTCGGGCTACTGCGCAGTGCCCTGGTAACATCTGGACTCCGACTTGGCGAGCTCACGCCATTAGGGGCTATTGGGCTCGAGGCAGGCTCAGGAGGTCCCCCGTAGTGCCCACGTGGTGGTGTCGTGGGAATGTCGACTTCCACCCCGTGGAAAGGACCAGCAGGCTGCGAGTCTTGAATAGTAGAGGGAAGCTCGGGTGCTGCTGCTGCTGCTACCGGTGATAAACTGTCAGGTGCTCTCGAGTGAGGTTGGCTTTGGCTATCAATCACCACAACCGGGTGCTGCTTCTGAAGGGTTGAATCTTCCTTTGAGCTCCCGGGCGACGTGCTGCCTGGTGCGGGCAATTTCGAAATTTCTGCTACGTCGATTGGTAAGGCGATGTCAAGTGCTGCTCTTCGAGTGGTTGGAGAGGGTGAGGTAGATCTTGAGACTTGTATTGCTGGTTCGCGAATTGTCTCTATCGGTGGGTCTTTCACCGGTTCGGGCCGAGGAGCAGCTCTGATGGGACTCGATTCAATCCTCCTTGAGACTGCGGGGACATATTTCCCACTCTTCTTTGCGCTTTCCCTCTTTCCGTCCTCCTGTTCACGGTATAGCTGGAATAGTAACTCCCTGATATTGGTTCGCAGTGTACTGGGCACTAGAGTCGGCCAGTCTTTGTCAACGTCGAATTGCTTCTGCATAGCCTTCCACATGAAGCCTTGAGGGTCTTCGAGGAATTTCGCCATATAGCCCAGAAGAAATGGTCCACAATCGCAATAGTTGTCCTGCTTGGGTATACCAGTTGCATTCATGCCTTTGATCTGCTTCTCGTCAAATTTCATACCACCGCGCTTGGCATCGGCTTCTGCAAGAAGATAATCCTTGATCACTCGAACGGTAGCAGGATGGGTCCCAGTAAGGGAGTCAAAGGTGACGATAGCAGGCTGTCCGGGATCAAGCTTCCTGCCTGGCGGTAGCGATTTTCGCTTGCCTTTCTTCTTGGCAGAAGTTGGCAGCGCTGAGTCATCCTCATGAGCTTTGTGATTGCTAGCTGTCGTGGCCGTCTGAAGTGTAGCCTCAGCCATGTCTTCATTTAGCTGTGTATCTAACATTTCTTGATCGTCCGTGTTTTCTTTGCCACCGCTAACATCGCCCTTTCCCCGATCTCCATGGGTCCCTACCTTAGATTGCTCAAGGCTAAGTTCAGCAAAAGATGCTCGGGTTTCCTTGTCCGTAAATGTCTCGGGTTCCTCAGGACTCGGCGAGCGAGTGGGAGAAAGGTTTGGCCTTCCTTCGCCGTCACCCCGCAAGGCAGGGTCGATCTTGTCAGACAGTGGCGAAGTAGAATCATCGTCTAATGAAGGCAGCTGACGGTTGAGATTGGGCAGGTTGCATATGATAACGACGTACCAATGACAGTCCTCGTTGATGGGCACTACAACATAATCCTTAGTGAAGATTTCGTCGCCATGCGTCCACCTCTCGACTAGTTCGTAGTTACTCCGTCTTTGACCTTTGCCTTTGTGCGTCAAATTCTTGAAAAAGAACGTATTGAAGAAGTGGATCTTCTTGGCCAACTCTGGCCTCTCGGTTTCGATTTGGTGCTGGAGATACCGTAGGTAGAACTCAATAAGCGTATCATTGAAGAACTCGCCTTCATCGAGGCGTCCGAGATCTGTCCACTCGACAATGGCCTTCTTCTTACCGGTTTTAGGGAATGTCAATGGCTTGGTCCACTCCTTTCCCATATCATGGGTCTTGGAATACCTTTGCGGGTGCGGTTCATCAAGGATTGAAGGCAACGCTCTAGAGGTAGTGATGGCCTTTTCAGTCTTGGATCGCGTAGAATAGGTAGTTTGGGGTTTGGAGTTGATGTCATTCAAGATATCCGTTATTCTGGAAGGACTCTGAGAGCGCAATTTGGAAGACGCAGGTCCAGCACTGGCCTCATCATTCATAGCTTGACTTGAACCGTGTAGTGGCTCATCCGGGAGACCGCCACGAGATCGTAAGGTTTCCCATGGGACTCGTAAGGCCCCGGCTGCATTGGCACCACCTCTCAGCTGATCAACCATACGTGGCTCTACACACCTTCGTTTCTGGTCCGGTTTGTCAAGGGAGTGCATACTTGGAAGCGCGTCTCGTTTCGCTTTCCGCTTATTCAAGAGGTTCATTTCTTCGCCTTCGTCGACGGCAGCGTTAGTCCTCGAAGGTTTGCTCGTTTTTTGAGACCTCTGTTGGGAGAGTCTGTTTTCAAATTTCTTCCTCATCTGATCCCTAAGATTCTGTTAGTATACAATATGCTTGATCCTACTGCGCTAAACCCGGAAATTCCGTGACTTACTCCTCCTGACCTGTGATTCTGAAAGAGTATCTCTCCTGGAGTTTACTGGTCAAAGCGGTCATGTCTTTCTGACTGCGCAGCTCGATATCTAGAGTGTTATCTGTACCCTCACTCCTTGCGGATTCAAAACGAACCATCGCACCAGACAAGGACCAAAAAACCTTCAACAACTTGGCGGGCTGCACGCGAAAGCTTCGATTCTGGCTTGCCCAATTTTTTCCGCCTTCAATCACTTCAAAAGCGTCATGATCGGGACTATATTGCAAGCCAAGACTGGTTGATCTATGCATACGGTCTTCCACACTGATCGCAGCGAGCCCAATGCCCCAAGGGGCACTGGCCTCCTGCGCGGATCGCTGTTGCTTATAGGGTCCTGTGCTTTTGCTCTTTTTATTTGTGCTATCAAATGCGGTGCTGGAATAAATGCTCGGTGGGAACCCTGACTGGCTTTCCTTTGTCGGTGAACCCTTTCGTGTCGATGATGAGCCTTTGGATGGACTAACTTGTTGTGATGTTGTGCCGACAGTAGTGTCACCGCTGAGCACGTCTGGGCTTGAAGCGAACTCCTGACTCCGCGCTTTACCATTGGTCGCTCTGAACTTATTGTCGAGTCTGTCGTCTTCCACCTCAACTTTCTGCTGAGGCTGGCTGTCGGGAAGGTCAATCACCGGCGACACGTGGTTGCCGCTTGCTTTGACGATCGGACCAAAGTGACGAGACGTCTTCCCCGTATTCTGAACCGGCAGGCTTCGCAGTGGATTTTTTTGGGCCAGGAACTTCTTGTGTGCTTCATTAGCCGTACCCTGGTATTTTTGCTGGTGCGTAGCTGCGCTTTGCGGCTTTTTCGTATCTTCATCATCTGATAAATTGATCGGATTGGCCGCAGAGGCAGCATTAGTTTCTGGTAAAATGCTCGTTTCATTGCCATTGGTGACTTCGGCTGGTGATCTACGGCTGCGCCGTTGACCCCTGTGCTTCTTATTCGGATTACTGTTCATCCTGTCCTCGACGTTGCGGAATTCTTGAGTACCGAAATAGGTCCTTGGCAGCTCACTCCCCTGGCTCGGTATGGAGGTGGTCTGACTCGTCCTCCGATTGTCTCGGACAAGTGATCGGGTGACGTCTTCTTGCCATCCAAGCTCATCCAAATCATCACTACTGGCCACCTGAGAGCTCTGGTCTAAGGGAGTAGGACTCGTCTTTTGTCGCTTCGTAGGCCGCTCTTCCAGCGTCTCAGACTCCTTGAGCCCTTTTGTATGTTTAGCCACATTGTCGCCAACAATCACCTTGATTTGAATGCCTCTGCTGTTTGACGGTGGTATATTCGCTAAAGGGCGGTGTGTTTGATCTCGCTGGGGGTGGCGGTTTGCTTGCGAAAGAGTATTTTTGGGCTGAGGGCCTCTCGAAATGCCCTAATATTGATGAGCAGATTGAAGCTATTTGAGTGTATGTCTCTTCCATACCGATTTGCCTAATGCGCTTGCTGTACGATTGTTCCCAGGAATTGGGATTCCGATCGCGCCAGGGTCACGCTGTCTCCTAAAGAACCCAAGCTCAGCACCTGGTGAAGATACTGTGTAGCCAGAAAGTTATACCCATGAGCGCCCAGTATTCTAATTTCATCATCGGTAACCGTGGACTGCCGTTGTGATCCGACATCTCTGGTAGAAATCCCCAAGCTCGCAATGACATTCTTTGCAACGTCCATGCTCACAAGCTGATGGGATCATTGTCGGACGTGAGTAGAATCATGAGTGGAAGAGTCAAGAGCTGTGACACCATTCGCTTTGTCTCCAGCAAGTGTTTATCAGTGTGAAGGAAACTGATATATCAAAACGCGGCAATTGACGCGCTTGCCGCGGTGATTGCCGGCACAGCTATATCCTTCCATACCTTCTTATAAACTCCAAATACCGGCATTTTGTTCTATCAGATGTACAACTTTTGTTGCCTTTATCAGATCACTGATTATTCCATATAATCAATCTAAGGGAGATCGAGAATTGACAAATCTATCTAATATAGGTTTGCAGCTTCAACTGTAGTAAATCTGTTGTAGTGTGCAGCTTGACCTGGCACACCGGCTCTATCCAGGCTTATTTCGAACTGAGGTCATTTACATATGTCTCGATTCGCATACCGAGCAAGCCTTCAACATGGGTAGCTAAAGCGCATAATTGGGGGAAAGCAAACTCTCAAACACCCGGATCGTCTTCATCCTTACCACCACTCTGTTAGGATGTTCAGGGAAGATTGACCTCTTGTTCGCCAGACCATCCCCAGCCAAATTCGCTGAAGCTTGCAATGAAATCCAGCGTTACTGCAATCGCGCAATTATTGATTGCTGACTTTCGAGATTGTGCACTAACGAGAGCGGCCTTAGCGGAATAGATATCTTAGAAAGGAGTAAAGCAATCTCAAGAGGCGGACCCGAAGCGAGAATCGCAAGTGACTAGCCGACAGAAGCAAATCGCATTGTTTAGTCGGCTTGATTCGTAGCAAGCAATTCTGCCAAAGCGGTAGCATTGATTTTGGACAAGAGTATGCGGCCCTTGATCCAATTAGCAGTATAGAATGTTACTAGTGTGGTGAATCTGCAACAAGAGGATCTAAGGACACGGGATGGGACAGAATGTGATGATATACCGACAAGACGTCGTGGAGCTGCTAGATAGAGAAGGGCTACTCGCACATTCGGATTGTGGGTCACCCGATGAGATGAACGATAGGACGACACTCTATCCCGGATCTCTTGCCTTCTGCTTGCCAGCCGAAATCTAGTTTTTCTTTCTCCTAATAGGGGATCAGGGCGTTCGTCTACGCTTCCAAAGACTGCATGCGGAGTTTCGACAGGTTGAACATGGAACGTTAACTATGACAACTCTCGGTACCTACCGCCTTTTATCCTTCAGTGTTTTTGTCGCCTCTTCGGCTTCGTCCATATCCCGGTAGATCCCCAGGACTTTCATGGTCCGTTCTTGGTCCATAGACTTTACTGACTGCTTCAAAGCATTGCTGAGATCGAGCAAGATCGTATTCCTCAACCTGGTCACGCGACCTTGCTGCTTCACCAAGAAGGGATGGTCCCTTCCGATCTTGTCCCTCAGCTTCGTGACATACATGTATTGTTGAGCATGTCTTTGCAGCCGTGATGTCGGGACCCCTCCAGACTGCTCATCCTCGGTACCGTTCTCGCTATCACTAGACACGCTAAAGCCTTCGTCGTCTTCTGGTGATTCCGCAGGTCTAATCATGGAGATCGTCAACCTTTCCTCGAGCTCCTGCAAGCGTTGATCGATGTCAAGCAGCGCCCGGCCGAGCTGGATATCTTCACGAATAGCCTTCCTTTCGGTCACCAGCCCCTCGACCTCCTTCTGCTTCGCACCCACCTTATCTTTCAGCGCTCCAACATCCCTCCTGAAGCCGAGTAACCCCATTCGAACCTCCTCTATCTTTTCTTCCCCACCCTGTAGACTGCCACCGAGGGATAGAAAGTCCTGGTAATTCTCGTTGACTAGATCTAGCAATTCCTTATTGAGCTCTTGGCTCCTCGATCGCAGCTCCGCCCGAAGATCTTCGAGAGTTTGATGGCGGTTATGGAGGCTTGAGAGAAAGGTTGCGGGGTTGAAATCGGGGGTAAGGAAGGCAGCGCGGGCGAGAGGCTTGGGGTAGGGAAGGTTGTCGTCGCCCGAGTCCGAAGAATCTGAGCCGCCGAACTGTGGGATGCATTAGCTGGATGTCGGAATGCTTGATTATTTAATATAGCTCACGTAGAACCTATTCATATCGACTCCTGAATGCTCAGAGGATCAGGCTGTTCAAAGGTCTTGGCAGAGTCACTCTTTAGTTAGGCGAAGACATTTACCGTAGTCCGAGAATCTCATTCGGGATCATTGCCCGCGCATCACTGTCACTACTGGATTCTCACTGGCCATGAATCAGCTAGAATCGCGTTTGGTATAATTGGACTTTATGGGACCCGAAGATTGATGACTTCGAGACAACGATCAACGAACTTTATGCTGTGCCAAAAGCGTTCGTCGACGGAAATCTAGAAGGACCTTAGCTGCGGGACCGGATTGAAGCGAGCCTTGACCAAGATGATCCTTACGGATATGCAAGCCACGCGGACACTAATCACTTCGAGGTTGAGCGCATGTGTTCGTCGAAGATACGTCATCACAGGATTAACCTTGCACTCCAGACTCACATGTAACGTTCACACCACAGCGAACAGAAGTGGGCCATTCCCAACCCATCTCAGCCGCGCAGACTCAGCATGGCTTCCCCACCCTATCGCTCACCCGCCGGCTCACCCCCCTATCCGCACCCTGCATCCCTCCCCAACCCCAAAAAGCGCCCCTCCCTATCCCTCACCTCCAACCAACCTTCCTCAAAGCGTCGGAAATCCACCTTCCCCTCCGCAGTCTCCACTCCTAGCGGCTCACACCCCCTGCGACAGACCTCCTTCCCGCCCGAAGAATCCGCCCTCGACATTGGTGGAGCCCGCAGCCCCAGCATCGAAAGCGACATCACCGGTCTCACAGGCGGGCGAAGTACAGTGACTGCGGGTACTGGCGCAAAGGCGAAGAGGGGTAGGAGGAAGAAGGCGGAGGGGAGCGTTATAAGTACTGCTAAGAGTAAAGGTAGGGAGGGTGCGAGCGTGAAAGAGGGAGAGGAGGAAGACGAAGAGGATGAGGATGAAGGAGCGACGGGAGGGATGATCGATGAGGGCGAGAGGATCGATAAAGCGAAAGAGCGAGAGAAATTGGCGTATGTAAAGCCGGCTCTCTACGACCTTGCTGAGTGGCTAATTGAAACAGGGTCCTTGTCGGTGCCTTCAATGGCGATCAGGCCGATCGATACGACATGTTTCGACGTGTCAAGCTGAGAAAGGAAACTGTTCGAAAGGTCCGGCCCCCTTTCGTCTAACTGCCTCTCAAAAAATGCAATATCTAAAGCTGAATCTAGATCGCAAACCAAACCCTCTCTCAGTCCGTGCCCCCCGCCGTCATCACCACCATCAACGGCTACACCAAAGTCTTCATCGGCAACCTCATCGAACGAGCCCGCAAAATCCAGCAACAAGCCGCCGGTCAACTCCCCACTCCGCCCCCCGATGCAAACGGCCCCGATTCTCGTCCAGATACCAGCTCCAGCACGGATCAGAAACTACAGCTCTCTTCATCGATGGAAACGGTTGACGACATCTTTGCTTCGCCGACCACGACGCAAGTGGGGAGTAGTCAGTCGACGCTAAGGGGGACGCAGGGCAAGGTGCCGCCGCGGTGGAGAGAGAAATTGGGGCCGTTGCAGCCGGATCATGTTCGGGAGGCGCTGAGGAGGAATAAGCGTGATGGCGAGGGTGGTGGTACGGGAGCAGCGGCGATGAGTTTGGGGCTTGGGATTCCTGGAAGCGGTCCGGCGAGATTGGGGGGGCGGAGGTTGTTCAGGTGAGTGGTGGAGAGGAGTTGTTATCGATCTCCCAAGCTCATCAACCATACTGCATGGGTGAAGTCGCTTTAGGATAATGGAGCCTTAGAGGTATATGTACGCGTCACAAATTTGGACTCCAGGACAAACAGAAGAAGCGGAAGCTTTACTGCGGACTGGATTGACGGTTTGATCATGCCATTGACAAGGTCGATATGATCATTGCACATTGTCTTTCGAAAATATCTATCATATGTTTAAGAGCAGTCCCAATTAGCGCCTCCGATTCGTGGTATATGGCAGGACAAACTCCGTCAGACCCTCGTACCCGAATCCCAGCCAACGCCGCCGCTATGCCTCCAAAGTCCCTTCTGAAATGCCAGAGTAACATTCTCCCCTCCAACATCACCTCCTACCTCTCCCCCTCCCAGGTGCTCCACCACCCATGCCTCCCATACCCGGCATCCCGCCCATCCCAGGAAACCCTCCTCCACCGCCTCCACCCCCAAGCATCTTCATCATCGCGCTCATATCCGGCATCCCACCCCCACCTCCACCTCCCTGCCCCAGCATCTTCATCATAGCACCCATATCCGGCATCCCCCCACCACCAGGCATGCCTCCCCCTTGTCCCAGGCTCTGCATCCGCTTCTGCATCGCCGCCATCTGCTGTCTATTCTGCCCGCCCATGGCGCCCATATTCTTCTGCGCCTTACTCATCTTGCTCGCCATCCCGCCCATGACTTTCTGCTGCGAGAGTAGCTCCTCGACCTCCCTGACGCTCGTCCCCGAGCCCCTCGCCACGCGCGTCATCCGCGACGGCTGCTCCACGAACATTTTCCCATCCGAGTCGAGTTCCTTCATGGTCATCGAGTCGCAGATGTAGATCATGCGCTTCATCTTCATGCTCCCTTCCTCATCGTCCATCCCGCCCATCATCTGCCCCAAGCCCGGGATCATCCCCGCCATCTTCGACAGCGGGCCCATCTTCATGATGTTTTGCAGCTGATCTCTCAGGTCTCGAACCGTGAAGACACCTTCAGCGATATGCTTCATCGTGTCCTTCTGGTCCAGCTTCAGCGCCTGCACGTGTTCCACCAGGCCCGCCATGTCGCCCATCCCTAGCAGCTTGCTGACGAACGGCTGCGGTGCGAATTTTTCCAGGTCTAGCATGTGCTCGCCCGTGCCGATGAAGACGATGGGCGTATGCGTCGCCGCGACCGCGGAGATTGCGCCTCCACCAGCAGCATGCCCATCCGTCTTCGTGATGATGATGGACCCGAAATCCGCCGTTTCCTTGAACGCCTTCGACTGCGCCTCCGCTTGCTGTCCGATCGTGGCGTCCAGCACCATGATTGTTTGATCCGGCTTGATCGCATTCTGGATCTGGGTCATCTCGTCAAAGAGATCTTTCTCTTGTCGATGTCGCCCCGAGGTATCAACGATGATGATCTCGAAGCGCTCTTTCTTGAACTTCGCCACCCCCTCCGCTGCAACCAATGCCGGGTCTGTAGACGTCAAGGAGCCGAAGTACGGTATCTTCGCCTTCGTCGCATTCTGCTTAAGCTGATCGAACGCGCCTGCACGAAACGTGTCCGCGCACACTAAACAGCTTTTGAATCCGCGACTCTGGTAATGCCTCGCCAGCTTGGTACAAGTCGTCGTCTTGCCGCTTCCCTGCAACCCCACAAACATGATGACATTCGGCTTGCCCTTCTTCGGCTTGAAAGGTTCGGCATGTGGGTCGACAAGCTTGACGAGTTCGTCGAAGACGGCTTTCTGGATCAGACGCTTTTTGTTGACGGCAGGGGGGAGGTCTTTGAAGTTGACGCCTGCTTTGAGGGACTTTCGTAGGTGGCCGACGAGTTTCACGTTAACGTCGGATTCGAGGAGGGCGGAGCAGATTTCTTTGAGCATGCCATCGAAGGCCTGGAGGGGTGATTAGCTGGGAGGAGGGGCAGGGGAGGATTGGGCCAGGACCTTTTCATCGAGGTTGGGAGAGCGGGTTAGGTCGGAGACGGCGCCGTTGATGCGCCGACCGAGATCTTGGAGGACCATGATGGGCTAGATAGAAATGTTTTGTTATGGGAAGCCGAGATGCGCTGTACGGAACAAGTCCATGTTGAGATACGGGGACTCGTAATGAACAGCAGAAGAGAGAACTGTTACACTGTATCATGGTGGGGGGCTCGGATCTCTTGGCTTGTCTCGGGCCGAGTGATAATCCGTAGCGTCACAGGGTTCCACCACACGTCTGGACCGGGAAACGCGAAAACAACTGCTTTATCGAATGGACTACATAGCCAACGGGCCAACGGACTCACGTGTTGTCATGGCGGCACTGTCAGCGATGTAAACCACGCAATTTCATAAAATTAAATCGTCTCTAACATAGTTGTGTTATATCTGATGCCTCTCCTGGAACAATACTGATATGGGACTGTATCGACCGCATTGAACTGAGAGTCGGCTCTGTGAGGAAATCGCAGTACAAATGGCTAGATTCTAACGCAGCCAAGGTCACTAACAAAGTTGATCGATCTACGTTCTTGCATCATAGTTACTCTGGCCGACCAACTGAATGAGGCGAGCTAGTTGTCAAAGACTGCCAACATCTCATCGTTTGATACGATCTTTCGCAGATCACTCGCAAGCAGCATGGGCAGATGGTCGATTGAACGTGGCAACAATCTCTCTTAATTACAGTGTGTGAACCGTCCTAGCTTTCTTTGCTACTCACGCTAGTACGTCTGGGACTACCAAATCCAGTGACCATCATACCCCTTTTTTCCCTGGTTCGCGTGGTTCCAGAGTGTCCATTTATGCGAGCTCAAGAGGATGTCTCTCGAAGTACTCTTCCAAAGTGGAGAGTCTACCTCGGGCATTCTCAGCAGCCCAAGCAACCAACTTCTTAGAATCTGGGCCGTAGGCACCAAACTCCTCTTGGAAGCTGAACCCTTCAACGTAAACGTCAGCCGCGAAGGGGAGGTTCTTCTTGAACTCCTCAACCGAGATCTGTTTGTAAACGATGGTTTTGCCCGTGGCCTTTGACATAATGGCAGCTACTTCCTCCCAGCTGTATAGTGCCGTGGCGGCGCAAAAAGTCTTGCCTTCGTACTTGTCGGGCTCGGCGAGGATGGCACCAATGAATTTGCCTGTGTCCCCGACAGCGTCAATAAAAGGCACTTGGGTCTTGGAAGAGGTGTGACGGGCTAGAACCCAGGTGCCATCGGGAGCCTGCTGTGGAGCCAAGAAGGGCTGGGACTCGAAACTCTCCATGAAAAACCCCGGCGAGTAGAAGGCGCTCTTGATGTGAAGGCCTCGGATGTGTTGCTCGATTTTTGCCTTGGCGTCGAAGTGGGTGACCTTGGTGTACTTGCCGCCTGAGATCTCCTTGATTGCCGGCAGAGTGCTGAAGATGATGTACTCCGCACCCTTCTCGACAGCGACGTCGGCAATCGTCTTGCCACTGTTGTACTCGACCTCCAAGCCGTCGGGGCCGAAGGAAGGCGTTGTCATGGCGAAGACGATGTGCGCGCCGTTCAAAGCTGGCTCGAGGGAGGTCCGGTCTAGCACATCACCCTGAACGACTTCGACCTGCTTCTTGAGTTGCTTGGCCTTCTCTGAGCTGGCGTCACGGGTGATGGCGCGGATCTTGTACTTTTGGGAGAGCTCGGGGTCGTTCAGCACGTGGTGGATGACCGAACCGCCCTGCTGACCGGTAGCGCCGAAGACGGCGAGGACCTTGGACATGTTCTAGGCAGTTTG
>JAABUL010006893.1_pt1 | contig 12704 bp, 12 predicted proteins | sample 5559151 | NCBI WGS metagenome assembly JAABUL01 (sample SAMN10711876, study PRJNA513368) | rock metagenome | isolation source: Antarctica rocks | place: Antarctica: Victoria Land, Pudding Butte sud | reverse complement strand
CGCTCGCAGTACGCCGACCAGCAGTCCGAGGACAGTGAGCGGCAGCAGGGCGAAGGTCCACCGCCAACCGGTCACCGACAGCACGCCGCCGGCAACCAGCGAACCGACGGCTAGTCCCCGACCCGGGCCGATACCAACGCCCCGATCGCCGTTCCACGCCGCTCCGGTCGACGTTGAGAAGCCGGAAGACCAGGCGCCGTGGCGGTCTACCGGTGCACCGTAGGCCGATCGGTTTGTGCGACCGTCGACAGTCCGGTGTGCATGGCTGGGTGCGTGGGTGGTGGCAACTGTGGACTGTGGGTCGGTCGGCGTAGGTGTTCGACCGGGCAGGTGCGGTGTTGGGGATTTCCTGGCTGTCGCGGTCGCGGCGGTCTGTTTGTGGCGGTCAGGGTAGGTGCAGCGCGGGGGGCGGCAGGGGTGGCGGTTGCAGGAACGCCGGCGCCCCGGTGAGGTCGAGGAAGTCGAGCAGGTCGGCGGCGGCCGCGTCCCGGCGGGTCAGCGGGGGCAGGTTCCACTTGTGCTGAATGGTTTTGAGGATGGAGGTGTGGTCGTAGACAACGTGCGAGACGTGCCCAGCTTTGGCGAACGGTGCGACGACGATGCAGGGCACCCGGAAACCGAGCTGGTCGTAGCCTCCGGGTTGATCGGGTGGGACGTGGGTCGCCGGGGGAACGTCGTCGGGCGCAACGGCCCAGGGGGGCGGGACGTGGTCGTAGTAGCCGCCGCCCTCGTCATTGACGACGATCAGCATGGTGCGCGGCCACGACGGGCTGTGCAGGACAGCGTCGACGACGGAGGCCGTAAACGCTTCACCGGCCTGCACGTCTTGGGTTTCGCCCTCGGAGATCACAAACAGGTCTGGCGTGATGAGGCTGATCGCCGGTAGCCGCCCGAGCCGGCAGTCCTGATAGAACGCCGCGATGGGGTGGGCGTTGCTCGGATGGTCGAGCCACACCCGCGGGTACAGCCCGATCTCGGGCAGTTCGACGAAGTAGTTGACCCAGCTGATCTGGTGCCGGTCCAGTTCATCCCACATGGTGCCGGTCGGCGGATTCGGTTCGAACGGGTTCGGCAACCTGGTCGCAACCAGGCCGCTGGCGGTGCCGGCCTGCAGGAAACGCCGGTTCGGGAACGTCTGGGCCAGGCACGACGCGAAGTAGCGGTCCCCGATCGGGAACGTCCGTGCCAGCCCGTAGTAGAAGGGCAGGTCCTCCCGCGGTCCAGTACCCCATCGGCAGCGAGCTGTTCGTGGTGCGGACGAACCCGTCGTTGGCGCCGTGGTTCCACTGCAGGTGGCTGGCGTTCCAGTGCTGGTCCAGCCCGTGCCAGGGCTGCCACGGGGAGGTCAGGTGGTGCACCGTCACCGGCCGGCCCGCCGCGTCGGGATTGCTGTTGACCGGTTGCCCGTGGACGTCGAGGGTGAAGCCGTCCCCGCGGCCCAGCATCCCGAAGTAGTTGTCGAAGGTGTGGTTTTCCTTCATCAACACCACGATGTGCTCAATCTGGGGCAGCAGATCCGTCCCGGCCAGCTGCGTCGGGGACGGCAACCGCCGGTCGAGCACTGGCTCGTTCACCACCACAGCCTCCCACCGCCGGGTGAACAGCCCGTGCACGGCAGCGGTACGACCACGGGCGGGTCGAGGCTGTTGACGCGCCAGTTCGCGCGGCTGCCGCCACCCTTGAGCGCACAGCTGCAGCAGGGTTCATCTCGAACCGGCCGAACAAATACCAACCGGCAACAACCGGCGCTGTTTCACCCGGCAGCCGCGGCGGTGCCCCGACCCGTCCGCAGCGGATCGCCTACCAACGCGTGTGCCAATTCCATCGGAGCCGTTACCTCAGCTCCGGCTGACCCCGCTCGCACCCACCAGTTCACGACTCCAGTAGCTCGCTAACGCTCTGTTCGCCCTGTGTGTCGGCGCGCAAGGCGAAGCGATCGGCGCGCTCACGGCTGATCAGGCGGCCGGTGCCGGTGCTGTGCGCCGCAGCCCGCCTCGGTGCGAGCTGCGGGCCGGCATGAGCGTGCCTGCTCAGGTGACGGGCTGATCATTCGGCGGCGGCAGGGTGCTGCCGTCGCGCAGGATGACGGGGCCGACGGCCGCTGAGTGCGGTGAGGGTGGCGGCGGGACAGGTGTCGGGGTGGGCGTCGGTGACGGCGGCGTCGGCTGGGTGATCACGGTGCCATACGCCGGCGGGGTCGGGGACGGCGTCGCGGTGGGGTCGATGAGGTCGTCGAGGGTCGGGGCGTCATCGAGGCGGGACACGCCCAACGGCGGCAGGCCGAGCAGGTCCAGGACGGTCTTGCCGATCGTGGTGTGCCCGTTCCACCGGGAGTCGATCCCGGCCTTGACGGGGCCGCCGAACATCAGCAGCGGCACCCGCGGTCCGTAGGCGAGTTGGACGCCGTCGGGGGTGTGTTCCACGTTCGGAGTGGTGATGTGGTCGTCGTAGCCGCCCCAGTCGTCCCAGGACAGCAGGAACACGGTGGTGTCCCACAGCCCCGCGGTGACGATGGCGTCGACGGCCTGCCAGATCTTGTCCTGGCCCCGGGTCACGTCGGCGACGGGGTGCTCGTCGTAGGGGCTGTCATGCCACACCATCGACAGCTCGGGCAGCGCGCCATTTGCGGCGTCGGCGACGATGTCGTCGGACCGGACGATGTTCGGCGAGCCTTTCAGCTGCTGGTAAAAATTCACCGGGTAGGACGACGAGCCGGTGTAGGCCTTCCAGCTCAGACCATGGTCGCCGGCGTGCCCGGGCACCGAAGGCATGTCCCACACGGGGTCGGCCTGGGTGCGTGGCGGGTTACGCAGCGTGGGGCTCTGCCCGCCGATGATCAGGAGGTGGTTCGGGGTGGAGTTGGTGCCGAACCCGGAGCAGTGGTTCTCGCAGAACGCCCCGGTCTTGGCCAGCCACGCGTAGTACGGCAACACCGCGTCGGTGTCGAACTGCGTGTGCGCGGCGGACGTGGGATTGCCATTCGCTTGGGCGTGCAGCCATTTCGCGTACGCAGCACGGGAATGCGGCTGGTCGTGCGCGGGCGGGTTCGGCTGCTTCGGCCAGCCGGTAGCCACGTTCGCGCCCCACGCCCGCAGCGAGGTGAAGTAGTTGTCGGTGGTGTGGTTTTCCTGCGTGAACACAATGACACGTTCGACGATCTTGGCCATGACACCATCGTGCGCATCATGCGCCGCTCGCGGCAAGCGAACACTTCGCGAACACCCCTCCACCCGACGGGCCCTGTGCCTGCGTTGGGGCTACGCCAGCCGTCAGGCTTCTGCAACATGTTTCGACGGGTCGGGTGGTGCTACAGGTCGGGGAGCTCCGGGGTGTGCTCGATGCGGACTGCCTGCAGGGCGTTGGGGTTCACGCCGAGAAGGCCAGGATCGTTGGGGTGATGGAGGTGGCCCGCACGTGCGCGGCGTTGACGGCGTGATGAGTGACGCGGGCTCCGGACACGACGAGGGGCGACGTCCCGGTCGGCTGCAGCCTCGCCACCGTGTTCGGCGATCTTCTTGACCACGCCGGTGTACACGACTCCGGCCTGGGCGATCCCAACCAGGTCAGGGCCGTGTGAGTCGCCCTTCTTGGCGTGGAAGAGGGCGTTGGCCGCGGCGCCGGTGTAGACCCTGGTCAGGCCGGAGGACCGGACGGTGGTGGAGTAGACGCCCTTGGGTCGGTGATCTTGTTGGCGTGTGCGCTGTGGTGCAACAGGTAACCCTTGGCGAACTGAGGGCGGTGCCGGACCGGTTGGACAGCCACAGCAGCATCCCGTCGTCGTCGGCGGCGACGTGAATGCAGGGCACCGACGTAGCCGTGACGGTCAGTGGGTTTGTGCGGTGGCGAAGATGACGATGTTGTCGTCGTAGCTTCGGTTGCTGGTGTTGAAGTTGCCGCCGCAGCTGATGATGACCAGCCGGGCGGGGCCGGTTTGGGCGAACAGGTCTGCTGGTAGGCCTTGGGCTTTGGGGTAGACGCGGCGGGCTTGCACCCGGTAGGTGATCACCGCGCCGGTCGCGGTGCTGATGGTGATCGGTTCGCCGGGGTTGAGCTCGGCCAGGTGGAACAATGCCCCTGCGCCGGCGGCGGCGGAGTCGATGTGTCCGTCGATCACGGTGGATCCGGTGGGTGATCCGGGTGGGACGCTGTGCCGCCACCACCCGACACGGGAGATGTCGTCGGGGACCTGCAGGATGCCGTGCGCACTGTCGACCGGGTCAACTGCGGCGGTGACATGCAGTGCGGGTAGATGCAGTACGGCGGGCTGCCCGGCGGCGATGCTCACCGCGGCCACCCTCGGGGGTGTCGCCCGCGACGGTGCAGGCATCGAAGGAGCGGACGTTAAAGCACCACGGGTTGCACGGGAAGGTGAGGACGAGGAACTGCGGCGCGGCAGGCGGGTTCTGACGCCGACCGGGACCCTGAGTTCCTGCTGACGTGCGTGGGGGACGTGGGGGGTGGGCGGAAGTGAGGGTGGCCGGCAGCGCGCCGGCGTCGGTGGGTGCCGCCCGGTTGTGCGCGATCATCACCATGGCCATCACGACCAGCACCACCCCGATCATCGCCGCCGTCAGGGACAGCCAAGTCCGGCAGGTTGCCTGGGGGCTCAGTGTCGTCGTAGGCGGCGGCGAGTCAACCCGGCGACGCCGGCGGCGAGCAACAGCAGCCCGATGAGGGCGGCGCCGATCTCGGTGCGGATCGTCGCGGGGCTGGTCGGTGTGCCCAGGCCACCGCTGCCGGCCGGTACCGCCGTCGGAATGTCCACCGGCGTGCTCGTTGCCGGAGCCGATGTCGGACCCGGCGTGGCGGTCGAGGTGGGGGTGGTGGCTGCTTTGGGGAGGAACAGCAAACCCTTCGGCGAGATCAACCCGGTGTGCAGGTCGGTGACCACTCCGGTATGGATGTCCAACGTGGCGACATCGGCCCGATTGGGCAGGTCCCCTTTGGACGGCTTGGGTTGGGAGACGAAATACGTTCCCGGCGTAACCGTCGCGGTGTCCATGGCGTAGATCTTGCCGCTGCTCTGATCCACCATGTACAGCGTTCCAGGGCCGGTGACCTGCTCGATGTCATCCAACTGCGGTGTCGGACCGCCGGCCTTGCCGCCGGCGTTCACCAAGTTCAGCTGCGCAAGGCTCGGTGAGCCCGACGACAGGTGCGTGGCGAAGACAAGTTTGCTGTCAGCCTGCGCATCCTGGATGAGCATGTCCCCACCCGACCCGGCGATGATCCGGTTGGAATCAGGATCGGTCAGACCCAGCGGTGCACTCCTGGGCGCGCCGGCCGCCGGGTTCATCACCGGTGCGGTGTCGTTGACGTTGAACAACGGCGTCAACGTGGCCGAGGCACCCGCGATGGTCATCCGGTAGACCGCGGCGGGATTGTTCGGGGCGGGCAGTTTCGGGTCGGGGTTGGAGTGCGCAACGTAGACGGTGCCATCCGTGCCGACGGACACCGAATCGGTGCCGCCGTTGCTCCCGTCGGAACCCTTCTGCGCCGGGTCCGGGCTGAACGTCAGATGCTGCAAACCCTTAGACGTCGGGGTGATCAGGAAAAGGCTGGAGTTCAGGTCCTCGTTGGCGGTGGCGAAGACCCTGCCGTGCTGTGGGTCGGCGGTCAACCCATCGACCCGGCCCGGGACCGACCACGTCTGCTTCACCGTGCCGGCGGCATCAAAGGCCACCACGGTGCTCCGGCTACCCGCCGGCGACCCGTCGTTGCCCGCATTGTTCTGATACGTCACATACAGGACGCCGCCCATCACCGTGATGTCATCGGGCTTGGACGCCCCGGCCGGCGCAACAGCAAAAACCACCGGCCTCACCGCTGCACCAGCGGCAGAGGCGAAAGCCGCGGACGGCGCCATACCCATCACACCCAACGCCAACGCAACCACCGGAATCGACCTCAGCACACCCACCACAGCACATCCTCACCACATCGGTCACCGCCGTCACCACGGGGAGACTGGTTCACTCGCCGCCGGGATGCCGCAAGAACCACGCCAAACACTAGAAACCCGCAGTGACCGCCCCGGAAACAACAACCGGATGATTGGGGAACAAAAAGTCAACAAAACGCACACCCTTGCAGCGCATGTGCCAGTCGGGTTGCGCGCGGCCACGGGGAACAGCAACAGTGACGCGCTCAGGCAACCGTGGAGATGCCGACCAGTCGTCGGCGTGGTCGAGGACCTTGACTTCGCAGCAGCCAGCAACCAGCATCGCAACATCGGCTCGCCCGACCCTGCGGCTATCGACCCGGCCGCGTTGGCGCACGCGTCAGCCTGACACACGGCATTGAGTCTCCCGCCTCCGGCTGACCCGCCGGAGGCGGGAGCACCCACACGATTCGGCGAGGTGGTCGGGGCGGATTCGGCGAGTTCGCCGAGGTAGCTGTCAAGGGTGCGGGGGGCGCGCCCGAGGACGGTGCGCAGCACGAGGTTGTTCCCGCCGCGGAAGCCGTAGGCGGTGTAGTCGGCGAACATGGCGGTCAGCCCGTCCCGCATCGCACCCGCGGGCATGCCGCCCAAGGCCACGTCCGGGTCGACGTCCTCGGCGAGGACGGTGCGCCCCGCATGACGGCTGATCATGGCCGCGATCTCGGTGCGGGTGAGCATGCCGCCAGCGGCGCGTTCGAAGGCGCCGTCGACGAGGTCGTCGCCGGCCAAGGCCAGGGCAGCGACCTCGGCAACATCGCGGTAGTCCACGAAGCTCATCGCCGAGTCCCGGGAATGGGGCGCGGCGAACCGGCCATGCTCGACCGCGTCGCGCCAGCTGCCGGCCAGTCCTTGGTGCCCAACTGTGCCCCTGCGGCATCGCCACCGCTACGCCGCAGACCTTCGTCGTGGCGTCCGGGGCGCGCGATCCCACCCCGCACCGAAGTTCCTAACACCGCCGGATCGTGTTGGTGCTCCCGCCTCTGGCTGGTCAGCCGGAGGCGGGAGACCGTGGAGAGCGTTTTACCTGCAGGTGAGGAATTCACTGTGGTGTAGGGGACGGTTGACGATGCGGGTGTCGCCGACGCTGCCGTGGAACACGACGTCGATGGCGCCGGCGTATTCGTGGGCGCCCATCAGCCAGGGCAGCCCAAGCGAGGTGAGGCCGACCGACTTGCGGTGGGGGTTGTCGGCGACCGGGGCGCTGTCGATGTACAACTTGGTGAGGTGGCCGTCGTTGACTACCGCCAGGTGCCACCACCTGAGCTCGACCAGGCCCTGGCTCCAGTTGGTCGTCGGGTAGGTGTCGTTCAGCGGGTAGTGGTTGAACTGCGCCTCGCGGCTGTTGTTGGTGATGTTCAGTTGCGCCAGAGGTTCGTTCGGGTCGGTGTTCTTGCCGTGCTTGCCGGCGGCGCCAGCCGGACCCCGGCGGCTCAAGATCGAGGCATTGCCGTTGTTACCGGCGTCCCAGTCGGTCGGCAGCATCACGAACGTCTCGATTGTGTAGCCGCTGGTGAAGGTTTCGCGGTTCAGTGGGGCCTTCGACCCGGTGGTCAGGTACGAGCCGTGGACCGGATTGCGGCCACCGATGAACTTGAGGCTGGCGTGCCCGGGCTGGTCGGTGTGGTGCTCGGCGGAGGTGGTCAGCGCGCCGGCGGCGGTGCCCGGCACGCTCACCACCGTCAGATCGTTGCCCTTACCCGACAGGTCCGGGACCCTCTGGCCGGCGGACAGCGAGGTTCCGGGGACGCCGAGCCTGTCGAAGCGCCAGTATGCCTGGGTGCCCGGCACCAGCTCCCGGTTGGCCGGCCGGGCGGGCCGGACCGGAACCGGGAGGAAGCTGGAGAACCGCTGCTGGAAGTCGATCGGGATGGAGAAGTCGTCGACCGGGCCGGTGATCCGGGCGAGCTCGGCTTCCAACTCGTTGCGGGCCTGGGGTGCCTGGGCCAGGATCCACGGGTTGATCGTCTCGACGTCGATGGTCTTGCGGACCAGGTCGAAGTGGTACAGCCGGATCATGGCGCCGCCGCCGAAGTAGCGGTTCTGGTAGTTGGTGATGTGCATGTACACGTCGTTGCCGGCGGCGTTCTTCTTGGTCATCCGCCCCGGCGGCCAGTAGTGGCCATTGATGGTCAGGAAGATCTGGTCGTTGCCAGTGACCAGTTTGTCCCAGACCGTCTGACCGTAACCGGAGAGCACCGCGTCGTTGTCCGGGTCGCCGGAGGGGTACGGGAAGATGTTGTCGTCGTAAACCGAACCGACGATGTCGTGCGAGGTGAGGATGACCGGCATCTTCGGGTGCGCCTTGATCACCTTGTTGGCCCACGCGAAGCCCTGATCGGTGGTCCGCCAGTCCATGGCCAGCAGCAACCAAGAACGGCCGGCCGCCTGGAAGATGTGCGCGGTGTTGTAGCCGGTCGCGTCGGACCCGGCGAAGGTCTTGGACTTGGTGAACCGCTGCGGACCCATGGTCTGCAGGTAGGGCGTGTCGCCGCGGCTGTCGTCGCCGGTCACGTCGTGGTTGCCGGCCAGCACGCTGTAGGCGGCGCCGTGTGAGTCCATCAGCGCGAACGCCTTGTCGACCTGGGCGAACGAGAGCGGGTCGGCGTCCTGCGTCAGGTCGCCGAGGTGGGCCATGAACACGATGTTGTTGTTGGCGTCCCGGCTGTTGTTGATGATGTACCGGAAGGACTCCTCCTGTGGTGTGCGGTTGATGCTGTCCTGGCTGCCCCAGTACAGAAACTGGGTGTCCGGCATGACCGCGAGCGTGAACTGCAGCGCGTGCGGATTCGGATTCCAGGAGCCGATCTTACTGCTGGATTCCACGCCCGCCGCGGACGCCGTCGATTCGCCGAGCGCGGACCCACCGATGCCTACAACCGCCGCGCCGGCACCGGCCAACGCTGTGCTGCGCAGGAAACCTCGGCGACTCTGACCACTTCGCTCATGTGAGGCGGTGTCATCGTGATTGGACATAAGACCCTTCCCATTCATTTCTTGAATCATTTCCTTGACCGGCAAGGACGCTAGGCAGCGACGGCCTCAGCCCTGCAGACGCGAGATGGACCTTGAGGAACATCGAAACGACAAGTCCGCTAACTGCAATACGGCCAGCACCACGCGCTTTCGAGCTCCGGATCACCCCACGGTCGGTGCACCAACTGACAGATTGCTGCCTACCCTTGAAAGTGGCGGTAGCAGCGAACGTTGTGCCCCGCCCCACGGCGGCCGTCGCTTGCTGCAGGGCGGCGACGCCATGATCGTGCAAGACCCGCCCGATCCAGCGCAGGAACCAAATATGGCTAAGCGGCTTGTTCACTGCCAGCTTGTGGGCGATGGCCCGGTGCCTGTGCGGCGTGGCCCAGTGCGGTCCAGATTTCTTGGCAGATGCGGGCGGCTTCGGCGGGGTCAAGTTCGAGCTGCAGGTTGTATCGGCGTAAGGAAAGGGTGACATCGCCCCAGGGGGTGCGTTCGACGGTGATGTCGAACGAGGCGTCAATGTTCATCGGGCTATATGTCCTTGCTTCGGGGTCGTCGTGGGCAATTTTCTCATCCGCGGTACCGGTGAGGACCCGTTCAGGGTGCGCGCCGGTCATGACCGCACTGCGGCGTGCAGATGAACTGGGCGTCACCATCAAGCTGCTCCCATCGGTGTCGGTCGCCAAGACAGATTATTTGGCGATTCACAATCGAGGTGCTCGACACGACCGAGTTCGATCGGGCCCGTCGCCGGGGCGGGGCGGGCGCGGCCGGGTATGACCCACGAATGTTGCTGGGGTTGCTGGTGTATGGGTACTGCCAGGGTATTCGTTCCTCCTGGCAAATTGAGTGGTTGGGGTCGACAGACGTTGCGTTCCGGGTCCTCTGTGCAGGACATGGTCCGTTATCCTGCGCGGTCCTGAGAGACGCCCACAGGTCATCTGACAGTGCGTCGGCTGATCGGGTACATCGGACCCCGATTTGCGGATCCACGCTCACGGCTCGACTTGGCGAACTTCCCCCGTGTTGGTGGCGGCTTGTCCGCGGGGGCCGGTGGTTTGGGGTGGGTGGTCTTCGGTGGGGTGGCGCCCGCTGTCTGCGGCTGGTTGCCATCCGTCCCCGGTTCGTATCGCCTGCATGATCCGCCGGCTGATCTCGCGCAGCTGCCGAGTTTGGGCCCGCGTTAACGGGTCGAGAACCAACCGGGTGACGGTGCGCACGTGGTCCGGGGTTGCTTGGTCTACCTTTGCCGATCCGAGGTCGGTCAAGGTGGCCAAGGTGTACCGCCCGTCGTTGGGATCGGTCGCGCGCAGTACCCAATGCCTTGTCTCGAGCCGCGCCACTGCGCGGGACAAACGGGACAGCGAGCTGTTCGAGAACATTGCTAGGGTGCTCATCCGAAGCGTGCGACCGTCAGCGTCGGAGAGTGCGAACAGGATGCCGTACTCGAAGTGGGTGAGGTCGGCATCGCGCTGCAGCTGGGCGTCCAACCGGGCGGGTAGCCATTCCAGGACTGTGGCCAGGGCAGCCCATGTGCGCAGGTCGTCGGCACCCAGGCGGGCGTCGTCCTCGAGCTCTGACATGACAGCAGGTTACCCGACGTCGAGCGCTCCGCCTCGATCCGCCACTTGACTGAGCAAGTCACCGTACATAGCCTTGACTTGACTGGGTAAGTGATGCCTGGTCTAGTGACGCAACTTCTGAAGGGATGCCGGAGACACATGGATCTGCATTTGACGGGCAAGACAGCCTTCATCAGCGGCTCGACGCAGGGGATCGGCTATGCAATCACGCGCGCTCTTCTTGGCCAGGGCGCGGCGGTCGTGATCAATGGGCGGGACGAGAGCAGGCTGCAGGACGCGGTGCAGAGACTGAGGAGCGAGGTACCGGGCGGGGCGGTCTCCGGCATCGTCGCGGACTTCGCGGATCCGGCTCAGGTGGAGACGCTGCTGGCCGGCCTGGGCGACGTCGACATCCTGGTGAACAACGTCGGTCTGTTCGAGCTGAGGCCGTTCGACGAGATCTCCGACGAGGAATGGCAGCGCTACTTCGACGTCAATGTCATGAGCGGCGTACGCCTGTCGCGGCACCTGCTCAGCGGCATGCTCGCCAGGAACTGGGGCCGGATCGTGTTCATTAGCAGCGAATCGGGCGTGAACGTGCCCGCGGACATGGTGCATTACGGCCTGACGAAGGCGGGAATGCTCGCGCTGAGCAACGGACTGGCGAAGCTCACCCGCGGCACCGAGGTGACCGTCAATGCGATTCTCGGTGGGCCCACCTATTCCGACGGCGTGGCCCGCACCATCACCCAGATCGCGCGGGCTCAAGCCATTCCGGAGGATCAGCTGCGAGCCGCCATCATCGCCGGCAATCAGACATCGCTGCTGCAAAGGTTCATCGAGCCCGGCGAGATCGCCAACCTCGCGCTGTACCTGGCCAGCCCGCTCTCATCCGCCACCAACGGTGCCGCGCTGCGGGCCGACGGCGGTGCCCTCACAACGACGATCTGAACCGGACCGCGCAGCCATAGGCGTCGGGGAAGTTGATGCCGTGGATCGGTGTTCTGGCCCAGTCATGCAGTCGGTCGCCTTTGGCTCCCTTACCGGCTGAACGGGTCCGCCAGGCCTGCGAGGGCAGCGCTGCGATCAACTGATCGGCCCGAAATTCGCGGCCCTCCCTCGGGCTGGCGGCGAGGACATGCTGATTTCGGCGGTCTCTTCGGCCGGCGAGACCGGGCCCTGCTCGCCGTTGCCGCGCACACCCAGATCCCGTACCAGCAGATAGCCCGGCTCACCGTCGGACAACTCCACACAAGAGGTGGCGAGGGTGGCGGCGCCACCATCACCGACACGCACGGCACCGAGCATGTACTGACCAGCAACCAGGATCCGGTGTTGTGCGGGCCGTGTGCCCTGGTGCGCTGGCGACGATTGTTGGACATCACCCACACCAGGAAGACCCACATGGACGACTTCCTGGGCACCGCAAAACAGGTGACCTCGGCCAGTCACCACCCGTGCCAGGCACCCAAACCCATCGACCCCAGAACCCTCGAGGTCGCGTTGTTCCCGCCGATCAACCAGTGGGGCCACTTCGCCGTACAGATCCGGCCCCTGACCCCACACGCGATCTCCCGGCTGGCCCGGCAGGCCGAAACCGGCCTCACCGCGCACAAGATGCTCCCGTCGAAGAGTTCACCGCCGCCATCAACGGCGAAGACCTCACCACTATCGGGACAGCCTTCGAGCCGGCAGCCCATCCTGCCCCGCGGCCGGTGTGGGACTGGGCCGCCGCCAACGAGCGTAAGAAGGCCGCGATCACCGCCCTCGCGCCGCTGACCGAGTTGCTTGATGGCATCGACGCCCGGATCGATCAACTCGCGGCACGCGCCAATCGGCTGGAGGATCAATGACACGGGAGCACCTCTATCTGAAGATCTTCGACGACCTGATCGCGCTTTACCCGGTCCCGATTGCCCAGAACGTGCATGAGAAATACCAGCGCGTGGCGGGGCTGGCCGACGGCTGGTATCTCCACGTACATCGCGGCTGCTTGGCTCTCGTGCTCCTAGAACAAGAGGGCTTCCAAGAAGAGACCGCACCGCTGAGGCGCTCGGTCATCGAACATGTCCTCGTGGTCTGTCGGTGAATTGATCTGGTTGTTTGGTGTGCTGGTGGCATGGTTGCTGCGGCTTTGTCGATGACTGTTGAGCAGCGGGTCGAGTTGGAGCGGATGGCGGTGGCGACCTCGTTGTTGCAAAGGGAGGTCATGCAAGCTCGCGCAT
>JAABUL010006892.1_pt1 | contig 12704 bp, 23 predicted proteins | sample 5559151 | NCBI WGS metagenome assembly JAABUL01 (sample SAMN10711876, study PRJNA513368) | rock metagenome | isolation source: Antarctica rocks | place: Antarctica: Victoria Land, Pudding Butte sud | reverse complement strand
CACAAAGGAGCACGCGTGTCGCATATACGGGGACCGCGCATGAACTATAGGCTTAAGTACTGGCTAAGTACTGGGAGACTCTCGGTTCGGGCTTTTTTCGTGCGCATTGAAGTGTCCTGGGGGCAACAAGTCGAACGACACACGATACTCCTGTGGCACGAGGAGCTGTGCAGCGGCTTGCGTGCCCAGTGCGCGGCGCAGGTGATGACAGGCTGTTGCAATCGACATTCTGATCCCCGTGCTTTGGCAAGAGTGATGTGGCAGCCAAGCTCGGCTGGGGGACGATCTTCCGCCGATTTCCAGCCACCCTGATCGCAAATTTGCACACATGGTGCACAGCATGCACAGACAAAGTTGATCTGCCGGACTACCAAGCGAGTGCAAAAGGTCTGCTCTGTTCGTTGGACCGGGCCAGGGGCCGCCCGTCATCGCGGCGCGACCTTGGGAAGCAACCCCATATTGCGTGGCGGTGAGGTCCAGTGAGGTGCACCCACCCAGGTCGTAGTCTGCAGCACCCGTCCGCACACCGTGCATCATGTCTCGTCGGGCCGTTGCCTCGAGGTTGTTGACCCAGGGCCAGGCATGCTGGCGATCGCTCAGCACCTCGTCCGCAGCCGAAATCTCGGGGCGACCTGGCGAAATCATTCCCCCGATCAGCTCGACCCACCAGGACGCGCTCAGCGGCAAGATGGTGGTACGTATTTGCTATCCGATCGCCGATCTGCCGGTTTGCACGGCTTTCTTCGCGGTGCTTGTGACAAGGAAGCGCGCAGGCCTGCCTGGCTGTTGCACCGTTTTGCCCCCCCCCCCCCCCCCCCCCCCCCCCCCCCGCCCCCCACATGCCGTCTCATCTGATTGATGCTTCGATCGCAGGTCCCTGAGCGGCTGCTGATGGGACCGGGACCCAGCAACGCGCACCCCGCGGTGCTCGCGGCACAGGCGCTGCCGCTGCTCGGTGCGCGTGCAACCATACCGGCGTGCAGTCCCCAACGTTGCGCACCAAGTGCTGCACCAAGTGCACATGCTGGTGCTGCTCGTGCATGTGTGACCTCGGCTGGCTGACAGCTTGTCAGCGGAGATGCATACAAGGGTTGTTCGCCAGCTCTAAAAACGTGCCCTGTGGCGACGCTGCGTCACCTCCCTGCGACAGGCCACCTGCACCCGCCGTTCCTGAAGATCATGGACGACATCCAAGAGGGTCTGCGCTACGTCTTCCAGACGGACAGCAAGTACACGCTGCTGGTGTCCGGCACCGGTGCGGCTTAGTGACCCATCATGCGCAGCCAGTTTGGGGTGCTGCATGCAGCTGCTCGATGCGATGGGAACACTGACATGTGAGGACTTGATCAAGTGTGGAATCGCAATTGATGCACCCTGCTTAAGCCAGTCGAGTAGGCCTAGCGGTGTTGCACCGTGCGGTGCTACGACAACGACATCCCCTCTGCAGGCCACGCCGGCATGGAGACGTGCATTGCCAACCTCCTGGAGCCGGGGGAGAAGATCGTCGTGGGCAACAACGGCATCTGGGGCAGCCGCGTCGTCGACATGGCGGGCCGCTACGGCGGTGAGCACCTCGTGGTTAAGGCAGAGCGCACACTGCCTGCAAAGCAGCCTGGAAACTCTCAATCCATGTTCTGCGGCAGCTGCAAACTGTTTCATCTGCTGCTTGCGCAGCGGACGTGGTTGACCTCCAGATCGAGGGCGGCCGCGGCTACACCCTTGAGGAGCTGACGACGGCTGTGGAGACGCACAAGCCCACGGTCCTTTTCCTCTGCCAGGTCCGCGTCGACTAATTTGCATGCAAGGGGTACACTGTCAGCCTGCCCCGCTGCCAGCGCATGCGATAGGTAAAAAACGCTTGTGCACACATGCCATGGTGCCGCAGCGCGCCGCTTTGCGGTTGGCAGCCATCAATGACGTCAGTCACGACCATCGAACCTGCTGCTGGTGCGCGTGCGCGCAGGGCGAGTCCAGCACCGGCGTGCACCAGAACCTGTCGGGCCTGGGCGACCTGTGCAAGCGCAACGGCACGCTTTTGCTGGTGGACACCGTCTGCTCCCTGGGCGGCGTCCCACTGTTCGCCGACGCCTGGGGCATCGACGCCATCTACTCCGGCTCCCAGAAGGTCCTCGGCGCGCCGCCAGGTGTGCACACTGGTCGAATTTCTTTTCACACACTCATTTAGAAGTCCTCAGGGGCAAGGCCGTAGGCTGTTCTGCATCGCTTGACGCTGCCTCACATTGATATTCGATCCACCAGCAGAGCGGCTCCCCTCAGGCCGCAGCAGTCGGCAGTCGGAGCAGCTTGGCAATGATGCTGTCCCCTTGTGCAGGTGCCGCGCCGCTGTTCTTGAGCGAGCGCGCGCTGGATAAGATCCAGAACCGCAAGACCAAGCCGGCCACCTACGCCATGGATCTCAACCTGGTCGGCGACTATTGGGGTGCGCCCTTTGTGCATCTGGCAGAGGCAGGATCATTGCGAATCGGAAATGGTGTTGCGAAGATCTGTTGGTGGAGTCCGCCGTACTGGTGTCTTATCGAGGTGAACCGGTCTGCTGCATGGGTCTGCTGGGGCTGACGTCCAGTGTCTTCCGAGCCGCCGTCCGCCATGAAGGAGCATCGCTCGACGCTCGGTGTGTTCCCTTGCAGGCTGGTACAACAACAAGCGATTTTACCACCATACCGGTGCGTTCCTACTAGATGTGCGTACCACCAAGCGTATCCACCAAGCATATCAACCGAGCAGCATCCACCAACGTTCATCCGCATTTACCAGCATTCATCAGCATTTATCAGCATTTACCACCATAATTTCCAGCATAACAACCAAGCGTTTCTACTACACACAGGAATGGTTAGCACGTGGTGAGCACCGCTGCCTGCCAATGTATTGCAGCCACTGACGCGCATGAGCAGCCACCAACGCCGCATTCAACCAGCACATGCCCGGCAGCGACAAGCACACGTGTGCTTGAAGCTTGGTATTGTTACAGCAGCTGCTGTGTTGGCTGTCTTGGCTCGTGACCGTTTTATCCAAGTTACAGGACACTTCACACGAGACTATGGACTAGAAAGTGTGCAATCGACCGCAAAACCTACGAAACAACATGCAGGTACGCGATGCGGGAGGCGCTGGCGATCACGACGCGGCAGGGGCTGGAGAAGCTGTGGGCGGAGCACCGCGCCTGCCACGAGCAGCTGTGGGAGGGCCTGGGCAAGATGGGCCTGGAGCCCTACGTGCAGAACCCCGAAGAGCGCCTCATCACTGTCAACACCATCAAGGCGCGCTTTCTGTTAGGAGACATGTTCTGAGCTCAACGCGGTTCACAAGCCGACAGCCTGACGAGTGCCTCGTCACCGTCAACGCCATCAAGGCGCTCGGTCGCTGCTGTTGACAGCGGCAGGCATGATGATTGTCGACAGCAACGTACATGATTCAATGACGGGGAGGCGAACAGCGTGGCAGTGCCATCCTCTGTTCCGCAGCTACGGTCAGCAACAAAGATCATGTGCTTGCGGCCGGGCATGACTGCGAGATATGCATGTGATGAGCGGCCATGTGCTGGGCGCGCAGGTGCCTGAGGGCGTGGACTTCATGGCGCTCATCCAGAACGCCATGGATGTGTACAACGTCGAGATCTCGGGCGGCCTGGGCCCCAGCGCCGGCAAGGTCTGGCGCGTCGGCATCATGGTGACCTCCCCCAACTGGCTACCGCATGGCCACCAAAACCCTGCTGTCGCGTCCACTGTACAGTGCTCAACTACATCCAGTGGCTTCTTCCTGTCGAGCGTGGCACTTTCGAATTGCAGGGCCACAACGCACGGCCGGCCAACATTGCGATCGTGCTCGAGGCCTTTAAGGACGGTCTGCAGAAGCAGGGCAAGGTCTAGAGCGGGCAGATGTCTGCTCAAGCAGGGGTAACAAGCCGTCATTAGCCATGCGCTGTACCATGTGCAGCTGCCATAATGTACGTGGAGGCATCCTGAGATTTAGTTGTCAGACGGCAGATGCTGTCAGACGGCAGATGCTACAAGACTGCATGAACTGCACGTGTTGACAGTTTGCACCTTCAGTTGGCACCAATTTGTTTGACTGAGAAATGGCACCCGACGGTGACCCGACTGGCATCACAAGAATCACAGCAGCCAGGGGCTGATGCATGGTCGGGCAAACTGAAAACGGGAATGTCACTACTTGGACGTGCACTGTCATAGCAGCGTGACGCCAGCAGGTCACTATCCTCCTGTCGTTCAAGCCTCGGTGCGCTTCTCTGTGGACTCCAGCGGCTTCTGAACCTTCTCCAGCGAATCGATGATGAACTTCTCCAGCTTCAGCGAATTTGCCATCATACCGTCGTACCTGCAGAACAATGCCCGGACCATGAGTCCTGTAGTTGCGCCGTTAAGCAGGACATGAATAGCTAGCGGTATCGGCAACTGCAAACATGCTAAATTTAGTCAAGTCAGAGAGCAAGGCCCAAAGTGACCAACGCACTTGGAGATTGCGAAGAACAGCGCAGCTCCCAGGCCGACCGTCAGCAGCAGCTGCACCAGGAACAGCGGCAGACCATGCCTCTTGGCCAGGCGCGGGTCCACCTTGGCGGGTGCACCGTTGTTCTTTGCCTGCGGCCAGGCAGAGGCGCGGGTGACCAATCTGCACTGCCGCCGAGGCACTGCCGGCGACGCATACGTGTCAGCATTTAGGTGACCACCCATGTAGTTCGGGAGCGTAAGGGTGCGCTCATGGTGCACATTGCACGCTTTGCGGAGGATTTCGCAGGTACTGCACCTGCTGGGCGAGGCGGTCCTTAGTCTCCTTGGAAATTTCGGCCTGCTTCTTCTCCGGCTCCACAGCGGCAAATGGGCTGGTCTTCGGCTTCTCGGCTTCCTGCAGTCGCACAGCACATGTATGGCCGAACATCGTTGTCGTCTGCGCACAACATTGCTGCGATTCATTTGCCTGTCGCGACGATCAGGACGGTGAGGAACCAGCATTGGTGCATGAACAGCAGCATGGTGCGGCCAGTGCACTGCTAATGGACAGCCTCTATTGCAGCTCAATCAACTTGACGAGACCCATGACGCAGCACAAATCAGAGGGGCAGGAGGCACCTTGGACTTGGCGCCGCCGCCAAAGTCGTCCCAGTTGAAGACGCCGCCGCCGCCACCGAAGCCCTTGCTGGAGTTGGAGGCGGCGCCGCTGCTGGCGGCGGGTGCGGTGGGCGCGGGCGAGGCCGCCGTCTGCGGCTGCGACGCCTGGAAGGAGTGGGTTTGAGGGGCCTCGTTCTACACGCTGGAAGGGATCGCGGCGTAATTCTGACTCCAATTGTGCCGGTCTCTACAGCATGACAATGCCAAACACAATCGTCTCTTTATCTACAATTGTCTTTTGCTCTATGGGCACCTGAAAGGAGGGCTTGGAGGGTGCGGGGCCCGGCACCGGCAGCGCGGGAGACTCCGTCTTGGGCACGTCCTTGGGCGACGACAGCGCGGGGCCCGGCGGCGGCTGCAACGGCTTGCTGGGCATGGTGAACCTGCGGCGGGGTTTAGAGGTTTGAGTATCGAGAGGCCCGAGACACCCCGCGTGAATGAGCCAAAGGTGCGGGAAGTGTGTGCAATCGCACTGGGAGAGCGTCCGGGGGCAGCAGGTGAGCCCGACTGCATCAGGACAGGAGCCGACATGCCGGGCATGGCGAGCCACGAGATGGCATGACCCGAGCAGCTTCAACGGATGCTTTTGTCTACAGCGCTTTGCGAACCGTGCACTCAGGTCTGGGCCGCCAGCAAGAGCGTTTACTCACTTGGGCTTATCGGGCAGCGACGACTTCGGCAGCTCGGGCGCCGGAATCTTGGGCAGCTCCGGCTTGCTGGGCGCTGGCGCGGTAGCCGGCGTCGACGCTTCCGTCTTCAGCTGCGGCTGCTCCGGCTTGACGTTGAAGAGGGAGGTGGACCCGGCCTGCACCTGGTTCGCCGGCTGCTCGGCGCTGCCGCCATCCGCCGTCGAGTCTTCCTCGCCCGCGAGGCTGCCCCGGTTAAGCGCGTTCTCCCGCCTACGGTTGATATCATGTGGCTGTTCAGATGCACAGCATGTAGATGGGCGCATCTTGACGCCAATCGGGCTAGGAACTGTTGCGAGCATGCGACGGCTTCCGGGTGGCAAGGCTCCCGGCGCCCGGGCCGCCAGCACATTGACGTATACATAATTTAGCTGCGCAGCGGGTGCTCACGCTTTAGCGAGGATGGACTTCCGGCGCTCATTGGCCGATGTGCGCCGCTGCGAGGGCGACATACCCACCTGCAGCATAAGGAGGAGCATTATGAGTGACGCCGCCCTTTCTCACCTTCCTGACAGCACTGCGAATGCACGTGCCTGTGATGCAGATGCGGCTGCTGAACATTAGCCCATGCATGGTGCGACAGCTGCACAACTGACATGGTGCTGGATCTACACCTCTTCATCCGCCTGCGCAGGCTGCAGCAGGTGCACGTCGGGCGGCGCGAAGCTCATGCTGGTCGACAGGACCGCAGCGATCAGCGCCGCCTTTCCGGCCTTTGATACCGTGTCCTGAACCGTGACACAGCGACACACTTGGTGATTGAGTCCAAGAATGCACACATACTCAATAATTCACTCTTTTGCAAGTCCAAAGGTCTCTGTTCCGCGAGACTGCTGCTTGCACGACCATGGATCCCAGCAGCAGCGGCGCACCTTCCATGCGCCCAGCGGGTTTGGCAGCGCAGACACGACGTGCAGACCACGCTCGCAGTACGGCTTCGGCACTGCAAGCTTTCCAGACTTGAAGCACTGATGCCTCGGCAGCAGCGCCGGACCCGACATTGTGAGTTGAGCATGCATGTTGAGGATCTGTTCACGTTGACGATGCAACCGATCGTGGGGGCGAGCCCAAGAAAGTGTGCAAAGTTTGCTTGAGATGTGTTGTTATGTCCGCAGTGCACAAACACGCTCCGGGTGCGGGCAAGTGCAAGCGTGATCCTGATGTGTGAAATAAACTGCAAATTCAATTGGGCACTCATTTCAGCCCCAGTGAAGAAGGGTTTATCAAGCGCATTAAGTGTCGGCGTGTGAAAGGTTTAAGGGGTTGCGATCGTACGCCACGTGGACATGTCGCGAGCGTTCTTGCTGCACGCGCAAGCGCTGCCGTGCAGACCACGCAGACGGCGTCGCTATGCACAAAACCAGCGTTCGAGAGGTAGCGCCGACTTCCGATCTCTGGCTCGTGCCCGCTAAGGTGCCGCAAATGCAGGGTTCACGCGGGTCTCTCAACGCCTGATAGAGAAGAGCCTGACGCGAAGGGATTGCGTCGCGGGCAGTGCTCCGCGAGCAGCGTGTCGGAAACTCGGCGTATTCCCGTCGCCGCGGGGACTTGTAACTTTAGATGTACTTTTGGGAAAATGGGCGTGAATAACCATTCAAGGTGTGCTAACTCGAGTTAGCAATGCGAAACCACGCATGTCGCGGTGCACCACGGCAGAACAGCCATCGAAGCTTACGTGCTTTGCTCCGACCCGGAGTGCTCCGGCCGGATTGTTTGCCGGCATGTCGCCCGCGAGGACAAGGCAGACTGTTTTGAAACGAACGGACGGTCGTTTGAAGTGACGGTGTCGGAGCAGGAAAGTGGCCTTGCGATGGAGCTCAAATGGCCATCCCTGATATGCCCATATGTATGAGTACTAATCGGAGTGAAGTGACAGCATGGCTTGCCAGCGGGATCGGGCCGGCCATTGTCGCCAAGGGCCGCGGGCTGGCGGGTGCCTGTGAAGGTGGGACGAGTCCACCAAAAACCATTGGATCGCAATATGGCATCCTCTCGATCCAGTCTTCCGCCACAGACGCCGCAACGGGCCGTCAATCAGATTGGAACGTATCCTTTTCAGAGTCACGATTTTCGATCAGCAGCTCGGCTTCGGGGCTTGCGAGCGCCTTCTCTGCCGCGACAGTCTCAACCACTGCTCCGACCTGTTCGAAGCAATCCTGGCGTTGCGGACATGCGGTCGCATTGCCTCAGGTGCGTCGCGACAGAGCACCAGCACGCGGCCTCCGACAGAGCAGCAGCGCGCGTGGGTCAGCTATGCAGTAGCAACGCGACTGCATAAGCGACTCTTTGACATCACACATCCTTTTATCTGTATAACAGCATCGTTGCCGTCGCCTGAGCCCAGAAGGGCGCGAGGTTCCACCCAGCAACCCTCGGCCCTGACTGGTTGTCGGAACGAATGCAGTAGGATCGGACGTCGGCCAAGTATGCTGCGTGCAATCAAAACAAGCTTTGCATGTCCAGCGATTTTACTGCTGCGAGACCTCCATATCAAACCCCACTCCCACCTGCATGGCAGTCACCGCGGCGAAAGGATAGCCTCCCTGAAGGGTTCCTCATACGATGGGAAGCAGCGTGTAGTTGCTCAGATCTTCTGGACTGCACGTAGGGCTCACGGTGATGGGGGAACAGCTGGATGCGCAGTGGCAGGAGCGGCATGATGCCTCCTGCCGCAGCCCGGCGGATATGCCGGCCGCGGAAGTCAGCCCGCAGACACCACCCAACCCGTTCTCCTACCATCCCGTCGGCGCTCGTGACAGGTCGCAGCCCGGCACAAAGTGGTGCCTCTGGGAGGTAAGCTGCATCAGGCAGCTGCATCGGGCAGTAAGTGCATGCCAGCGGACGGTGCATCGGGTGTTGTTCAACGTTCTTGGCGCAGAGACACTGATTGACAATGCCAATCTACTTTGCAACAGGTGCTAAAGGACTATGCCCGCGGCCTGCCGATCAGCGATATGCTGCGGGAAATCATCAACCGCGGCCTGCGGAACTTTGACGGCAACAAGAACCCGCTGGGACAGGTGTGCTTCGTGGCACTACGGTTCCAGATATGTGCATGCTGCTGCATCTTTCAGCTGTTGTCATACGTTGCTTTCCTTTGTCATGTTTTGTGCCACCTTACTGCCGTGGCTGTTGACACGTCAACTGTGTCCTGACACCCAGATCGCTGGAGACCTGGTTCGGGATCGGGCGCACTTCTACCATTTTTTGGGCACAAACATCTGGTCTCTCAGGTGTGCTTGTGTCCGCCTGCATCGAATCTCCCCTGTCAAGCCTTTGCATCGACGGGTCGTCGAAAGGCGTCGAAAGAATCTGCACAGTGCTGTACGTGCCCACAGCTGCGACCAAGTCTTCAGCAGGCAAATGAGTCCCTCATGCAAGTCATTGCCGCCGCTCCAAAACCCAGGTGCTTCGTGCCGAGGAAGCTGCTAGAGGAGAGCGGCGAGCCGCCGCCGGTGCCACGCATCGCCAAGGAGGCGCGCCCAAAGCCGGCGGCGGACGGCGGTGGCGGCGGCAACCCAGCAAAGAAGCAGGCGACAGCGCGTGCCAAGGCCGCCCGCTCCGCCGCCGGCAAGGCCCCGGCGGCGACGCCGACCAGGGCCGTGCCCCGGCGCGCGGCCTCAGCAGGGGTGGCCGACGCCGTCCTCGCGGCCGCGCATGGCACGGTGACCGAGCCGGAGCCGTCTCCCAGCTGCAGCCCGCCACACAGCGCCAAGCAATCAGCGGCAGGCAGGGCGGCCGCCGCGCAGTCGCAGGCGTCGGGCAGCCAGCCGCCGGACAGTTCGGCGACTGCATTCAGCGAAGGCAGCTCGGGCATGGCGCTGCCACCAGAGAGGAACGGCCCGCAGCCGCTGCCCGCCAAGCAGGACCTCGTCCGCATGCCCTGCAAGATCTGGTAGGGTTCCAAAGCGAGGGTTGTGCATGCGGTCTCGACTTGCATCTTGTGCCGGGCACCAACCTGCTGATGTCATAGGTACTAACTGTTGAGAGTGAAACACGTCTGTGCCACCCCACACATGGTTGAACTGCACAGGTGGAAGCAGCAGGGGCATTACAGGTCGGGCGAGATCGTAGGCTATGACCCCTCCAGCGACCTGCACCAGGTATGTTGGCGTTTTGTTCCCACTGGCACCCTGGCATCTCCGCTGTTGGTCCTCATGCGCAACCTCCACCTGTTTTGAAATCTCAGGTGAACATCAACATCGATGCCTGTGCATCAGCAGCCCGACGTGGGGACGCGCTCTGTCTGCTGGCTCCACGAGAGCCTTGCCCTTGACGTCGACTTACTGTAACTCACTGCCGCTGCAGGTGTCGTACAGCCAGCCAGGGGACATTGACCTGGGCATCCGCTTCCTGCAATATGAGCTGGTGGCGGCGCCCGGGGAGCCCGGCGGCCGGGCGGTACAAGTGCAGTGCCCGCTGATCGTGCCGCAGCTCTCCATGCGAGGCGGCCATGCGCAGCTGGCGGCCACGCAGTCCTCCCTGCTGCCGCCTGCCTCCAGCCCCGCGGTGCGCTGCAGCCCCTTACAAGCCGTCCGCTCAACCTATGTGTAGAGGTGGTCATAATGAGCACTTGTGGCAATTGCTTGTCCTTCACCCAGTGATGTTGCCTTGGCAACAACCCCGCACACAGCGTCGCCAACTGTGACTGGGCCCTGCTGACGAATCTGCGTGTCGGCAGGTGGGGACCCCGATGCAGTCGATGCTACCGCCGCCGCCGCGGCTGCCAGAGTCTGGCGGGCGCCCTGGGTCGGCTGCAGCAGCATACGCCGGGGAGGCGCAAGTCGGCGCCGACGCCGCCATCCAGGTGCGAACGTCTGCAATTTATCGCTGCCAGCCCCAAAGCCTTGCGACACAATTGCCTGAGCATTGGCTTGCTAGCCAAAACGAGCGTCTGCTGTAGATGAACGCGGGCAACCACCACAACGGCAGCTGCAGTGCCATAGGACCTTTTGCGAGATGTTTCTCTCCGTGTGCACAGACGGCGCTGGCGACAGTCTTAAAGGGAGAACAGGACAGCAGCGGCCTACCCATACGGCCGATCGCACGCAGCTTCCTGACGCCACAGCAGGCCAGCCCGCTGGGCGGTGCCAGCTCGCCCTGGGACAGCATCATGTTTCAGGTTCGTGCAGAGTAGGTAAAATTGCCGTGTGTGGACCAACTGTCTGATGATTATCAGTGCAAGGGTTTGGGCGGGAAGAGTGCGCGTCACATGCAAAGGCATGGTGTGCATCGAATCCGCTTCCTGCTGTGGTCGGCAGCCACGATAGGGCTTGGATTGGTGACGGCAAACATCTGATGCCATCTGCGATCAGAGTTTGCCTGAAAGTGCCTGTTTTGCAGGCATCTAGCGGCAGCTCGCCGTTCCCGCTGGGCTTCCTGCAGTCGGGCGAGCTGGGGCGCGGCTCCTGGGGCGGCGGCGGCGGCGCTACGCAGTCGCCGCTGCCGCCCATGGGCGGCTTGTCGCCGCCCAGCCTGGACTCGCCCAGCGGCTGGTTCTCGCAGGCGCCGGCCCCGCATCAGCTGGCCGCCATCGAGGTGCAAATCTGTGGCAGTGTTCACCTGCAGTGCCTAGGATGAGCAGCAGCTGCTGTGCTCGTGCATGTCATGTTTCGGAGCCCCTCTGCAACCGTGCAAGCCCAGCGGCACTCGTGCTGCAGGCGATGTCGGCAATGGCGGCGGAGTTCCCGCAGCTGGGCGACTGGCAAGGCGGCGCCAGTCCCGGCAGTGTCCCTGGGCAACCGTCACCGGCACTGGCGGCGGCCGCCTGCAGCTTCAGCGTCGCTGGCGGCCTGCTGATAAGGGCCGCTTCAGCGGCGACGACCGCCGCCGCTGCCGCCGCGGTCTCTCGCGCCCCTACACTGCAGGACATGGTACGGAGCAGCTTTGCGTCGCCGCTGACGCCGGCTGCTGCGCCGGCAGCGTCGCCACTGCAAGCGTCAACGCAGGCAGGACTTTTGCGTGCGTCATCAGCGCCGTCGCCAGCGGCGGCGGCAGCAGCAGTGGCGGCGATTTTCCCCAGCGCAGGCAACGAGCAGGGCGACAGGTCCAGCAGCGGCGGCGCAGACGGTACAACACATTCAGGCGGCCGACACAGCGGAACGCCACAGACTGCGCAGCTTTCTGTCAGCGCTGTACCAGCGGGAGCTACGGCGAAGGCGTTCAATGGCCGTCCGCTGCCAGCAGCTGGCTCGCATAACAAGCGCAGCAGCCGTCCGCAGAGCGGCCGGCCCCACAACGGCGGCGGGAGCGGCAGGATCACAGCAGCGGTTACAAGTGGCGGCGGCAGCGGCATCCGAAGGGGCCGGAGGCCTGCATCCACGGTCGATCGGGAGTGCGTACAGCAACTTCTTAGCCTGGCGCAGTGACACATGCGCCATCCACCGCCTTCTGTTCGGCAGTGTGGTACAATGATCATTAGGACCTGATGATTGACTCCAGACGGCACACAGCAGATGTTGGTGAGTGCCAATCACTCCCGGCTCGGAGTGTGCAGGATACTGTTGACAGTTTTTCAGTGACGTATTCACTCTGTTTTGACGACATGCTCATAGCCGAGGGGCGGGCATTTACCCAAGACTTACTTTATTTGACCAGCGGGTAGGTGGGTAGGTGCAACTGTGGTGTGCGTGCTGTGGCCAAATGCTAGAATTTGCCATGAACTTATATGAAAGCCAACATCTGAGTGAAATTTTGCGCTGCCGCTGTACTCGTAATCTTGTCTGATGTGTTCCGTGTTGGGCAGGGTGGCGAGATTAAGTACTTGGGCCATGTTCAAAACTATTAAGTTAATAACAGAAGTTATTAAGTATGTTATTATATACTAAAATTAACCTGCTTGTCTCGAAACACACCGCAAAAAGTCGCA
>JAABUL010006890.1_pt1 | contig 12708 bp, 13 predicted proteins | sample 5559151 | NCBI WGS metagenome assembly JAABUL01 (sample SAMN10711876, study PRJNA513368) | rock metagenome | isolation source: Antarctica rocks | place: Antarctica: Victoria Land, Pudding Butte sud | reverse complement strand
CTGTTACGTGCCTGATGAGGAGCGCCACCATGAAGATCCGCGCGTTCGCCCCGCTGACTGCCACGCTTGACCTCGACCCCACCGATTGCCTTATCCTCGCCGACGCGCTGGCCCTCACGCTGTACCACGACCAGTACCCCGACCGGAACCTGACCGAGGCGTTGCGGGCGGCGTTGGAGGCCTGCGCGGTGGTCGCCGCGACCGATACCCTGCGCGATTCCCAGGTGCCGGAAGCGGGGATGCTGGAACACACGCGGCGGGTGTGGGGGGCATTCGACCACGCGACGGGCGGGCTGCCGCGCATGGTCAAGCGTCCCGTGTGAGCGTCAATACGTCTTGACGACATGGCCGCCTCAGCCCCCGCCGAACATCCGCCGCACGCGCGCCCAGAAGCCCGCTGACGGTGCGCCGCTGGGATCGTCGGGGATCGGCGCTTCTAGCGCTCCTGGGGCAGCTGGTGCAGCCTGCGCGATCGCCAAGCGATCCCGCTCGACCTCGGCCACCTCGGCCCGGCGGCGCAGCTCGGCGATCGTCTCGTCCTTCGCCACAAGCGCGGCGGTTTGCATTGAGAGCGCCTGATCCTTCGCGGCGAGCTGCCCCTCGTAGACCTTGCCCACCTCGGCGAGCATCGTCCGCAAGTCGCCCATGTACTGCGCGCTGGTACGGGCGACCGCCTGCTCGATCGCGACAGGTGTCACCTGATATTCGGCCTCGATCGGCCCGGCGGGTGTTCCGGATCGCGCTGCGGAACGTTCCGGATCCCGTCCGGAATGGGTAGCGGCCCGTTCCGGACGACTGGCGTCAATGAAGTCCTGCGAAAGCCACAAACGCCAGGCTTTGCCCTGCTTATCGCCGCGCACTTTCCCTTGCTGACGATACTTGATCACCGTACGCGGTTCGACACCGAGCAAGGCAGCTGCCTCAGCCACAGTAATCGGACCATGGATTATCCCCGTTCCGGATCGGGGCGTGGGACGTTCCGGATCCGTTCCGGATCGCGTGCTGCTCATACGGGGAGCCTACCACGGTCGGTGGGCAAGCGAAAGGGGTTCCCCAATGCTCTTCGGTTGACCGAACGATGGCTAGTCGGGACGACCACGCTGCGCGTCATAGAGCGCGATCTCGGCGTCAACGAGGGCATCGGTCGCGGGTTGCCAGGTCCCCTCATCTGGCGGGGATGCATGGGCCACAAAGAGTTCATGGAACTGCGCCGCCATCTCGGCGAGGTTCGGCGGGAGTTGGTTGCCGGAGCGCCGTGCTTTTTGCACGGTGACATCCCGCGAGCGGCGCGCGACCGAGAGCCACCGCCCGGCGTCGATATCGGCGCGGCAAGCAGGACACCCGGCCCACGCCCCGATGTAATTCCGCTGCTCGACAATCGTCGCGTCCGGTGGGAGCGAATCAAGCGTGTGGCAGGTGCAGACGATGTAGAGCGTCCGGTCCTTGACGGCGGTGATCGTCTCGAACGACGCGCACGACCACGCGGCGAGCTTCTTCGTCTCCGTCTCCGCGCTGCAGAAGTCGCAGTTAGCACCCCTCCTCAGAACCTGGTGTACACATAGAGCTCGTGCCCGTGGCAGGGTTATTGTCGAGTCGTGGCGCTGATAGACGCTCCCTGCTGGAACCCCGCGTGGTCGTGCGCATCTTTTCTGCCACCTACCGTGGTCAAGGATTTCGTCCTCGGGGAAGTCGCATCGTGCGTCGTGGTGCCGATAACGGGCGCGAGTTGCCCGTATTCATCGGCCAACGACCTTACCCAGACCTTACCCATATGTGTACCCCAGGCGTTGGCCGGGCGTACGTCCAACGACCCCTTTACACGCTTTTATGCGGGACTTCGTAGCGCAGGAGGACGTTGTCAGAGCCTGCCCACCTGCGGGTATCGATGAGCCGGAGCGATGCGGGCGTCGTGCCCGCGAAAACCGGGACGCCGTGCCCCAGGACGCGGTTGCCGATCAGCAAATGGATCTCATCGACCAGATCATGGGCCAGCAAATCGTTCCAGAGGGTCCTGCTGCCGGTGATTAGAATACCTTTGCCCTCCTGGCGTTTGAGTTCGGCAAGCTGCTGATAGGCGTCTCGACGCCTGATGACGCGGACATCCCGCCACCTGCCTTGCAGCGTGTCGGAGACGACGATGCCCTTGACGGACTGACCCGCCCGGGAGAGGTCGCGTTGTGCGTCCGTCCACTCCTCCGCGGTCGGATTCACGGCGACTGCAGGCCAGAAACTCTGGAACAGCACGAAGGAAACCCGGCCCATGAGCTGCACGTCGGCGGTACGCAGCAGTTCGGCATTATAGGAGTCGAAGACGTCGCCCATCATCGGGAACATGACCGACACGTCGTTCCCCGCACCGGTATGATATCCATCCAGCGAGACGACGTTGTAGACGATGATTTTCCGCATGATCGTTATCCTTTGGCGCGTTTGTCGATGGCTTTCGCAAACGCGTAGAAAGTTCGACGTGTGTCTCTGCCTCAATTTCCATATTCTACCCCTTTCCGTTTAACTCCTTGCTCCCACCCCTCCTCATGACCTCCTCTAGACATGCTTTACCAGTAGGTGGCAGAAAAGATGCGCACGACCACGCGGGGTTCCAGCAGGGAGCGTACTATCAGCGTCACGACTCGACAATAACCCTGCCACGTGCACGAGCTCTATGTGTACACCAGGTTCTGAGGAGGGGTGGTCGGGAGGCGCGCACCTTTGAGGCGCGGCCGCCCGTGCTGGTGCGGGCGGCGGGGCGGCGCGGGCGCGTAGAGCGCCGCGTCGAGGCGCAGGCGGGTGACGACGGTGACGGGCTGCCGCCAGGCGCGGCACGCCGCCAAGAAGGCCAGCGCGGCGTAGCCGCTGTCGGCAACCGCGACGATGGCGCGCTCGGGCCACCAGCGCCGGACGACGCACAGCAGCTGCCGCGCCCAGTCGGTCAGCGCCTTGTGTCGCCGGTCGTGCTCAAGGTTGTACCGCTCCGATGGGGCGAGCGCGGTCAGCACCGGCAGCGCCCACGTCCGCCCGGCCCAGGGGATCGGCACCAGGAGCATCAGGCAGGCCCAGCGCAGCCCGCTCGCCTTGGCGAAATGGGTATGACTGGAACGCACCGCGTCACGGTAGATGCCCTTCGCCGCGATTTTCCGGCCCCGACGGCGTTCCAGCGTCTCGTCGATGCCGAAGACGAGCGGGCCATCCGGCACGAAGGTCGCGACGAGCAACCCCAGGAGCACCCGCCCCGCCGCGAGGCCGGACCAGCGAGCATGGCTGAGGACGCGGTGGTAGCGGTGGAACTGCGGCACCTGGGCCAACCCCATCGCCCGCAGGGCCGCCGCGACGGTGCGCTGCGCGGGGGCCAGGAGGGCCCCCATCAACAATACCTGGGCGTGCGCCCACACCCGGCGCGAGAATAGCGCGGCGAACGGGGCGAGCACCACGGCGATTGACGGCGGCAGGACTGGCATTGGCACCCTCCTCAGTGATGGAGGCCGAGCATAACCCACCGGGGGCCACCGTCAAAACCGCTCTTGTCGAGCGAATGTTATGCTGTGCTCATCCGGGCGTGGGTCGGCCCAATCGACGGGCAGCGTGAAACCGGCAACGGTGAAGGCGAGTCCCGACCGCAAACTCATAGGTTCGTCAAGCCGCTTGCCCCTCGCGATAGCGAATATAAGCGACCGTCCGGAGGTGCAAACATGGCGCAGATCACGCCGGGATTGCGGGTGGAGGCCCGCCCGTCCCCGCTCCTGCTCAACCCGCGCGAGACGGCCGTCATCGTTGTCGATATGCAGCAGGGCTTCTTCGGTCTTGGTGGTGCGTGGGATCGTGCCGGCGTCGATGTCGCCGGGGCGCAGACGATTCTCCTCCCGTTAGCGCGCACCCTCGCCGCAGCCCGAGGGGTTGGCCTGCCGATCCTCTATCTCACCGCCGATTTCGCGCCCTCGTCGAGCGCCGCGCGCCTCTGGGACGCCGCGCGCGGCGAGCACTGGATGGCCCTGGCAGGCACGGGGGGTGCCGCGACGCATGGCCGACTGCTGCCACCTGGTGTCCAAGACGGGGACATCCTGCCCGAGGTCGCGCCTGCGCCTGGCGAGATGGTCATCTTGAAGCGCCGCTTCAGCGGCTTCTTCGAGACGCCGCTCCACCCGACTCTCCAGGAGCATGGCATCGGCACACTCGTCTTTGTGGGCGGCACCACCAGCGTCTGCGTGGAATCGACCGTGCGCGACGCCTACTTCCGGGACTATCGATGCTTGCTGCTCGCCGACTGTACCACCGAGCCGATCGGACACAACCTCCCGCACACGAGCCACGACGCGACACTGCGGATGGTGGAAGTGTTATTCGGCTGGGTGACGACATCCGAGCGCTTCATCTGCGGACTCACCGCCTGAGTTCAGCGTTAGCAGCTCAGGCGACGGAGCAGCGCTCCACGATCAGGCGCTCGGGAGTCACGATCAAACCGCTAAAGTCGAGCTAAGAAACTGTCTGATAAAGGGGCAGCGGGACCGGATTGCTGCTGAACAGCCGGTGAGCCGACCAGTACGTAAGTGCAGAAGGCGCGGCGCGGCGCGATGCGACGTCGGCTTGCTGCTCTTCCGCCCCTTTATCAGACAGTTTCTAATTCTTCAGCCGCACTTATATCGTCAACGTGGCAGACTACGACCTGCCTGAGGAGGTCTGCTATGGCGGCGGCGATCGCGGAGCAGGTCGGTTAGGCGGTGGTCGGCGTATCGCCTGCCCGCGACTTGTCCGGGGCGAAGATGGTGTGCAGGAACGAGCTGGCGAACTCGCTGGCAAGGCAGTCCATGTAGATCACATCCCACAGTTTGCCGCCCATGAGTTGGCATTCGCGCCGCCGCCCTATGACCCGGAACCCGGCCTTCTCGTAGGCGCGCTGCCCCGCGAGGTTGAAGGCGTAGACCCGCAGCCACACGCTGTGCAGCCCCAGCGCGGTGAAGGCGTAGTCGAGGATGAGGCGCGTGGCCTCGGTGCCGTAGCCCCGGCCCCGGCAGTCGGCCTCCCCGATGAACAGGAGCAATTCCGCCGTGCGCGCCCGCCAGTCCACGTCGATGAGGGCCACATTCCCGAGCGGTCGCCAGTCGGCGCGGCGGTAGATGGTGAAGTTGACCGAATGCTCGTCCGCATCGAGCGCATCGAGGCGCGCGGCGACCTGTGCCGTCGTCCACGGCTGCGACGAGCGCAGGGTACGGCTCATAGAGAAGTCATTGTTCCAGCGGTGGTAGGTCGGGAGCAAATCGCCGCGCAGGGGTCCCAGCGCGAGGCGGCCCCCGGTGACATTGACGACGGGCGCGGCGGCGGACTCGGGTGCGGGCATGGTGCGCCTCCCTGTGCGAGCGGCCGCGCGACAGCCCGGCCGAGTCGACCAGTTAGCACTCAGGGAACGAGAGTGCTAACCCCTGGTAGCATACCAACCGAACCCTGGGGCGGCAAGCAACTGCGCCGCGACCAAACCCTCGGGGGCGCACCAGGTGCGCCCCCGAGCCCGGACGATGTACGCCAATTGGTGCGAGAGAATCGGCGCAGGAGCACGGACAACCGCGAACTTGACGATACAAGTGCGGCTGAAGAACTAAGGGCAAGGCGCGGGAATGAGGGCGGGGCGTGTCGGTGCAGCGTCCATTACTGTAGGGGCTAACATGGCGATACTCCTTGGGCTTGCCTGGGTAATAGCGGTATTGGTTGAAGCTAATCGCAACTTAATGGCTGCAAATCTACAGCTATCAATCATGGATGACTCCCCGGAGCCTGATGGTTACGTGTTACGAACACCGATGTTTGTTAAGTGGATTGCGTTGACGTTGCTATTCGCCGTTGGGTTCGGTGGGATTGCTCTTGTCTCATTACGTTTCCCCTGGTGGGTTCAACTTGGGGTTCTTGTTGTTTTCTTGTTGGTAATTCCACACTCACTTCACTACTGTCGGGTTATCAACACTGCCCTAGGTGGTCGAGAAAAACGAAAGCAAGAGCTCATGGACGCATTGATGCCTGCTATAGACCTTCGGGTAAAGATCTGGATTAGGCGGCCATGGCCAGTTCCTCCGGTGCTTCCTCGATTTCGGCGAGGGCCGCCATCTGGTTGAGATAGGTGCCCATCAACTGCTTGACCGCGGCGGGGTGTGCTTGGAAATGGGTGCGCGCCGCCTCCACGGCGGTGGTCAGGTCGGTGAAAGTGGGGAAGTAGCGGTTGTGGGTGTTGCGGCGCTTGATGTTGCGCCACAGGTGCTCGATGGGGTTGTAGTCAGGCGAGTACGCGGGCAGTTGGTGGACGGTCAGCCGGTCGGCGTGCGCGGCGAAGAACGCCTGGGCCTCCTGGGCGGTGTGGTAGCGCGCCCCGTCCTGCACCAGCACGAGGGGCTGGGTGGTGGCCGCCAGCACCGTCGCCAGGAAGGCGCAGTAGCTCTCGGCGGTGAAGCGGCCCTCGTGCCCGTGCCAGAACAGGCGCCCGCTGAAGTAGTCGAGCAACCCGAAGACCTTATACCCCTTGCGCCTGCCCGTGGTCCGCACGAGCGGCTGCTGGCCGCGCAGCGCCCAGGTGTAGCCCAGCGAGCCCCACTGGGCGAAGCTGGCCTCGTCGCCGAACAGGAGCAGCGCCCCCTGCTGGCGCGCGGCCTGCAGCATCGCCGGCCAGGTCACGCCGCGCCAGTGCGCCCGCCGGGCCTCGTCGAGGTGATCCGAGACGAAGCGCGCCTTCTGGTACGAGAAGCCCAGGTTGGTGAGCAACTCGGCGACATACTGGATGCTGTAGAGTACCCCGAACTCCCGCTGGATGAGATCCTGGACGAGGGCGCTGTTCCAGCAGCCGGTGGCGTAGCCCGCCGCCTCGGGTCCCGCGCTGACGCGGGCGTGCAGGCACCGCTTCTGCGTTGGTGTCAGCTTCGCCGGGCGTCCCGGCGAGGTCCGGTAGACCAGGCTGGCGAACTGCTGGTGAAGGAAGGCGCGCAGCCAGCCGTAGACCGTGGCCATCCCCGCCCCCACCCGCGCGGCCACCCGCCCCACCGGCACCTGCTCGGCCAGCAGCAGCAGGGCCGTCGCCCGCTGCACCACGCGCCGCTCCCCGCGCCGCAGCGCCCGCTGCCACGCCTCCGTCAGCCGCTTGACAGTCGGGCGGCAGAAGCATATCCTGATCGACATGGGATGCCTCCTCTACATGAATGGTTGCGACCCATTCCCCGTAGAGTACGGCATCCCACCCTGCTTGTCTGCCCCTTTCCACATCTTTATCCGAGAATCTATAGTACGCAAGTTCATACAAACACTTCACGAGGCCGCATCGCAACCGGGCGCTCCGACGTCCCCGACTGTAGCTGGACGGATTTTTGGCAATGGGCACGCGCTCACGGCGTCAACAACAGGAAAGAGATCGACAGTATCCTCGGTTATTCGTCGTCTGGTTTGACACCAGGTAAAATTCGACAACAACTCGGTGAGATGATTGAAGGTTAGCCATGTGCGCCGTGGGCGGGGTCATGCGGCCACCGGGCGAAGGGGAGAGGGAGGTCCAGCGATGCGATATCTGGGGCGTATCGGGGTGATCATGGCGGTGTTGCTCGTCGGTGGCGTCGGCTATGTGGCGGGCACGGCGCACGTGCTCACCCCGCAGCGTGCTGTCGCGGCGGACGAGTGCCAAGCCTTCCCCGAGACCGGCAAGCAGGTCTGCGGACGGTTCCTCGAATACTGGCGCGACAATGGCGGGCTGGCGCAGCAGGGCCTGCCCTTGACTGAGGCCGTTGATCGGATCAACCCGACCGATGGCAAGACGTACAAGACGCAATATTTCGAGCGCGCGCGCTTCGAGTATCACCCGGAGAATCAGCCACCCTATGATGTGCTCCTGGGCCTGCTGGGACGTGAGCAAGCACGAGCGCGCTATCCGAATGGTTCCCCACCGAGTGGCGTACATGGGTTTCGACAGACGTGTTTCCCGGAGACCGGTTTTTGTGTGCTCCCGCGCTTCTACGAATACTGGCTCGCCAATGGTGGCGTAGCCCAGCAAGGGTACCCCATCTCTGAATACTTCTATGAGCAAAACCCGACGAATGGCAAGTTTTACTATACGCAGTATTTTGAACGCGCGCGGTTTGAGGCACACGCTGAGAACGCCGCGCCCTACGATGTGCTGCTGGGGTTACTCGGCCGCGAACAGTTGCTCGCCCAGCCTCCAACCGGTCAGCCGGGAAGTGGCGCTGGCCCGATTTTCCCACCAACCGCAACGACGACTGTCGTCGTTTCCACACCGGTCCCTCCTGTCGTATCGCCACCGCCCCCAGTCGCGACACCGCCACCGCCCCCACCACCACCGACACCCGTCATTGCCCCCACGAGTGTGCCGGTGCCTCAACCCACAGCGGCTTCTGCCAAGCCAGCAGGCGGTGGTCGGGCCGCGCCACAAGGCAGCGACTGCCCCGCCGATTACCCGATCAAGGGCAATCGCAGCAGCATGATCTACCACGTTCCTGGTGGGGCTTCCTACGCTCGGACGATCCCCGAGGATTGCTTTGCGACTGGGGCGGCTGCGGAGGCTGCTGGCTATCGACAAGCGCAGCGGTAAGCCGAATCGACGTCTAAGGATGGACGAGTGAGCGATGGCGGGCAAACCCTTCCGCAGGGGCGATAAGGGCGACTGGTACATTGTCGTGGAGGGCACGCCGCACCCGGAGACCGGCGCGCGACGGCAACGGTGGTTGCACGCGCCCACGCGCCGCGCGGTGCTCGAACTCCAGACCAAGGCGCTCAGGGAGCGCGACACCGGCTCGGCGATCGACCCGACCAAACTCACGCTCGGCGAGTTCGTCGCGCGCTATTACGAGACGGTCGGCAAGCAGAAGCTCCGCGCCACCGTCTATCAGGTCCAGGAGCGTTACACCACGCCGGGAGTTCCTTCCGGCCCTTGCACTCGAGCGCCAGCCAGGAGTGCCACACGTCGGGCTGATCGCCCCGAGCGCGCCCGCTCACCGGCACCCGCCTGCCCCCCAGGAGTGACGCTACGCGGCGCTCGGTCGCCTTCCAGCGCGTGTCGGGCATGCTTCCCCCCTGTCAGTCGTCGACGGCTGGTACCGCGTCCCGGGCGGGCGCAAGGCGGCGCGTGCAGGGGAGGCACCGCGGCACCGTGCCGCGGCGGGCGTAGCAGGTCCGGCGGCACGCGGTACAGTCGTGCGTGCCGTCCCAGGCGGCGGCGAACGCTGGGGGCGGTGTCGGCAAGGGGGGATATCGCGGAATGCTACGGGGTCTTTCCACGGTCTCCTTGGTATCGCGCGGCGATAGCCCCCCTCTCTCCCCGAGCCAGCGTGGATAGGCCCCCACGTAGCTGCCTCGGGCACGTTCAGCGCAGCAGCGCGTCGTGCTCCTCCCGCTGCGAGCGCCACAAGAACCGGGGCGTCTGCCCGTATGCACCTGCAGCATAGGTGGGTCGTCTGCTATCCTGCGCGCCGATGATCGGCACCAGGGCGGTACCGGGCGGTACCGCGTGGCTCTCGGTCCCCCAGGCGGCGCGGCACCTCGGGATCAGCGAACGGGCTGTCAGGAAGCGGATCGCGGCGCACACGCTCCCCGCGCAGCGCGACGGCTCCGGCCCCTGGCGGGTGCGGGTCGGCACCACGGGCGCGGCGGTACCGGAACCGCCTAAAGTCGGTACCACGGCACCGGACGCGGTACCGGCCCCCGGCGCGCTCGCCACCGTGGGCGACGACTGGCGGGCGGTCCTGGCGGCGAAAGATCAGGTGATCGCCGCCCAGGCGGCGACGATCAGCGCGCAGGCGCAGACGATCGCCGCACTACTCGCCACGCGGGCGGGGGCGGCGGGACAGGAGCGCGCGCCAGATCGCCCAGGAACGCTGGAACCATCCCCGGTGGCACGACACGACGCCCCCGGCGTGTGGGGGCGGCTGCGGCGCTGGTAGCAGGGGTGAGCGCGGTCGCGACGTTACCCCGAACCGCAGTTGCTCGACGACGCGTCCCCCACATAACTTCGTCCGCCATCGCGGGTGGGGGGGGACTCGGCGAGGGTTTGGTGCCCGAACTGGCCCAACTCGATGTCGTAGGGCGAATCGTTCTCCGGGTGGCGCTCGAAGCGTGCCCGCTCGAAGTACTGCACCGTGTAGGTCTGGCCGTCCCCCAATTGCTCCGCGAACTCCGCGCTGATCGGGTAGCCGAACTGCTCCAAGCCGCCGTGGGCCAGCCAGTAGGCGAGGATATCGGGGCTGATGCTGTGGCCGGTGGCCGCGAAGTAGGTGGCACCGCGTTGCGGCGCGGTCGGCGGGTCGGCGGGGTGAAAGTGGCGCCCGAACTGGCCGAGGAGCACCGCGTAGCGCACGTCGCCGGGATGGTCGTTCTCCGGGTGATACTCCATCCTGACCCGCTCGAAGTACTGCACAGTGTAGACCTGGCCATCTTCCAACCGCTCCTGGAACTCCGCGCTGATCGGGTAGCCGAACTGGGCGAGCGAGGCCTGGAACGAGACCGGTGGGGCGGCGTCGGTGAGCCCGCCGCCCTGCCAGTAGGCGAGGAAGAGGCCGCGCGGCCCGCCGACGCAGAAGCCCGTCTCGGCGAAGCAGGGTGGGGCGGCCACGGTGAAGAAGGCCGTCGCCGCGTCGGCGCTGAAGCGGTAGGGGAAGCCGACGTCCCCCGCGCCCTCGGTCAGGACGTTGCAGGGCAGGAGGGACACCGTGAACGCGCCGTCGGCGTCGGCGGTGACGTCCGTCGGCGGGAGGCCGGAGCGACCGCGGAGGTCGGGGCCGGCCGTCAGCTGCGGCCCACGGAAGTCGACCCGCGCGCCCGGGGTGAACCCCGCGCCGTGGGCGGTGATCGGCTCGCCGCAGCGGCCGCGTTCAGGGGTGAGGGCCAAGGTGGGGGTGGTTGCCGCCGCCGCGTCCGTGACGAGGCCAGCGATCAGTAGTGTGAGGAGCGTGAGGGTGGCGGTGAGGCAGCGCATCGGTCTTCTCCTTGCCTGATAGGTCGCGGTGACCGGCGATGGCCGGGACCGGACGAATCGGCAGGTCCTCGTGCGACACTGACCGCGTGTAGGTAGAACGCGCGACGACCGCCGTAGTGACGGGGATGGGAGGCGCCGCTGCGCCAGGTGGCGGGGCCGTCGGGGGCGGTGGTGGCCGACGAGGCGGCACGAGCCCTGGCGCAGCGGTTACAGGGGAGCTGCGCCCCCGCGTGGCGTGGGTTTCCCTGGCCGGGAGTTAGTGCGTGTTCTGCGCACACGACGGTCGTGCAACCCACAGGAGCATAATTCTCGACGAGCCATAACCAGCGTTAGTATGCCTTCACCGTGGTTATTGTCCCGCAGCGCCCCCGCACCACGCCACGAAGGCCGCGAGCCGCAGCACCACTAACGCGGCGTCGTGGCGGACCCCGGCGCGGTGCAAGACGGCGACGGGCAACTGCGCCGGGGTCGCGGACCATTCGGCCTGGTCGAGCGCGTCCAGCAACCACGCGGGCAGGGTGGCGCGGTCCTTCACTTCCAGCGCTAACCAGGGATGGGCAACGTCGGGCTGGTCGCCCCGTCCGCGCCCACTCACCGGCACCCGCCTGCCCCCCAGGAGTGACGCTACGCGGCGTTCTGTCGCCTTCCAGCGCGTGTCGGACATCGATTCCCCCTCTCAGTCGTCAGCGGCCACCACAGCGGCCCCTACCGCGTCCCAGGGCGGGGGCGGCGGCGGGGCGTTGCTGTAGCCCTGGCCGGAGTTGACGCAGGCATGGCAGTGGCGATCGCCACGCCGGGCTACCCGACTCGTACAGCCCGACGCCAGACAACGCGGGAGCCGGTCGGGGGGGGTGTCCACCGTGGACGGGGTGGGGTCGGGCAGGGGGTATCGGGAGATTACACGGGGTCTTTCCACAGTCGTGTTACTGTCGTGCAGTGATAGGGGACTATCCAGCGTGGATAGGGTACCCCGCGCCACCGTGGCGAGTTCTGGCGCTGGGGCTGTCTCGGGTGGCGCGGGGCTATCCACGCTGGATAGGGTCCGGTCGGGCACAATGTCTACCGGCGTATGCACGTATGCACCTGCGGCATAGGTGGGTCGTCTGCTATGCTGCGCGCCGATGATCGGCACCAGGGCGGTACCGGGCGGTACCGGCTTAGCGGGGAGGGCGGTACCAGTGACGGAACCGGACGCGGTACCGGCCCTCGGCGCGCTCGCCACCGTGGGCGACGACTGGCGGGCGGTCCTGGCGGCGAAAGATCAGGTGATTGCGGCCCAGGCGGCGACGATCAGCGCGCAGGCGCAGACGATCGCCGCGTTACTCGCCACGCGGGGGGCCCCCGACGCGCAGGAGCGCGCGCCAGATCGCCCAGGAACGCCGGAACCGTCCCCGGTGGCACGACACGACGCCCCCGGCGTGTGGGGGCGGCTGCGGCGCTGGTGGCAGAATAATGGGGGTTGAGTAGCAACGGAACAAGAAACCGGAATAAGCGCGCAGGGTGGCACGGCATCATCTGGAACGTTGTTAACCGCCGCGGCGTTCTTCCCGCAGGGACACGAGGGTGGGTCGGGGCGCGTTCGGCACCAGGTCAGCGTTGCCCGTCCGCAGCGGAGAGTGTGTGATGGCCCGCGCACGGCCGGCGCTGACGGCGCTGGCAACCCTCTTGGCGGTGGTCGCCTTCACGGCGTGCGGCGGGACGGCGGGGACGAGCGGCAGGGCCGTGCCGGCGGGCGCGGCCCGTAGCCCGTCTCCCGGGTTGACCGG
>JAABUL010006889.1_pt1 | contig 12713 bp, 15 predicted proteins | sample 5559151 | NCBI WGS metagenome assembly JAABUL01 (sample SAMN10711876, study PRJNA513368) | rock metagenome | isolation source: Antarctica rocks | place: Antarctica: Victoria Land, Pudding Butte sud | reverse complement strand
AGACGTTGCCGAGCTATCATACGCAGCAGCCCGCTCGTAACATCTCCAACCCGCTGCCATCTGGGAGCCCATCGCAGTTTGATAAGTTTGCCGGGGCGGGGAGCACAGAGGTTCCGGTCGTGAATGGTGTGCAGAGGCCTGACTTGGCTGCTCATCCTGCCTTTCAAGGACAGAGCTTCTAGACTGATCTGGGGGGAAGAGAATGTGAAAAGGGGCGAGCGTTATGATGAAACGATTTCGTTCCTTTTCACAGTCGCGTGCAGAAGGTGTTTTTGAAGCGAGGGTGCATGTGAATCTGGGAATTCCGGCCCAAGTCAGGACACGCAAACAAACGACCACAGTCTCTACGATTAATGAGAATGAGAACGATTACTGTATTGTACTACTTCATACCATGAATGAACGAGTATCATCGCCTACCATGAACCCAACAGCAAAAGAGCCTTACTTGTACAACAGCCATACTTACTTCTTTTAAGCAGGCTTCGGGTTGCATCACCTGTTCTATCCATCATCTTTGCTACGTTGTTTCCCTATTTAAAAGATCTGTATATCCAGCCTTCTTAATTCCATACCCATCCCTGCATCCCACCATCCCCCCCTAGCCATTCCCAAACCTTTTCGCTTGTAAGAATCAATCAATCCATCATTCCATCTCCACACATTCTCACTCATCCTCTCACATCCTCCCACTCATCACCAAGATTCTGATTTTGCTACTCCCCTCTTATCTCCTCATCTCGCACACAAGGAATACAATAATAAGTATATTTCCATTCTTCTTGTGATAGTACTGATACCGAAGTGGATACTGAATCGGATTGATGCGGTATTGGCAATATCAAGATTATAAATATGGGCGTACTTGTTGGTGTAGATTTTGAGCGTAAGTTTTTGGAAAGATGTAATTGATTATTGGATTGATGATAACGGTGATGGTGATGGTGATGTTGGGGGGTTGAGGTTGGCAGGGGGGTATGAATGAGGGGGGAGAGAAATTGGTGGAGCGAGATTGAAGGGAGGTTGGGGTGGGGTTGGTAGGGAAGAGGGGGAGAGAGTGTGTGTGTGTGAGGGATGAAGATGCATGCATCTTGCTGTTGTATATCATATCTGCCCAGCGTAATTGAACTTCTAGGTAATTATTTGGTATTGATAGGATAACAACTGCTGAATGATACTACCACAGAAGTTACAGCCCACGCCCACGAACATAACACCGCTCTCGCTTTCTAGATGGCTGGAAATGCCGTAGTGAGTATTCGATCGCTAATTGCAGGCCGCCTTTCCAATTACAACGTCCCTCACATAGGCGAACATGGCTTCTGGCTGGTCGTATGGTACAGCGTGTCCGGCGTTTAGGATGTGATGGTAGGAAAGTCCGCGCTAGATATGGGAAAAGGTTTGGGTTAATGGAGATCTGCAGGCATTATTGGAAGGGACAAACAGACGTACCTCGCAGCCCCAATTCCCCATGTTGACGCCATCGACCATGAATGCTCTATTGGGCTTCGACTGTAAACCTTGCTTGCCGCCCCAGGTCATGTTTTGGATTGCCAATTCGGTCCCATAGTGGTTGAGCAGGAAATCGTAGTCTCCGGAGTAGATGTGGATGCTGATGTTGGCGGCGAGGAGGGCGGGCATGATGTTGTAGGCAGGTGGCTTCACCAATTCAGCGAAGAGGGTGTTGAGGATGGTGCTGTTGCAGTCTGCAAACGTCTTGTTGGGGGCGTGGATGGCTTTGCGCACGTCGGGGCTGTTGAAGTAATTGACGAAGGAGGTTGTGTCGGGTGCGTTTGTGCAGTTGTAGGCGATGTTGTATGGGCTGAAGCAGGGTCTTGTGGTGTTTAGATAGTTTAGTGCTGTGGTGAATGTTGCATTGCCGCCGTTGCACTCGTTGATGGACTGTTCGATCAATGCCGGTGTTGTTGGATTAGTGGGACAATTGGCGTTTTGTCGCTTTCTCAGGCGAAAGTTGTCGTCCTCGGGGTCTCCGGGAATCGATATCTTGCCTGCTGGTGGGTACGTAGCTTTTGCAAGAACGTTCCTGAACCCGGACGCCTCGTTGGCCTTGGAGAAGACGTCGAGGATCTCGGCAGGGATATCGAGAATTGCGTTCTGGTTCCGCAAGTACTCAACAGCTACAACGTCGGTTAGTGCTGCATCATTGCCGAATGTGCCGTCGCCAATGGCTATGCCCTTTATATTTCTTGGGAGGCTGGTGTTGGCGATAAGAGCTCGTGTAAAGTAGGGAATCTAGCATCAATCAACCAGTGATCAATAGGCAATGGCTCTCTGAACTCACGTAGATGCCTGCGTAAGACTCCCCCATCATGTACCTGACGCATGGTCTAGAATTAGTACACTTCTACAATCGATTTCAAGCTGCTTGCAAAGCATGACTTGCGATTGCATCTCGCCACTTGATGTCTGGGACAACATTCGGGGAAATCGTACGTGTCCTTGGACTTCAGGGCGGGAAAGATATCATAGAATGCTCCGAGCCATGCTACAAAGTCTTGTGTGACCTGAGAATTCAGAGTGGCTTGCGTTGGTCCATTGCTGTAGCCAGCTCCAACTGGTTGATCGACGTAGAGCACATTGGCTAATCTAGTCCATGAGTTGGGGTTTGCGGAGGGTGTCGCCGAGTTGCCAGAGAAATGTAGAGGCCCGTTTTCCTTGGTCAGCCCATTGAGAGACGAGCATCCTGGGCCACCATTCAACCATACTAGAAGAGTTCTGTCAGCTTTTGTTGGTGTCTGATTTGAACGTGCTCACTTATGAAGTCGTTACTTTTCGTTCGGTCCTCTGCTTCGAACAACCAGAAAAAGAGCTCGTCATTGGTAATGCTTGGAACCGGAATCTGGCCAGCCCAGCTAGGGGGTAGCTGAAAAGTCACATTTGGTAGACTCTCCACCAGATAAGCGCTAGCCCGCCATTCTGGGTCAAGGCACGAGGTATTCGCGTGAGAGTCACTGTACACGTATGCAATGTTGGCGATGATTGCCTGGACGGTCGTTAGGGCAATCCTGGGGAACGAAGTCATGGTATGCTTGAATAATTATCAGAACGGGCTTGCAGGCTGGGAACTTCAATCAGCAGTCCAAAAGATACTAGATCGCTCGAAGCATTTGTCTCAAACCCCTTTCTAAAAGCCGTAGAATTTCAAAGTTGTTTGTAGCACGGTGCGAGGAAGAAGCTAGCGAGATACAGGGCAATTTTGGACTGGCCGCTTATTGGACGAAATCGGACATCAGGCATTCACTTTGAGAGCATTATCTCAGGCGAATAACGACAGAGCTCGCACCAAGCAAAGCGCGGCTAGACGTATTCTAATATTTGAAATGAAAGGAACAGCACACTTCACTTGCGCTGGCTGCAAACGAGACGTGTCGCACAAGTCAAATTTTTATAAAGTGCGATTGTACAACTCGGTGGAGTAGCGGACAGATGGTGCTCTCGAATTCATACGTGGATACTGGGCGGGATTCTCCGACGCCTTGACAAACTGCTGAATCTAGCTCGGCGTGTCTGGTAGCAGTAATTCTGGTCCGGTCAGGAGAGTGTTTTGTCGGCAGTCCAGCTTGTACTAGTGATTCCTGTTGACTGCTCCCCTGCCATCAGCAGCCAGCAGCGCCAAGGCAACAACTACAAGTCGAGACTCATATCAGTGAATTAGGAAGAAGTCGGCTTTTGGTACACACTTGAAGCAGCTGCATATGTTTCGTAGTATTGGGCTTTGACAATCAGGTCATACACTGTATTGTGCCTGCGCCGAACACATACCAAAGTCATAGCTATGGCTTGAGCGCAGACTATGGCAGGTTGTGTTTAGTCATGTTGGTATGAGGAGTGGAGCTATAGATACGTCTGCTTTCAAGAGTCTCGAACTAGATGAGCGGTGGCAAGATGTGGTAGTGTTGAAGAGTAAGTCTTGGGTCAGTAAGGGATTCATTGAGTTCAAAGGCTACTGCATTCCGATATGTAGAAGTCTCCAATATGCTGAGTAAGTCGGCAGGTCGGAGCACTGAAGTTATCAAGAGTATGGATTCAACGATGCTCTCAAAGCCAACTTGCTTAAAGTGTTCCCACCAAATCTGCCACAGTGTTCGCATACGCCAAGCTGAGAAGAGGCACAAAGTGAAGAAGGAGTACGTTATTGTCGTCATCATCACTGTTTGGCACCTCTCCCGGCAGCCCGGAAGCTCGGCTAGCGTTCCCGAGGCGGATCTCAAGCTAGCAGCCTCGTTTCCCCTGAGCTTCACTCGCAGATAGCCACATGGCCTATGGTTGTGCACCATTTGAACGCCTTGATTGTGAAGTTTGAGTGCGGACCATATGGATGTCCCTTAGGTCGCCTTGGCCGACTTGTTTAAATGCGCGGACAATCACGTTCCCGACGACCATGATGATCTATTTCCCAATCTGCCACTACACATCTTTTCCTTCCAACCGTGAATGTATGCTGACCTGGGTAGTCGGACGTTACATGCATTTGGAGCAGGGCAGTCTCAATATAGATGGCCTATTCTATCCATACAAATCCGCATGCGTACCTTTGTGCCTTTCGGCCCTCTCTCCTCATTTTCCCAAGCCAAAAAGATGCATTCGGATCGGCGTGTATGCACGACCGAGCAAAGCTGCCGTGTTTCTCTTACCGCCACATCTGTGGTGCATTCTGCTAACTTTCACACGTCCGAGGGGTCCGAGCCGTTGTAACTTTGACCCAAGAGCTCCTGGACGTTGCACTAATCGCGTAGAGTAACACCATGGCCGAACCGATCTTGTTCCATAACGGCATTACTGCTTCTCCATTCGTTGCCCTTGCCAGTATCAATCAATCAATCAGACCCCTGTCCTGGCACTAAGAGACCGTCGTAATTTCGTGGACTGGGTGTCTGGAATGCCAGCCGCGGACTTCAACTCCTGCCACGCGTGCTGGGATCGTCTACTCTAATGGTGTGCGGCGAGGTTCATCCTTCTTCAGCCTCATTCCTCTATCTTGAGGCCTGTGTCCCCATGAACTTCTAGTCTTGCCTTGTTTCCATCATGATGGAGACATCAGATGTGTTTGTGTGCTTTCGCACAGCTACTGTACCTGACTTCCATGAACGCTGTATCGGTCTCCTCGCCGGAAAAAATCTTCATTTCGGCATCAAACTTGGTGAAAACGCTTCATCGTACGAAGCTGTGTTTTGGCCTGGCTACAAATCTGTATCATCTTCGATAGGAGACAAGATCGCGACAAAACAGCTTTGTCAATCCGTTTGCAGCTACTCTGATTGCTACCATCGCAGAATCAACAAGCACATCAAAGAATAATTATCGTTCATTATCAGTATCTCAATCTTATATCAACAAGATGTCTTCGCATATTCCATTCTCCAGAGTCATGCCACCTCGAAATTCAGCACCGGCTGGAACGAAGGACACGATAGGGGAACAGAATGCAAGCGCAAAGAGCATTAGTCCAGCTTCACCTTCAATCTCATCTCGCAAAACATCAATACCGTCACTATCCTCAGAACCTTCCTACATCATGGCGCATATGATGAATCAAGGCTGCCGTTCGTCAAATCATTCCGAGCCGCAAGATGTTGAGCCTCCTTGCCTGGTCAACTTCCGGTCTGCTAGTGTTCAGCCTCCCATCACAAAAGCTAGCCTGGGAGAGCTGGACTCCGAACACCTCTTCGACAATTTACTCTTGCGGCACGACCTCAATTTTGATCCCAAGATCCAGTATCGACCCACTACACATGGACTGCGAGGTGAAATCAGGATGACCGAAGCGCTTGAGTACTGGAATGCTATGGGGACTGAGCTCGCTGGGTGGTTTATGGATCAAGGGAAAAGCTGTTGCTGCTGGACTACCTTGCAATCTTCGTCAATAGACAAGCGCCCCACACGAACAACGTTACGGCGACTGCCAAACATGTTTGAAACAGTCCGCGAGATATTGAAAAGCCTTCTACCAGAATGTGAATGGTCGGCGATAGATGCACGCCTCGATATCGACTTGTTGATTCAGGAACTAGACAATGGGGCTTGCGATTTCATAGCACTGAGTGAATGGCTGGGAGTTCTATTACGACGCTACTGCTCACAAGAGGGAAGCCATTTGATCGATGAGATGACCACCATGATACGCTCCGGAGTTCAAGATGTGAACACTGGCGGAATATTGAACGGTCTTATGCAAATATTCACAATCTTGGAAGTCATGAAACTGGTAAGCTAGCATGAAGACTTCCAAATGTGGACAAAGAAACGAATGTAACGTCTGGCAGGATCTTACCAATCATGAAATCAGAGCCCTACGTCCGGCTATGGTGGACGCCACCGTTGCCTTTGAGCACAAAGAGTTTCTTCGCCGCATGACAGAAGGATGGGACGTGAGTAGAGCGCGAATCTGGTTCGTCAACGAGCGACATGAAAAGGGACAAACCTCAGGAGTCCTGATCCTCGCCCCCGCCGTTACGAAGCTGATCGTTACCAACTCTGAACGTCTGCCTCCTACGTTCACTCTTGACTACATTCGTTTGCGCACCTTACAGAAAGAGTTTGAGGACTTGATGTTCCAAGTAGCCTGCCGCTGGACGTTGGAAGAAGTTTTGTCTTCTTTAGATTGGAAGACCTCTATTCCCCAAAGTTCTTACGACAGCCTGTTCGCTCGAATATCCATCATAACTTCGGCCGAAGAATCGAGGTCCTCTCCGTTGAGACTGATGGAAGACGTCGCCCTAGAGATCGTCAGAGTAGCATATGAGCTTTGCCATAATTCCAACTTGCCCTCGACCAAAGATTTGGACTTTGCCGAATCAAACCTAGAGTATTCCTCCGATGCGTCGACTTCCGTGTTCCAGGATCTGCAATCCTACCTCGCGGAAGATCTTCAAGATATGGTTGATGCAGAAGTCCAAAGCACCAAAGACCTTACTCCCATGCAGATCGCCAACCGGTACGTGCCGACAGTTTCGGTCCTATCAAGTCCACCTGCCATCACTGAGCAGACACGAGTGCGCCATCTCGCGCAGCAGATATCGCACATCTCGGTCCTCCACTGGCGGGTTTGGGGGCCGTTGTTGTACGAGCAGCCTGATAAGCCTGGCGAGATCTGAGCCAATGAACGAAAGAATTTGAGACGCGGGAGAAATTCACGGTGGAGGGAGCTTACCAGACGAGACGATGCCTTCGTTCATCGTGGCTTGCGGAGTTCAAGCGAAGAGCGAAGCCCAGAATGCAGACGAGGAGCACACAGCGCCCGGTAGCTGAAGAGAGGAGGTTGGAGAACGAGTTTCCCGTAGAGGATGATGTGCGGTAGAAGCTTCGATGAAGAGATAGAAGAAGCGACTATTCGGAAATGGATGGGATGGTCTTCTCTTGGGGCTCAGTTTCGGTGTTCTCTCAAAGGCGTTTAAGGACCTAGAGTGGTGCATTGTGTTTTTGTAAATTGTAATTTGGACTAATACAATTTGCTTGCATGGGTCCACCAGATCTAATCGCCTTGACAAGACTGACTTTTGGATTGATTCATCCGCCGACCATGGTGTTTTCCAGGTCAACGCATGAGTCTAGAAACTTTTACCGCTTACCCATAACCGCACGAAAGAGCATATGCCATGGGCTTCACAAATTCCAATCGATCGATTGCAGACTCCTCTACCCTACCCGCTGTTCAAGAGCCCATGCCATCTCATCTAAATCGCTTCGTAAAAACAGCATGCTGCCCATAACTAGCAGCGATTTTCCTATTCATGAAACCGTCAACCTGTACTGATTTCTCTAACGCCTTGGATGTCATGTGCGTAGTCGAGTGGTTCATTTCGTAGAGCCGGCAGCGGCAGTACCGTCTTTCTTTGCAAAGGCTGGGGATGGATTAGTTAATTATTTTCGAAGCTTTATAGCTTTATCCCTAGTCCCCGCGAGATAATTGCGCAAAATAGTGAAGAAAGGGGCGTGCTTACCCTCGGCCTGTTTTTGGCGCATGATTGCCGCCTGCTGCTCTTGTGTGCGCTTGAATTCGGTGCCGGATTGCTAGATCCCGTGGCCTTGTGTTAGATGCCTGGTTTTGCCTTGATGAGGGCGACGGGGCGGGATGCGTACGGTGTTTTTCTTTTTCTCGCCGGCCATCTTTTTTTGGTTGGCTTCGCGGGCCTCTGGGTGGGGGTGGATTTAGTCTTTGTTCTTTAGAGGGTGGAGGATGGTGAAGACGATGGAGTGGAGAGATGACTTACTGTCGCGCTGGTTGCCACGGGCCATGGCGGTTGTGTGTGGTTTTCGCAGAGGTTTTGGCTTCTGGTGTAGGTCGCGATCGACGTTGGGGAGGCTGACGGTGGTATCTTAGGGCGTGGGAAGCTGGAAGAAAGGTGTTACGAGGAAAAAGGTCAGCAATTTCAGGAACCTTTCGATTCACGAGCACGCTAATGCACTGCGGCAATGTTAAGCGCGGCGCTAATGCAGCCATACCTGCCATTCACAAGTGCCAAGCGTGAAGGGCGAGCTAACATTTCATCGCAGCTCCTGGCTCAATCGAAGGTGTAGTCAAGAGTGTCCTTGCCTCATTTAGGGCGTCTCACTGTGAGCCAGGAACTTCCAGTCCGTCAATATGAGGCTCGCACTCTTCCATCGTCTGATTCCACAACACAAGTATTCGCTGCGATGGTATGCATGCCTACATAATTTTCCGCGTATGATTTGCTATCATGACTTTCAAAGAATTCATGAGTAACAAGCCTGTGTGCATCACTAACATTATCTTCGAAGTTCTTTTCGGCATTGGGATCTTTATCCTTTACAAACTCCTTCGCTCCGCAAATCGTGAAATCAGAAGATTAGAACGGAGGATAGCACGGCAGGACGCAAACGCCATTCAATTATCCAATCTCTAGAATGTCCAGGCGCTCCGCAAAAAGGCCGCAGGCTGATGTCGACTTTACATTAAGAAGAGTCTTCGGCAAGAACAACTTCCGGTACATGATGTCTCTAGTCTTAGTCTACTGTGTCTCTGACAACTTGCAGACCGTATCAGCGTGAAATCATCACTGCAGCCCTCGATGGGGAAGATGTCTTCGTGCAAGTAGGTGGGTTTTCTCTGTTGCTGACCAAGGAGCCATGACCGGCTTCCGCTAACACGTAAAAGCAACGTCCTTTGGGTAGAATCCCGTGCCTATGAACTTGTTTCCGCCTACGTTGACTCGATTTCCACAGCAAGAGCCTATGTTTTCAGCTTCCGGCAGTCATCGACCATGGTATCACGATTGTCGTATCGCCGCTGCTCGCCCTCATGAACAACCAGGTCGCAGCGTTGCAGGCTATCAACATACAAGTGGCAACCATCAATTCGAATACCCTCCAATCAGATCGCCATGACATCTTCAAAGACCTTTGCTGCGGTGAGACCGATTGTTGATTAGTATTGTTCTCCGTTAGTGCTGATCTTCTCCAGGACATCCACGTACCCGGCTAATTTACGTGACTCCGGAGCTTGTCTTCACAGAGTCCTTTCGTAAAGTCCTCGCGACGATTTACGACCAAGGAGAACTCTCCCGAATTGCGATTGATGAAGCTCATTGTATCTCCGAATGGGGCCACGACTTTCGTCCTGCGTACTGCCATCTCTCCCATTTCCGTTCTGCATACCCCAGAGTACCTATCATCTTGCTCACGGCGACCGCTACTCCTTCAGTTCGCACAGACATCATAACAACCATGGGTATGAATCCAGATACCACAAAGAACTTCATAGCCTCGACTACACGACGCAACTTGGTCTATGAAGTCCGGTTTACCTCGGATGAAGCAGACGACCGCTTCTCCTGGCTTCTTTCTTGGCTACAGAAGATCTACGCTCGGCGTGCCAACGACCCAGCACGCTCACAGGAGATATCTCAAGAGAATTCGAACAATATTAAACGTCCGAACGCGATCTCTGGCATCATCTACGTCGCGTATCGCTCTGACTGCGATGCTCTGTCCTCACGCCTCCGTAAGCATGATATCGGTGCAGCAGCATACCATGCAGGATTGAGTGCGGCGGAGCGATCGGACTGTCAGAACAAATGGATCACGAGCATTCCAGGTTACGACATCATTGTGGCTACAACTGCCTTTGGAATGGGCATTGACAAACAAGATGTGAGATTCGTAGTCCATTGGAGTCTTCCAAAAAGCTTTGAGGGCTACTATCAAGAAGCCGGAAGGGCAGGAAGGGATGGCTTGCTTGCAAGATGCTTGTTATTCTACTCGAGAGAAGATCGCGACCGTGTCGGCTACCGAATCAGCAGAGACGTTGGGAATAGCAATGGCAACTATAATGGAGGCCAAGGTACGTCTCTTTGATGTCTATGCCTTTTTAATGCGACAGTTGGTGAATTTGGCCAGATTCATGATAAATTCCTCCCACCGTACTCTTGACGATGTGTGGAAACTGGCAAAATGTCTGATTCCGAGGGATATGCTGACAACCGAACCTCGTACAGCGGCGAAGATTAAGGAAGTCCAACACAAATCTCGAGTGGACTCGTTCCAAGCGCTCGTTAAATATTGCGAGCAAACAGACCGCTGCCGGCATATGGTCATCGGCGAGTTCTTCGGCGAAGAAGAGGTAAAGGCTTGTGACAGGGCCTGCGATTTCTGTATGGAAGGCGAAGGATTGAAGAGGAGGAAGAGGGATGGCTTAGCGAGCGAGGAGTGGGTCAGTACGCAGAGAGAACGAAACGACTTTTATGAGGAAGGCTATGATTGAGTGCTTCGAGGAAAAGTGGTGGCATTGGCGCTTGCTTGCGAAGGGTGCATGGTCTGGCGTTGCATCAAGAGGCATCGACTTTCGTTTCATCTTTCATTGCATGCATTCTAAAGTACAGATTGCCTTGGGGCCCCCAGATGTGCAACGTTTGATATCCTCAATATGTACGAGAAGAGTCAGTCTGACAACGACCATATCCCCTTCCTGGGCTCGTGCGTGATCTGGTCAAAAGCATTCAGGATTGATCATCGACAGACAAGGAGGAATCGACTTTTGGTCCGCCCAAAACTTTTCCAGACCAAATTCGTAACATGCATCATCGCCTATGGCGCTAATAATCAAGCTTTCAAAAGACCGATTCTGGTGATGTAGCAACGCAAGATAGAAATCACGTCAGAATCTCGCTTGATGATGCAGATACACTACTACTCCCATAGTGATTTTTTTCTCGTTGCCGTGGAATTGAAACCATCTTCGTCTGACTGGCTCACATTCCAGGTGGCGGCGGTACCTATTAACACATCTATTAGTCTCCAAAAATCTTATATAACGTCCTTTTGCAGGCCCAAGCGGGGCAAAGGCATCTTACAGAATTGTACCCTCCGATGGCAGGAGGGGAGCCACTTGGTGGTGGAGGTGGGGGAGCATCGTCCGCTGGAGGGGCTGGCGGAGCTGCGCCGGCTGCACCTGTTTGTTGTGCTGCTTGTTGCTGGTAGTACTGATAGTAGGCTACGTAGTTCTGATAGCCTCCATAAGCAGCGTAGGGATCTTGACCGCCGTAGTATTGAGCGTATTGTGCTGCGTAATCCGTTGGGCTGCTGGCGCCAGGTGGACCGGGAGTTGCTGGAGTGGCTACAGCTGGAGACTGAGCACCTCCATAACCACCGTACCCACCACCGTAGCTCCCTTGACGATCGCCGCCGCCTTGCTGGTAACCTTGGCCATAGCCACGCTGTTGAGGTGGGTTTTCTTTGAAACGTTGATACTGCTCCTTTACATTGTCGAGCAGTGACACGCAGAGTTCTTTTGCGTGCTGGACTTCATTGGGGTCGGGGCCGGCCACATGAAGATACATTGGCTCATCGCTCTCTTGGTTGGTGCCGTGCTCGATGAATCCTGAATTGCGCCCCTTGATTTGGACTCGGCATCGAGTCTCTTGCTGGATATGCTTGACGTAAGCACCCCCGTGGCCAACTACTTGCGCTCGCAGGTTGAAGCCCTGAATCGGCTCAAGATCGATGGGGATGCGCTCTTCCGGCCATTTGCGCTGTAGCTTCGTTTAGTGTGGTGCGCGAGAGAATGGTGAGAAGAAAACATACTCTTCCAAATTCGTCCCGCTCAACTTGATCTGGCTCTCGACGTTTGAAGCGTCTCTCATCCACTAAATTAGGCAGCTCTTGCTTCATGAGCTCCTCAACCTTCACAACTGCTTTCTCGAGACCCTCTTTCGTGACGCTGGTTATGTGTAGGTACAGAGGCGGATTCTGATAGACGATGGATGAGCATCCTGGGAAATTTGGAGATTCGGAAACTTACAGCTGCGGAAGCCATGCTTTTATCTGGGTAGTAGTTTCCTCGGGTCGTGACATCTTTACACTATGAGCTTCTGTTCTTCATAAGTCTGTAATGGTCAGATATTGCGTACCGGCGCCAGTTTCTTCTTTGATCTAGATATCACGAATTGGTGGTCAGCAGATGCCAAAGAGGGGTTGCAGAGTGCTAGATCAGGCCAAGGTAAGCTTCAAACATTCTTCCACAAACGATAAAGTGTAGGAAACATAGAACCGCATGGCTCTGAACCACACTCGAAGGATGGGAGCCTGGAGCTATCAGTGGACTTGACAAGAATATTTACCATCTTCTGTGTTGAGCCTTTGGTCAGTGTATAACGATTACGAAGGTCGTTGACCTCGATGTCCTTGATGTAGTCTCCATCTGCGATATACATATCGCCATTTATGTTGCTAGTACT